>Ga0075418_10010663_pt1 | contig 10283 bp, 15 predicted proteins | sample SoiMetdeltSBSDD2_FD_81776 | JGI IMG/M metagenome (GOLD analysis project Ga0075418, IMG submission 81776) | Bulk soil microbial communities from a Populus tree surrounding site in Tennessee, USA - Soil MetaG P. deltoides SBSDD2 | ecosystem: Environmental > Terrestrial > Soil > Tree plantation...
CCGTTCGTCACATCGCTCGGCGTCGGCGCGCACCTCGAGGCCTGGGGCGTGCGGCCCGAGCGCATCGTCGAGCTCGACTGGTGGGAATCGCACAAGGTGCCGAACAGCGAAGTCACGGTGACCGCCGCACCGTCGCAGCACTTTTCCGGGCGCGGCCTGAAAGACCGCAACGCGACGCTCTGGTCCTCGCTCGTCCTGCGCTCGCCGCGGCACGCGGTGTTCTTCAGCGGCGATACCGGCCTCACGACCGAATACCGCACGATCCGCGAGCGGCTCGGGCCGTTCGACCTGGTGATGCTCGAGGTGGGCGGATTGCATCCTGCCTGGGGAGACATGCACCTCGGGCCGGAGAATGCGCTCAAGGCGCTCGCGCTGCTCGGCGGCGGCGCGTTCCTGCCGATTCACTGGGGCACGTTCTGCCTCGCGATGCATGCCTGGGACCAGCCTGCCGAGGTCCTGCTAGAGCGCGGTCCGAAAGCAGGCGTGCAGCTGCTGATGCCGCGGCTGGGCGAGCCTGTCGAGCCCGCGCACGCGCCAAGCGTAGAGCCGTGGTGGCGGGTGGTCGAAAAAACCGCGCGCGGACCGGAACCCGACGCGGCCGCAGCGACGACGTTGCCGAAGACGATGCCCTGGCCGATCGACTGATCGCGTCTCCGGCCGGCACCGTTGCCTCAGCCCGGGGTCATTCCCTTCACCCGGAATACCGCTGCGGCGCCAGGCGTCTTGAGGTAGGCGATGAATGCCTTCGCGGCTTCGGCTTCTGTCGTGTTCGCAGCGACCGCGGCGGTATAGACGACTTCCAGCTGCAGCTCGGCAGGGAACGGACCGACGACGTCCAGGCCGGGTGCGGTCAGCACGTTCGTCAGAAACACGCCCAGGTCGGTCCTGCCGTTCGCCACCGACTCGACGATCTGTGCCGGCGTCGGCTGCGGCTTGACCCGCGCGTTCATCGCGTCGGTGATGCCGAGCCGTTCGAACACGCGCGCGATCAGATAACCGGTTGCGCTCTCCGGAATCGAAGCAATCGATCGCGCTTCGAGCAGCGTCTGCTTCAGCGCTTCGGGTGTGCGGATGTCGGGCCTGACCGCGCCGGTGCGGACCGCGACGCCGAGTCCAGCGCGGGCAATTTCCGTCTCTGCGGGCGCAAACCGTGCCCGCGTCGCTGCATCCTTCATCACGTCGACTGGCACGACGCCGAGGTCGAACGGGCCCCCGGTCGCGGCCATCTTGATCAGCTCGGGGGTGGTACCGAAGCGGATGACGAGCTTGTGGCCGGTCGCGCTCTCGAATGCCGTCGCGAGCTCGCGCAACGGCGCTGCGATGCCGCCGCCCGCGAGGATCTGCAGCTCGGCAGACGGCATTACTGCTTCGGCGTCATGTTGGCCGTGGTGTAGAGCTCGCTCAGCGGCACCACGCGGCCGTGCAGCGGAAGAATCTTGTCCACCGCGAGCTTCCGGCGCTCGATGTTCTCGACGAGGTTGACGTTGTTGGCGTTGGGCGTCGCGGGCGGCTTGGCGTTCGGCGCGAGTGGCGTGTAGGCGTCGGCTTCGATCAGCAGCTTTTCCTTCGGCAGGTAGACCATCAGGAACGCGTCGCTGTGCCCGCCTCCGGTAATGCGCAGGATGTCCAGCGTGCGCGTGCCGTCGCTCATGCGCATCGTGTCCTTCACGCCGACGACCTTCGCCTTCTTGCCGGATTTCGCCAGGCGGTCCGGGCTGATCGTATTGCGCACCGCGAACGCCTTGTCGAAGTACGCCTTGCTGCCCGACTGAGTGACGATGGTGGCGCCCTCGGCTGCCGCGGCCCGCAGGCCTCCGGAATGATCGAAGTGGCTGTGCGAATTGATTACGAAGCGGATCGGCTTGCCGGGGGCGAGCTGCTTGACCTGGTCGATGACCGGGCCGGAGCGCGCATCACCGAGCGGCGCTTCCACCAGCACGAGGTGGTCCCTCATCTCGATCGCGACGCTGTTGTGCGAGCCGCCGGCGACGAACCACACGCCATCGGCGACCTTCTCCGTGGTGACTCGCTCGGTCGCGCTCTTGACGGCGTCGGGCAGCGCAAAGTCGGCCGCAGCGTTGGGCTGCACTTCCTTCACGGTCACATCGAGCACCGGATGGCCGCCTTGCGATTGCCGGATCCGCGTCGGATGCTTGACGCCGCCGAAGTCGCGGTAGTCCGAATACGTCGTGACGACCGTGACGACGCCCAGCACCGGATCGGGAAGGCGTGATTCGACGCGCTCGACCAGGAATTCGTCGTTGAAATACGCGGTCGCCATGAACTGGCCCGGCTCGGTGAAAGACACTGCGGCGACCGATTTCCCGCCCTTGTTCTGGAATTGCAGGTTGGCCTTGTTCTTCATCGCGGCCTTCACCACGCCGATCGGCGTGATCCACAACTGATGCCTGCGGGCGTCGACGAAGCGCGATCCCGGCACCGCGTTGCCGCCGGTGACGTTCCACGCGTGTCCGCCGCTCAGGTACCACTCGTTACGCTGCTCACCGGAAAGCGGATAGCCGCCGCCGCCTTTCGGCTCGGCGCGGCTCAGCACGAAGTCTTCGCGCATCGAGCCGGTGTCGTAGTTGATCGTGCGGACCTGGCTGTGGACCGTGATCTTCGGCCAGGCAGTGTCCGGAACGAACGCCTGCCCGAAGGTGTAGCCCGTGCCTTCGGCGGTGTACCGCAGCGTCTTCACGTTGGATGCGCCCATGGCATTGGAAGCGCGCTTGAGCAGCGCTTCGGCGCTCTCGGCGAGCGCGACGGTGGAAACGCAGGCGAACGCGACCGAGACGGCGCTGCCAAGCAATACGCTTTTGCTGCGAAACATGAACTCCTCCCCTTTAAGTGAGTACCGCCCCCGGGTAAACAGCATCTGCCGGAGCTGCTATTCCTCGAAGAATCGTTATTCCTGCAGAGGAAAGTCGTAGCGGATGAAACCGTTGTACTTTGCGACCTTGTCGTACAGCACACGGGCGACCGTGTTGTTGTCCTGAGTGAGCCAATAGTAGCGCGTGGCCTGCGCTTCCCTGGCCGCCACGGCGACGGCCTCGATCAGTGCCCGCGCCGTCCCCTTGCCGCGTACTTCGGGCGCGACGAAGAGATCCTGAAGGTAGCAAATCTTCGCCGCCCACGCGCTCGTGTGGAAGAGGTAGTGAGCGATGCCGATCAACCGGCGCTCCACCTTGGCACCGATGCCAAACACGTCGTCTCGTTGCAGCAGGCGGTTCCACGCGGTTTCGTATTCCGCGGGCGACGTTTCGGTCTTGTAGAACGCCTTGTACCCGCGCGCCAGCACCTCCCAGCTCGCGCGGTCGGCCGGCAGGAGGGGCGATAGGACGAGGCTCATGGGAGGTCTAGCAGACGATAGCCTTCGAGGTCGACGACGACTTTCCCGTTGTATTCCACCACCGTGATTTCCTCAACTTTGCCAGAAATGCTCAAACCCAGATGATTCAAGTCGTCAGCAAGGTCGTTGCATCCTTGAGCCTCCTTCATTGTGGCGATTCCGATGTGGGGGACATACGGATTGTCGAGTCGCAGGTTGGGCGCCAGTGGCCCCGTGTAAAGGGCGTCGTGAAGGCGCGAAAATTGGCTGAACCCTTCATCCGGCACGAGAAACACATAGTAGTCATCCGAGCTGTCGTCGTCATGCACCATCGCATAACGGCAAACAAATGAGAAAGACTCTACCGTTGCGGCAATCCGCGCTACGTGTTCGCAAAACACGTTCCGGGGCAGATCATGGATTTGAAACACCATCGTGAAGTGGGGCTTGACCACGTCACGATAGGCAAGATCATGTCGAGCTCGAAAATCGTCAATGAAACGCCGGTCATCCGCCGAAAGCTTTGGGTAACAGAGCGCGAGATGGCTCACGAAGACAAGCGGCCGTTAGCAGGCACTAGAGATCGATCTCAGGTAAGACTCTGCTTCCGCAGGTCGGCGAAGCTCGACCCACGATAAATGAGGATAGTTGCCGCTTGCACGCAGAGTCGCAAATTCCTTCCGTCGGCGATTGAACGTGGTAACGACCCAAACAAGGATCGAATCCCGGGAAAGGAAGGATCGTGCAAACGATTCTCGGTTCCCATGCCAGAGTCTTTCTCTAACAATGATGCGGCGGCACGTGCGCCTTAGGGCGCGTCGGAACACCGTGATGAAGCTGTAGTTCAGCCAGACAATGGTTGTTGCCCTCGGCCAAAGAACATCACGTATCCGGCCATAGTTCCCCTCGGTGACCCAGCGCGGCGCTGAAGCGGCAATTTCGACCAGGCGTCGAAACTCGCTGTCCGGCTTCGGCGTCCAATTCGGCGCCCAATACAACTCATCGAGCTCGATGCATGGGCAACCTAACGATTCGGCCAGCTGCCGCGCGAACATTGTCTTTCCGCAGCAGCTCGTCCCGACAACCACGACTCGCTCCCCGACGATGGTCATTGCGGCTACGGCCTGCTAGGCGTCAACCCGCTTGAATGACCTGAGGCCGCCAAGCCTCTTCCCGACGGGAACAAAGTCCCAGCCGAGCATCGCTGTCGCCGTCTCGTCCCACTTCCCGTCCCCGTAGTAGGTAATGGATTCGAATTCGTTGCCGAGTTGGTTCAATGCATGGAGCATGATCGACGGACGGTCGATGTAGTCATCGGACGATGCCAGCGGAACGCCCTGCATCGGGAACCCTGCACTTCCGAGCTTTATTGCTGCGGATTCGGACCAGCCGCCTGTGGCATATGCGATGCGGCTAGAGGTCGACGCCAGCAGACCCGAAACAAAATCCCTCGCACCCGGTATCTCAGTGAACGGCCCGTTTGTCCGGACGTGTCGAGCTATGCTTTCAACGAAGACGGCCTTTACGGTATTCAGCGTCGCTGCTGTCATGGGAAGAGAATTGTCGTGGAAAATCTCCTCGAGAATTCCACCGTCCGTTACGTTCCGATACAAGCCCCAGGATTCGCGAATGCGCAACTCGCCGAGCACCCTACGAATTGCCGCCAGATACAGCGACCCATCAATATGGTTGGATTGAAGCAGAGTCCCGTCTATGTCGAGAATGACAGCGTGCATGTAGGTTGGCGCCTAAACGTTCGTCAGCCCGCTGGCTCATAACGTAACCTCGCCACCGGGCACGGTCGGCCGTGAAATAGACCTGTGAACTCGCGCTCCAACTTGAAACCGATGCGCTCGTAGAGTGCTCGCGCAGCCGCGTTCGTCCCGACAACGTTTAAGGTAACCGGCGGCTTTAGCCGAGCAACAATCGTTCGGACGAGCGCCGTTGCCACGCCCATGCGCCGAAATGAGGGATGCACGAAAAGCCAAGTGATCGAGTTCTCACGGCTGCCGGCAAAACCAACCACACGGCTCGCGTGTTCCATCACTGTTATCTCTGAGCCGCGAAATAGAGCCATCATTTCGGGGTCGAGCTCGAGTGCTGGTATCGCCAGGATCCCCATGGCATCCCGCATCTCATCCGGCTTGGCGAGATCATAGACCTCGCGCACAGCCGCCCAATCGTCGAGCACGTATGGCCGAAGCTCCATGGTGTCAGCGGCCTAACGTTCCTGAGCTCGGAGCACATCAGCGCCCAGTGCTCTGGCACGCAACCAGCACGCCATTCGGGTTGCCCTGCAACCGCTCTTGATGAACTCGGCCGAGATCGGAACGAACCCGACGGAGCGGTAGAACTCCAGCGCGTATGGAGTTGAATTGGTTTCCACGGTCTCCGCTTCGGGATACGTTTTGTCGATGAACGCACGCGCTTGTTCCCAAAGCGCACGACCGATGCCTTGGCGAAGGTAGCGCGGATGGACGAACAGCAGGCCCACAAACGTCGGTGTAGGCATGGATATGAACCCAACGGGACGGTCCGCGTCGAATGCAGCTTGTAAGTACGCCGGCTTCGCGGCCGCCCGCATTGAAGCCGGCGAAGACTCGGCCAGAAAAACTTTCCGCGCATTCGGTTCCCAATCGCGCGCCGCAAGCTCTGTGAAGCTGAGATGAACCAGGTCAGAAATCGCCTCGGCGTCCGCCGGACCGACAGTGCGCATAGAGTAGGACATGCGCTCTAACGTTCCTGGCCAGCCGCGCGCCGTTGCTCGCGCGTCGCCACCAAGCGGTTAGCGGGCACCTTTCGCGGAAACCAAGCCATGGAAAGGTCATCCACAAAGGAGCCGTCGGGCAAACGGACCCTATGCCTGAGGCGCCCTTCGATGCGGAAGCCAAATCTCTCGTACAGGCGGCGAGCTCGAAGATTGGACGCTTGGACTAGCAGTTCGACCTTCAGAATACTGCGCATACGTTTGGCTCGGGCCAGCAGGTCTTTCATGAGCCTCTTGCCGATGCCTCGGCCAACATGGGTAAGCGCGAGCACGATGCTCAATCGGTAAACGTGCTCGGTTGCGCGCAGATCCATCGGACGCAATGAAGCAAAGCCGACGAGCTTCCCGTCGTCCTCAGCAACGACGTATACGCCATTTCGTGCTTGTGCCAGGGCAATGAGGCGTCTTTCATATGCGGCCGGAAGCTCGGATGGCCGAGCGACTAACAGCCCGGGTACGGCGGAGACACTCCTTTGTATGCCCGCGGCAACCGCTGCATCGGCAAGGCGACCTGCGCGAATCCGCACCCGCATGTACCTAGAGCTCCGGCTTCAGCAAGGCCACATATCGGCGTGCGATATCAAGCCTACGCTCGTATTCGAGCTGATGCGCAGGGAGACAGCAACGATATTCGCCTAAGTGGGCTTCAAGATAGGCGACGGTTTCCGCCAGGGATTGGCCACGGGCGGACCCGGTCACGAGACTCTTCGTAATGAGAAAGTTCTCGTCTCCCTCAAGGAGATGGGCGTCGTGCAACAGCTGACCCTCCCGAGTTCGCGGCTCGGCTTCCTTTTCCGATTCCCGGGCCACTTCGATGACTTGATCAATCTCGTCCTCCGCGACGCCATGGCCAGCTAAGAATTCGCGAATCTCCAATTCGTGCGACTTCACGATACCGTGAAGCTGGGCCGCCACACGCAAGACCGCGAGCTCACAGGGATACCCTTCGGCGAATTCGAGCGCGCGTCGCGTGACGCGTCTAGTGTGGTTGGCGTCGTGCATAGTATCGGCCCGCATATGAAGCGGCGCCAGAAACGCATGCAGCAGCGGCTCAATCCCTTCGAGGTTGCCCACGCGCGCTATCCGTCCTGCCTAACGTTCCCCGTACCTGGGGCGCGCCCGAGAATGTCTCAATAGCAGCCTACACCTCGCGCTTTTCATGTCCGATCGGCTCTTCATCGTAGGGCAGATCGTCCGGATCCACGCCAACGAAGTCGGGCTCAGGATCAGTGGGAAAACGAACGGCTCGGATGTGGCTCTCTCCCTGCATCAGCGCTTTCAGGACTCGGTGCATTCCATCCATGATGCGCCCATCGCTTGAGAGGATGACCGGATAGCCGAGATCAGCCTCGTTGGTGAGGCGAGCATGTTCAGCAACCTGCCGGCACGTCATCGACCCTCCCCAATACGGCTCGTCCAGCTCGCGAATGCCGGCGACTGGCACGAGTTGAGGATCGATAGGCCCGGCCAAGGCGACCAGGCGATCAATGTCCCAGGCCCTCAATCCGGCGGGGCTGGGCCTGAAGTGATACTGCTTGCGCATGCAATACCCTTCGCGTGAGGTCTGACGTCCTGGTGGTTAGGCTTCCTGTCCTTACTGTACGACAGCGGCATGCCATTGGCTGCGGTTACGCACGGGTGCGCGTCAGCTGCGGGGCTCGCTGTCAGGCGTGCGCGCACCTGGCCGCTCCATCGCGACTTGCGATTGTGAAAACCCCAGTCTTTCCCAAAACGTTGAGACTCCTTCCCGACCTGCTCGGAGCACCCACGTTATTCGCGGATCGTTCCCGATCACTGCCTGAACCAGGGCTCGCCCGACACCTTTGCGCCGATGCTGCTCCGCGACCACTAGCATTGAAATGTAACCGTTCGACAGGCCGTCGGTGAGAGCTCGCACGAAGCCCAACACCTTGCCATCCTCTACCGCGACGAGGGCGATTTGCGACCGTGAAAGGAGCTGTGGAAATCTGTCAGAAACCGTATCGCGTTCCCCCCAACCATTCGCTACGAGGAGGTGCCGCACTTGCTCGATTTCCGCTGGTGCAATCGGGCGTATCTGCATGCAGCGTATGTTAGGCCCCGGCCTTCCTGGCAAGGACGAACAGGTGGCGCCCGGTGGCGTCGATGGGCTCGGGGACGACGTCACTCCGGATGACAAGGAATCCTATGTCCGCGAGCATCTCTAGATAGGTGTTGGCGTCGAAGTGGCTCCAGAACATTGGCATCCCCTGGTATTCCCCCACCTCCTCAGGGAGGTCTTCCGCTCCCAGACAGAGCAGCGCAATACCCTGCGGCCTCAGGACGCGATAGAGACCGCGAAGAACGCGGAGGTGGCGAGGTCTGGGAATGTGAATGATCGAGTAGAAGGAGCAGACTCCATCAACGCTGGCCGTCGCGAGGCCGAGGGCGGCGAGGTCCTGGCAGGCGAAACAGGCGTTGGGAACGAGTTCCCGTGCGAGGCGAAGCTGGGCCAACGAGAAATCAACGCCGATCACATGGAATGACGACGCCAGATGACCGGTGATGGGGAGGCCCGCGCCGCATCCGGCATCGAGGATACTCGCCGCCCTGGGGACCGCGCGAATGAAATCACGAAGAAGAGGAAGCTGGTCGATGCCGCGCAGGCGTGCGTTCAGGTATCGGCCGGCGATGGCGTCGTAGCCGGAACGGACGATGCGGGAAGGATCCATGGTCTGAGCCGCTAGCGTTCCGATTTTGGCGCGCGGTGCCTGTTAGCCGTCATCTCGCGGAATCTGGATCCAAAAACGACATACGCGTTGATTCCAGTGCTTTGAGAATGTGATCGTCTCGAGATTCCCGCCATTACTCTCAACAACCCTGCGCGACGGCACATTATTCTCGTCGACAACTAGAAGTACGCGATCGATGTTCAGTCGCTGCGCCTCCTGCAGCGCCGCGCGGAGTGCTGCGTGACCGTACCCCTTGCCGCGCCAGCTTGGAGCAACGTCGTAGCCGATATGCCCACCCTCGTTTGCAAGGAACGGCGTGTTGATGTGGTGCCTTAGACGCGTGACACCAACCACCGCGCCGCTGGGTTCAACGAGCCATCGATGCGTACACGGAACCCAACCCTTGTTGAGGTTTATGCCACGCTCCTGATCGAGCAGATCCTGGACATATCGTCCAAAGTGTTGCTTTGCCGCCGCGTAGAACTCTGCCTTCTCAGCGTCGTACGCTTCGAAATCCGTGACCATCGCAACAAACGCGGACTCATGCGTTGTTGACGGTTCGGCAATCACGGCGTTGCGCGTCTCAAGCATGCATTTCGGTCCTACCTACAGTCGTCGCGAGAGCACCTAGATACACGCAATAGAGCGCATGCGCGCCCTCCAAGTAGATCGTCTGAAGTTCGTGCACCGGCAGGCCCTTGAGTTCTTGGAGATCGATGAAGGGCGGCATCGGCGTGCGTGGTTGGAGGTACCAGTTACGCGAGTTTCAGTTCCGGGTAGGATTCACGCGCTTCGGTCACATAGCGACGCGTCCACTGCAAGCCCTCGAGCAAGCCCCGAAACGTCAAAAGCTCTTCGCACTCGCCTGCCGTAGCCCATCGATACTCCGCGTGCTCCCAGGTCAGCTTCACAATGTCCGCCTGTTGCACCTCGGCCGCAAGAACCAAAATGAGCGCGATTTCCTCGCGACGGCGGTTATAGATGGTGTAGGTATGCTCAACCGCCCATAGTGATCGGAACGAAATCCCAAACTCAGCGAGGCAGCGGCGAGAGGCGTCGACGACCGATTCATTTTCCGCGATGAATTCGGTCGGGATCTGCCAAAAGCGACCACCGTTGAACCAGCGGTCGGCCTTCTCCTGCGAAGTGTGCAGGAGCAAGTAGCGAACGCTGTCCGGATCGCGGCGGAAGAGCCAGATGTCAAACGCGTTGGCGTGGAACTGCACGAGGTTTCCCTTGCTGCAATCTAACGGTTGAGTTCAACCACTCTCGGGTGCAACGAAGGGTTAGGCCGCAAGGGACCCTTCGATGGGTAACCACATGTGGACCTTGGCCTTGTAGCCCTCAGGCGTGGCAATCGCCATGGGCTCGACACCGAACAACCGAAAGCCACACCTCTCGTACAGGCCAATTGCGGGGGCATTGCCTTCCGTGACGGTAAGCGTGATGAGCCGCACCTCGGGCCGTGTTCGAGCGCACGCCAGCGCGGCTTGAACTA
>Ga0075418_10010664_pt1 | contig 10283 bp, 6 predicted proteins | sample SoiMetdeltSBSDD2_FD_81776 | JGI IMG/M metagenome (GOLD analysis project Ga0075418, IMG submission 81776) | Bulk soil microbial communities from a Populus tree surrounding site in Tennessee, USA - Soil MetaG P. deltoides SBSDD2 | ecosystem: Environmental > Terrestrial > Soil > Tree plantation...
CAGCTCCTACCCCTCGACCTGCGCGCGCTCTCGGGAGACGAGGAGGCGCGCCTGCTCTCCAGCATGCTCGAGGCGCTGGGAGACCCGTTGTTCGAGGGGCACGAGTTGCCCGCGGCCGAGGCCCGCGACATGGCGGCGACCAGCCCTGCGGTCGTGCGCGCGCTGCTGACGCTGTACCGAGCGTACCGCGACGTCCGCGAGTCGGCGGAAACGCTTGCAGCGCGATTGTCACAAGGCGAGGAGGCTGCCGGGATCGACCGCTCGCTGCTGCCCTCGGAGGAGGTGACGGACTTCATCCAGCGCCACGGAAACTACTTTCCCGAGCTGGAGGAGGGGGCCGAGATGCTGTGGCGTTCCGGCCTGCTGTCGGGGGACCTCTTCGAGGCGATGGTGCGCTACCTGGACGAGCGCCACGATGTCGACGTCCGAGTCGCGCACGTGGGCGCGATGGGCACGACCGCGCGCCGCTACGATCCCGAGCGACGGGTCGTGACGCTGTCCGAGGCGCTGCGCCGCGGCAGCCGGAACTTCCAGCTGGCCTGCCAGATCGGGCTCTTGAGCCATCGCGACACGCTGGCCCGCCTGGCCGCCGATCCCACCCTCACGACCGACGAGTCTCGTGCGCTCGCGCGTGTCGCGCTCGCCAACTACTACGCCGGCGCGCTGCTCATGCCCTACCAGCGCTTCCTCGAGGCCGCGCGCTCCGAGCGCTACGACGTTGAGGTGCTCGGCAATCGCTTCCGCACCTCCTTCGAGCAGGTCGCGCACCGCCTCACCTCGCTGCGGCGGCCCGGGGCGGAGGGCGTGCCCTTCCACTTCGTTCGTATCGACGTGGCCGGCAACATCTCGAAGCGGTTCTCGGCTTCGGGTCTGCGGTTTGCCCGTTTCAGCGGCGCGTGCCCGCGCTGGGTCGTTTTCCAGGCGTTGCTCACGCCCGGCATGATCCGCACTCAGCTCTCGCAGATGCCCGATGGCACGACCCACTTCTGGGTGGCCCGCGCGCTCCGCAAGGGGTCCGGCGGCTACCACGCGCCCCACACCATGTTCGCGATCGCGCTCGGCTGCACGGCGGATCGGGCGCGGGAGCTGTGCTACGCGGACGGCGTCGACCTGGTGAGCCGCGAGGCGCTCGTCCCAGTGGGCGTGACGTGCCGGCTGTGCGAGCGCATGGACTGCGAGCAACGCGCCTTCCCGGCGCTACTCCACCCGCTCAAGGTGGACGAGAACGTCCGCGGTGTCTCCTTCTTCGCGCCGGGCCCATGACGGGCGCCCCGCGCGTTGCTGATATCCTTCGAGCGTGACCGAGACATACTTCCAGAAGGGCTTCGGGCTCAAGGCCCAGGTCGGCCCCGTGCTGGCCCAGAGCTACCACTCCGAGGTGGTGAGCCGGATCCGGGACCTGGGCAGCTCGGTGCGCGCGGGGGAGCTGCGCCTGAAGCTCGCCCGTGAGTTCGGCTTCTGCTACGGCGTCGACCGGGCCGTCGAGTACGCGTACGAGACCCGCGAGAAGTTCCCGGACCGGCGGCTGTTCCTGTCGGGGGAGATCATCCACAACCCCGACGTCAACGGCCGCTTGCAGGCCATGGGCATCCGCATCCTGGAAGAGGGCGGGGACGCCTCGGCTCGCTACGCCGAGGTGCAGGCCGCCGACGTGGTGATCCTGCCCGCCTTCGGGGTCACGGTCGGCGAGCTGCAGCACCTGCGCGCGAAGGGCTGCGTGCTGGTGGACACGACCTGCGGGAGCGTCCTCAACGTCTGGAAGAACGTCCACAAGTACGCGCGCGAGGGGTTCACGGCGGTGATCCACGGCAAGCACTACCACGAGGAGACGAAGGCCACCGCCTCCCAGGCCTTGACCCACGCAGGCGGGCAGTACCTCTGCGTCCGCGACAAGGAGGAGGCCGAGGGCGTCTGCGATTTCGTCCGCGGCCGGGTCACAGCGGGCAGCCTGAGCGAGCGCTTCGCCCACGCGGCCAGTCCGGGCTTCGATCCCGACAAGCACCTCCAGCGCATCGGCCTGGCCAACCAGACCACGATGCTGATGAGCGAGAGCCTCCAGATCCAGGAGATGTTGCGCGCCGCCGTGCGCGAGACCTGGGGAGAGGGAGAGCTCGAGAGCCGCTTCCGTGCCTTCGATACGATCTGCTCGGCGACGCAGGACCGGCAGGACGCCGTCCTGCGCATGCTGGAGGACGGCGGCCTCGACGCGATGGTCGTGATCGGCGGCTACAACAGCTCGAACACCCAGGCACTGGCCCGCATCTGCGCCGACAAGCTGCCGACCTTCCACATCCGCGGGCCGGAGGGGATCGGCCCCGACGGAAGCATCCGCCACCGGCCGGTCGGCCTCCACACCGAAGAGAGATCGGACAGCGGCTGGCTGCCCGCGGGGCCGGTGAGCCTCGGCCTCACCGCTGGCGCGTCCACGCCCAACAACGTGGTCGGCGAGGTGGTCGAGAGGATCCTCGGGCTGCGCGGCGGTCGCGTCGGAGACATGCAGCCGGCCTGAAGCACGCTCATTCGGGCCGAGAGCCGCGCGCCAGGAGCTCGGCCGGCAGCAGCGCGCGGTCCTCGGCCGCGATGAAGACTCCGCAGCCAGCTCCTGCCCGTTTCCGGAGGCTCCAGAGCGTCAGGCGCCGCAGTCGTCGCCAGAAGCCCCTCTGATATAGTCGTCTCCTTCGGGGAGGATGCTCGATGCTGCTCCAGGGGAAGGTCGGCCTCATCCTCGGCATCGCCAACAAGCGCTCGATCGCCTGGGGCATCGCGCAGTCCGTGGCCCGCGAAGGCGCACGGTTGGCCGTCACCTACCAGGGGGAGCGCCTCAAGGAGAACGTGGACGAGCTGGCCGCAGCGCTGAAAGACCCCGTCGTATTGCCGTGCGACGTCACCCGGGACGAGGATCTCGACGCCTTGGCGGAATCGGTGAAGGCGGCCTTCGGCGGCCTCGACTTTCTCGTCCATGCCGTGGCGTTTGCCCTTCGTGAGGAGCTCGACGGCGAGTTCGTGAGCACCTCGCGCGAGGGATATCGGGTGGCGCAGGACATCTCCTCCTACTCGCTGACCGCCCTGGCCAAACGTTTCGCGCCGCTCATGGAGGGACGCGGCGGCAGCATCGTGACGCTGTCGTACCTGGGGGGCGAGCGGGTGGTGCCCCACTACAACGTGATGGGCGTCGCGAAAGCGGCCCTCGAGATGTCGGTCCGCTACCTGGCCTCCGACCTCGGGCCCCGGGGCGTTCGCGTCAACGCGATCTCCGCCGGTCCGATCAAGACCCTCGCCGCCTCTGGGGTTCACGGCCTCTCGAAGATGCTCGAGTACCACCGCAATCACGCCCCCCTGCGCAAGAACACCGAGCAGGAGGAGGTGGGCGACTGCGCCCTGTTCCTCGTCTCTCCTCTCTCCCGCGGCGTCACTGGCGAAGTGATCCACGTGGACGGCGGCTTCCACGTGATGGGGATGTCCGCTCTCTGACGGTGCGCGCCGCGGCCAGCCTCGTCGTGCTCGCTCTCGCGCTGTCCGCCTCGGGGCAGGAGCATCCGGCGCGGCCCGGCCCGCAGGAAGGCCACCAGGAGAAGGAGAAGGGCAAGCCAGCCCCGGCCGAGGCGCCGCAGATCGAGGAGGTCCGCGTCAAGGCCGACAATCAAGGGGGCACGCAGGAGCACTCCTGGGCGCGCGGTTTCGTCGACGTACGCCTGGGTGACATCCGCATCCAGGCCGACGCGATGGACTTCTTCCGCAGCCCGCGTGCCGATGGCAGCGTGGAGCAGAAGGCGGTGTTCGTTGGCAACGTGGTGTTCATGCGCGAGGAGGAGCGCATCTCCGGCGAGCGTCTGACCTTCGACGTGGATTCGGGCCGCGGCCTGTTCGAGCAGGCCTCCGGATACGTCCAGCCCGGGGTGCAGGTCGAGGCGAAGACGATCGAGCGCGTCGACGCCGACACCTATCGCGTGGTCGGGGCGCGCTTCACGTCCTGCATGCAGCCGACTCCGCGCTGGAGCTTCAGCCTCAGCTCGGCCCGCATCGAGATGGACGACAAAGTCGTCGGCAAGAACGCGATCTTCCGGGTCAAGAACGTGCCCGCAATGTACTTGCCTTACTTCGTGTATCCGATCGGCGAGGACCAGCGTTCGACCGGCTTCCTGTTCCCGCACTTCGGCTACTCGTCCCTGCGCGGCTTCAACGTGGGTTCGGGCTTCTTCTGGGCGATGGGCCGGAGCCACGACCAGACTTTCTACATGGACCACTACACGAAGTTCGGCTACGGGTTCGGCCACGAGTTCCGGTACGACCACGGCACGCCCTCGGCGGGGTACTTCACGTCCTACGGCTTCCAGCCCGACGGCGGAGGCGAGCGCGACTACGATCTCGACTGGCGCGCCACGCAGCTGCTGCCATGGCGCTTCCGCGGCACGGTCAACGTCCGCCGTTACAGCGACATCCTGTTCCAGGAGCAGTTCCAGGACAGCCTGAATCGCGCCAGCTCCCGCTCCGAGAACGTGCAGATCGCGGTTCAGCGCAGCTTCAAGCTCGCCAACATCCAGCTTCTGGCGGAGAGCCGCAGGACGTTCTTCGCGGAGCAGACGCGCATCAACCGCCGCTTGCCGAGCCTGCGCGTCTCGCGGCCGCTGCGCAAGCTGGGAGCCGGCGGCCTGACGTTCGGCTACGATCTCCGGGCCGAGGAGCTGGAGCGCGGCAACGAGGAGGTCCTCGACCAGTACGGGCGCTACGGAGCCGACGGCGACATCAGCTACACCCTCGCCTCGACGTTCCTGCAGGTCACGCCCCGCCTCGGCCTGAACTACACCCGGTACACGGCATCCCGGGTGAGGAACCGCGTGGTCGGCCCGGCGGTGGAGCGGCGCTACGCCGAAGGCGTCTTCGAGTTCCACGGGCCGAACTTCTCGCGCGTCTTCCAGAACCCGTCGGGCGTCTACTCCGACAAGTTCAAGCACGTCATCGGCCCCGAGATCACGTGGCGTTACCGAACCGCGATCGACGACTTCGACCGCATCCCCAAGTTCGACGGGCTCGACCAGCAGCTCGGCACGCACCAGGTCGACTACGCCATCGTGCAGCGCATCCTCGCCAAGCGGCCCGGCACCGGTGCGCAGCCGCAGCCCTGGGAGCTGCTGTCGTGGCGTGTGGGGCAGACGTACTACGTGCAGATCCGCGACGCCCAGAACGAATTCGATCCGAACTACTCCTCCAGCGCCTTCGGTCCGGGTGGCGTGCCTGACCACAACTCGGCCCTTCAGTCCCGACTGCGCGTTCGGCCCACGCAGAACGCCCAGGGAACCTTCGACCTCGAGTACGACGTGAACTTCAAGCAGCTCCGCACCATCAGCCTCGGGACGCTGATCCGAAACGACCGCGCCTCACTGCTCGGCAACTGGTCGCGTGGCCTCACGCTGGACGTGGATCCGGGGAGGCGCACGGTGACGCGAGACTTCGTGCGGGGCTACGCCAGCTTCGACCTGTTGCCGGGACGCCTGCTCCTCGAGGGCGGCGTCGACTGGGACGTGGCCTTGAAGCGCGTGCTGCAGTCGCGCGCCGGCCTGCGCTACGACGTGCAGTGCTGCGGGTTCACGATCGAGACGATTCACTACGACTACAACACACGCCAGGACAACTCGATCCGCTTCTCCCTCGAGCTCGCGAACGTCGGCTCGATCGGCAACTTCATGGGCGGGGACCAGTACGGCTCCGGAGGCAACGTGACGGGGAGCCGGCTGCGGTGAGGTGGCTCGTGACCGGCGCCGCCGGCTTCGTGGGCGGTCACCTCGTCGCCCGCCTGCGGGCGGAGGAAGCGCGCGAGGTGTTCGGCATCGTCCGCCCGGGGTCGAGCCCTGCTCCAAGCGACTGCGAGGCGGTCGAGGTCGACCTGTTGGACCCCGAGGCGATGCGGCGATGCGTGACCAGCCTTCGGCCCGATCGGATCGTCCACCTCGCGGCGCAATCGAGCGCCCGGGAGTCTTGGAAGGACCCCGAAGGCACCCTGCGCACCAACCTGTTCGGGCTGCTGTACCTGCTCGAAGCCGTTCGACTCGCCGGCCTGACGCCGCGCCTGCTCGTGGTCGGCAGCGCCGAGGAGTACGGAGCCGTCCCCGCTGCAGCCGCTCCGATTCACGAGGAGACGCCTCCGCGCCCGGCGTCACCCTACGCCTTGAGCAAGGTGGCGCAGGGATATCTCGCACTGCAGTACGCCCTGGCCCACGGCCTCCACGTGGTGCGAACGCGGACCTTCAACCACACGGGGCCCGGGCGCGGCCCGGGCTTCGCGGAGAGCAGCTTCGCGCGCCAGATCGCCGAGATCGAGGCCGGCCGACATGACCCGAGCATCGCGGTCGGTAACCTCGAGGCCGTTCGTGACTTCACCGACGTCCGCGACGTGGTGCGTGCCTATGTCCAGCTCCTCGAGGCCGGGCAGTCGGGCGAGGTGTACAACGTGGCCTCGGGACGGGGCCACCGCATCGCGGAAGTGCTCGAACGCCTGATCGCACACTCGCGCGTGCGGGTGGACGTTCGCCGCGACGCCCACTTGTTGCGGCCCGTCGATACGCCTTACCTGGTGGGCGACGCCACCCGGCTGCGGCGCGCCACCGGCTGGGAGCCGGAGATCCCGTTCGATCAGACCCTGGAGGACCTGCTGCGGCACTGGCGCGAACGGGTCGCCGCGCAGGAACACGTTCCTTATTGAGTTCCGTCTGACCGGCTCGGGGATCGACTAGCCGGATGGCGCTCGCCAGGCCCGAGCTGTTGCGCAAGCTCATCCACGTCGGCGCGGGCGGCTTCGCGTTCCTGCTCCGCGACCTTCCCTGGTTGGGAGCGCTCGCGCTGGCTGCTTCGGCCTTCCTCCACAACTGGCTGCTGCTCACGCACTACGACGGCAGGAGGCTCTGGCGCGATTCCGAGCAGGCGAAAGGTTACCCGCTCGGCATCCTTCTTTATCCCATTGCCGTGCTCGCGCTCGTTCTCGTCTTCCCGGGGGAGGACCGCTGGATGGCCGCGGCGGTCTGGGGACTGCTGGCCTTCGGTGACGGCATGGCGGCGCTCGTGGGACAGGGCGTGGGCGGGCCGCGCCTGCCGTGGAACGACGGCAAGAGCTGGGCGGGGCTGGTTGCCTTCGTCTTCTTCGGAGCTCTGGGTGCGGGCGTGCTCGCGGCCTGGACGCTCGGTCTTCCGGTTGGAATGGCGCTCTCCTCGAAGCTCTTGTGCATGACGCTGCCGGCGGCGGCGCTCGCGGGCCTCGCCGAGACGATGCCGACCACGCTCGACGACAACGTCACCGTGCCTCTGGTCGGCGCGACGGCGTTGGTGCTCCTGGCCCCGGCCGAGTGGTCGCGTCTGCTCCTGGACCCCGAGCTGCCGCAGCGCGCCCTCCGGGGCCTCGTGGTGAACGGCGCGATCGCCACGGCTGCCTTCCTCGCACGTTTCCTCGACCTCGCCGGCGCGGCCTCAGCCGTCGTCATCGGCACGGCGATCATGGCCGGGTTGGGGCTTACCGGCCTCGCGCTCATGGTCGTGTTCTTCGTGATCGGCAGCACCGCAACGAGGATGGGCCATCGCGTCAAGGCAGCGCGCGGCATCGCGCAGGCGGGTGGCGGCGCCCGCGGCTGGCGAAACGCGTGGGCCAACGGCGGAGTGGCGGCGCTGCTTGCGCTCCTGGCCGCCGTCGCGCCCGAGTCGCTCCGCGGGATCTTCGTGCTGGCCTACGCGGCCTCAGTCGCGACCGCAGCCGCGGACACCTGCTCGTCGGAGATCGGCAAGGCCTACGGCCGCCGCACGGTCGTGATCACGACCTTGCGGCCCGCCGCTCCCGGCACCGAGGGTGCGGTGAGCCTTGAGGGCACGCTCGGCGGGCTCGCGGGCGGCTTCCTGGTCGCGGCGGTCGGAGCCATGGCGGGACTCTATTCCTGGTCCGGCGCCGCGGTCGTGGGTGTCGCAGGCCTGCTCGGCAGCCTTGCCGAGAGCGTAGTCGGGACGGTGGCGGAGCGCCGCGGCTGGCTGAGCAACGACCAGCTCAACGCCTTGAACACGGCTCTCGGAGCCGGCTTCGCAGCGCTGATCGCACGCGCGCTGCCCTGAGCTGTCGGGCTTCGCCTTGCCGAGCCGGATGTCGCGGCATAGGGAAACAACCCGCGGACGCGTGTGGCTTCGGCGACGCGCGCCACGGCCAGGACGTAGGCACCGACGCGCATCTCCCCGCGATGGCGTTTCGCGGTCTCGTGGACGTTCTGGAAGGCGCGCTTCATGAAGCGCTCGAGGCGCAGGTTGACCTCGGATTCATCCCAGAAGAAGCCCTGCAGGTCCTGGGCCCACTCGAAGTAGGACACGGTGACGCCGCCGGCGTTGCACAGGATGTCGGGGATGACGAACACGCCCTTGTCGGCCAGCACCTTGTCGGCGCCGGGAGTGGTCGGGCCGTTCGCCGCCTCGGCCACGATCCGCGCGCGGACCCGCGAGGCGTTCCGCAGCGTGATCTGGTTCTCGAGGGCCGCAGGCACCAGCACGTCGCACTTGGCCTCGAGCAGCTCCTCGTTGGTGATGCGCTCGGCGCCCTTGAACCCGATCACGGAGCCCGTCTGCTCCTTGTGCTCCACGACTCGGCTCAGGTCCAGGCCGCGGCTCGCGTAGATCCCGCCGCGGCTGTCGCTCACCGCGACGATCCGGGCGCCGTCCTGGTGCAGCAGGCGCGCCGCGATTCCCCCGGCGTTGCCGAAGCCCTGCACCGCCACGGTGGCGCCGCGCAGCGGACGCCGGACGACCTGGCACGCCTCGCGGATGCAGTACAGCGCGCCCCGCGCGGTCGCCTCGTTCCGTCCCACGCTGCCGCCCAGCTCGATCGGCTTTCCGGTCACGACGCCGAGCGCCGAGTGGCCGAGCGTCATGGAGTACGTGTCCATGATCCACGCCATGGTCTGGGCGTCCGTGTAGACGTCGGGCGCGGGGATGTCCCGGTCGGGGCCGATGATGAGCGCGATCTCCGACGCGTAGCGCCGCGTCATGCGCTCGATCTCCCCGCGCGACATCCTCTTCGTGTCGCAGACGACGCCGCCCTTGGCGCCGCCGTACGGGACGTTGACGGTCGCGCACTTCCACGTCATCCAGGCCGCCAGCGCCTTCACCTCGTCCAGCGTGACCTTCGGGTGGTACCGGATCCCGCCCTTGGCGGGGCCGCGTGCGATGTTGTGCTGCACCCGGTACCCCTCGAAGACGCGCACGGAGCCGTCGTCCATGAGGGTCGGCACCGAGACGATGAGCTGGCGCTTGGGCGTGCGGAGCACGTGGCGCATGCTGTCTTCGAGGCCCAGCTTCTCCGCCGCCACGTCGAACTGGCGCTGGGCGATCTCGAACGGGTTCAGGTTTTCCTGCACCATGGCATGCCTGGTCCGGACTTTGCGCGGGATTGTAGGGACCGCCTCGGGGGGCGTCAAACATGGCCCGGCGACGCGGATGCTAGGATGGGTCTTTTGGAGGCTCGAGGGTGCTCCCGACCGTGGGGTTCGAGGACGGTGCGGTCGTCCTGATCGACCAGCGGCTGCTGCCGGGGGAGGAGGTCTACGTTCGGTGCGCAAACGCCGTCGAGGTCGCTAAAGCCATCAAGGACATGGCGATACGGGGAGCGCCCGCCATCGGAGTGGCGGCCGCTTTTGGCATCGCCCTGTGTGCCCACCGGTCGAGCGCCGAGGGGGATGCGCTTCGCTCCGAGATCGAGGCGGCCTGCGCGACGCTCGGGGCCACCCGTCCCACGGCGGTGAACCTCTTTTGGGCGATCGACCGGATGCGCCGGCGGCTCGTTGAACTCTTGCCGAAGGGCGCCGCGGCCGTTCGGGAGGGTCTTCTGGCCGAGGCCCTGGCAATCGACGCCGAGGATGTCGCTGCGTGTCGCCGCATGGGCGACCTCGGGGCCGCCATGCTGCCGGAGGGCGCCCGGGTGCTCACTCATTGCAACGCCGGCGCGCTCGCCACGGCGGGTTACGGCACTGCGCTCGGTGTGATCCGCTCCGCGGCGCGCGACGGCAAGATCCGCGAGGTTCTGGCAGACGAGACGCGGCCCTACCTGCAGGGCGCGCGGCTCACGGCGTGGGAGTTGCTCCGGGACGGCATTCCGACGACGGTGATCGCCGACAGCATGGCCGGCCACCTGATGGCCCAGAAGCGCGTGGACGCCGTGATCGTCGGGGCCGACCGCATCGCCGCAAACGGCGACGTGGCCAACAAGATCGGCACCTACACGCTCGCCGTCCTCGCCCGCGAGCACGGCCTCCCGTTCTACGTCGCGG
>Ga0075418_10010665_pt1 | contig 10282 bp, 7 predicted proteins | sample SoiMetdeltSBSDD2_FD_81776 | JGI IMG/M metagenome (GOLD analysis project Ga0075418, IMG submission 81776) | Bulk soil microbial communities from a Populus tree surrounding site in Tennessee, USA - Soil MetaG P. deltoides SBSDD2 | ecosystem: Environmental > Terrestrial > Soil > Tree plantation...
GCATCGCCATGACGGCGACTGGCATACCGGTGTACCTCGCGATCAGGAGGCCACGATCGTGACCGAGCCCTACGTGCGGAATGCCTACGGAAACCTGAGGCGAGTGCTGATGCATCGGCCCGGCCCGGAGCTGGACGTCGTCACGGCGGAGAACCTGAAGGAGTTCAACTTCGTGCGTCCGGTGAACCGCGACCGCTTCGTCGAGGACTACGACGCGATGCTGGCGCGGTTCCGAGCCGAGGGCGTCGAGACCCTGCTGCTGCGCGAGGTCCTGGCCGGCGACGACGACGCCCTCCACTACATCGACCATCGGCCGAACATCACCTACACGCGCGACCTCGCCGCGGTGTTCTCGCGGGGCGCCGTGCTGATGAGCCCGCACCTCAAGGGCCGTCGCGGTGATCAGGAGATGATGGCCCGAGCCTTCCGGCGTCTCGGCGTGCCCATCCTCGGCGCCATCGAGCCGCCGGGCTTCCTCGAGGGGGGCGGCGTCACCCTCATCGGCGACGACACGGCCGTCGCCTCGCTCTGCGACCGGGCGAACGAGGAAGGCACCCGCGCCCTCCGCCAGCTCGTCCTCGGTCGAGACGTGGAGTACTTCCTCGAGGTCCCTCTGCCCTTCGGCCACGTCCACATCGACGGGATCTTCATGGTGCTCGACGAGCAGCTCTGCCTGATCCACGAGGACCCGCTCCGCGTCTTCCCGTGCCGCCTCTACCAGGCCGGCAGGACGGAGCCGCGCCATGTGCTCTTTCCAGAGTTTCTGCAGCAGCGCGGGTTCACGTGCATTCCGATCAGCTACGCCGAGCGCAAGGGCGGCCACTTGAACGTGGTCGTGACGGAGCGTTCGCGAAAAGCCGTGGGCTTCTCCCAGGCCGCCCGCATCGGTTCGGAGATGGGCCGGCACGGCTGGGAGCTTCTGACGTTCCCCTCGGAGGAGCTCTTCATGGGCAAGGGCGGCGCCCACTGCATGACCTGCCCCGTCGTCGTGAGCTGAGGGCGATCCGCGCACTCCCAATGACGCTCCCGTCGCCCCGCAGCCTGGCCATGAAGCTCGCCCTCGCCCTCTTGGGGGCATGCCTCCTCGTGTACCTCCTGATCCTGCTCGACGTGCATCGGTGGACCCGGGCTCTGCTGCTGCAGAGCATCCAGCGCCAGGGCGACAGCGTCATCGAGGCCGCCGCCGCCCGCATCGACGCGCAGCTGCTCAGGGTCGAGGAGGCGCCGCGCCGGCTGGCCCTCGGCCTGACGCAGCAGCTCCCCTCGCGGGAGGCCCTCGAGCGGGAGCTGTGCGCCAACGTGGACGCGAGCCCGACCGTGTTCGGCTCCGCGGCCGCCTTCGAGCCCGGCGCCTTCGCGCCCGGCCTCCAGGCGTTCTCTCCCTACTGCTACCGAGGCAGCGGCGGGCGGGAGATCAAGGACCTCGCGAAGGACGGCTACGACTATCCGTCGCGCGACTGGTATCGGTTGTCCAGGGACCGCGGCGAGGCGCTCTGGTCGGAGCCGTATTTCGACGAGGGCGGGGGCGGGATACTGATGGCCACCTACTCCGTGCCGATCCGGGGCGCGGATGGCCGCCTGAGGGGGATCGCCACCGCCGACGTGGCCCTCGAGTGGCTGCAGCGCCTGGTCTCGGGTATCCGGGTCGGCAGGACCGGCTACGCGTTCCTGCTCTCCCGCTCCGGGCGGGTCGTCACGCATCCGGATACGCGTTTCGCCATGAAAGCTGAGCTCGCGGCGCTGGCAGCCGAGCGGCGCGATCCTGCCCTCGGGCGCCTGGCGGAGTGGATCGCCGCGGGACGGAGCGGCATCGAGAGGACGCAGGACCTGCGCAGCGGGGCTTCGAGCTTCGTGGTCTTCCGTCCACTGCAGGCGAGCGGCTGGAGCCTCGCCGTGGTCTTCCCCGAGGCCGAGATGATGGCCGACGTCGCGGCGCTGGATCGGCGCCTCTGGACGACCGGCCTCGGCGGCGCATCGCTCCTGGCCCTGGTCGTCGCGCTCGTCGCCCGGCGCATCACGCGCCCGCTCGTGCTCCTCACCCACGCGGCCCACGACGTGGCGGCCGGGCGACTGGACACGCCGCTCCCCGAGGTCGCGTCACGGGACGAGGTGGGCCGGCTGACCGCGTCGTTCGCCGAGATGCAGACGGCCCTCTTCCAGTACATCGAGACCGTGAAACAGGGCGCCGCCGCAGAGGAGCGCCTCGAGAGCGAGCTGCGCGTCGCGCGCCAGATCCAGATGAGCCTGCTGCCGCGGACCGCGGATCTTGCCCTGGAGCGCCTCGGCTGCGAGGTGTTCGGCCTGCTCGAGCCGGCTCGGGCGGTGGGCGGCGACTTGTTCGATGTGGTGCTGCGGCGGCCAGGCGAGGTCTCGTTCGTGATCGGCGACGTGTCGGACAAGGGGATCCCGGCCGCCCTCTTCATGGCGATGACGGACATCCACTTCGAGGCCGCGGCACGCGAGCTCCGCGATCCCGATGCGGTGCTGGCGCGCATCAACGACGCGCTGGTGGCCGAGAACAGCGCCAACATGTTCGTGACGCTCGTGTGCGGCGTGCTGGACACTGCCTCGGGGCGCCTCTCCCTCGCCAGCGGAGGCCACACGCGGCCCGTTCTGGTCCCCGCCTCGGGGCCGCCGCACTTCTTCGAAGGCGACATCGGCACCGTCGTCGGGGTCGTGCCGGGTCTGTCGTTCCGGCGCCACGACCTGCGACTCCAGCCGGGCGATGCCGTGCTGCTGTACACCGACGGTGTGACCGAGGCCCACGACCCCGAGACCCGGCTCTTCGGTGAAGAGCGGCTGCTCGAGCACCTCTGCTCCGCTCCCCGCGGGGACCCCCGCGGCCTCGCCGAAGGCGTGCGGGACGCGGTCCGGGCCTTCGCGAAGTCGGCGCCGCAGTTCGACGACATCGCGATCCTGATCGTTCGGCGCGCGGCTCAGCGGACCGGCGCGGCGGCGGTGGCCGAGGCGCGACTGGACCTCGACGGCGGCGCCGGGGAGCTGGTCCGCGCGAGGGCATGGCTTCAGGGCTGGTGCGCGTCGCAGGGCGTCGATGCCGATGCGGCCCACGACCTCGACCTCGCGATGGACGAGGTCGTCGCCAACATCGTCCATCACGGTTATGCGTCCACGGCTGGCGGACGCATCGAGCTGAGGCTCGCGCTTCTCGACGACGTCGTGCGCCTCGAGATCAGGGATCGCGCGGCCGCCTTCAATCCTCTCGACGCGGAGGGGCCGGGCGAAGGCTCGGCCGACGGTGGAGGAGGCCTCGGGGTCCACCTCGTCCGCCAGCTCATGGATCGTGTGGATTACGCGCGGGAGAACGGGGAGAATCGGCTGGTCCTCGAAAGGAGCCGATCGCGATGTCGCTGACCATCCAGCTTCGGCAGACCACCATCGTGACCCTCTCGGGCCGGCTCGATACGGAAAGCTCGCCGCGCGCGGAGAAGGCCCTGGCGCCGGTCCTGAGCGCCGCGCCGAGGCACGTCGTGTTCGACCTCGCCGGCCTCGACTTCATCAGCAGCGCCGGCCTGCGCGTGCTCCTCGGCGCCCGCAAGACCCTCAGCGACGCGGGCTCCGAGTGCGTGCTCGTGAACATGAAGCCCCAGATCGAGCGCGTGCTCGAGGTGATCCGCTCGCTGCCGGGGATGAAGCTTTTCGCCAGCGCCCGTGAGGCGGACGAATACCTGACCAGCATCCAGGAGCGGGTGCTCGAGGGCGAATAGGCGAACGCCGCCTAGGGCGGCGTTCCTTCGCCTGGCGCGACCTGATCCCGGCCTCACTCGCCCTGGATCAGAATCTCCCGCGCGTAGAACCCGGCGTCCAGCCGACGTGTGCGCGAGGCTGAGCCCCGCGCGGCGAGCTCGATCCGGTAACGGCCCGGTGCCAGCTCTGGGATGGCATGGGACCAGAGCGACCAGGTGTGCGAGGGGCTGGCTTCGATCGCCGTGACGGGCGTCCAGCTCAGCTCGGGGTTGAGCCGGATGCTCAATGAGGATGCCCCGCCCCATGCGAGCCCGACGACTCGGTACGAGGTCCGATCCAGCCTCTCGACTCGCACCGGCACCGCTGCCGGATCGATCGTGGCCGGCCGGAAGTCCCTGGCGAGTTTCGGGACGTCGGAGTCCTGGTGCGTCCGCCCGGCGTACTCGCGCATGTGGTCCGTGGCCGGCCCTTCGTCGTCCATCAGGACGATCTCGTTCACCCACTTGACCGCCGTGCAGGCGTACCAGCCGGGCACGACCAGACGAAGCGGATGGCCGTGGTCCGGGCTCAGCGGCCGCTCATTCATCTCCGTCGCCAGGAATGCGCCCGAGGCGCGCAGCTCGTGGAGCCCGAAGTTCCAGCTCGCACCGGAGACCGAGCCCGGATCGAGGACGCTATGCTCGTCGAAGCCCGAGACCAGCACGCGGGTCGCGGCCGGCCGCAGCCGCACGCCATCCAACAGCCGCTCGACAGTCACGCCGCTCCACGTCGCAGCGCTCATCAGCCCGAAGTGCGCAGCTCTCGAGTTTCCCGCACACTCGAGGAGGTGAGCGCCCTGGGCGGTTGCGTCGCGCTTCAACTTCTCCAGCGGGACATCGATCGGCGTCTCGACCAACCCGTGAATCCGGACGCTCCACGTGGCGATCGGCGGCAGCCGATCGGGACAGCCGGTGCGGATGAAAAACCGCTCCTGTGGAACGACCAGCGCCTCGCGGGAGAGCGTTGCGAGGTCGAGCGCCCGGCGTCGTCCGAGTCCGGCGCCGATCGTCTTGTCCAACGGAAAGATACCTTCTCCCAGGAAAGGCACCGCGTCCGGCAGCCTCTCGGCAGGTCCCAGCCAGGCCCCGACCGCCGCAGCTGCCGAGGCCTCGAGAAAGCCTCGTCGCTTCATCGCTACGACAGCGGCCCCGGGTGCTTCAGGTAGCGGTTGCTGATGGCATCGGCGCAGAAATAGGCGAGCGCGCCCACCGTGCCGCTCGGGTTGTAGCCGGCGTTCTGCGGGAACGCGCTGGCCCCCACGACGAAGAGGTTCGGCACGTCCCACGACTGGAGGCACCTGTTGACCACGCTGGTGGCAGGATCCGCTCCCATCACGGCGCCGCCCGTATTGTGGGTGGTCTGATACGGGACGATGCTGTAAGGACCCGTGCGGCGGTCGACGTCGATGTGCCGGGGCCCGATGACCCGCGCGATCTCCTGGGTCTTCGAGGCCAGATAGTCGGACATCCGGTATTCGTTCTCGTGGAAGTCGAACGTCATCCGGAGCAGGGGTCGGCCGTCGGCGCCGCGGTACGTGGGATCGAGGTCCAGGCAGTTGTCCCTGTAGCTCTGGCACGCTCCGTGGGCGTCGACGTCGAAGGATCGGTTGAAGTAGCGCGCCACCGCCTTCTTCCAGCCCGCGCCCCAGCGCGGCGTGCCGGACGGCACCGGGTGGGAGTTGATCGGTCGTGACCCGAGGCTCAAAGCGCTCAGGTAGCCGCCGCCGATGAAACCGAGGCCGCCATGGTCGAAGTTGTCGCCGTTGAAGTCGTCGACCACGCGGCCGAGCGCGCCGGCGCCCATGAAGCGGTTGAACTCCCGGTCCTCGAAGAAGAGCGTCGCTCCGCTCAGCGTCTGGTAGGCATAGTTGCGGCCGACGCTGCCTTCGCCCCGCGCCGAATCGTAGGGCCGCCCCACGCCCGACAGCAGCAGGAGGCGCACGTTGCCGAAGACGTAGGAGGTCAAAAGCACCAGGTCGGCTGGTTGCTCAACCTCGTTTCCGTGCGCGTCGGCGTAGCTGACGCTGACGGCCCGCTTCCGCTCCGCATCAAGGTTGATGCGCAGGACGTTGGCCCGGGTCCTCAGCTCGAACCGGTCCGAGCTCAGGAGCACCGGCAGGATCGTGGTCTGCGGGCTGGCCTTCGCCCCCATCTCGCAGCCGAAACGCTCGCAGAAGCCGCAGTACAGGCACGGCGCGAGCATCATTCCGTAGGGGTTGGTGTAGGGACGCGTCATGTTCGCCGAGGGAAGGGGGAACGCCGTGTGCCCGAGAGACGTGGCCGCCTTGTCGAACAGCGCACCCACGTAAGTCGTCTTCATTGGCGGGTTCGGATAGTCCCGGGAGCGCGGGCCTTCGTGGGGATTACCCCCTGGGACGATCTTGCCGTCCAGGTTGCCGGCCTTCCCGCCGATCCCGTAGACGCGCTCGAACCTGTCGTAGAAGGGCTCGAGCTCGGCGTACGTCACGCCCCAGTCCTGGCTGGTGCAGTCGGCCGGGATCGCCCCCTTGCCGTAGCGCGCATTCGTGCGGCTGCGCGTCTCGAAGTCCCAGGGCAGGAAGCGGAAGGTCATGCCGTTCCAATGCACTGCGGCACCGCCGACGCCCTCCCCAGGCAGGAACGAACCCAGCCGGCGCATCGGCAGCGCCGTCTGCGAAGGATTGTTGCGGAAGGTGATGGTTTCGCGCGAGAGATCCTGGGCCAGCTCGTGGCGCCTCGCGAAGCGCAGCTCGTCGTGGATGCCCGGCATCGCGAAGTCTCGCTGGGTCTCGCGCGGCCCGCCACGCTCCAGGCCGACCACACGGAGCCCAGCGTCCGTCAGCTCCTTGGCGAGGATGGAGCCGGCCATCCCGACCCCGACCACGACCGCGTCCACGGGCTTCAGCTTCGTCACGACGCTCGGGTCACTCGCTCTCGGCAGCCCGTGTGTGCACGGGATGGCCGTGCTCGTCGACGCGCACGCGCTTCTGCTGCAGGTCGACGATGGACACGGGGTCCGCCCGGTACGCCTCGCCGTGGCGCTCGATGTGCTCGGCATAGACCGCGGCGACGCCGGGGAAGCCGACCAGCTTCCAACCCACCTTGTCGCGATTGCCGCCGTGGACCGGATCGGCGAAGAAGCCCTCCTGGGCGTTGCCCCAGAGCAGGCCGAAGAAGAGCGGCGCATTCACGGAGGAAAGCGCGATCGTCCCTTCGTCCAAGCCTCGCAGAACGTCGTCCTGCTCGGATGCAGCGAGCTCGGCAAACCTTTTGCCGTACCGGCGATCACAGTCGTCATCGACCTCGCGGATCGCGGCGCGGTAGATCTCGCGCGGCGTCAGCGCGGACTGATCGCCCTGCTCCGGCGTGCCCTCGAGCCATGGTCCGAGACGATAGGCCCGCGCCATCACGCCGAAACCCCCGGCGAGCTGCCCATCGATGAAGGCAGCGACTCCGGCTTCCTTCGCTCCGGGACCCAGCTCGTCTGCCGGGATCAGGCGCGCGAGCGCCGCCTCGATGAACACGAGCTCCGCCTGCGTGAGGAAGCTGAGGGTCGGCGGCCCCGCGACCTCGGTCGCAGCGCGGACCAGCGCTGCCTCGGGAGAGAAGCCAGGAGCGATCGTGCTCGCGGCGGACAGGACACCGAGCGTCTTCAGGAATTCCCGGCGGTCGTGCGCCATTCCGCCGCAAGTCTAGCGGACTCGACGCGGCGATACGCAACGCGACAACACGCGCTCCGTGATCTCGGCCGAGCTCGGCGGGTTCTCGCCAAGCCCGAGGCTATGGAGCATCTCGTGGATCACGGTCGCCTCGGCACGCTCGGGAGCGCTGAGCGCCATCTCCAGGAGTGGTCGAAGGGCGCGTGCTAGCATCGCGGCCGTGCCGTCGCTGGCGCTCGCCGCGCTCGTTGTTCTCTCGACTGTTCGCTTTCCCACGTCCGGTGCAGCCCAGGCGCAGCCTGCGTTCCTGCGCGGCGTGACGGCGCTCCACAACTTCCAGTACGAGGACGCGGTCGAGGCCTTTCGCGAGGCGCAGGGCATCGACCGCGACTTCGCCATGGCCTACTGGGGCGAGGCCATGGCCTACAACCAGACGCTGTGGCTCAACCAGGATGCCGACATGGGGCGGCAGATACTGCTCCGGCTCGGGCCGACGCCCGAGGCGCGGGCCGCCAAGGCGGGGAGCGAGCGCGAGAAGGGCTTTCTGCGAGCCGTGGAGGCACTCTTCGGCAGCGGCGACAAGGACGCGCGCGACAAAACCTATGCCCAGGCCATGGAGCGGCTCGCGCAAGCACATCCCGAGGACCCCGAGGTGATGACGTTCTTCGCCCTTTCGATCATGGGGACGACGGCGCGTAGTCCAGCGCTGTTTCGCCAGGGCGGAGACGACCAGCACCAGCACGCACTCGTGGGCAGCGAGTCCCAGAAGCGCGCGGCGACCGTCCTCGAGAAGGTGCTGGCCAAGAATCCCGGGCACCCGGGCGCGCTCCACTACCTGATCCACGACTACGACGACCCGGACCACGCGCGGCTCGCTCTCGACGCCGCCCGCGCCTACGCCAAGGTCGCGCCCGAATCGAGCCACGCCTTGCACATGCCGGCGCACATCTTCGTGCAGCTCGGGATGTGGGACGAAGCGGCCGCCTCCGACGAGGCGTCCTTTCGCGCATCGGACGCGTGGATCAAACGCAAGGGCCTGGGCGTCGGGATGCGCGACTACCACAGCCTCTCGTGGCTGCTCTACGAATCGCTCCAGCAGGGCCGCTACCAGCGCGCCAGGGAGACGCTCGAGCTGATCCGGCCCGCCGTCGCCGAGACCGGGGCCGCGCGCCTCAAGGCGCTGCTCTCCGACATGCGCGCCCGTTACGTGGTGGAGACGCGCTCGTTCCAGGAGCTGGCGGGCACACGAGACTTCGGCACAACCAGCGAGCTGTTCGCGATCGGCATGAGCGGCGCGCGTCGAAACGACGCGGCCGTGGCCGAGATGGCGCTGGGCGAGCTCAAGCGGCGCGCCGGGTCGAAGGAGGCGGGCAGCTTCCAGAGCGACGCGGCAGTGATGGAGAAGGAGCTGGCGGCTCTCGTCGCGCTCGCAGCGGGCCGCGCCTCCGAAGCGGTCGCGCGGATGCAGGAATCGACGGCCCTGGAGCGGGAGCTGCCGCCGCCGCTCGGTCCGCCGCGACCGATCAAGCCGGCGGCCGAGCTCTTCGGCGAGATCCTGCTCGAGCTGAAGCGGCCGCGCGATGCAGCCGCCGAGTTCGAGCGCGCCCTCGCGCGCTGGCCGAACCGGTCGCTCTCGCTGCTCGGGCTCGCCCGCGCCTCGGCGGGGCTCGGCCATCGAGATTCCGCCGGGCGGGCCTACCAACGCCTGCTGGCGAACTGGCGAAGCGCCGACCCTTCGCTGCCGGAGCTCAAGGAGGCGCGGGCGCGTTGAAGAGCGAAACAGGCATCCGAGCGGCCGAGGTCGTGCTCCCGTGTACCGAGCTGGAGGAAACGATTGCGTTCTTCGTCGAGAGGCTCGGCTTCCGAGTCGCCGCGATCTTCCCAGCCGACGATCCCTCGACCGCCGTCGTCTCGGGCCATGGCCTTCGCGTTCGCCTGCAGCGTGACTGGTCGGGACCGCCCGGAGTGCTCCGGCTGCTCTGCGACGATCCCGGCGCCATCGCCGGCGGCATCGGAAAGTTGATCGCTCCCAACGGAACGCGGATCGAGCTCGCCGACTGGGACGCGCCGCTGGTACTGCCGCTGCTTCGCCCGTCTTTCGTGCTCACCCGCCTCGGCGAGGGCGCCCATTGGAAGCTCGGGCGTGCGGCGATGCAGTACCGCGACCTGATCCCGGATCGACAGGGCGGCCGCTTCATCGCGTCGCACATCCGAATCGCCGAGCAAGGGCCCGTGCCGGACTACGTGCACTATCACGAGGTCCGCTTCCAGATGATCTACTGCTACAAGGGATGGGCTCGCGTCGTGTACGAAGACCAGGGACCGCCCTTCACGCTGAGCGCGGGCGATTGCGTCCTCCAGCCGCCCACGATCCGTCATCGCGTCCTCGAGAGCTCCGCGGGGCTCGAGGTGATCGAGATCAGCAGCCCCGCCCATCATGCGACGCTCGCGGATCACGCCCTGGAGCTGCCGACATCGCGGGTTCGTCCCGACCGCGATTTTGGCGGGCAGCGCTTCGTGCGTCACGAGGCCGCGGCCGCGTCGTGGCTTCGCTGGCGGCACCCCGGCTTCGAGGCGCGCGACCTCGGCATCGCGGCAGCGACGGGCGGCGGCGCCACGGCCCACGTCGTGCGGCGCCACGGCGCTGCGAGCGCAGAGCCCTCCCGCCACGAGGCGGAGCTGCAGTTCAGGTTCGTGCTCGCAGGAGCCGCCACGCTCGAATGCGACGGCCACGGCGCTCATCGGCTGGGCCCGGGTGATGCGTTCGTGGTTCCGCCTGGCGTGCTTCACAAGCTGGCCGAGGCCTCGGACGAGCTGGAGTTCCTGGAAGTGGCGGTCGCTGACGCGGAGCGTCCTTGACGGCGCTCGCGCCGGGGAAATACGATCGACGTCGAGAAGCAC
>Ga0075418_10010668_pt1 | contig 10280 bp, 12 predicted proteins | sample SoiMetdeltSBSDD2_FD_81776 | JGI IMG/M metagenome (GOLD analysis project Ga0075418, IMG submission 81776) | Bulk soil microbial communities from a Populus tree surrounding site in Tennessee, USA - Soil MetaG P. deltoides SBSDD2 | ecosystem: Environmental > Terrestrial > Soil > Tree plantation...
AACACTGAACGTGAGCCGGAGGCGAAATCAAATGAACAGAAAAATGTTTCCAGTTGTGATACTGGTATTGGTGTTGCTCTCGCCGCATTCGGTCATCGCCTGGAACGCTACCGGGCACAAGCTGGTTGCTCGAATCGCATGGGAACAAATGAATGACACCGCCAGGCGCAACGTAATTGCAATCCTGAGAGGCGCGCCTGCCGATGCCTGTCTTCTGGATCCGCCACTGGGGGGTGCAGATGGCGAGCGCGAACTATTTGTTCGAACCAGTATATGGCCCGACGTAGTACGCCCCGACGACCGACAGGCACCCGATACTCGCCCGTGTACGCGCTTCCACCACAGGGATTGGCACTTTATCAATTTCTTCTGGAAAGGAATCTCGGGAGAGACAAATGCCAACCGCCCGCGAGAGCTTACCGCTCAGGAGCTAAAGTCCATACAACGGCCCGATGTGAACGCAGTGATATTGCTCAGCTTTTTCCAACCGTTGGTTGCCTGCGACAAGCCTCAGTGCGGCACCAGCTTGGAGGGCCGCGCTATCACGTTGGCCTGGATTCTCCACCTGGTGGGTGACATCCACCAGCCGCTACATACCAGCGCGAGAGTTACTGCTGCGGCGCCTCAGGGAGATCAGGGTGGGAATTTATGCAAGCTGGCACAATCTAGCCGATTTTCGTTACACGGCTTTTGGGATGGCATCGTGGACATCCAGATGCCTCGGCCGCAGAATGAGACCGAGTCGGCTTATCTCGAGCGGATTTCTCGTTTGATTATGCAGAAGCATCCGAGGTCGGGAATGAGCAGTCGTTTGCAGCCCTTCGATTTCGACGCGTGGTCACGCGAAGGCTTTGAGACGACCAAGCGGGTGGTCTATCCGAGAACTCTACAGTGCGGCGAAACACGGAATCCGAGTGCCACCTACAGAGGAAACGCGTTTTCGACCGCCGAGGAGGCAATCGCGCTGGGCGGTTATAGGCTGGGAGAGTTAATGAATCACCTGTTTGGGACATAACTGAACATACGAGGGCAAATCAAGCAGTGAGATTCGTGGCGAACTTGGGCTAGTCTAATTCATTTACGCGGAGGCAATCATCGATGATCATCGGTCTGGCGTCCCCTGGTGTCGCCTCAACCCTTGATGAGGGAATAGAAAAGATCAAGCGTCTTCTCTCTGAAGCTTCAAGGAAAGGCGCCGAGATCGTGTGTTTCCCGGAAGCCTATCTTCCCGGTTTGCGGGGCCAGGATTTTGAAGTTTTACCATGGGATCAGTCGCTGCAGGAGCGCGCTCTCGGGGAGGTTGCGCGATTATCGCGATCGTTTGCGGTAGCCACTATCCTGGGTATGGAAAGGCTCACATCCCAGGGCCGTCAAATTGTTTCGTTTGTGATAGACACCCACGGCGAGATTCAGGGGTACCAAACCAAGAACCAGCTCGATCCAACAGAAGATCGGTTCTATGTTCCAGGCGATACTCGACGACTCTTTGAAATTAACGGCGTCAAGTTTGGCGTGGCGATTTGTCACGAAGGCTTTCGCTATCCTGAGACTGTGAGATGGTCAGCTGTACGAGGCGCTAAGATTGTCTTTCATCCTCACTGCACCGGGAGTGATCGAGAAGGCGTTGTACCGAAGGGTTGGGGTGGCAACGATGGTCCTTACTACGAGAAAGCCATGATGATGCGAAGCATAGAAAACACGGTCTATTTTGCGAGCGTCAACTATGCGTTCCGTTTCCAGGAATCTGCGACAAGTCTTATCGCGCCGTCAGGCAAATGCCAGGCATACTTGCCCTACGGCCAGGAGGGAGTGCTGGTGGAGGCAATTAATATCGACGAGGCGACCGGTTTGATCGCCAATCGATACGCACCTGGGCGTTATCGAGAGCCCGCCTCGGATTAAGTGTTTAAGCTCCAGCGGCGACCCCGAGGCTCATCATTTTCTCTCAAGATCGTCACCAACTCAAACCACGTTCGTAACGCTTACTGGACTTCGTCACCAGTGGTGCGATAGTTTACGGTCCGCGAGGCAATCCTTTACCTCGCTGACATCATCCGAAGCAACAATCGGAGCGTAATCTATGAAACGATTTAAACTCAGAACTCTCGTGATCACGGGTTCGGCAATTTGTCTGTCGCTCCTTCTCGTTTACTCCAGCCGGGCAGCGGCGCCGGATGCGCGGTTCGAAATCTCATACTCAGCGGCGATCGACAATGGACCGATCACTGGTCGCGTCTTTGTCGCGATCTCTAAAAACAATCGGGTTGAACCGCGGCTGCAGGCAGGCTCCTACAGCGGGTCGGTACCGTTCTACGGCCTAGACGTTCACGCCTTGAAGCCCGGCGAAAATGCGATCGTCGACCCATCCGTTCTCGGTTTTCCGATCGATAAGCTCAGTCAGCTCCCGCCGGGTGACTATTACGTTCAGGCCGTTCTAAACGTTTACACTCAGGTCCGCCGAAAAGACGGTCACGTGATCTGGGTGCATATGGATCAATGGGAAGGCCAGAAATGGAATCGATCCCCAGGCAACCTGGTAAGTGAAGTTCAGCGCGTCCGGCTTGATCCCGCGGCTGGGTTCACGGTGAAGCTCAACCTGTCGAAAAAGTTGCCGCAGGTTGAGGTGCCTCCGGACACGCAATGGGTTAAGCGAGTAAAGTTCCAGAGCAAGATGCTATCGGAGTTTTGGGGTCATCCGATATACCTTGGCGCCACTCTGCTTTTGCCGAAAGGCTACGACCAGGACGCCAATCAGAAGTACCCGGCAATCTACATTCAAGGTCACTTCGGCCTTGGCGCACCCTTTGGGTTTACGACGGAGGCGCCGAGAGCTCAGGAAAGCGAAGCACAGCGCATCGCACGCCTTAACCGCAGCGCGCGGGAACCGGGACACGAGTTCGCGCGGGCCTGGATGTCCGAAAACTTTCCGCGCATGGTGGCGGTGACCTTTCAACATCCAACGCCCTATTACGACGATTCGTATGCAGTGAATTCGGCAAACAATGGTCCTTACGGCGACGCGCTGACCAAAGAGCTGATCCCTTATCTGGAGGCGAGATTTAAAATCCTCGCCCAGCCTCACGCGAGAGTGCTGACTGGCGGCTCGACCGGTGGCTGGGAGGCGCTTGCTCTACAGGTTTTCCATCCACAGTTCTTCAACGGCACGTGGGTTTTGTATCCGGATCCCGTCGATTTCCGGCGCTATCAGATGTCCAATGTCTATGAAGATGACAATGCATTCGAAGTTCCCGACGGCGATTGGGGGAAGTTCGTTCGCCCGCTCTCGAGAAACGCGGATGGACAGGTGACCATGACGATGCGCGAAATGAGTCGCCTGGAAGCAGTTCTTGGGAGCAAAGTACGCTCCGGCCAGCAAATCGCGGCTTGGGATGCTGCTTACGGTCCGGTTGGGAAAGATGGTTATCCGCGCCCGATCTGGGATCCGCTGACCGGGAAGATCGATCGAGAGGTTGCCCTCTATATGCGCGATAACGGCTTCGATCTCAGGCATAATCTCGAGAAGAACTGGTTCCGGATCGGAAGAGATCTGGTGGGAAAGATCCATGTATACTGCGGAGACATGGACAACTACTACTTGAACCTCGCTGTCTATCACCTGGAAGACTTTTTGAAATCGGCCGCTGATCCGAAAGCTGAGGCGGTGTTTGAGTACGGACGGCCGATGAAACCGCATGGGTGGCAGCCGTTTACCAACGCTGAGCTAGTCCATTTGATGGCCGCTCGAATAAACAAAACGGCGCCGGGCGCGGTTGCTACGAAATAGCGCCACTCGTTTGGCAGAATTCACAAGCATGGACATTTGATTTCAGCTTGTCTCTCGTGCCGCCGTTCGATAGTCTTTAGACAACGAGATGAAGATAGTCGTTATCGGATACGGAAGGGTTGGGTCGCGAACTGTTGCGGCGCTTCTCGATCGAGGCCACGAAATCACCGTCGTAGATAAGGAGGCCAGCCGGCTTGGCCGCGCATCGCGACTGGAGGGTATCGAGCTAATCCAAGGTAACGGCATTGACGTAGACGTTCAACGCGACGCCGGTATCGGAGAGGCCGACATCCTCCTGGCGGTAACCTTTGATGACAACGTCAACTTGATGGCAGCGCAGGTAGCGCGCACCCACTTTCACGTCCCGCGGGCCATCGCCCGGGTTTACGAACCAAGCCACGCTGAAGCGACTCAAGAAGATCCTCAATTAATTGTTGTGTGTCCGACGCTCCTCGCAGTGACGATGATCGTCGAGCAGGTTGATATCGCCGCCAACCAAACTGCCATCGAGCGGATTCCGCCACAGCCGCTCAAGGCGCAAGTGCAATCGCGGCACGTCGCAACTGATGACTCGCGCTATATCCTGATCGCGGGCGGCGGTAAGGTGGGAGTCAATCTGGCGCGAGAGCTCTACGAGAGCGGTCACGAAGTCGCCGTCATAGAACGCGAGCCTTCACGCGCGGTGGCGCTGTCAAGCAAGCTCGATTGTCCGGTATTTGTCGGGGATAGTTCTACCCACGACGTGCTCGAAACGGCCGGCGCCCCGAGAGCGCGCGTGTTTGTAGCCGCAACAGGGAGCGATCAGGACAATTTGATCGCATGCCAGGTAGCCAAAAAAGTATTCGGAATTCCCAAGACGATTGCCCGCGCCTCGAATCCTAAAAATGAAGAGGTCATGGCGCGCCTTGGTGTTGATTCGACAGTCAGCTCCACAGCAATAATCCAACAAGTAATCGAACGGGAGCTTCCGACGGTTCGCATAAAGACCCTGCTGAGTTTGCAGGCCGGAGCTTTTCAGATTCTCGAGTATCCGCTTGACAGCACATCTCCCGCGACCGGCCGAATGCTTCGTGAAATCGATCTGCCGCAGGAAAGCAACCTGATTGCCATCTTACGAAGCGGCGCAATGGTCATTCCCCGCGGGGAGACCAAACTCGAGGACGGTGACGTCATCGTAGCGTTGGTGAATACCGAACAAGAAGCTGGGCTGCGCCTCGCCCTGCTTGGCGCGTAGCACAAAACGGCGTCGGTCGTCGAACAAGGGGGTTTCGTGACAAAGGTACTCGTCGTAGAAGATCACCATGACACTTCATTTCTGCTCTGCCGCTTATTGAAGATGGAGGGATATGAAGTCGAACACGCGATCGATGGAATGGTTGGCTACAGCGCAGCCGCGAACTCGGCGCCGGATCTCATCGTCACCGATATCCAGATGCCGCGGATGGATGGAATCGAGATGATAAAGCGCATTCGCGAATCCCAGGCTGGTAAACGAATACCGATTATCGTAATGAGCGCCTACGGACAACGACGGATCACCGATGCTCTTGCAGCGGGGGCCGACGGCATCGTCGAAAAGCCCATCGATTTGGACAGATTTCTGGAAACGGTTAGATCCAAACTGCCCACCGTGTGAGATTCATTGCGCATCAGCGGGACCGTAAATAATCGCGGAAGCATCCACCGCCTGGTGGAATAAGTCTGGTTTGTCTATTTCGCGATCGAAAGCGCAGGTTCGGTTGCGCCCGCTTAACTTCGCTCGAAACAGAGCCTGGTCCGCCTTCTGCACGATCTCCAACGGCGCAACTCCATCTTCCGGAAAGGTCGCTACACCGAGACTAATCGTGATGTGCATGGTCTGAGTGAGAACCGTGGTTGACGCGGGAAAGGCGTATGCCTCTACGGTTTTCCGGATTGATTCGGCTATTTCAAAGGCAGTCTCTCGCGGGCCAACCACGTAAGCCATGTACTCCTCGCCTCCGTAGCGCGCCGCCAAATCCGCATTGCCGATCACGTCGCGAATAATATGCCCCACGTCGCGTATGGTGTGGCTCCCAATAATATGCCCGCGTCCGTCATTGACCCGCTTAAAGAAATCGATGTCCATCATCAGCACGCTGATAGACGGTGGGGCGGAGCTTCTTGCGGCCTCGGTGATTTTGCGATCAAGCTCAGCAAAAAGACTCCTTCGAGATCGTAGTCCCGTCAATTCGTCGCGCTGAGTCATCTGATGGAGCTTCTCCTGAAACTCCGCCTCAGATTCGTCCAGCATCGCAAACTTCACCAGGTGATTACCAATCTTTATCTTGTCGCCATCCTGCAGCAACTGTTGTGAAGTAACCTTCGCGCCGTTAAGGAATGTGCCGTTTGTGGAATCGAGGTCGTTGACGTAATACTCGAAGCAGCTTGTTTCGACGCAAAGCTGCATTATCTCGGCATGTTGTCGCGAAGCGATTTCATCGCGAAGAACCAGGTCCGCCTGCGACCCACGACCCACGATAGTGCGTTCCTTGTCCAGCTTAACAGTCTGCCCGATTGATTGGCCCTGCAAGATGACCAGCACCGGCTGCTTAGTGATCGAAAGCGGCACTTCGCGGAGATCTAGCTTTACTGTGCGCTCGGCATCACTCACGGATAACCACCTTTAACGTGTTTGAATATATCAACGACGTCGGAGTATCGCCAGTGCCGAGATAGCACCGCGACGCCTCGGGGTCAACTGTATTTCCCGCAGGAGCGCGCGGTGACTACTCGATCTTCAAGCCCTTCCCATGTCTAACCGGCGTAAGGACTCTAAAATAAGTCAGATTGCTTGACGCTAACAACCCCCCTCACTACACTTTTACCAGGTTGTTCGCATGAGTGTTCATCTATGACTAAGGGCAACGGCAGTCGAGACAAACCGTGCAATGGAGTGGAGCGCCTGGCGGAGGCGAATCTGCCAACCGAGTTCGGATTGTTTCGAATAATCGGATTCAAAAGCCTTGCCACCAAGGAAGAGTTCCCTGTGCTCGTTAAAGGGGCACTCGACGCGGAAACGCCAACTCTGGTGCGCATTCACTCGCAATGCCTCACCGGTGATGTATTCCATTCCCTGAAGTGTGACTGCGGACGGCAGCTTGATCGAGCCATGAGTCTCATTCAGGAAGAGGGTCGTGGCGTTATCGTCTATCAACAACAAGAAGGTCGAGGGATTGGCATCACCAACAAGATCCGCGCGTATGAGCTTCAGGATGCCGGACAAGACACCGTTGAAGCCAACCTATCGCTTGGCTTCGAGGCCGACCTTCGGCAATACGAGTGCTGCGTCGATATTCTAAAGCAACTCGGTTTGCGCCGGATCCGGTTGATGTCAAATAATCCCGACAAGATCCAGGCAGTCGAGCGAGCAGGGATGGAAGTTGTAGAACGTGTGTCAATGGAAGTGGAGCCGAATGAGAAATCGAAAGGCTATATGAAGACCAAGAAGGAAAAACTTGGCCACCTCCTAGATAACCTCGACGATAACCTCGACGCCGAAGAGAAAGCCGTCATCTGAGAGAATTCCCGCCTCTATTGCTGCGGATTCCTGTTCATCCAGAATTTTGAATCCGAGTCGGACAGCGCGACACAAGCGCCATTTCCAGGATTTAGAATCACGACGAACTCTCCGATGCTCTTGTAAACTAGCGCACCGGCGTGGCACAGATCCTCGCTTCGAGATTCAATCAGGAACTGGCTGTCCCTCGGGACAAGGATCTCGTCGCCCCATTGCAGAACCCAGAATCCATCTTCGGAGTCAACAAACACGGTGCGAATCCCGCCGCGCTCAAACTGATGCGCATTCAAGCGCCTCAGCTCCTCGCGCAGGAGAGTCACCCACTTGCCGGACTCGCGGCGCGTTAACGCGATGCGGTTGTCTGAATCTCTCAACTCGATTCCTTCGGTGCACGGCGAGGCCTTCAATGAATAAAAAGGTGTTATGTCCTCGAACGCTAACACTCGACCATGGTCGACAAAGTCGGTAAGCGTCGACGCCAGTTTGAACGCCGACTGCAGATGTATCGTCAGCGTTTTGAGCAAAATCGTTGGCGGGGGATGACCAGCACTCGTCTGACCGCTCTGGCTACTCGATGCGAACCTGCGTTCAAGCTCAACGTGATGATCTCGCCCAAGCAAGACCCATCGCGCAGTGCGCTGATCACTCAATAGCAGGCGGCCGCCGCCTGTCGAAACCTTTAGCCATTCAGGGACTCCTGCAACCGTTTCGTCTTGCGCTGCACTCGATTCCCAGTCAAAGGCACGCGACAGGGCGCCAACCGCTTCATGAGTCAGCCACATCTGGGATTGTGGATGTGACAGCAAGAGCTCGTCTGCGACGCTTGCCAGGACCACTTCGTCCTGTAGCCGCAAAACATCATAGAATTCCATTCTCATCCTGATGGTCGCTGCGTAATGTCGAGCGTCTTCTATACCAAGCGATGCCTGACGATGCTCGTGCCTCAGCACCAAATCGCCGTCAGACCTGAGTATCAAACCTATGCCGCCCTGTCGCACGACTCGAGAAGTTATAGCGCCGCGAGCCAGGTATTCCGCGGTGGTATCTGACAGGTATGGGGCAAAGACGAGGCTGCATCTCAATGAGAGGATGTTGATCATGATCGATCTAGTGGTTACGCACTCGATCTAAGATTATCACAGGGTCATCACGGGTACGATGATCGTTGCGCTTAAACGTCTCTTTAGGTAGAAATGAAGCTATGTCGAGCAAGGGTCAGAGCCGAACCGAAGCAGTCCAGGTGGCCCTCGAAGGTTCCCTTTTGGCGTTTGACGGGGACGAACTGAAGAAGGGTTTATGGGAGAACTGCGTCTATCTCGGAAAGGACGGCTTCGTTTACCACATCACCGCAAACCAGGCTCGCGGCGGGTTGAAAACAACCGTCGCCGGCAAACGCGCTGTTGGAGAGTACCTGAGATGGGTGGACGGACTGTTTCGCCCGGGCGAGCTGCCGAGCGAAGCAAATGGAATCCACTATCGCGCGGCCCGCATGCTTCGTGAGTTAATCTAAAGACTGCCTTCAGAGATTGCGTCAAAAGGCAATACCACCAACTGAAGTTGGTGGTATTCAGTCCCAGTCTTAATCACACCCAACCCGCACAGTTCTTAGCGCAGAACTTGGAACTCGGGCGTTCTGAATGCTATATTTCAGTTTATGCTCTACAGAAAGCCTCGGGTTGGACAAGAACTAAGTGCGTATTGTGGAAAGTGCAAGGACGAGCGAACCCATATTGTCGCCGCGATGGACGGCGAAGTAGTGCGACGGGTCACCTGTTCGATGTGCGGGAGCACCCACAACTACAAAGTCAAACCGGTTGCGGCTCCGGATGGAGCGTCGGGTAGCGCGGCTGGAGCGCCCGCAAAGAGAAAAACGAGCACCAGGCGCACCAAGGAATCAAACGCGTTTAGCATTGATCCAAAACGGCCGGTGAAGTCTTATGACATGAACAACATCTTTTCAGCCGGGGATGTCATCAACCATCCAAAGTTCGGGCTGGGAGCGGTCGAGATCTCGGTTCCACCAAACAAGATCGAGGTCAGATTTCAAGAGGGCAAGAAGATGTTGCTTCACAATATGAAGAACTTCCGGTACTGATGAAGAACTTCCGGTACTGACGCCAATAGATTGCTAAAGAGGAATGAGCCGCCGTTTGAATAGACAAGCGGCGGCTCATTGCACACTAGCGACGAGTACTATTTGAAAAACTCTGCGTTGGTACTGATGAAGCTATGCCACTTAGCCGGCACATAAGCCTCCGCGAAGATCGCGGAGACCGGGCAAGCCGGGACGCACGCGTCACAGTCAGTGCAGCTTGCGGGGTCGATGTACATTTGCTCGTGGTCCGGTCCACCCTGGATGCAATCAACTGGGCAAACATCGACGCACGCCAGATTCTTCGCGCCGATGCACGGCTCACAAATCACGTAGGCCAAACTTCCGGCTCCCCGCGCGTTATTGTTTGTAGTAGTCTGCGTTCATTTGTGTGAAATGCTTCCATTGCTCAGGGAGATCGTCCTCAGTAAAGATCGCCTGAACCGGGCAAGCGGGTTCACACGCACCACAATCGATGCACTCGTCGGGGTGGATGTAGAGCAACTCCGCGGTTTCAAATGCCGGCTCGTCTTTGCGCGGATGAATGCAGTCTACAGGACAGACGTCCACGCAAGCCGTGTCCTTGGTCCCTATGCAGGGTTCAGCGATAACGTACGTCATTGAAACGTAAGCCTCCTTCTAAGATATTTAGACAACTTTAGGATGAATAGCCAAAACTGCCGATACAAATTTCGCCGATTTGCCAAAAAGAGTCAAGCGAGGGGCCAGTTAATAGTCCGTAGTCCGTAGTCCGTAGTCCGTAGTCCGTAGTCCGTAGTCCGTAGTCCGTAGTCCGTAGTCCGTAGTCCGTAGTCCGTAGTCCGTAGTCCGTAGTTTCTGGTTTCTCGTTTCTGGTTCGACGGCGT
>Ga0075418_10010669_pt1 | contig 10280 bp, 9 predicted proteins | sample SoiMetdeltSBSDD2_FD_81776 | JGI IMG/M metagenome (GOLD analysis project Ga0075418, IMG submission 81776) | Bulk soil microbial communities from a Populus tree surrounding site in Tennessee, USA - Soil MetaG P. deltoides SBSDD2 | ecosystem: Environmental > Terrestrial > Soil > Tree plantation...
CCGGCCGCCGTCCTACGGCCACCACCCGCGCCCCGCGCAGGCGGGCCAGGGCCACGAACATGAGGCCGATGGGGCCGGTGCCGATCACGGCGACCGATCGGCCCTCGATGATTCCGCTGGCCTCCACCCCGCGCAGCACGCAGGCCAGCGGCTCGGTCAGGGCCGCCTCCTTGAAGGACAGGCCGTCGGGGAGGGTCAGCACGTTCTGCCCGACGATCCGCGCCGGGATGCGCGCCAGCTCGGCGTAGGCGCCGTTCCAGAACAGCAGGTCGTCGCACAGGCTCGGCGTGCCGCGACGGCAGTACTCGCACTGTCCGCAGGGCGCGGAGTTCGCGGCGACCACGCGCGCTCCCCGTGGCAGGCCCGAGGTCCCGGGCTCCGCTACCGTGCCCGCCACCTCGTGGCCGAAGAGCGCGGGCGGGGTGATCATCCGGGCGTGGTAGCCGCGGCGGAAGACCTTCACGTCGGTCCCGCACGTCAGGGCCGCCTCCACGCGCAGGAGGACGTCACCCGGCTGTAGCTCGGGCACCGCCACCTGCTCGATCCGCACGTCCTCCCGGCCATGGAGGACGGCGGCCTTCATCGCCCGTTCCGTCATGGCGCGGCGCCGTCCATCTGCACCATTACCTTGAGGACGCCCGGGGCCGGGCGGGACGCAAGCGCCACCGCCGCCGGGGCGTCCTCGATCGGGAACCGGTGCGTGACGAGCGGGCGCACGCGGATCTCCCGGCCGAAGACCAGACGCGCGGCGGTGTCCTGCACGTCCACCGAGGAGCTATAGGACGTCAGGACGTCCTTCTCGGAAGCGCACAGCGCGCCGAGGTCCACCTCCGCGGTCTCGCCGGGCGAGGTGGCCGCGAACACCATCACGCGCCCGGCGGGCCGGGTCGCGTCCACGGCCTGGCGGAACGCCGCGCGGCCCACGGCCGCGAGAAAGGTCACGTCGGCGCCGCGGCCCTCCGTGAGGCCGCGGACCTCGGCGGGGACGTCGCCGGCGGCACCCAGCGCGGCGGCCGCGCCCAGCCCGCGCGCCGCCTCCAGGCGATCCGGGAGCATGTCCGAGACGACCGCTTCTGCCCCCGCCCAGCGGACGAGCTGCATGAGGATGAGGCCGATCGGGCCCTGGCCCACCACCAGCGCGGTCTGGCCCTTGTGCACGCCCGCCTTGCGCACGGCCTTCAGGCAGGTGTTGACCGGCTCGACGAAGCTGGCCTCCTCGGGGAGGACCCCGTCCGGCACGGGGATGGTGCCGCGGTCCACGATCCAGTCGAAGGCCTTCACGTACTCCGCGAAGCCGCCGCCGGAGGGCTCGAAGCCGGCGGTGGTGCCGTTGCGCTTGTAGGCCGCGCACTGCGCGTGGGCGCCCGCCCGGCAGAAGAAGCAGGCGCCGCAGGGCACGTGGTGGTGCACGACCACGCGGTCGCCCTCGCGGAAGCGGAGGACGCCCTTCCCCGCGCGGGCCACCCGGCCCGCGATCTCGTGGCCAAACACCCGCGGGCCCGGCAGCAGGCCCTTCTCGATCTTCTTGATGTCGGTCCCGCAGACCCCGCAGGCCTCGACGCGGACCAGGAGCTCGCCGGGCCCCACCTCCGGCACCGGGATCTCCTCCACCGCCAGCCGGCCCGCCTCGCGGTAGACGGCGGCCTTCATCCCCCGAGCAGGCTCCGCAGCACGAAGAACACGTTCTCCTTCCGCTCCCGGAGGCGGCGGTAGAAGTAGGGAAACCAGTGGCTGCCGTAGGGCACGTAGACGCGCACGTTGTGGCCGGCCTTCACCAGCTCGTCCCAGCGGTGGGGCCGCAGGCCGTAGAGCATCTGGAACTCGTAGCGCTCGCTGCCGATGCCGCGCTCGCGGGCGAAGGCCAGGGCGTCCTGCACCAGGCTCTCGTCGTGGGTGGCGACGGCGGGGTAGTTCCCCTTCTCGAGGAGCAGCCGCGCGCAGCGCCGGTAGCTGGCTCGTATGTCGTCCATCTTCGTCCAGGCGATCTCTGGCGGCTCCTTGTAGGCGCCCTTGCAGATCCGCACGCGATCCCCGCGCGCGACCGCCTCCTTCACGTCGTCCTCGGTCCGATGGAGGTAGGCCTGGAGCACGATCCCCACGTTGTCGTAGCGGCGGCGCAGGGACCGGAAGGCGTCGATGGTGCGCTGGGTGTGCTTGGAGCCTTCCATGTCGATGCGGACGAAGCCCCCGACCTCGCGCGCCACGTCCAGGATGCCCGCGGTCAGCTCCAGGCAGAAGTCCGTGGCGATGTCCAGGCCCATCATCGTGAGCTTGATCGAGATGTTGCGCTCCACCTCGGGCGGGATGCGGCGCAGCAGATCCTTGTTGGCCTCCGCCGAGCGGCGGGCCGCCTGCTCGTCCAGCACGTCCTCGCCGAGCAGGTCGAAGGTCGAATTGATCCCGCGCGCGTGGAGGCGGCGGCCGGCGGCGATGGCGTCGTCCGCCGTCTCCCCCGCGACGAAGCGGCGCGCCAGTATGGCGGGCGGTGAGATCAACGGGTGAGCTCAGCCATGTCGCGGGAGCCGATCTTACCACCGCGTCCCCGCACGCTCGCGTGGGCCAGGAACGCGGGCGAGGAATGCGCGGGGGCACGGCTGTGCCCCCGCTGTCCGACAACTCGCTAGCGGCGCCGGTAGAGGTGGACCTCCCGACCGGAAAGGATGCCGTCGCCATTCGTGTCGTGGATGCGGAACGAGTTGCTGTTTCCCCGCCACTCCCGCCTCGTGATGATCCCGTTGCGGTTCGTGTCCAGTCCGCGGAACCTCATGCCGGAGCGGTCCACCGCGAAGGTTCGCTCGCGGACGAGGACGGGTCGCCGGACGGTGACGACGCGCCGCGAGCTGAGGCTGACCGCGCGTGTATCGCGGACGCCCGGGCGCACGCGGACGAGCCGGACATCCCTGTCGCGATCGTGGTCGTCGAACGTCGCCTTCCCGCCGTGGCCGTGGCCGCGGCCGTGACCTCCGCCCTTTCCCTTGTCCGCGAAAACGGACGGGGAGGACAGGGCGAGAAGTAAGGATAAAGCCGTACCCAATATGGGTTTTGTGGTCATGGTGCCTCCTTGCTGCTGGTCGATAACGACCCCAGCAGTCAAGATTGCATGACCGATGCCAGTTTCAGCTCCGCTTTTTCTTCGCCGGACGGGCTGCCAGCCGGCCGCGGGCGCGGTCGAGGTCGCGCACGATCTCATCGCGCAGTGAAGCGGGCTTGATCACGCGCACGTGGGGCAGGAAGCCCTTGATCCAGGCCTTCAGCTCCCACCCCGGGGCCACGCTCATCTTCAGGGTGACCGAGCCGTCCGGCCCGTCCACGAGCTCCTGGCTCTCGTGCCAGACGCGCTCCCGGATGTAGTTCGCCATCTGCGCGTCCACCACGACCTCCACGGGGACGGGCTTGCCCCCCGCGATCCCGAAGGCCGCCCTCGCGTAGTCGGAGACGCTGAAGTCCGCGGGGATCTCGAAGCCGGCGTCCAGCACCTCGATCCTCTGGATGCGCTCCACGGCGAAGGTGCGGACCTCGCCGTACTCGTGCGCCCGCGCGTAGAGGTACAGCCCGCCGTGGTGGTAGACCATGCGATACGGGTCCACCGTGTAGTCCTTGGTGCGCTTGCTGTTGAACGAGAAGTAGTCGATGCGCGCCTGCTTCTGGTGCAGCGTGGCATCCACCAGCGCGGCGATCACGTCCTGCTTCTGCGAGTAGTCCTTCCAGGGGTCCGGCCGCGCCGCGAAGAGGTCCTGGATGCGGGACAGGTAGGGCAGGCTGCGCGCGGGCAGGGCCTCGCGGATCTTGGCGAAGGCGGATTCCAGGTCCTGGGAGAAGGGCGCCCCGCCCAGGAAGGAGATCAGGTTGCGGCCGAAGTAGAGAGCGGCCAGCTCCGAGAGCGTGAAGGTCTGGGAGAGCCGCTGCTTGTAGCCCTCCACCAGGCGCCACACCTTGCGGCCCTCGCCGCGCTCGTCGTAGAGCGGGAAGCCGGCCTCCTGCAGGGCCTCGATGTCGCGCCGGATGGTGCGCTCGGTGACGTCGTGCTCCTCCGCCAGCTCCTGGGCGGTGGTGTAGCGCCCGGCCTCGATCCTCTTCAGGATCTTCCACTGCCGGATGACCTCGGCGTTACGCATGGTGCGCCGCGTCCCCGCGGTGGAAGACGTACCCCTGCGCCAGCTCGATGCCCAGGGCCAGGAGCGTCTCCCGCTCCTCTTCCCGCTCCACGCCCTCGGCGATGACGCGGGCCCCGATCTTCACCGCCAGCTGGCGCAGCGACTCGAGCAGCCCGCGCTTGATGCTGCTGCGGTCGATGTCCCGCACCAGGCTCACGTCGAACTTCAGGAAGTCGGGCTCGATGGAGGCCAGGGCCTGGAAGGAGGAGTAGCCCGCGCCCATGTCGTCCACCGCCACGCGGTAGCCGCGGCGCTTGAAGGCCCGCAGCGCGGTCTGGAAGTCGTCGTGCCTCACGATGGCCACGCGTTCCGTGATCTCGATGACCACGTCGGCGGGGGCCATACCGCTCTGCGCGAGCAGCCGGTCCATCCCGCCCGTCGCCCAGTCCGGGTCCTCCACCGCCTGGGGCGAGGCGTTGAGGAACAGCAGGCCGCGGTCGGGCAGGCTGGCCGCGGCGATGATGGCGGTCTTGCGGCAGAGCCGCTCGAAGTCCATGAGCAGCTCGGTCGACTCCGCGAAGGCGAAGAGCTCCTCGACGGAGTCGAAGGAGCTCGCCTCCACGGTCGCGCCCACCGGCCGGGTGAGGGCCTCGTGGCCGATCACCTGGCCGTCGGCCAGCCGCACGATCGGGTGGAACACGGCGCGCACGTCGCCCAGGGCGATCAGCCGGGACAGCTCGTCGCGGCGCACGGCCTCGATCCCCTCGCGCTCGAGCAGGCTCATGAGCACCGCCGCCGAGACGGCCTGCTGGATGGCCCGCTCCGAGCGGACCACGGGATCGTTCACGATGCGGGCGTGGCCCGAGGCGAGCCGGAAGGTGCGCAAGAGGCCGTCCTCGGGGCTCTGGTCGATGGCCCGCCGCAGCGCCCCCACCACCTGCTCCTTCCGCCCGCCGGGCGCCCGCCGCGCGGACAGGGCGTCGCCGTCGGCGCCGGCCAGGAACACCAGGAAGCGGTCGGAGCGCACGGTGTGCAGGCAGACGATGTCGTGCGGTGCCAAAGGACCGGTGTCGCGCAGGGCCAGCAGCAGGCCCGCGAACTCGCGAACCGCCTCGTCGTAGGCGGCCCAGCCCAGCTTCAGCTCCTGTCCGCCGGAGCGCCCGAGGTCCAGGTAGACGACCTCGGCCGCGCCCCGGGACTCGACGATGCGCCGCACGTCCTCGATCACCGCCGGCAGGGCGGGCAGGCCGGTGAGGCCGTCGAAGAGCTGGCTCTTGAAGCGGAGCCATTCGGTGCGCAGTCGGTAGTAGTCCGCTTCGGGCGTGGGCATGTGCTCGAACGGCGGAGTATACTCCCCGGGCCGCCCATCCCGGAGGATCCGATGCCGGACCGTCCGCCCAGGCTCGGCGACGTCATCGACGACTACTGCCCGCGGTGCCGGCTGCTGCTGAACCACGACGTGGCCAGCCTCAACGGCTCCGAGGTGGCGAAGGTGACGTGCCGCACCTGCTACAACACCCACGACTACCGGAAGGGCGTCGTCCCTCCGAAGCGCAAGTCCAGCAAGGCGGTGGACAAGAAGAGCCTGATGGACCAGGTCCTGGCCGGCATGGGGGCGCCGCCGGAGGCGCCACCGGCGCCCGCCGTCCCCGTCCGCAAGCGCCGTGACCTCTGGGCCGAGGTCGAGCGCCTCAACAAAGAGAAGAAGTAGCCGGTGCGCGCCGTCGACCTGATCCAGCGCAAGCGCGACGGCTACGAGCTCGCGCCCGCGGACATCGCCGCCTTCATCGAGGGCTACACGCGCGGCGCCATCCCCGACTACCAGGCATCGGCCTTCGCCATGGCCGTCTACTTCAAGGGGATGACGGCGGCGGAGACCGTGGCCCTCACGCGGGCCATGATGGAGACGGGCGAGGTCCTCGACCTGTCCGACCTGCCCGGTCCCAAGGTCGACAAGCACTCGACGGGCGGCGTAGGGGACAAGACGAGCCTCATCCTCGCCCCCCTGGCCGCGGCGTGCGGCGTCTTCGTGCCCATGATCTCGGGCCGCGGGCTCGGCCACACCGGCGGCACGCTCGACAAGCTGGAGGCCATCCCCGGCTTTCGCGTGGGGCTGTCGCTCGAGGAGTTCCGCGCCGTGCTCCGGAAGTCGCGGCTCGGGCTCATCGGCCAGACGCCGGAGATCGCGCCGGCGGACCGCAAGCTGTACGCGCTGCGCGACGTCACGTCCACCGTCGAGAGCCGGCCCCTCATCGCCGCCTCGATCATGAGCAAGAAGATGGCGGAGGGGATCGACGCCTTGATCCTCGACGTGAAGACCGGCGACGGCGCGTTCATGCAGAAGTACGAGGACAGCCTGGCGCTGGCCCAGGCCATGGTGGACATCGGCCGCGGCATGGGCAAGAAGGTGGCCGCGCTCATCACGGACATGGACCAGCCGCTGGGCCGCGCGGTGGGCAACGCGCTGGAGATCGCGGAGTCCGTCGAGACGCTGAAGGGGAAGGGGCCCAAGGACCTCGAGGACCTGTCGGTCGAGCTGGCAGCCTGGATGCTCTCGCTCGCGGGCGCGGCCGCCTCCCTGGATGCGGCCCGGGCGAAGGTGCGTGACGCGCTCCGCTCGGGAGACGGCCTGGCCAAGTTCCGCGAGGTGATCCAGCTCCAGGGCGGCGACCCCAGGGTGTGCGACGACCCGAAGCACCTGCCCGCCGCCCGTGAGAAGGTCGAAGTCCTCGCCGAGACGGCCGGCCGCGTCACCTCCATCGCCTGCCGCGCCGTGGGCACCGCGGGCATGCTGCTCGGCGCCGGCCGCGAGACCGTGGACAGCCGCATCGACCCCGCGGTCGGCCTCATCCTTCACAAGAAGGTCGGCGACCCCGTCGAGAAAGGTGAGCCGCTGCTGACCCTCCACGTCAACGACCGCGCCCGCCTGGACGAGTCCCTGAGCCTCGTGAAGAGCGCCATCCGCCTCGGCCCGGACGCCCCCGCGCCCAGGCCGCTCGTCCACTCCATCCTCGACTGAAGACAGACCCTGACCACCGATGGCCCGCTCGCGAATCTGGACTCCGCCGATCAGCTGGTTCGCTGCTCTTGCCCTCCTCCTGAGCGGCGCCGCTCCGAGAACGGCGAGCGCTTGCTGTGAAAGCAGCCCGCCCTTCCTTGAAAAAGCCCAGTGGCCGTGCGCGACGGTGCTCGTCGTGGTCGTCGAGCAGACTCCACCGGACTCCGACTTCCGCCCCACAACCGTCCGCGTGACCCACGTTCTTCGCGGGGCCTACCCGGATCGCTCCCTCGCGATCTGGGGTGGGGGCGGCTTCATCGGGCCGCCTCGCGGCTTCACGGTGGGTTCGACCTGGGCGGTTCTTCCCCACCCGATCGAGGGCGCCGGTCCCCAGGATGTCTGGCGCCATGGCTTCGGTTCCGAATGCACGGGCGAGATCGCCATGCCGTTGGGACCAGACGACCCATCCGGCAGCGCTCTCCGCAAGCAGCTCGACGGCATCACCGCTGCGAGCCTCCCACGCTTCCGGAGCGAATGTCTCTCCGGGGACGCCGAGAGCTGCTATGCCGCTGCCTGCGCAGACGAGCAGGGGCTTGGCGTCCGCCGCAACCTGACTTCCGCGCGCGCTCTCTATCGGCGCGCCTACGAGCTCCAAGAGAGCCTCGTGGACGAGTGATGCGGGGCGGCCTGTCGCTGGCCGCCGTTTGCGTCCTCCTCGGGGGGTCCGCCTCGGCGATGGCGAGCGCCCGCTGTGAGCGCGCCGCGACCTTTCTCGAGCTGACACAGTTCCCATGCGCAACGGTGCTTGTCGCGGTCGTGGAGCGCACCGGAATCGAGCCCTCACCACGTTTGGATCTCCGGGGCGCCAGCATGCGCGTGACCCGGGTCCTTCGCGGTGCCTATCCGGACCCGTATCGCCCGCTCAAGCTTTGGGGTGGGAGTGGTAGCGGACCCGCGCCCACCGCGGAGACCTTCCCGGTCGGCTCGACCTGGGCCGTTGTTCTCTACCCGCTAGAGGGCGGTGAGCTTGAGGACCCCTTCCGCTATCGGTTGGGGGGCGAGTGCGCCGGCGAGGTGGCCATCCGATTGGGACCAGAGGACGAATCCGGCGGGTCTCTCCGGAAGCAGATGGACCGCGCCACGGCCGAGAGCCTCCCCCGCATGCGGAGCGAATGTGCCTCTGGGGAGGATCGGAGCTGCTACGCCGTCGCGTGCGCGCAGGAGCAGGGTCTCGGCGTCCGCCGCGACCTCGAGTCCGCGCGCGCCTTCTATCGGCGCGCCTACAGGCTCAGGGTGCGCATACCGGAACCGTGACCGAAGTGGAGCCCGTGTCCGACTAGCGGTGGCGGGTCTTGGTGGCCGCCCGGCGGCTGCGCTTGGACGGGCGGGCGGGCGTGCCCGCGGACAGGAGCGGCTTCAGGTCCTCCGGTGAGACCGCCGGGCTGAAGAAGAAACCCTGGATCCGGTCGCAGCGGCGCGCCCCCAGGAAGGCCAGCTGGGTGGGCGTCTCCACGCCCTCCGCCACCACCTCCAGCTTCAGGGCGTGGGCCATCACGATGACCGCGGTCACGATCGCGCTGTCCCCGCGCACGGTCGCGATGTTGCGCACGAAGGACTGGTCGATCTTCAAGGTGTCGATGGGGAGCTGCCGGAGGTAGCTCAGCGACGAGTAGCCGATCCCGAAATCGTCGATGGAGATCCGCACGCCCGCGGCCTTCAGCCGGGTCAGGGTCTCGATGGTGGCCGCCGCCGACTGCATGGCGTTGTTCTCGGTGATCTCCAGGTCCAGGAACCGCGGCTCCAGGCCCGTCTCCCGCAGCACGTCCAGCACCTGCCGCGGCAGGTCGGGGTCCTGGAGCTGCCGCGCGGAGAGGTTCACGGAGACCATCAGCTCGGGATGGCCCTGGTCCTGCCACGCCTTGACCTGGGCGCACGCGGCGCGCAGCACGAACTGCCCCAGCGGGACGATGAGGCCGGTCACCTCGGCCAGCGAGATGAACTCCTGCGGGAGGAGCAGCCCCTTCCGCGGGTGGCGCCACCGCACCAGGGCCTCGACCCCGTGGATCCGCCGCGACCGCATGTCCTGCAGGGGCTGGAAGTGGACCACCATCTCCTCGCGGGCCAGGGCCTGGTGGAGCTCGTTCTCCATGGTGAGCAGGCCCAGGGCCATGGCGTTCAGCGCGGGGGTGTAGAGCTGGTAGCGGTTCCCGCCCTGCTCCTTGGCCTGGTACATGGCGGCGTCGGCGTTCTTCACCAGCGTCTCGAGGTCGTGCCCGTCGTCCGGGTAGAGGACGACGCCGATGCTGGGCGTGATGAACAGGTCCCGGCCGGCCTGCGGGAACGGGGCCTCCAGGGCCTTGAGGATCTTCCCGGCCACGTTGATCGCGTCCTCGACGCGGGCCACGCTCGAGAGCAGCAGCGTGAACTCGTCCCCCCCGAAGCGGGCGATGGTGTCGTCCTCTCGGAGGCAGTCGCGCAGCCGCTCCGCCACGTCCTGCAGCAGCCGGTCGCCGCGCGTGTGGCCGAGGGAGTCGTTGATGACCTTGAAGCGGTCGATGTCCACGAACAGGACCGCCACGCGCTGCCGGTAGCGGCGCGCGTGGTTGATGGCCATCTGGAGCCGGTCCCCGAAGAGGAGCCGGTTCGGCAGCCCGGTCAAGGCGTCGTGGAAGGCCAGGTGGCGGATCTGCTCCTCGGCCTGCCGCCGGTCCGTGATGTCGCGGATGATGGCGGTGACGAAGGTCTGCCCCTTGGCCTCCCAGTTGGCCAGCGACAGCTCTACGGGGAACTCGGCGCCGTCGCTCCGGCGGGCGGCGACCTCCACGGTGCGGCCGACGGCCGGGCCGCCGGCGGAGAGGAGCGTGCCCACCTCGCTCTGGTACGTCTCGTGGAACCGCTCGGGCAGCAGCGCCACCAGCGGCCGCCCCAGCGCCTCGCGGGCCGGGAGCTGGAAGGTCCGCTCCGCCCCGGAGTTGAAGTACGTCACCTCGCCGTGGGCGTCGGCCACCACGATGGCGTCGCTGGCCGTCTCGGCCACCGCCCGGAACTTCTCCTCGCTGGCGCGCAGGGCCTCTTCGGTGCGCTTGCGCTGGATCACGGATCCGAGCTGGGCCGCCACCACCGAGACGAGGGCCAGCAGGCCGGAGTCCTCTTCGCGCCGCTCGCGCATGTAGAACGTCAGCACGGCC
>Ga0075418_10010670_pt1 | contig 10280 bp, 7 predicted proteins | sample SoiMetdeltSBSDD2_FD_81776 | JGI IMG/M metagenome (GOLD analysis project Ga0075418, IMG submission 81776) | Bulk soil microbial communities from a Populus tree surrounding site in Tennessee, USA - Soil MetaG P. deltoides SBSDD2 | ecosystem: Environmental > Terrestrial > Soil > Tree plantation...
ACGTAGCGGTAGAGCTTCCGCAGCGCGTCCTTGTTCGCGTCGAAGGACTGCGTCACCTCCGCCGCGTCGCGGATCGCGACGTCGTCGGGCAGGTTGGCATTCACCGCTCGCGCCAACGTTTCCGGTGATAGTCGCGTGTCGGTGTAGAAGTTGACCACCTGGCCGACCGCGTGGACCCCCGCGTCCGTGCGGCCGCTTGCGTTCCCGTGCGGCCGCGTACCGGTCACGGCCGCGATGGCCTGCTCCAAAACGTCCTGAACGGTGCGGTAGCCCGGCTGTGTCTGCCAGCCATTGAAGTCAGTGCCGTCGTAGCTGAGGGTTAGTTTCAGGTTCTTCATGGTCCCATAGGTCGTATAGGACCTATGGGACCTATAGCACCTATTGTCCTACTTCACGATGCCTCGCCGAATCAGTTCTTCCGCCACCTGCACCGCGTTCGTCGCGGCGCCTTTTCGAAGGTTGTCGGCCACTACCCACAGGTTCAGTGCATTCGGGTGGCTCGGGTCCTTGCGCACTCGGCCGACGAATGTGTGATCTTTCCCGGCTGCGTGAATCGGCTGGGGGAACTCGCCCCGCGATTCCTCCATCAGCACCACGCCGGGGGCCTTTTCCAACGCCGCCTTCGCCTCTTCGACCGAGATCGGCCGCTCGAATTCGACATTCACCGCCTCGCTGTGGGCAACTTTCACCGGCACGCGGACACAGGTCGGCGATACCGTAATCGATGGGTCGCCGAGAATTTTCTTCGTCTCGTTGACGACCTTGTTCTCCTCTTCCGTGTATCCGTTCGCGTCGAGCGTCCAATCAAGCGTGAGGACGTTCCCGGCGAGTTGTCCGCGATGGGCCGTCGGTGTGACCGTCTCGCCCCGCATCCACGAACCGAGTTGCTGCTCGAAGTCCTTTAGCCCGGCGCCTCCTTTGCCGGACGACGATTGGTAGGTTGCCACAACGACTCGCCGCACCTTTGCAATGTCGTGAAGCGGCTTCAGCGCAACGCACAACGGGATGGCTACACAGTTCGGGTTCGCGACGATCCCTTTCTTGATGTTCTTCAGTTCGTCGGCATTGACCTCCGGGACGCAAAGCGGAACGTCCGGATCCATGCGCCACGCGGACGAGTTGTCCACGACGATCGCCCCCTGCTTCACGGCGATTGGGCTGAACTCTTTGCTGATCTTTGACGGTGTGCTCGACAGGACGATCTGAACCCCAGCGAACGCGTCCGGGCGGAGCGGTTCGACGACGTGGCGTTTGCCAGCGAATTCGATTGGTTTCCCCGCGCTGCGCTCGGAGGCGAGGAACTTGATGCTCCCCACCGGGTAGTTCCGCTCCGCGAGCACCTGCCGCATCAAGTCGCCGACGGCCCCCGTCGCGCCGACCACCGCCACGCTGACAGCCACGATTGCACTCCCGGGGAGTTCCAAGTTCCAAGTCGGAACTTGCATTGTCGAACCAGGAACAACTGAGGATTATACAGACACCTGCTTTCACTTCGGGTTCGACTTGGGACTGGAAACTGATCGCGTGCGCCTCGGCATCCGGTATCGATTGCTTGTTCCGCTCGGCCTCCTGCTCGTTGGGGTCGTCGGGGCCAGTCTGTGGAGCGCGCGCGTGGCGGCGCGGCGGGCCGAGGAGCGGGTCGCCGGGCAAGTGCGGGAAGTCGCCCGGACCCTCAGCGAGGGGACATACCCCCTGACACCTCCGGTCGTTGAACAGGTGAAGGGTTTGTCTGGAGCCGAGTTTCTTGTCGTTTATCCGGACGGGTCGCGGTTCACGACATTCCCGCAAGGTCGGGTCGAAATACCCCCCGAACATTCCATCCGCTCGGCCAGCGATGAAGGCTTGGGTCCGCCGGTACAAGTCCACGGGAAGGAATTCCGTTGCCGGCGTGTGATACTGAAGGACCGGCACCCAAACGCCGGGACGGTGGTGTACATCTTTTACCCAGAATCCCTGTTGGAAGAGGCCATCGCCGACGCCGAGCGACCCTCCTTCCTCGGACTGATTTTCGGACTGGTGGCCGTGGTTCTGACCTTTGCGATCGGCCAGCGGCTGGTCGGCCGGATTCGAGCACTTGAGCGGCGCACGCGTCAGATCGCGGCCGGGGATTTCTCCCCTATGCTGCTTCCGCGCGCCAACGACGAGTTGCGCGACCTGACCGCGTCGGTGAACGAGATGACCGAACGCCTGGCCCGACTCCATCAAGCGGTCGAACGCACGGAACGGTTGCGGCTGACCGCCCAACTTTCGAGCGGGTTGGCCCATCAGTTGCGCAACAGCGCCACGGGGGCGAAGCTGGCGCTCGAACTCTATCTCGACAGTCATCCGGGAGGCGACCGCGAGGCGCTCGACGTTACTCTCCGCCAACTGGCGCTCATGGAAGCGAACCTGCGCCGGTTCATCGACCTGGGCCGGCCGACGGATAGTCGGCGCCAGAGCTGTTCGCTGTCAGACCTCCTGTCGGAGGTTGTGGAGCTGCATCGTCCGCGGTGCAAACATGCCGGGATTGAGTTGGCGTGGAATCCGCCTGCGGCCGACATGCAAATCAATGGCGACCGTGGTCAACTCGGCGACCTGTTCGGCAACCTGATCGGCAACGCGATCGACGCGGCCGGGCCCGGCGGGGAAGTGGCCATCGAACTCCGCGGCGACGGCGTCAGAACGGTTGTGGAAGTTAGGGACACGGGTCCGGGGCCGCCGCGAGACGTGGCCGAGCGGTTATTCGAGCCGTTTGTGACCGGCAAACCGGAGGGCATCGGGCTGGGCCTCGCGGTCGCACGGCAGGCGACCGAGGCTCACGGGGGGCGCCTAGGCTGGCGGCGCGTCGGCGAGCGAACGGTCTTTTGCGTGGAGTTCTCCGCGGAGCCTGAAGTTTTGCCTACGGACGCGCAATGACCAGTGGAATCGGAGGTCCGTGCTTGCCGATCAGCTGCAGAACGCCCGTGTTTCGCTTCCACTCTGTCGCGCAGCGCTCCGCACTCGAACCGAATCACGTTTGATAGGATGACTACGGCTCCTTTTGTGTGTGCTCGGGCCCCAACACCATGCCCCGTCACGGTTTCGTCCGCGTGGCTGCCGCCGTTCCGCCCCTGCGACTGGCCGACCCGCGGGCCAACGCCGCCCGCACCATCGACCTGATCCACCGTGCCGCGGACGAGTCCGTGGACGTGGTCGTCTTCCCCGAAATGGGGCTAACCGGGTACACCTGCAACGACCTCTTCTATCAACGGACGCTCCAGGAAGGTGCCGTCGATGCCCTGAGAGCCGTGGCCGTTGCGTCGGCCCGACTCTTCGGCGGGCTGGCCGTGGTTGGCCTGCCGTTGGTCGTGGACGACCAGGTCTATAACTGCGCGGCCGTGGTGCACCGCGGAGACGTGCTCGGCGTCGTACCCAAGTCGTACTTGCCGACGTACAAGGAGTACTACGACGCCCGTTTCTTTGCACCCGCGTCCACGGCGTACAGCACCAGCGTCCGTCTGTTCGGCCGCGACGTGCCGTTCGGAGCCGATTTGCTCTTCCGCTGCGCGAACGTGACCGACCTCGTCGTCGCGGTGGAAATCTGCGAAGACCTTTGGGGACCGGTGCCGCCGAGTTCATTGCAGGCGTTTCACGGCGCGACGATACTCACCAACCTCTCGGCCAGCAACGAGACCATCGCCAAGGCGAACTACCGCCGTGCCCTGGTCACGCAACAATCGGCCCGGTGCATCGCCGGATATGTCTACGCCGGGGCCGGTCCGGGGGAATCAACCACAGACCTCGTGTTCGGCGGCCACTGCTTGATTGCCGAGAACGGGGTCACTCTCGCGGAGTCTGCCCGATTCAGCCGCGACGAAGTGCTGACAGTTGCCGACGTGGACCTCGATCGGCTCCGCCGGGACCGCAGTCAGATTACCAGCTTCAACGACGCCGTTCTGACCCCAGGATTGAAGCGCGATTATCGACGAATTGACTTTACCGCCCCCGAGCGGCCGACGGCGTTGACCCTGGCGCGGGAAGTCGAAGCGCACCCATTCGTGCCGTCAATACCGGGCGAGCTGCGAGATCGCTGCGAAGAGATTTTCCACATCCAGGTCACGGGGCTCGCTCGCCGCCTCGAGCACATCGGCAAACCGCCGGCGGCGATTGGCGTTTCGGGCGGGCTCGATTCAACGCTTGCTCTCATCGTGCTGTGCAAGACATTGGACCAATTGGGCGTTCCGCGCGAAAGGGCCCGCGCCTTGACCATGCCTGGGTATGGCACCACGCCCCAGACACTGAGCAATGCCCGGGCACTCATGCGACATCTGGGCGTCGGCTTCCGCGAAGTCGACATTCGCCAGATTTGCCTGGACGAAATGAAGGCGCTTGGCCACGCCCCCTTCGGCATCCCCCTCGAAGGTCTCGACGTCGAGGGGTTGACCGCGAAGTTCCGGTCCGTGCCGGCCGAGCGCCGGCACGACCTGACCTTTGAAAACGTCCAGGCCCGCGTCCGTACCAATCTGCTCATGAACTCCGGCTTCGTCGTGGGAACAGCCGACCTGTCGGAACTCGCACTCGGCTGGTGCACGTACAACGCCGACCACATGAGCATGTACAACCCGAACGTCAGTGTGCCAAAAACGCTGGTGAAGTTCCTGGTCCAGTGGGCCGCCGAGAACGAGTTCGAGGGCGAATCCCGGCGGACGCTGCTGAGCATTGCCGCGACGGATTTCTCGCCGGAACTCTTGCCCGCGTGGTCTGATAAGGCACAGTCCACCGAGTCCGTGATCGGCCCGTATGAACTGCACGATTTTTTCCTCTACCATTTCCTCCGGTTCGGAACGACTCCAGAGAAGATCTTGTACCTGGCGTCGCACGCCCGATTCGACCGCGACTACCCGGCGGACGAGGTTCGCAACTGGCTGCGTGTGTTCCTGACCCGGTTCTTCACGAACCAATTCAAACGGTCGTGCCTTCCTGACGGCCCAAAGGTGGGTTCGGTAAGCCTCTCACCTCGCGGCGACTGGCGGATGCCAAGCGACGCCCAGGTGACGTTGTGGTTGGAAGGGCTGGGGTAGAATTGAGTCGCGGCATCGGCAGACGGGTGGCGAATTCCCGGTGGGAAAAAATCTCTGGATTCCCTGGCCAGGAGTGGTACAATCACCATCTAAATCGTGGAACGCTGATCCGGCGTAAACGGATCGAAAGCCACTTTTTCGCGCCGCGAGAGCGCGTCTGGTATTCCTCCACGGCGGCGACATTTGACACCCATCGACCCCGAGCTAGGGCGGTGGATTTGGTCTCAACCCGTTGTAGCCTGGATCGAATGACACCCCGCAGGACGCGAGGCACGCCAACCCGTGTTCGCCGATTCAACAACAATTTACGTAACTCTCTTTTGACACCGAGGATTCCGTCATGCCCGTCGCCGATCGCGACGAAGGGCCGCAAAAGGCCGCCCCGATGCGCCGCCGCGTCCCTCCCACTGGTTCCTCCCAGGGCGGCGATGACCGCCCGCGCCGCCCGGCGCCTTCTGGGCCACCCGCCCCGCTTCGCAAGCCGGCCGAAGGGGAGGCCGCCGGGCCCGGCTCCCGGCTGGACGACCTGTACCGCCTGCCGATGCCCAAGCTGTTCGCGCTCGCCGAGCGCGAGGGGATTGCCGAACACACCGGCATGAGCCGGGCTCAGCTGATCGTCGGCATTGTCCGCCGGCAGATTGAGCGCGGACAAGTCGTTCGCGGCTCCGGGACTCTCGAAGTCCTGCCCGACGGCTACGGCTTCCTGCGCTCCCAGGCGCACAACTACCTGGCCTCCCCGGAAGACATCTACGTCTCCCCGAGCCAGATCCGCCGCATGGGCCTCAAGACCGGGCTGGTTGTCGAAGGGCCGATCCGGCTTCCTATTGAAGGTCAGGACAACTTCGCCCTGATGCAGGTTGAGCTAGTCAACGGCGGGTCTCCCGAAGAGACCACGACCGTTACCAATTTCGAAGACCTGACGCCCTTGCATCCAAACTCGCGCTTCGTCCTGGAGACCGCGGGCGAGGAGCTCATGGGCCGCGTCGTGGACATCGTCACGCCGATCGGCAAGGGCCAGCGCGGCCTGATTGTGTCTCCGCCGCGGGCCGGCAAGACGGTGCTCTTGCAGCGCATGGCGCTCTCCATCCTGAAGAACACCCCGGACTGCTACGTGATCATCCTGCTGGTCGATGAGCGCCCGGAGGAAGTGACCGACATGCAGCGGGTCGTGGTTGGCCCAAACGTCGAAGTCGTCGCCAGCACCTTCGACGAGCCGCCGGACCAGCACATCCACGTCAGCGAGATCGTGCTCGAGAAGGCAAAACGCCTCGTCGAGCGCAAGAAGGACGTCGTGATCCTCCTCGACTCCATCACCCGGCTGGCGCGGGCACACAACACCGAAGCCCCTGGTGGCGGCAAGTTGCTGTCCGGTGGTCTTGACTCGAACGCGATGCAGAAGCCGAAGCGATTCTTCGGCGCCGCCCGGAACGTGGAAGAAGGCGGCTCGCTCACGATTCTTGCCACGGCCCTGATCGATACGGGAAGCCGGATGGACGACGTGATCTTTGAAGAGTTCAAGGGCACCGGCAACATGGAGTTGCATCTGGACCGCCGGCTGGTGGACAAGCGCGTCTGGCCGGCGATCGACGTCAACCGCTCTGGTACCCGCAAGGAAGAACTGTTGGTTCACCCGGAGGAACTGGAGCGGACGCGCCTGTTGCGGCGCGTGCTCGCGGATATGAACCCGGTCGAGGCCATGGAAATGCTGGTCAGCCGCATGAAGCGGACCAAGTCGAACGTCGAGTTCTTGACGGGGATGAACCTGTAGTCGATCCGATCAAGCGAGCGGAAGCCGCTGACGCGGCTCCGCTCGCCACTGTCACTTCTTCTTCGGCTTCGGACCCTCGAGCTTCTTGGCCTCCGCAGGGATCGGCATTTCCTCCTTGGTCACCTCCTTGCACCCCGTCAGCTTCTTGAGTTGGACGTCCTTGACCTGGATGGTCATCTCGCCCTGGTTAGCGTGGATCTGGATGGCGATCAGGCCCTCCATCGCCCGCTTGTCCTTTTGCCAGTCAATGATCTCGGCCGTGGTCACGCCGTTGATCTTCTGGATCAGATGGTTGGCGCACGCGGTGATGTGGTATTCGTTCCAGTCGTTCGCCTTGATGGTTTTGAGGACCTCGGCGGCGTCCGCGATTCGCTGCTCGTACTTGGTCCCGTCCTCGTCGATGTACGTCTTGGTCCCGCGGTTGCAGATTACCCCCCGGCCGCGCTCCTCGTAGCAGATGCCGAAGAATCCCATGCCCTTGGCCCCGTCCATGTCCGCCTGGTAGCCGGCGATGTGGAACTCTTCTGGTCGGCCGGCATACTTCGACCGGTACTGGATGCCCGAATTCCCGCCGACGAGCTTGAATTGAATTTTCAGTTCGAAGTCTGCGGCGGTGCCGTCCCAGACGAGGAAGCTGTTGGCCGCGCCGGGCAACTTGCCGTCCTTGGTGTACCCGGTGATGGCGCCGTCCTTGACGGACCACAATTCGGAGCGCCCCTTCCATCCGGTGAGATCCTTGCCATTGAACAGCGATTGCCAGTCGTCCGCCCGCGCCGCGAGGGGCAGGGCGACGACGAGGCCAAGAGCCAGCGGGAGAGGTCGTCTCATGGGGTGTCATCCTTTCGGGGGAATTGGCTTAGGGGTCGAAGGACGGGATACGACGCGGGCCGCCGCGCGTCCATCGGCCATAGGCTAACGATGCCCGTCGCGCCCGCGGAGTCGTTTCATGACAGCCGATGCCGCCTACGCCGAACTCATCCAACGGACCAAGGAGGCTGCCGTCCTCGCATCGTGCGGGGCTGTGCTCGGCTGGGACGAGCGGACCTATATGCCGCACGACGGCTCCGCGTTTCGCGGCGATCAGATGGCCTTGCTCGCCCGGCTGACGCATGAGATGTCCACCGATCCGAAGGTCGGGGAATTATTGGCGTCCATCGAAGGCACATCGCTCGTTGCGAACCCGGAATCTCCCGCGGCCATCAACGTCCGCGAAATCCGGCGGGCGTACGACCGAGCGGTCAAGCTACCCAAGGAGTTGGTCGAGGAACTGGCCCGCGTGACGACGCGGGCCCAGCAGGCGTGGCAAGAAGCCCGATCGAAAAACGACTTCCCCGCGTTCCGCCCGTGGCTTGAACAAATCGTTCAACTGAAGCGGCGCGAAGCCGACGCGGTCGGCTACAAGGAGCACCCGTACGACGCCCTGCTCGACGAGTACGAACCGGAGGCGACCGCGGCCGAGGTTCGCAAGGTGTTATCGGCGCTGGCCAACGAGTTGGTGCCGCTCATAGCCGGTATTGGCCAGTCCAATCGAAAACCGGGGCGCGAAATCCTCGAACGACAGTACGCCGTCGATGCCCAACAATCGTTCGCCAAGGAGGCGGCCGAGGCCCTGGGATTCAACTTCCGCGCCGGCCGGCTCGACGTGACGACACATCCGTTCTGTTCCGGCATCGGTCCGGGCGACTGCCGCATCACGACGCGGTACAACCCGCGGTTCTTCAACGAAGCCTTCTTCGGCGTGCTGCACGAAACCGGGCACGGCATCTACGATCAGGGGCTCGTCGCCGAACATTTTGGCACGCCTCTCGGGACCTACTGCTCGCTCGGAATCCACGAGTCGCAATCGCGGCTTTGGGAAAACCAGGTCGGCCGCGGCCGGCCGTTCTGGGAACACTTCTACGCGCGAGCGCAAAAGGCGTTTCCCGCGGCCCTAGCCGACGTGAGGCTGGACGACTTCTACTTCGCCATCAACGAGGCGCGACCGTCGCTCATTCGCGTCGAGGCCGACGAGGCGACCTATAACCTGCACATCATTCTTCGGTTCGAGCTGGAACTGAGTCTGCTGACCGGCGACCTCAAGCCGGCCGACCTCCCGGGCGCGTGGAACGAGCGGTTCACCAAAATGTTCGGCCTGACTCCGCCCGACGATCGACAGGGCTGTCTGCAGGACATTCACTGGAGCATGGGCGGGATCGGCTACTTCCCGACGTACACGCTGGGTAATCTGTACGCGGCCCAGTTCATGAACGCGGCGCGCAACCAGTTGCCCGATCTGGAAGGGGACTTCTCCCGCGGCCAGTTTGGGCGACTGAAAGCATGGCTGAATGAAAAGGTGCACCGACCCGGCCGGTCGTACCGCTCCAGCGAGCTGTGTCGCCGCGTGACCGGCGAGGGGCTCCAACACGGGCCGCTCGTCGGGTACCTCCGCGAAAAGTTTGGCAGACTTTACGACTTGTAGAACGCCAGCCCCTTGGCGACCGCCGCCGCGAGCCCGGCGTTGGCAACAACCAATGCCTGGTTTGCGCGCAACGACTTGCCGCCGCTCAGCTCGGCCATCCGCTTCAACAGAAACGGTGTCAGGCCGGCGCCCGTGACACCTTGAGCGGAAGCGTCCGCGTGCGCTTGCTTCACCGCTTGATCTGCTTCTGCCGTCGCCAGAGCAAACTCCTCAGCGACCGGTTGGGAAAGCACGGCTCCGGCGCCACCCATACGAACGTGCGCCGCGAAGACTCGCGCGGCGGAACCCGCGTCATCAACACGGCTAGGAACCGCGACACCGCTGTCGCGGACGTAGAACGCGGGGAAGCGATCCGTCTTGTAGCCGATCACCGGCACGCCGAGTGTTTCGAGCGCCTCCAGTGTCCGCGGCAGGTCGAGTATGCTCTTCGCCCCGGCACAGACCACGAGGACGGGCGTTCGCGAGAGTTCGACCAGGTCGGCCGAGACGTCAAACGACTCGGCCGCGTCGCGATGGACGCCGCCAATCCCGCCGGTCGCGAAAACGCGGATGCCGGCGGCATGGGCCAGGTGTATCGTCGCGGCCACGGTCGTCGCCGCGGTGCGGCGCTGGACGGTTGCCGTGGCCAGGTCCCGGCGACTCGCTTTCGAAACGTCCTTGGCCTGGGCCAGTTCTTCGATCTGGTTCGCCGTGAGGCCAACGGTTGGCATGCCCTGCCAGACGGCCACCGTCGCGGGAATCGCGCCCGTGTCGCGAACCGCTTGTTCGGCGGCGCGTGCCGTCTCGAGATTCTGCGGCCATGGAAGGCCGTGGGCGATCAGCGTGGACTCGAGGGCCACCACCGGGCGTCCCTCGATGAGGGCAGCCAGAACATCGCCAGACACCGTGAGCCATTCGGGAATCGTCATCGACATCGCTCCGGTGCATCGACATTTGCGACCGCCGCCGCATAATGGCAGCGAGTTGGTTGCTCAGTGTCTCTGCTGATTGCGTGCATGTCCGAACCCACCGCGAC
>Ga0075418_10010674_pt1 | contig 10280 bp, 12 predicted proteins | sample SoiMetdeltSBSDD2_FD_81776 | JGI IMG/M metagenome (GOLD analysis project Ga0075418, IMG submission 81776) | Bulk soil microbial communities from a Populus tree surrounding site in Tennessee, USA - Soil MetaG P. deltoides SBSDD2 | ecosystem: Environmental > Terrestrial > Soil > Tree plantation...
ATTGTCGCCCGAGGCCATTTCGGGGGTGTGCACGCATCAGGGCTGCCGGCTGTGGTTCGACCGGCCGCTCGATCAGCTGCGTTGTCGCTGTCATTCGACCTCGTTCTCACCGACCGGCCAGGTACTGAGCCATCTGCTGCGAATCGCCCCAGACCCGCTACCGCGACTGGACGTTCGTGAGCGGGACGGATCCATCGAGGTGTTTGTGGCGAACAAGCCGCCCACCGAGCCGGCCTGGGGTGTAACCGCCCACCTATCTCTACTGTGTGAAGGTCATACTCAGTCTCGCCGCCGTGGGCGTCCTGTTCACCGCGGCGTGTTCCAGCCACGCATCCACACCCACTGCGACCAGCCCGTCGATCTCGTTTCAGTCCGGCATGACACCGGGTATGTCCGGTCAAACCATGCCTGCCATGTCCGGTATGGCGTCGCCACCGGCTTCGGCATCGGCGACTACTGCCGATGCGCCCGCACCGCAAGGAGGGACGGCGGTCAGCATCAGCGATTTCAAGTTCAACCCGGCGACGTTGACAGTCCCGGTCGGCGCGACGGTCACCTGGACCAACAACGACGAGGAGCCGCACACCATCGCGGCCAAGGACGGCTCGTTCCACTCGCCGGGGATGGACACCCACGGCACCTACAGCTTCACGTTCACCACGCCGGGCTCTTACGACTACATGTGCTCGATCCATCCGTTCATGACCGGCACCGTGGTGGTGACCAAATGAGTACCGAAAACGATCCTGGAGGCATGACCCGGCGCCAGTTGATGCGCCACAGCGCCTGGTTCGGCGCCGCCGTGGTGCTCACCGTCGCCGGCGGCGAAGTGATCTCGCACGTCGCCGGATCATCCGGCGCTGCACAGCAGGCGACACCCGCACTGCGGTTCGCTCAGATCAGCGACAGCCACATCGGATTCAAGGGCCCGGCGAACACCAACGTGACCGATACGTTCAACCACGCCATCGGCCAGATCAACGGCCTCGGCTACACACCCGATTTCGTGATCCACACCGGCGATCTGACCCACCTGGCCACGCCGGATCAGTTCGATCAGGTCAAGCACATGCTGGGCGAGCTGAACACGCCTCACGTGTTCACCGTGCCCGGTGAACACGACTCGACAGACGATGCGGGACAGAAGTATCGGCAAGCCTTCGGCGCGGGCACCCGTGGCGATGGTTGGTACAGCTTCGACGTCGCAGGCGTGCACGTCATCGGGCTGGTGAACACGCTGAACATGCAGAAGCTCGGCCATCTCGGCGCCGACCAGCTCGAGTTCGTCGAGAAGGACGTCGCGGGCCTGTCCAGCGACATCCCGATCATCGTGTTCAGCCACATCCCGCTGTTCGCCATGTACCCGGACTGGGGATGGGGCACCGAAGACGCCGCGCAGGCCCTGAGCTACCTCAAGCGGTTCTCGTCGGTGACATGCCTCAACGGCCATGTCCACCAACTGTTTTCCAAGACCGAGGGCAATGTGACGTTCTACAGCGCTACTACGACCGCCTATCCGCTGCCGGCGCCGGGTCAAGGTCCCGCACCCAAACCGGTGACGCTGCCCGCCGGAAAGCTGCGCGATGCGCTGGGCATCCGCGAAGTCAGTTACACCAAGGGCCAGCAGGCCCTCGCCCTGAAAGATCAGAAGCTCACATGAAGATCATGGATCTGGCAATCAGAACAGCGATCAGCGCGACCCTGGCGGTCAGCGGCGTGGTACACGCCTACCTCTACATTCACGGCTACCGTGACATCCCCGCGGTAGGGCCCGCCTTCCTGGTGCAGGGCAGCGTCTTCTGCGCGCTCGCGGTGCTGATCCTGGCCGGCGGACCGGGCTGGCTGCAACTGTTCGCCGCAATCGGGGCAGCAGGCTCACTGGTCGCATTCGCGCTGTCGCGTACCGTCGGGCTCTTCGGCTTCACCGAAACCGGCTGGCAGCCAGCGCCATACGCTGCGATCACCGTCGTCGTCGAAGTGCTGACCCTGGTGCTGGTAGTCACGGCGGCCCTGCGCCAGCGTCCACGGGCATCGAAGTACCTTCTGCCTGACTTGAGCCCCGACGGCGCTGCTGAACCATCAGCTCGCCAGGGTTGACCGACTTCACGCGGGGAGGCGGATCCGATGGGTGATCGCGAGGTGACCGCAGATCCGAATGATCGCTTCGATCTGTCCCGGCCAAACATGATCGGCTTGGCGGCAGCCGTCGGCATGGGCGTCGCCGTGTCCTCTCCCGCATCAGCCGGTCCCAGCCCGACTGGTTTAGGTCATCCGATCACGCCGTGGCAATCTCGTCCACGGTCCCTTGGGGCTGCCGGAGCGCGCCCGCAAGACGATGACCGCATCGCCGAGCTGGTCCCCCCACCGCCTTTGGATGTGCCGCTGGACGCGGCGCCTGAGGACCATCCGATGCGCAAGACGTTCGCCGCTGTTCCGCCCGCTCCCGAAAGCGCATTGGCGGCGCAGACAATCTCATGGCGGCGAGCTGATATCGGGGCGGCCAACGGTCACGGCAACGCACGTTTCCTAGCCCGTGTGCTGTCACCAATCTCGCTGGAAGGCAAGGCCAACGGCGTGCAATTGCTGGGTCCGGCGACGATCGACCTGATCTTTCAGGAACAAGCCAACGGCACCGACTTGGTGCTGGCCATGCCAGCACGCTGGGGTATCGGCTACGCACTACCCAAGCCAGAAGCGGTACCCGACATTCCCAACGAAAGGATCTGCTACTGGGGCGGCTGGGGCGGCTCAATGGCAGTGATGAATCCCGACCGCCGCACCACCTTCGCCTACGTCATGAACAAGATGGGCCAAGTCACCTCAGCCGGCACCGAACGCACCCAGAAATACACCAGGCTCATCTACCAGGCGCTCGGCTCGCCGACTGGTAACACATAGGCCCCATCTGAGGATCCGCCACGAGTATGAGAAAGAGCGCTTCGCCATTTCCGTGAGAATTCTGCAACGTCGCAGGTGAGGGAATCGCTGTCCGCCACGCAGTTTGAGAAGCGCAGTGGTGGTGGCAGCCGCCGCCGAAGCCGACAGCTGTGTTCGCGCTTTTCGCATTGCGCGCGTACGCCCGCCGCACTGGAGGCTAGACAACCCGAGACAGCATCGTTACGTATCACGCTATATATGTAATGATTGCAAAGATGGCAGGCGGGAAGCCGAACGTCGCGGTGATTGGTGCTGGTCCCGGCGGCATTGCGATGGGAATCCAGCTCGCCGCCGGTGGCTACGACTTCACCATCTTTGACCGCAACGACGGCTTCGGCGGCACCTGGCGCAACAACACCTATCCCGGCGCCGCCTGCGATGTCCCGTCGCACTTCTACTCCTACTCGTTCGCGCTCAACCCGCGCTGGAGCAAGACCTTCGCCAACCAACCGGAGATCCTCGCCTACCTCGAGAAGGTCGCCGCAGAAAATCGCCTGACCGACCACCTCGAAGCACGAACACGGGTCCGTACCTTGCGGTGGTCGGATATCGACCGACGCTGGACGGTGCAGACCGACGACGGCGCGACGCACCAGTTCGACGCGGTCGTCACCGCAGTCGGGATGCTCGACGTCCCCAATATCCCGGATATCCCCGGCGCCAAGCGCTTTCGCGGTCGCGCCTTCCATTCGTCGAACTGGGATCACACGAAAACCACCGCGGGCGAACGTGTCGCCTCGATCGGAACCGGTGCCAGCGCCATCCAATACGTTCCCGAGATCGCGCCGGACACCGCGCAGCTCACGGTTTTTCAACGGACACCGATCTGGGTGAGTCCGCGCTACGACGAACCCTTCACACCCGAACAACATGAGCTCTTCGAGCGTGATCCCGTCGAGGCTCTCAAGGTGCGTGACGCGGCCTTTGAAGCCTACGAGTCCGCGAACTTCGGCGTCGATTCGGCGATGACCAAGGAACTGACGGAGATCGCCCACGCGTACTTGACGCGGAAGGTCAACGATCCCGACTTGCGCGCGAAGCTGACTCCCTCCTACCCGGTCGGATGCAAGCGGCCGCTGCAGTCTCGCGCCTGGTTTCCGACCTTCGCCCTTCCGAACGTGCGTCTGGAGACGTCGCCCATCGTCGAGTTCACAGAGCGCGGCCTGCGTACGGCGAACGGGGCAGAGCACGAGGTCGACACCGTCATCTACGGCACCGGTTTCCACGCCGCCGACTACCTCCGCAGCCTCGACGTCTATGGCACCGAGGGCCGCCGACTACGCGACGACTGGCGAGACGGCGCCGAGGCATATCTCGGCACGGTCGTCCCCGGCTATCCCAACCTGTTCACGCTGTACGGCCCCAACACCAACGGCGTCACCTCGATCATCTACATCCTGGAGGCGCAGACCGAGTTCGTCCGCCGCACCCTCGACGATATGACCCTTCGCCGCGTACAGGCGATCGACGTCAAGCGGGGTGTCCACGACGCATACAACGACGACATTCAACGGGCGATGCAGGACACCGTGTGGCTGGCCAACTGCAACAACTACTACCGTCATCCCAACGGCAAAGTTGTAACCCAGTTCCCCTACAGCGGAACGACTTTCGTGTCGATGCTCGACCAAGTAGGACTAGACGTATTCAATTGGATGGAGGCAACCGCATGCCAGGAATCCACCACACTGCGATAGTCACCGCCGACGTCGAACGATCCGTGCGGTTCTGGTGCGACGGCCTCGGTCTCACCGAGCTGATGGATTACACGTTCACCGGCGACTGGCCGACGCTGTTCAGTGCGCGCACCGACCGGCTGCGGTCGATCTTTCTCGGCGATCCGGACACCCCCGACACGGGCATCGTCGAACTGGTTCAGTTCGACGACACTGGCCTTGGCGCACCGCCGCCCGACGAGCCCGCCTTCGGCTTCTTCCTGCTCTCGCTCCAGCGTGACGTCGACGCCACCCTGGCCGCGCTGGCAGGCCTGGGCTTCGACGACGGCGTTCGGCGTATCGAAATGCCCGCACCGGGTGGCAAAACGGTTGCGATGGCGGTGGTCACCGCGCCCGACGGTGTGCGCGTCGAACTGATCGGGCCGCCGCAGTGATCGCGGTCGTCACGGGAGGCGGGTCCGGGATCGGCCGCGCTGTCGTCGATCGCCTCCGTAACGCGGGCGCTGATGTCGTCGTGTGGGATATCAAGGACGGCGATATCCGTTGCGATATCAAGGATCCCGAGTGGGTGTCGGCCGCGATCGAACAAACCGTGGCTGACCACGGGACCCCTGACCGGCTCGTCGCCTGCGCCGGCATCGGGGCGTCTGGGCTGCTGCTCGAGCAGACCCCCGCCGACTGGCAGCGCGTCATCGACACCAACCTGACCGGGACGTGGCTGACGATGAGCGCCGTTGCCCGGGCGATGGTCGATGCGGGCTCGGGCGGATCAATGGTTGCCGTGTCCAGCATCAGCGGGACTCTGGCCGACCGCGATATGGGCGCCTATTGCGTGTCGAAGGCGGGCATCGGCATGTTGGTTCGCGTCGCGGCCGCCGAGTGGGGCGCGCACGGTATCCGCGTGAACGCCGTCGGCCCTGGGGTCACCCGCACGCCGAAGCTCGCCAAGCCCGAACAACTGCCAGGGTGGGTCGAGGGCCTTACCGAACGCACCGCACTCGGTCGGCTTGGGGAGGCCGACGACGTCGCCGAGGCCATCGTCGCGGTGCTCGAAATGTCTTGGGTCACAGGGCAGATCATGTTCGCCGACGGCGGACTGGCGCTACACAGCCCTATCGACGCGTACGGACAGGTGCAGCGCGTGACGCGAGGCGGACGCTAGGCGCCCGTGCCTGACGGGTGCATGCCGGGCGATGCGCTCGGAGCCATCTGGTCGTAAACCCGCCACCAAGTCATCTCGTGGGCGGTTGCCGAGATCTCGCCCCGCGCGAGCTGCTCGTCGGCCTCCATCAGTGCGCCCGCCAGATTCTCCAGCCTGTGACGGACAGCCACTGAGACCGGATCGTGGTGGCCTGCCATCACCATCGCGCCGATCGTCCTGACTTGCCTGCGCGGATCGCCCGCCCTCGCCGTCGCGACGAGGCCCAGTCCGAAATAGATCACGGTCGACGCGACCAGAGCAGTCCATGGACTGGTCATGTGGCTCAGCCAGATCTCGCAGAACACCCACACCAGCGCACCCCACAGCGGCCAACCCCGGGCCACCCGAACCTGGCGCCGCTCGGTGTCGCTGATGCCCGGCGGGAACACCACCAGGCGGTATCGAGTCACCCCGAAACGGTCCGGTCGGATTTCGAGCGACCCCCACGCACGGTCGCCGTCGAGCAACCGTGACCACCCCCGGCGTAGCAGACCGGAGCCCGTACGTATGTCGTTCATGTCTCCGGTGTACCCGCGTCAGCGCAATGAATGTGCGGTCCGAACACTTTCTTTACGACGTGATGCGGCTCCCTTAACGGCGGCGACCAGCTGAGTAGTGTGTACTATACTCAGCATGACGATCGAGAACCTCCCGACCCGGCTGGCCGACCATCCGACGGTTCGCAAGGTGCGGTCCCGGACGACGGAGAAGCCCGGCGTCATCGACGCGGACTGGCTGCGCCAAGTGTGTCGTGATGCGGGTGTCGACGATGTTGCCTTCGCCAGCGTCGAGAACCCGGAGCTGGCCGGTGAGCGCGAGCACGTCGACGCGGCGCTGCCCGGGACGCAGAGCTACATCTCGCTGGTCGTCAAGATGAATCGCGACAACGTGCGCTCGACCGCGCGCAGCGTGGCCAATCAGGAGTTCCACCGCAGCGGCGAGATCATGAACGAGGCGGCGCACCGGATCACCCGCGCGCTAGAGGACGCGGGGTACCGCGCGATCAACCCGTCGATGTCCTTCCCGATGGAGATGGACAGGTTCCCCGGCCGCATCTGGGTGGTGGCGCACAAGCCGGTCGCGGTGGCCGCAGGCCTTGGCGTGATGGGCATCCATCGCAATGTGATCCACCCGAAGTTCGGCAACTTCATCCTGCTCGGCACGGTCCTGGTCGCCGCACCGATCAGCAGTTACGGTGAGCCGCTTGACTATTCACCGTGCCTGGAGTGCAAGTTGTGCGTCGCTGCCTGCCCGGTCGGGGCGATCAAGAAGGACGGCGACTTCGATTTCGTCGCCTGCTCGGTGCACAACTACCGCGAGTTCATGGGTGGCTTCACCGACTGGGCGCAGACGATCGCCGACAGCGCCGACGCCGAGGACTTCCGATCGCGTGTCAGCGATTCCGAGAACGCGTCGATGTGGCAGAGCTTGTCGTTCAAGGCCAACTACAAGGCGGCCTACTGCCTCGCAGTGTGCCCCGCCGGCGAGGACGTCATCGAGCCCTATCTCGACGACCGCAAGGGCTTCATGGATCTGGTACTCAAGCCGCTGCAGGAGAAGAAGGAAACGCTGTACGTGCTGCCGAATTCGGCGGCCAAGGCGCACGCCGAACGACGTTACCCGCACAAGCAAGTGAAGGTCGTCGACAGCGGGATCCGAGGCCGCTAGCCGGGCTAAGGAATAATCCTGCGACCCGCGGACGTTTGCCAACGCATGAAGATCACCGAGGTGGCGGCGTTTCGCGCCAAGTCAGGAACCGTTCCGCCGCTGCGTCGGCTGATGATGTGCGGTGCGGCAGTGTTGTTTTCGGGTGTGACGTTGGTCGCACCTGCGGTAGTCGCCCCGGGCGCGACGGCCGTCGCCTCGGCGCAGGCCGATGCGTGTCCGGCCGTTCAGGTCGTTTTCGCGCGCGGCACGGGCGAGCCGGACGGCACCGGGCGGGTCGGCCAGGCGTTCGTTGACGCACTGCGCCCCATGGTCAAGGGCAAGACCGTCAACGTCTACGCCGTCAACTACCCCGCAACGCGGGACTTCCTGCGCGCCGCCGACGGCGCCAACGACGCCAGCCTGTTCGTGCAGAACATCGCTACCACCTGCCCGGACACCAAGATCGTCCTCGGCGGGTACTCGCAGGGCGCGGCCGTCATCGACGCCATCACGGTGGCCGATCAGCCGACCCTCGGCTTCACCCAGCCGATGCCTGCCGACGTGGCCAACCACGTTGCCGCGGTGGCCGTGTTCGGTAACCCGTCAATCCGCCTGCTCGGCAACCCGTTGACCGCATTGAGCCCGCTGTACGGCAACAAGACGATCGACCTGTGCAATGGCGCAGATCCGGTCTGCTCGGACGGCAACGACGTCCCCGCGCACAGCCTCTACGAGCAGTCCGGATTGACAACTCAGGCAGCGCAATTCGTCGCTGACCGGATCGCCAACCCCCAGGCGCCGATTAGCACGCTGGCCGGCCAGGGCTAACCCCAGGCGTGCACAGTGTTCTGTGCTGGCTCCAAGCCTTGGGCCACAAGTAGTTCGGTGGCGTCGGCCGCCTGCTCACAGATCGTGGGGACCTCCCGCCATTCGGTGTTGGTGAAATTACTCAACACGAATGACGCGCCGTCCATGCGGCCGGGCGGGCGGCCGATGCCGATGCGCACCCGCTGAAAGTCGTTGGTACCTAAGGCTGCTCCCACTGAGCGCAGCCCGTTGTGCCCTGCGACGCCGCCGCCGAACTTCAGCCGGATGCGGCCAAAGTCGATGTCCAGTTCGTCGTGGATCACCACGATGTCGGCGGGAGGCACCGAGTAGAACTTGGCCAACGGCCCGACCTGGCGCCCGGACTCGTTCATGTAGCACCGCGGTTTGGCCAGCACGACCGACCGGCCGCCGAGGCGGCCCGTCGCCACCTCGGCCCCCGACTTCTTGTGCACCTTGAACCCCGAGCCGAGATGGTCCGAAAGGATGTCGGCCACAAGGAAACCGAGGTTGTGTCGGGTCGTCGCGTATTGCGGTCCAGGGTTGCCCAGGCCGACCACCAAAACAGGTTCGGCCATCTCGGTGTACGCCTACTCGGACTCTTCGGCGGGCGCCTCTTCGGCGCCCTCGCCCTCGGCGCCCTCGGCAGCTTCCTCAACCTCGGCAGCTTCGGCCACCTCGCCGGCGCCCTCGGCCTCGAGGTCCTCTGCCGTCGGCGCCGCGACGACGTTGACGACGAGCATCTCTGGGTCCGACACCAGGGTGACTCCCGAGGGCAGCGTGATCGAGGCCGCGGCGAACTGCGTGCCGATCTCGGCGCCCTCGACCGAAACCGTGAGGTGGTCGGGAATCGACTGCACGTCGGCTTCGATCGTGATGGTGTTGGCGTCCTGAGTGACCAAGGTGCCGTAGGCGGCCTCACCCTCGACGACGACGTTGACCTCGACGGTCACCTTCTCGCCGCGGCGCACGACGAGCAGGTCGGCGTGCTGGATGTTGCGGCGGATCGGGTGGATCTCGAGCGCCTTGGTCAGCGCGAGCTGCTCCTTGCCCTCGATGTCGAGGGTGAGCACCGCGTTGGTGCCAGAGTGCCGGAGCACCGCCGAGAAGTCATGGGCGTCGAGTTCGAGGTGCTGCGGATCGCTGCCGTGGCCGTAGAGAACGGCGGGCACCTTGCCGTCGCGGCGGGCGCGACGCGACGCGCCCTTGCCCGTCTCGGTGCGGACGCCAACGGTCAGCATGTTCGCGGAAGGCTTAGCCATTGGTATTGCTCCTGTGCCGGTCGGTCGTTTCGGGCACGGCCAGGGTCGCAAACCATCAGATGTGCGGGTTCCCGTCGATAACGGTGGCCGGAGACCACCCTCGCCGTGACGCCCGGCCAGGTTAGCGCATCAGCAGCTCAGAGCGGAAATTTGGTGTCTGTGAGCTGCTCAGATAGCTCCCAGAGCGCGGTCGCTTTCTTGGCGTCGCGAGCCAGCGGGCTGCGAAGAAAGGTGGGCCCGGTAGGTCCCCACATCGCGAACCGGGGGCCGATGAAGCTATTGCCCGGCAGGTCCTGTGCGACGGCGTACAGCGTCTGGCGGGCGCCGAAGTCGGCGTCGGTGGCGACAAGGTTGTTGCCGGCCTGGAAGACCTTGGCGAAGAAACCCGATGAATGCGACTGCAGGTTGGTGGCCGAGTACCCAGGGTGTGCGGCGTGCGCCTTGACCCGAGACCCGGCGGCGTCGAGGCGGCGCTGCAGTTCCTTGGTGAACAGCAGGTTGGCCAGCTTGGACTGCCCGTAGGCCGGCCACGCGAAGTAGGGCCGCGACTTCCAGTTCAGGTCATTTAGGTTGACCCACCCCATCAGGTGCATCTGCGACGACACCGTCACCACCCGCTCGGTGACCTTGGGCAGCAGCAGGTTGGTCAGCGCGAAGTGGCCGAGGTGGTTGGTGCCGATCTGGCTTTCGAAGCCGTCGACGGTCTGTGCGTACGGCACCGCCATGATGCCG
>Ga0075418_10010676_pt1 | contig 10279 bp, 4 predicted proteins | sample SoiMetdeltSBSDD2_FD_81776 | JGI IMG/M metagenome (GOLD analysis project Ga0075418, IMG submission 81776) | Bulk soil microbial communities from a Populus tree surrounding site in Tennessee, USA - Soil MetaG P. deltoides SBSDD2 | ecosystem: Environmental > Terrestrial > Soil > Tree plantation...
AAGCGGAGGAGCTCTTCAGCGCGCAGGAGTGGACGCGCGGTCTCGCGGCTCTCGACGAGGCCCTCGGCCTGATCACGTCGCCTGCGCCGAAGCGTAAGGCCACGAAAGAAAAGAAAGAGAAGGACGACGCCCCTGCCGGACGAGGGCGTATGGTCTCGAGGCGCAACTTGCCCACGGTCGAGGATCCGCTCGCCGATTTGACCCAAGCGCAGACGGAGCCGGGCGAGGCGACCCTGAGCGAAGACGGCATCCTCTTTACGCCCGCGGCGACGTCGATCCGACGCCGGCTCCTCAAGCTCCCCGCGCCCGCGCTGGACGCCTTGCATCGCACGTACGAATCGCCGGCACGACAGGCTTTCGAGCGAGCGCGCGCCCTCCCGACGGCGATCAAGTCGATCTCGGAGATGCGGCGGGCCGCGGCACGCTACCCGGTGACGCAGGCGGGCGCGGAGTGCCTCGATGAGCTCGCGCAGCGGCTCCTCGGAGCGAGTCGAACGTTAGATGCGGTGCGCGCTCTCGACGAACGCCTCGAGCTGCCGGAAGCGCCGGGCACTGCGTCGAAAGCCGAAGCGTTGGCTACCTCCGCCGTGGCCGAGTACTTGGCCGGCTTGCCCGCGGAAGCCGCACGGCGGCTCGAGCGCGTGGAGCGAGAGTACCCGGACGCTGTCGTATCTGTGCGCGGCGAGGCCGTCGCTGCCCGCGACCTCAAAGCGCACCCCTTCTTCGAGGCGCTCCGCGCGCGGGCCGAGCCCGCGGAAGCCGAGCGCGCCGCGGCGCCCACGGCGTGGCCGGGGCCGCGCGGGGGCTTCGACAACGCTGCGCTCCCCGTCGACGCTGCGAGTCTTCCCTCACTGGGTAGCCAGGCGCGCTGGATCTACCCGCCGATCCTCGGCGGTGAAGGAGAGGAGTCGCAAACGGGGCGGGCGAGGCGGCTCGTCGCGTCCGCGGGAAAAATTTACTACCGGGACGGTTCCGACGTCGTCGCGCTCCACGCTTCAAGCGGGAAGCTGGTGTGGCGCGCCTCTCCCGGCGAGCTGTCGGCGTCCGGCCCTGGCGATTCCCGCGCGGGCTACCAGCCGCTCGAGACGAGTGGATTCGAATCGGCGGAGTCGAGCGCGATCATCCTCGAGCCGAGGACGAGCGCCGAGCGGCCGCTGATCGTGGGTGTGCACGGTCCGCTCCGGGGCGGGCAGACTGCGTCCGGCCAAATCGTCTACGAGGAGAACCTCCTCGTGGCGCTCGACGCCTTGACGGGCAAGCTCCGCTGGACGTGTGGCAAGTCCCGCAGCGAGTGGGACCCGACCCGCGGGCTCGCGTTCGTGGGCCCGCCCGCTTCTACCGGCGACATGCTCGTCGCGCCGGCGGCGCGAGGAGATGGCTACTTCGCCGTCGGAGTGAGCCGGCAGGGGAAAATCCTCTGGAGCCGCAGGCTGTTCACTTACTCCCCGGACTTGGAGCGGTTCGGATATTCCGGCGGGATCAACTTTTTTGGCCTGGCGTTCGCCGCTCGGGACGGTGTCGCCGTCGGAGCGTCCGGCCATGGGCTCGTCTGCGCCGTGGACGCCGGGACGGGAGCGCTGCTTTGGATTTCAAGGTACCGCTCGCAGGTGCGACGCGGCTATTTCATGTCCCGGCCGATTCCTACGCCGCCGATTATTGCAGGAACCCACGCCATCTGCTCCCCTGCCGACTCCGACTACGTGACGGCGTTCGACCTGCGCACGGGGCGCATCGAGTGGGAGTGGCACGCGCCGGAGGGAGAGCTGACCACGCTCCTCGGCGCCGACGCCGAGCGGGTCTACATCGGAACCGACGAGGTGCTCGCGCTGACCATCACGGATGGCAAGCCTGCGTGGAGCGCCCACCTCCGGCCGGCAGCTGCCGGACGCCCGGGTGGCCTCGGCCGTCCATCGCCCGCCGAGAATTGGGAGCGCTCGGCGGCCCAGGCCATCGTCACGCCGGGCCGCCTGACCGTGGTCTCCGGCGATGGGACCATCACGCGCGTCGACACTGCCGATGGCAGCGTGATGTCGGCCGTCACTTTCGCCGACCCGCGCTGGAAGCGGAAAGGGATGTTCCAGCTCATCTGCCACGACGGCCAGTTGCTCGGAGCATCGGCAGCCCGCGTCTTCGCTCTCGAGCCGCAGGAATCCTCCTGGAAGGCCGCGTCGGGCGATGCGCCCGGCAGCCTTGGCCACAAGGCTCGGCTGCTGCGGGCGGAAGGGAGGTTCGAGGAGGCGCTCGACGTCCTCGACGCCTACCGGCGCACGCTGCGGCGGGCGGACCTGCTCGACGCGACGGCTCGCGACGTCGTCGCGACCGCCCGGGCGGCCGCCGAACGAACGGGGAAGCCCGAATTCATCACACGCGTGCTCGCGCGGAAAGACCGCGTCGTGAAAGAGCGCGAAGAGTCCCTCGCACTCCGACTCCTTGAGGCGCAACTTCTCGAAGCCGCCGCGCGGAAGAATCCGGCCGACGCGGGGCCGGCGGTGCAGGCGTACCTGGCCTTGAGCGCGAACGACGGCATCCTGGCTCGGGCTCCGGACGGATTCGAGGTGGACGTGGGGACGTACGCGTGCGACGCGCTTCGCGAGCTGAAAGCGCTTGGGGCCACGGTCGAAGATCCCCGCGGCAACGAGGCGGCCGCCGCCCGCGCTGCACGCCTCAAGACGACGCGCGCCCAGGAGCGGGAGGCGAGCTTCCTCCTCCTCCGCCGCCCCCACCTCGCCGCGGCCGCATCCGCGGGCCGGCAACTGGCCCTCGCCGCGCAAGAAGACGGCGATCCCGTTCGCGAGGCGGCGGTCATCGCCCTCTGGTCCGCTGCCGATCCCGCAGCTGCGAGCTCCCCGGAAGTCCAGGAGCGGCTGCGCAACCTCGCGAGCCTTCGCGCCCCCCGTTCGTCGCCGCGCGGGATCGACGAGCTCCTTCGCGCGCGCGCCGCGGCCGGAGGAGGTCTGCTCGAGCCATCTTTCTGGTCGACGTCGGAAGAGGGAGGAATTCTGCCCCTGAGCGCGCCCGAATCCGCTCCGCTCCCCTACGTCATCGCGCTCGCCGGAACCAAAGCGCGCGTCATCGGCGCCGACGGGAAGACGATCGCAGAACGAGTGCTTCCGGACTATCCGGACATGAGCGAGATGAAAACTTCGCTCGAGGCGCACATCGAGGAGCCGGTGCAGGTCTGCCTCGCCGGAGAGATGCTAGCGCTTGCGACTCCCGCCGGAATCTTCGGGTTCCGCGGCCTCGGGCCCGGCTCCGACCTCACGCTCCACCCGAAAGATCTCAAGTTGCGGTGGGCCAAGACCTGGCCGCATCCTCTGGGCGACATGCGAGGCTCGCGAGGGTGGGGCAGCATGAACCTGCCGGCCGGGCAGAACTTCTTTCCCGAGTACTCGTTCGCGCTCGCGAACCCGCTCGTGCTCAACCGCGAAGGCAACCTCTTCACTGTCGATTGGAGCTCCGGCAAGACCGCCTGGAGGCAGCCCGGGCCCGGTTCCACGCCGGGGTCTCCTCCGATGATGGACGACGCCGCCTGGATCGTCACTCGCATAGCGCATCGGCCCGCGTTCCACAGGGTGCGCCGGCCGGATCCCGCCGGCGCCGTCCGGAGAAAAGGCCCTCCCGCGGTCACCGTGGAGGCTACGAGCGACGGCGGCGGGACGGCCGCGGACGCGCGCCTTGTGCCCGGAGCGCTCGCGATGGTCTCGCTAAGCGAGCGGGGCCTCGAAGTCTACGAGACCGCGAGCGGCCGGCTCCTGTGGAAGCGGTCCGACGGCGGTGCGCAGATCGCGCGCGTCCTCGCGACGGAAATCTGGCTGACCGAAGCGGGCGGCCGGCTCGTCCGGCGTTCGCTCCGGAGCGGCCGCGCTCTCGGTTCGGTGCAAATCCCTCAGGGAGCGCAAGTCGTCGATTCCTTTTCCGAGGACACCCCGGCAGGAGGCACTTCCTCCTGGACAGTCATCGCGAGCCGGAACCCTCTCGCGAGCGGCGTCGCGTACTACGGCGGACGCGTGCAGACCGGCACCGACCTCTTCGTGCTGAAAATCGAAGGTGATTCGAAAGTCTGGGAAACCCGCATTCACCAGGGGCCCGTGACCTACGAAAACGGCCGTTACAACACCGGCGACGGCAAGCTTCTACTGCTTTTCAACGGGGAAGGCGACGAAGCAAAATGGTACACTCGGGGCGTTCTGGTCGGACCTACCGGGGAACTCGAGCCGTTACTTTCCGTCGAGATCCATGGCAAAGGCACGGGGCAACCGCCTCGGCTCCAAGTGCTCAAGGATGGCTGGGCGCTCGGCAATGCGGACGGCTTCGGCTGGTTCGTGCCGCGCGGCGTGAAAGGCGCGCCGCAGCCGGCCGGGGAAGGCGCCCCAGAGAAAGCTGAGCAAGATAAAAGCAGCAAGCAACCGGATGCAGGGGCTCCGGGTGCGTCCCGGGAAGATCCTGCCAAGTAAGGGAGATGGAGGGCTGGCGATGAAGAAGGGCTGGATGCTGGCGGTTGCGTTGAGTGGGGCGCTCCTTGTTGCCGGAGGCGTCGTGACGGACGGCGGCGCTGCGAGCGCCGACGAGGCGAAGGCAGCTTCCGGCGTCGCCGGAGCCAAGTCGACCGACGATGCCAAGCCCGAGACGGCGAAAGAAGGCGCCAAGAAGGAAGCTCCAGCCAAAGAAGGAGAAGCCGGCAAAGCGGCCGCGGAGGAGAAAGAGGCCGGAGCGAAGAAGGAAAAGAAAAAGGAGAAAGAAGCGGGTGGCGACAAGCCCGCCGGCGGCGCTAAAGCGGAGGGGGCTGTGAAAGCGGAGGGGGCAGCGAAAGAACCCCCAGCCGCTATTCCAGCGGATGCGAAGGCCGCAGCCGCCGACGCGCCGGTCGAAGTGAAGCTCGGGGGCGCGGTCGAGAAGAAAGACGGTGTCGCCGCCGAGAAGGACAAGGCCAAAGCAACCGCGAAAAAGGAGCCCGCGGCGGACAAGAAGAAAAAGGACGTGGGTCCGCCCATGTTCCGGCTCCGCGACGGCACCCGGCTGGCCGGGACGCCGTCCCTCCAGGACATCCACGTAGCGACGGCCTACGGCAAGCTCACCGTGCCGGTGCCCGAGGTGGTCCGCGTGCGCTTTGCGGCTGCCGAGGACACACAGACCGCCACGAAAGTCGCCGCCGAAGTCCAGGCCCTCGGCAGCGAGGAGTTCGATCGCCGCGAGGAGGCCATGACGGCGCTCCGGCAGATCGGCGCGCCTGCGCTCGACGCGCTGAAGAAAGCCGCCGAGTCGGAGGACGAGGAGGTCAAGAGCCGGGCGGAGAAGTTGCTTTCGGAGCTCGAGGAGTCGCTCGACGAGGCGGAGGGCGAGGAAGCGATCCTCGGCCCCATCGCGGGCGACGAAGACGAGGTCGTGACCGTCAAGTTCACCGTGCGCGGGAAGATCGAGGAGAGGACGTTCTCGCTCGCCACGCGCTATGGCGCCCTGAGTCTGAGCCGCGACGCGATCGTGAGCGTCGTTTTCCAGGAGACCGCGAACACCAAAGTCCCGTTCTCCATCCCCGGGACCACCTTCGCGGGCGACAACAAGTGGGTCGACACGAAGCTCGCTTTCGCTAGCGGCGAGCAGGTCCGCATCACGGCCCAGGGTCAGATCAACATGGAGCAGTTCGGGCAGGCAACGGGCCCCGAAGGCACGACGAATGTGTCGGGGCAGTTCGAGAGCTTTCCGGGAGGCGCTCTCGTGGGTCGAATCGGCGACAAAGGCAAGCCTTTCCTGATCGGTTCGGATTACGACGGCGCGGCCAACGGCGCCGGCTCGCTTTTCCTGGGGGTCGCCCTGAAGAACGGGCAGGTCAGCGGCGGGTACCAGGTCGAGGTCGAGAAGGAGGGAGAGAGCTGATGCGCCTCGCGAAGCGCAGGCCGGCGCTCCGCCGTCTGGCCGCGGCCGCAGTCGGGATGCTGCTCGCGCTTTCGGCTCGAGTCCGCGCGGCGGACCGGCTGCCGGAAGGCGTCACGCCCGACGTGGACCGAAGGATCCAGGAGGGTACGAGCTACCTCGTACGCACCCAGAACCGCGATGGCTCCTGGAACAACATGGGAGGCTGGGGCACCTACCCCACCGCCATGACTGCGCTCGCCGGCACCGCGCTCCTCATGACGGGGAACACCCCCACGCAAGGCTCCAACTCACGAGCCGTCCGCAAGGCCACGGAGTTCTTGCTGCGGGTCGCGCAGCCCAACGGCCTGATCGCGACTCCCGCCGAGGAGGGCAGGAGCCTCCACGGACATGGGTTCGCGCTGCTCTTCCTGGGGCAAGTCTATGGAATGGAGGAGGACCGCACTATCCAACGCCGCATCCATGACGTCCTCGCACGCGGCGTGAGGATCACCGAGCGCAGTCAGTCGCGCGCCGGAGGCTGGCTCTACTCGCCGAACTCCGACGGCGACGAGGGCTCGGTCACGGTCACGCAAATCCAGGGGCTGCGCTCCTGCCGGGACTCCGGGATCCAGGTCAACGCCGCCACCGTGAAGAACGCCGTGCGCTACATCGAGCGGTCAGCGAACCCCGACGGGGGCATTCGCTACAACATCTCGGGGGGAGAGAGCCGGCCGCCGATCACTGCAGCCGCCGTCGCGACTCTCTACAACGCCGGGAGCTACGACAGCCCGCTCGCCCTGAAGTGCCTCACCTACTGCGACCGCTCGATCTCGGTCAACTCGGGAGGCAACCTGTCCTGGGGGCACTTCTTCTACTCGCACCTCTACTATGCGCAGGCCAAATACCAGCGCGGAGGCAAAGAGTGGGAAAGATACTACAAAGCCATCTGCACGCGGCTCGCCGGCATGCAGGCGACCGACGGAAGCTGGATGGGAGACGACGTCGGAACATCCTACGGCACCGCCATCGCGATCGTCATCCTCGCCTTACCCTACCAAAACGTCCCCATCTACCAGCGTTAGGGCGACGCGCCAGCCTGCCTCAGCAAGTACAAGGAGTCATCATGTCCAGCGAACCTCACGGCCTCGACCTCGCGGCCGTGGAGCGGCTCGTCAGCCGCTTCCATACGCTCAAGAAAGAGATCTCGAAGGTCATCGTGGGCCAGGAGCGAGTCGTCGATGAGCTCCTGCTCGCGATCTTCGCCCGCGGCCACTGCATCCTCGAAGGTGTGCCGGGCCTCGCGAAGACCCTGCTCGTCCGCACTCTCGCACGCTGCCTGCGGCTCGATTTCAGCCGCATCCAGTTCACGCCGGACCTCATGCCCGCGGACATCACGGGGACGGAAGTGATTCACGAAGACCGCGCTTCGGGCAACCGAACGTTCCGCTTCCTCAAAGGACCCATTTTCGCGAACGTCATCCTCGCCGACGAGATCAACCGGACGCCGCCCAAGACGCAGGCCGCGCTTCTCGAGGCCATGCAGGAGCGGCAGGTGACGGTCGGCGGGCAACGACACGTCCTGCCCGACCCTTTCTTCGTGCTGGCGACGCAGAATCCGATTGAGCAGGAAGGCACGTACCCGCTGCCCGAGGCCCAGCAGGACCGCTTCATGTTCAAGATCTACGTGAAGTACCCAACCTGGCAGGAGGAGATGGACGTCGTCCGCCAGACCACAGAGGAGAATGACTCGGCCGTGGAGCCGATTTTCGGTGGCGATGAGATCCAGGCGCTCCAGGGGATCGTGCGGCGCGTGCCCGTCTCCGACGCGGTCCTGGCCTATGCGCTGAAGCTCGCGCGCCAGACCCGCCTCGAGGAGGCTCCCGCGGCGGACGCGCCCGAATTCGTGCGCGAATACGTGGCTTGGGGCGCCGGCCCGCGCGCATGCCAGTACCTCATCCTCGGCGCCAAGGCGAAAGCGCTCCTCTCGGGCCGCCACCACGTTGCGGTCGAGGACGTCCGGAGCGTGGCCCACGCCGTGCTCCGCCACCGCATCCTGACAAACTTCCACGCCGAAGCGCGCGGTTTCGGCCCCGACAAGATCATCGACCGTCTGCTCGAGATCACCCCCGCCGAGGAAGGCGCCATTCTGCCCGATGGCCAGCTACGAAAGATTCTACGATCCTAAAGTCTTAGCGCGGGTCGGACGCCTCGAGCTGCGAGCCCAGATGGTGGTCGAAGGAATCATCACGGGCATGCATCGAAGCCCCTACCGTGGCCAGTCGGTCGAATTCGTCGACCACAGGGCCTACACGCCCGGCGATGACCCGCGCCACATCGACTGGAAAGTGCTCGGCCGCTCGGACCGGCTGGTGCTGAAGAGGTTCGAGGAGGAGACAAACCTCCGCGGCCACATCCTGCTCGACTCCTCCGAGTCGATGCGCTACTCCTCGCGCGAGGCGAAGCGCGATCAGGACACGTTCACGAAATTCGACTACAGTGGCACGCTCGCGGCTTCCATCGCCTATCTCCTCCAGCGGCAGCACGACGGAGTCGGCCTCGTGCTGTTCGACTCGGAAGTCCGCGGCCGAGTGCCGGTGAGCACTCATCCAGGGGTGCTCGTGCGTCTCGGCGAGCTCATGAACTCCGTAGCTCCGTCCGGCAAGACTGGCCTCGGCGCCGTCCTCGCTGGCATCGCGGAGTCCCTCCCGCGCCGCGGGCTCATCTGCCTGATCTCGGACCTCTTCGCACCGATCGCGGAGATTTCGGCAGGCCTCGAGGCGTTCGCGGTGCGCCGCCACGACGTGCTCGTCTTCCACGTCCTCGACGAAGCCGAGGTGAGCTTCCCCTTCGAAGGCAACATCCTCTTCCACGGCCTGGAAGGGTACCCCGAGATCGTCGCGGATCCGCGGTTCCTGCGGGAAGCGTACCTCGAAGCGCTCAACAGGTACCTCGCGGAGGTCGAGAAAGTCTGCTCGTCCTTCGGCATCCACTACCTGCGCACACACACCGGTGAGCCGCTCGACGCCGCCGTGATCACGGTGCTGTCGGCGCGACAGAGGACACGCCGGCGAGTTTCGCCCGGCTCGGCCCGCCGGCTCGGAGGGGGTGCCGGCGCATGAGCTCGTTCTTCCTCCACCCTGGCATCGCCTGGGCCGCGCTCGGGCTCATCTCCATCCCGATCATCATTCACCTGATCCACCGGCGGCGCTTCCGAAAGATGGACTGGGCCGCGATGGAATTTCTGCTCGAGGCCCTGAAGAAAAACCGGCGCCGCATCCGCCTCGAGCAGCTCATTCTTCTTCTCGTTCGCATTGCGATCATGGCGCTCCTCGGGCTGTTCCTCGCCCGTCCTGTCCTGTCGGATCGCGGCCTCGAGTGGATCGCCGGCGCGCTGCGGAGCGAGGACAAGATCCTTCTCCTCGACGATTCTTTCTCCACGTCGCGGCGGGACTCCGAGAAGAGCGCGTTCCAGCGCGAGATCGACGCCCTGGGGCTACAGATCCGGAAGCTCGCGGACCGCGGGGGTGGAGATCGCTTGACGGTCCTCCGCGGCTCACGCCACAAAACGCCCCTCGTCCGGGGCGTTTTCGTCGACGCGGAACGGGCGCTCCAGCTGGCCCAAACGACCTCCCGCCTCGTCCCGTCAGACACGCGGCTGCCGCTTGCGGAGGCCCTGCAATCGATCATCGAGACCTCCGCGCGGGAGAATTCCGGCTCGAGCCGGCCGCGAGCGATCTCCATACTCACCGACCTGCGCGCGATCGATTGGCAGAGCCCCCAGGGCGCGGCCGATGAGGCGCTCCACCAGGCGCTTCGGCAGCTGGCATCGAGCGAGGAGTCGCCCACCCGGATCCTGGTCCTCGATTGCGGCCGCGACGCAGCCGACAACGTCGCGATCACCGCGGTCTCGGTCGAAGGGGGAAGACCCGTCGCGGAGATCCCTGCCGACGTCCGCGTCGAAGTGCACAACTTTGGTACGACCGTAGCCCGCGGGCTCGGCTTGCGCCTTCGCTACGCGATCGCGCCGGCCAACCTGCAGGCCGAGCGCACCGCCACCTCGCTGGGGCCGCCGATCGATGAGCTCGGCCCGGGCCGCTCCGCGTCCGTCACGATCCCGTGCACTTTCCGCTCCGTCGGCTGGTACGGCGTGACGGCAGAGCTGACCGGCGCCCGCGATGGTCTGCCGGGCGACGACAACCTCTCGCTCGCGGTCGAAGTCGTGGCGGCCACCGAGGTGCTCCTCGTGTCCGGCGAGCCGTCCTCGGAGCCTTTCGAGGGCGAGACGGACTTTCTCGCCGCCGCGCTCTCACCGCCGGGAGAGGTCGCGTCGGGCGTGAAGCCCAACGTCGTCCTCGAGGACGCGCTCGGCAGGGAGGATCTGTCCCGCTATTCGATGGTCTACGTGGCCAACGTGCACAGCCTCCCCGCG
>Ga0075418_10010677_pt1 | contig 10277 bp, 9 predicted proteins | sample SoiMetdeltSBSDD2_FD_81776 | JGI IMG/M metagenome (GOLD analysis project Ga0075418, IMG submission 81776) | Bulk soil microbial communities from a Populus tree surrounding site in Tennessee, USA - Soil MetaG P. deltoides SBSDD2 | ecosystem: Environmental > Terrestrial > Soil > Tree plantation...
AGGGCGGTCTGAGCGTCGGCCGGACCCGCTCCGAGTAACACCCGGGCCGGCAGCGCCTCGTGCAGCGCCTTGACCACGTCGACCGCGTGGATGTCCGGCAGCGTGGCCGCCAGCAGGATCGCGTCCGGACCCAGCCGACCTGCCTGCATCAGTGCCTCGGCACCGGTCCGGCAGCTGGTCACGGAGACGCCGTGCGCTGCGAGATCCCGCCCTGTCTCGACCGCGAGATCTGGGTCGGGGTCGGCGAGCAGTACCACGACCTGTGACATCCCAGCCCTTCCAATATCCGGGTGGTCGAATCCCGCGTTAGCCGAAGCGTCCGGTGATGTAGTCCTCGGTGCGCCGGTCGGAGGGTTTGCTGAAGATGGTCCCGGTCAGGTCGTACTCGACCAGGCGCCCGTGCCGGATCCCCTGCTTGTCGACGTCTGCGGTGAAGAACGCGGTGCGGTCGGAGACCCGGGCGGCCTGCTGCATGTTGTGGGTGACGATCACGATCGTGTAGTCGCGGGCCAGGTCCTGCATCAGGTCTTCGATCTTCGACGTGGCGATCGGGTCGAGCGCCGAGCATGGCTCGTCCATGAGGATCACCTCGGGCTTTACCGCGATGGTGCGGGCGATGCACAGGCGCTGCTGCTGACCGCCGGACAGCGACAGCGCGCTGGTCTTCAGCTTGTCCTTGACCTCGTCCCACAGCGCGGCGCCGACGAGAGCCCGTTCGACGATGTCGCCCATGTTGCCCTTCATGCCGTTGACCCTCGGGCCGTAGGCGACGTTGTCGAAGATGGACTTCGGGAACGGGTTGGGCTTCTGGAAGACCATGCCGATCCGCCGCCTGACCTCGATCGGGTCTACATAGTCGGCGTACATGTCCTCGTCGTGATACGTGATCTTGCCTTCGACCCGGGCGCCGGGGATGAGGTCGTTCATCCGGTTCAGGCAGCGGATCATCGTGCTCTTGCCACAGCCGGACGGCCCGATCATCGCCGTGATCTGCTGCCGGCCGATGTCCAGGGTTACGTCGCGCACCGCCTCGTAGTCGCCGTACCAGACGCTCACGTCGTCCACCCGGAACACCGGATCGGCCAAACTCAGCGACCGCCCGGCGTGCTGGCGCACCTCCGGGACGGGCGCCTCGCTTAGCGCCGGCTCGTCGGCGGCATGGACGGCCGGCTGCTGGTCGGCGGTCTGGGTAGGCGGGTCTGAGTGGTCCATCACGACGCCTTCTGGATTCGGAGAGGTCACGACGTTCACCAGCGCTGCTGGTAGTGGTTGCGGATGTAGATGGCCAGCGAGTTCATCACGAGCAGGATGGCGAGCAGGATTACGATCGCTGCCCAGGCGAGGGTGTGGAAAGCCGCTTGCGGCAGTCGGACGAAGTTGAAGATCTGGATGGGCAGGACGGTGAACCTGCTGTCCAGCCCGTCCGGGTTGAACGCGATGAAGCCGGCGGCGCCGATCAGTAGGAGCGGAGCGGCCTCTCCGATCGCCCGGGACAGCGCCAGGATCGAACCCGTCGCGATGCCGGGGACGGCAGACGGCAGCACCTGTCGCCGGACGGTCTGCCACCTGGTCGCACCAAGCGCGAGCGAGCCGTCCCGGATCGAGTTGGGCACGGCCCGGATCGCCTCCCGGCTCGCGATGATGACGATTGGGAGGACCAGTAGCGACAGCGTTATTGCCGCGGTCAGCACGGTGAAGCCAAGCCCGAGTGGGCCCCGCGCGATGAATCCCAGGGCGAGGATGCCGTAGACGATGGAGGGCACCGCCGCCAGGTTCTGGATGTTCAGCTCGATGAGCCGGTTGACCCAGAGCTCCGGCCGGGCGTACTCCTCGAGGTAGATCGCGGCCGCGATCCCGACCGGCATGCAGAACAGTGCCGTTAGCGAGATCACCCAGATGGTGCCGAAGATGGCCGACTGGACGCCCGATTGGTCCACCCGGCGGACCCGGGCGGTCGGCTGTTCGGTCCAGAGCCGGGAGTCCAGCCGGTCCCATCCTTTGGCCAGCACGTAAGCCAGCAGGACGACCAGGAACAGGACCGCGACCACGAGACAGGTCACGAGCAACACGTGGAACAGCCGCTCCCGCAGCGGCCGGCCGGTCCCCTCCAGCCGCCGGGTCACGGCTGCCCTGATGACTGCTGCGTCGGCGCTCACTCGTACACCTCACGGTACTTGCGAACCAGGCGAATGCTGATCAGGTTCATCACGAACGTCATCGTGAACAGCAGCGCGCCCACCGCGAAGATGGTCTTGTATTCAAACGAGCCGGTCGGCAGGTCGCCCTGACCCGCACCGGCGATGTACGCGGTCATGGTCGCCATCTGCTCGAACGGGTTCCAGCCCCAATTCGGCCTGTTCCCGGCGGCGATCGCCACGATCATGGTCTCGCCGATTGCCCGCGAGATCGCCAGGATGACCGCGGCCACGATCCCGGACAGTGCTGCCGGTACTACCACCCGCACCGAGACGATCATGCGAGACGAGCCGAGGGCGTATGCGCCGTCGCGCAACGAGTGCGGCACCGCCGACATGGCGTCCTCGGAAAGCGAGGCAACGGTCGGAATGATCATGATGCCCATTACGAACGCCGCCGCGAAGCCGTTGTAGATGTCGACGTCCCACGGCAAGTAGTCCTGCAGTATTGGGGTGATGGCCACGAGTGCGAAAAAGCCGTAGACCACGGTCGGGATCCCGGCCAGGACTTCGAGGATGGGCTTGAAGAATGCCCGCACCCGTGGATGGGCGTACTCGGACAGGTAGATGGCTGTGCCCAGGCCCAACGGCACCGCGATCAGCACCGCCACCCCGGTAATGATCAGCGTGCCGGCGACCAGCGGGAGCACGCCGTACTTCGGGTTCTTGAATAGGGCCGTCCAGTCGGTTCCGGTGAAGAACTCAATTGGGGAGACCCGCTGGAAGAACTCAACCGTCGGCGGGATCAGCGAGGCCACGATGGCGAGCGTGGTAGCAACGGATAGGCCCGCCGCGAGGAACAGTAAGACCTTGATGATCAGTTCGCCGTATCTGGGCCGAGTCCGTCCGAGGGACCGCCGTGCGGTTCCTCGGACGGACTCGCCGGTGACCGATGCCATCAGTTAGCTGGCGCTCTTCAATGTGTCGAAGTCGGACTGCAGCTTCGCTTTCTGCTCGTCGTTCAGCGGGATGAACGCGGCCTCGCTGACTATGTCGTCGATGTTAGCGACGTAGAACTCCAGGAACCCGAGCACCTGGGGCTGGGTCAGCGACTCCTTCTTCGGATAGATGAACAGCGGCCGGGACAGCGGGGCGTAGGAACCGTCCTGCGCCGTCTCCGCGCTCGGCGCGACACAGCCGTTACCGGAGTCCACCTGCACGGCGGTCAGGGTGTCCTGGTTCTCCTCGAAGTAGGAGAAGCCGAAGTAACCCAAGCCGCCCTTGGTGCCGGTAACGCCCTGCACCGTCACGTTGTCGTCCTCGGACGGGCTGTAATCGGTCCGGCTGGCGCCTTCCTCACCGTTGATCTCAGCGGTGAAGTAGTCGAACGTGCCGGAGTCGGTGCCCGGACCGAACAGCTCGAGCTTCTCGTCCGGGAAGCTTGGGTCGACCTGGTTCCAGTTGGTGATCTTGCCCTCGGCCGCCGGCTCCCACATCTTCTTGAGCTGGTCGACTGTCAGGCACTGCGCCCAGTCGTTTTCCTTGTTCACCACAATGGTCAGTGCGTCCGTCGCTACCTGGAGCTCGGCATAGGTGATCCCCTTGCTCTCGCAAGCGGCCTTCTCATCGTCCTCGATCGGCCGAGAGGCGTCGGAGATGTCCGTTTCGCCGTTGCAGAACTTCTCGAACCCGCCACCGGTGCCGGAGACACCAACGGTGACGTCGACGTTCGGGTTGTCCTCCTTGAACAGGTCGGCCGCAACCGAGGTCAGCGGCCCAACCGTGCTGGAGCCGTCGACGGCGATCGCGCCGGACAGCTGCGGGGCGGTGTTGGTCGAGCCGGAGCTCGAGCCATCGTCGTCGTCACTTCCACATGCGGCCAGCGCCGCCACCAGTACGGCGGCGATCGCCATGGAGCGCACTGAACGGCGCCCTAATTTGGTCACGATGCGGTCCCTTCGTCTACGGGTGAATTAGACCTAGTCGTCGTTCTCCGTCGAATCGAAGGGCACGAACGTGAACGGATGGGAAACGACTCGTGACTCAGCCGCGAAGTAACCCGCTGGCACCGATGAATTCCCGCAGCTCGTCGCATTAGCCTGCAGCGATATGCCCAGCTCTTGGCAGGTTGGGCGGAACACCCAGGTCAATGGTGATCGTGGCCGCTGGTGATCGCCTCGTACTCCTCGGCGGTTGGCTTCTCCACCCGGTCGCCGAAGTACCAGCGGGACAGTGTCGCGCGGACCTTCTCCTTGCGCCCGTTCGGGTTGGGGATGCCATTCTCGTCCACGGCCGGGCCTAGCTCATGCGGCCGCTGCACTTCATGCGCGGTGAGCGCGAACCGCTCCTCGGCCGGAGCCGGCTCGTGCACCTCGAGATACTCACCGGACGGCATCCGCCGGATGATCCCGGTTTCTCGGCCGTGCAGCACCTTGTCCCGGTCGCGCCGGGCCAGACCCAAGCAGATCCGTTTGGTGATCAGATAGGCCGCCACCGGCCCGACGAAGATGAACACGCGGGTGAACCAGGTGATCGAGTTCAGCGACATATGGAACTGGTGGGCGATGATGTCGTTGCCGCCGTTGAGCCACAGGATGCCGAAGAATGTGATGCCGGCGGCGCCCAGCCCGGTCCGGACCGGGACGTTACGCGGCCGCTGCAGCAGGTGGTGCTCCCGCTTGTCCCCGGTAACCCACTGCTCGACGAACGGGTAGAGCGCGAGCAGCGTGAAGAAGATACCGGGCACGATCAGCGCCGGGATCAGCACATTCAGGCTGAGCGTGTGACCCCATGCAGTGATCTCCCAGTTCGGCATGGCACGCAACGCGCCTTCGAGGAACCCGATGTACCAGTCCGGCTGGGAGCCGGCCGAAACCTGCGCCGGGTTATACGGCCCGTAGAGCCAGATCGGGTTGACCTGAGCCAGGCCGCCTAGCAAGGCGCACACCCCGAACACGATGAAGAAGAAGCCGCCGGTCTTGGCTATGTAGACGGGCAGGAACGGATAGCCGATCACGTTCTTCTCGGTCTTGCCCGGCCCCGGCCATTGGGTGTGCTTCTGGGCGAACACCAGCAACAGGTGCACGGTGACCAACGCCACGATCAGCGCCGGAATGAGCAGGATGTGGATCGTGAACAGCCGCGGAACCATCGCCTCGCCGGGGAACTCGCCGCCGAACAGGAAGAACGACGCATAGGTGCCGACCAGCGGAATGGACAGCAGCACCCCCTCGGCGATCCGCAGCCCGGTGCCGGACAGCAGATCGTCCGGCAGCGAGTAGCCGGCGAAGCCCTCGAGCAGTGCGAGTGTCAGCAGCACGTTGCCGATGATCCAGTTGAGCTCGCGGGGCTTGCGGAACGCGCCGGTGAAGAAGATGCGCAACAGGTGAATGCAGATCGCGGCCACGAAGATGAGCGCGGCCCAGTGATGGATCTGGCGCATGATCATTCCACCGCGGATGTCGAAGCTGATGTCCAGCGTGGACGCGTACGCCTCGGACATCCGCACACCCTGCAGGGGCTGATACGAGCCGTCGTAGATGACCTCGGTCATGCTCGGCTTGAAGAAGAACGTCAGCCAGGTGCCGGTGATCAGCAGCACGACGAACGACCACAGCGCAATCTCACCCAGCAGGAACGACCAGTGCTCGGGAAAGACCTTGCGGATGAGCGCCTTCGACGCACTGGCCAGCCGGACCCGCTCGTCGAAGTAGTTGCCGACCCCGCCGGCAGCCTTCTCGACCGTGCTGCTCATCCGCGCTCCCAGAAGCTCGGCCCGACCGGTTGGTCGAAGTCGCCCTCGGCGACCAGATAGCCCGCATCGTCCACGGTAATCCGCAATTGGGGCAGGCTGCGAGCGGCCGGACCAAAGATGACCTTGGCGCCGTCCAGCACGTCGAACGTGGATTGGTGGCACGGGCAGAGCAGGTGGTGGGTTTCCCGCTCGTAAAGCCCGATCGGGCAGCCGACGTGCGTGCAGATCTTGGAGAACGCGAAGATGCCTTCATAGCCCAACTCGAGCTGCCGGGCGTTCTGGACCTGGTCCGGCTCCAGCCGCAGGATCAGGATCACCGCCTTGGCTAGCTCGTTGAGATCCTCCACATCCTTGGGCTTGGCGGTGATCATCGCACCGATTGGCACGTCCGCCGCTCTGATCGGCAGGTTGCTGTGCTCGAACACGATCTGGTGTTGCTCGGCCCAGGCGGTGTGACGCAGCTTGTCCTCGGGTAGCGGACCGAGGTCGCGCAGTGTGATCAGCGGCGCAACCGTGGCCGCGCCGAGCGCGCCGACCAGGCTGCCGCCAATGAGGAACGGCCGGCGACCGACAATGCTCTCCCCGGATCCTTCCTTGACCGCGGCGGCCACGTACTCGCGGTCTGGGTCGGGCGAGCGCATCGAGTGCCGCTGCTCGACGATCTCGGGACTGGTCATCAGTTTGCGCGACCAGTGGATGACACCGGTGCCGATGAGCAGCAGGGATAGGCCCAGGCACAGACCGAACGCGAGGTTCTGTGCCCCGATCTCGCCGAACAGTGGCAGCGACACGAACGCGTCCTTGTCGATGGCCACAAACGCGACCACGAAGCCGATCGCGGCCAGCGTGCTCAGGCCGAACATGGCCGCGACCTGGCGCTCGGCGCGCTGCCTGGCCCTCGCGCTGACGTCGGTGCGCCGCGGTTCGTGCGGAGGGCGACCGGGATCGGCGAGCGGGTCGTCGGTCAGCCGCACCGCGTGGCGGCCGGTCGGGGTCTGGCTGACCTCGACCGCGTGCCCGTGCGAGCCGTCCGACCCGTCGTGGCCGTGCCTGCCGCCGTTGGTGTCATACGTGCTCATGTGGCCTTGGCCCCGATCCACACCGCGGCGCCGACCAGGGCGCCGATCCCGACGATCCACACGACGATGCCCTCGGAGACCGGTCCTACCCGGCCGAGCCCTTGGCCGCCGGGATTCCCCTCCTGGGTGATGTGGGTGACGAAGGCGATGACCGAGCGCTTCTCCTGCGGGGTTAGCGTCGTGTCGCTGAAGACCGGCATCGACTGCGGGCCGGTCAGCATCGCCTCGTAGATGTACTTGGGATCCACGCCGGACAGCGTCGCCGCGTACTTGCCGCGGCTCAGCGCGCCACCCGCGCCGGCGAAGTTGTGGCAAGAGGCGCAGTTCGTGCGGAACAGGTCGCCACCCTGGGCCAGGTCGCCGCCCGCCGGGTCGTACTCCGCGGCCGGCGGCACCGCCGGACCGGGCCCGAGCGAGGCGATGTACGCGGCCAGCTGGTCGATCTCGGCCTGGGTGAATCGCCGCGTGGTCTGCGGGATCTGCCGCGCCTCTATGGTGGCGGGCATCCGGCCGGTGGCTACCTGGAAGTCGACCGCGGCCGCACCCACGCCGACCAGAGTCGGACCGTCGGTGGTGCCCTCGGCATTCATCCCGTGGCAGGAGGAGCAGCTGTTGAGGTACAGCTCGCGACCCTCCTGAATGGCTAGTGACTGGGACGAGGCCGCCTGGGCCGGCTGCCCGCCGCTGAACACGGCGTACAGCCCGCCGGTGGACGTGAGCGCGATCAGAAGCAGGGCGGCCAGGGCCAGCGGGTGGCGGCGCCGAGCGGACAGCGATTTCACGTCATGACCCCTACAGCAGCGGGAGTATGTAGATGGCCGAGAACAGGCCGACCCACACGACGTCGACGAAGTGCCAGTAGTAGGACACGACGATCGCGGTGGTGGCCTGCTCCTCGGTGAAGCGCCTGGTGTAGTAAATACGGCCGAGCACCAGCAGGAACGCCAGCAGACCCCCGCTGACGTGCAGCGCGTGGAACCCGGTGGTCAGGTAGAACGCGGTGCCGAATGAGCTGGCCGAGATCGTCGTGCCCTCGTTGACCAGCTCGGTGTACTCGGTGACCTGGCCGGCGACGAAGAACGCGCCCATCAAGAAGGTCAGCACGAACCACTCGTGCAGTCCCCACTGGCCGACCCTGGTCAGTCGGCCCCGCCGGTGGGTCTGGCCGCGCTCGGCTGCGAATACGCCGAGCTGGCAGGTCAGCGAGGACAGGATCAGAACCAGCGTGTTCACCGCTGCGAACGGCAGGTTCAGGTGAACGGAGTCGGGCGGCCAGTTGTTCGCGCCGGCGACGGACCGGAGCGTGAAGAAGATGGCGAACAAGGCGGCGAAGAACATCAGCTCCGAGGAGAGCCATACGATGGTTCCCACGCTGACCATGTTCGGCCGGCCGGCCATCTGGACGGCATGCCTGTCGGCTGCGGTAGTACTCACCACGCGCGCCATTATGTCGGTAGCCGCCGCGGTCGCGCAGCGTACCCCCGGATGGTTGTTACGGTGTCGTCGCGGTGGCTGCCGTTCGGCGCTGACGTAGGCTGCCCGCGTGAGTGGGTGGACCGCGGCCGCGGGGCTGGGCGCGCACGCGACGTCCGGCCACCAGCCGCCGCCGCTGACGCCGCTGCGGCTGCTCACCGAGTGGGTGTCGGAGCCGGTGCCGGCGGTCTTGATCGCGGTGACGGCAGGTCTCTACCTGTACGGGGTGCACCGGCTGCGGGCGCGTGGCGACCAGTGGTCCCGTTGGCGCACGTTCTGTTTCGTGGGCCTGGGACTGGGCGCCGCGGTCCTGGCCACCCAGTCGGCACTCGCGGCGTACGACACGGTCCTGATCAGCGTGCACATGGTCCAGCACATGCTGCTCGGCATGGTGGTGCCGATCTTCCTCGCACTCGGTGCCCCGATCACGCTTGCGCTGCGGACGCTGCCACGGGTGGGCCGGCGGCGGCTGCTCGGCGTTTTGCACAGCCGGGTCGCCAAGGTGCTGACATTCCCGGTGCTGGCCGGGGCGCTCTTCATCGCCAACCCTTTCGTGCTGTATTTCTCCGGCCTGTACGAGGCCACGCTGGAGCACCCGGTGCTCCACGACCTCAACCACCTGCACTTCGTGCTGGTCGGCTGCCTGTGGTTCTGGCCACTGCTCGGACTTGACCCGATGCCGCACCGCATGCCGTACCCGCTGCGGATGCTGGGCGTGTTCGTCACGCTGCCATTCCACGCGTTCCTCGGCGTGGCGATCATGAGCGCGACCACCGTGGTGGCCGCGGACTGGTACCTGGCGCTGGACCGCGAGTGGGGGCCGAGCCTGCTCGCCGACCAGCAGCTGGCCGGCGGCATCCTCTGGGCCACCGGCGACCTGGTCGGTCTGATCGTGTTCACGGTGCTGTTCTTCCAGTGGGCCGGCGCGTCGGAGCGGGAGGCCCAGCGCGAGGATCGGCGGCTTGATCGGCTGGCCAGAACCGCGGCCGCAGCCAACGATGCCCCCCCGGCCGCGGGAGCGCCGCCGACCGCCGGTATGCCCCCGGCCGCGGGTGTATAACAGCGTCGGCACCTACCGCACCAAGATCGACGAGGGGACGTCCGGGCATGGCGGAGCTGGCCGGCACCCGGCGTCGCTGGGCACTCGGTGCCGGCGGTCTGGTCGTCCTGATCGGCGCCATCGACGCCTATGTGGTCGTCACGTTGCTCGTGGACATGGTCACCTCGCTCGGGTTGGACCCGAGTCAGCTGGAGCGGGCGACCCCGCTGGTGACCGGTTACCTGCTCGGTTATGTCGGCGCGATGCCCTTGCTCGGCCAGCTGTCCGACCGGTACGGCCGGACAGTGCTGATGACCGCCTGCCTCGGCGGATTCGCGGCCGGCTCGGCGCTGACCGCGAGTGCCGAGTCGATGCCGATCGCGGTGGCCGGGCGGACGCTGCAAGGCATTGCCGGCGGCGCCCTGCTGCCGGTCACCATGGCGCTGGCCGCGGACCTCTGGGACCGCCGGCAGCGACCAGTCGTGCTCGGCGTCATCGGAGCGGCACAGGAGCTCGGCAGCGTGATCGGGCCGCTGTACGGCGCGGCGGTGGCTGCGCTGCTCGGCGGCTGGCGCGGGATGTTCTGGCTGAACGTACCGCTGGCACTGGCCGTGGCCGTTGTGGTGTGGGTCAGCGTGCCGCCGGAGGTCGGCCGGGCCGGCGGGCCGGACCGGAACCGGATCGACTGGGTCGGCGGCCTGCTGCTGGCCGCTGGGCTCGGGCTGCTGGTAGTCGGGCTGTACAACCCGCAGCCGGAGCACGCGGTGCTGCCACCGTGGGGACCGGTCGCGATCGCC
>Ga0075418_10010679_pt1 | contig 10275 bp, 10 predicted proteins | sample SoiMetdeltSBSDD2_FD_81776 | JGI IMG/M metagenome (GOLD analysis project Ga0075418, IMG submission 81776) | Bulk soil microbial communities from a Populus tree surrounding site in Tennessee, USA - Soil MetaG P. deltoides SBSDD2 | ecosystem: Environmental > Terrestrial > Soil > Tree plantation...
AGATCGTGCCCAAGCGAACTTTCTTGGTATGCGTGGCGAGTGCCGCGAGCATGGTGATCGCTTCCAGACGCGGCTTATGAATCAAGCTGTCGCCGACCCAAACCGATTCGAACACGCCCGATTGTTCGGCTACCGCGGCGCATTCGATCAACTCGTCGATCTCGGCGAGGCCGAACAGCGCACCACGATTGGGCAGGCTCAAGCCCCATTTTATCGGGAGGCGTCGCATCGCTATTTCCAGTCCCACAGTTAGAAGAACGGCCTCAGGCTGTCAAGCAAAGCTATCGGCAAAGCGAGAGCGGCTTTCAGGTTGTTGCCAGATGATTTCAACTATGTGTATTTAGCAAGTAAGAGATTTATCACGCGACCAAACCCTGGCATGCCGGGATACAAGGGAGGGAAGCAAAAATGGCGAAAGACCTGCGCAGCTATTTGGATGAATTGTTGGAAAAACGGCCGAAAGACGTAGTGGTCGTCGATAAGGAAGTCGATCCGTGCTACGAAGCCAGCGCCATTGTTGAAAAGTTCGAGCGAAGAAACGAATACCCTCTAGTATTTTTCAAGAACATCAAAGGCTCGAAGATTCCTTTAGTCATCAATCTCGGCGCCACTTACGAGCGGCTGGCATTATCGTTGGGCTCGCCATCGGTGCCGCAGATGGTCAAAGACTTGGCGTACCGAGAGCATCATCCCGTACCGGTTAAGGAAATCCCTGCCAAAGATGCGCCGTGCAAAGAAGTGATTTTGAAGGGCGACGCTGCTGATCTCGATCTGTTGCCGGTCCTCACCCTCAATGAAGGCGACGCGGGGTCGTATATCAATGCGGCCGCGCTGATCTGTAAAGAGCGCGGCACCAACGCCGTCAACGTCGGCATTTACCGCCACCAAAAGCAAGGCAAGCGGCAACTCGGGTTAATGATCAATCCCGCCAATCACGGCAACTACGTTCGCGCCGAATACGAAGATCACAACGAACCAATGGAAGTTGCGCTCGCCCTTGGCCATCATCCGGCTTTGAATATGGCGGCGGTCAGCAAGCAAGCCGGCGTCGGCTCGGAAATGGAAATCGCCGGTGCTTTTCTCGGCGAACCGTTGGAAGTCGTGAAAGCGGAAACCGTGAGCCTCATGGTACCGGCGCGCTGCGAGATCGTCATCGAAGGCATCGTGCCGCCGCACAAACGCCACTACGAAGGCCCGTTCGGCGAATGGCCGCATTACTACTATAAAGAAGGCGACCAGCCCTACATCGAAGTCACTGCGATCACCATGCGCAAAAATCCGATCTATCAATGCATCCACAGCGCGCATTTCGAGCATAATATCATCGGCGCAGCGCCGCGCTTGGGCAGCCTGCTCAAGCGCATCCAGGAGGTCGTGCCGAGCACGACCGCCGTCAATATGCCAATTTCCGGCGCCGCCCGTTCCCATTGTTATATCTCGGTCAAGAAAAGAGCCGAAGGCGAACCGAAACAGGCCGCGCTAGGAGCCCTGGTCACCGACCCGAACATCAAACATGTGATCGTCGTCGACGACGACGTCGATGTATTCAATGAAACCCAAGTGCTGTGGGCTCTGGCAATGCGCTTTCAGGCCGATCGCGACTTGGTGATTATCCCCAACATCATCGGCTCGCACTTGAATCCGACCGCCTACGGTTACAACCGCATGGAGAAGGGACCGATGGAAACCAAGCTGATCTTCGATGCCACCAAACCGCTGCCACCGTACAATTTTCCCAAAGAAGCGCAGGCGCCCGACGAAGTGTTGAATCGGATCGATCTTGCGCGCGATACGCGGCCATACGAACCGGGCAGAGACGATGAGGCGATCACCGGTAAGTGAACGTTTGGTTCAAGCGGGTCAAGCCTCTCCAATGGTTGGAGCAGCGCTTGAATCTTCACAGGTCTGGAACGATTTGAACGAATCTGACCGGCAGAAGCGACTAGGCCGCCCCAGCATGGTTGAGATCCGTGGGGTTTCGAAAAGTTTTCACAAAACGGTCAAAGACCGCACGACGGAAATCAAGGCATTGGCGGATGTGAGCCTTGCGATCCGCGAAAACGAATTTGTAAGCATCATCGGTCCCAGCGGTTGCGGTAAAACCACGCTGCTCAAAATGATCGACGGCCTGATCCCGTGCGATAGCGGTAAGATTGTGATCGACGGTAAGCAGATCACCGGGCCGGGCCCCGACCGCGCGGTGGTATTCCAGTCATTTGCCTTGCTGCCCTGGCGCACCGTGCTTGCCAACGTCCAGTTCAGCCTTGAACTGCGCCAAACCTCTAAAGAGGAACGGACAAAGACCGCGCGCGATTATCTCAAGCGGGTCGGCCTCGCCGATTTCGAGAATCACTATCCTCATGAACTTTCCGGCGGCATGCAGCAACGCGCCGGATTGGCCCGCGCGCTGGCCGTCAATCCGTCCATCCTGCTCATGGACGAACCGTTCGGCGCGGTCGACGCCCAGACTCGCCAGCTTTTGCAGGAAGAACTTTTGGAGCTATGGCAGCGCGAGCGCAAGACCGTGATTTTCATCACTCACAGCATGGATGAAGCGGTTTATCTTTCCGACCGCGTCGTCGTAATGACGCCACGGCCCGGACGAGTGGCGGAAATTCTCGACGTGCCGCTGGCGCGCCCGCGCCTGTCCGAAGAAGTGCGGCGTGACGCAACATTCGTGGACCTGACCAACTACATATGGCGGAGCCTCAAACAAGCGATGGAGAACCACCATTGAATAGCCGCATCGGCACCCACATTTTGTCTCTTCTCTCGCTCGCGGCGCTCTGGGAAATCGCCGGACGTGCGATGAATTCCACACTGATTCCGCCCTTATCGCAAATCGGCGCGGCGTGGTGGAAGCTATGGATGAGCGGCAAACTGCTGGCGAACTTGAGCATGAGCCTGACCACGCTGGCGATCGGCTTTAGCCTGGCCGTATTGTTCGGCATCGTCGTCGGGTTGTTGATGGGACGCTTTCGCGCCGTCGAGCACTTCTTGGATCTTTACGTCAACGCGCTGATGTCGGCGCCGACCACCGCGTTCGTTCCGGTGCTCATCCTATGGTTCGGTCTCGGCGTCGAGTCGCGCATCGCCGTGGTTTTTCTCTTCGCGGTCTTCGTCATCATCATCAATACCATGACCGGGGTGAAACAGGTCGACACGGTCCTCATCGAGATGGCGCGTTCCTTCGGCGCTCGCGAAAGAGAAGTGTTTTTCAAAATCATACTGCCGGCGGCGTTGCCCGCGATCATGGCCGGTTTACGACTCGGCATTGGCCGCGCCGTCAAGGGCATGGTGACGGCGGAGATGCTCCTCACGCTAACCGGTATCGGCGCCATGATTATGCAATACGGCTCCTCGTTCGCCACCGATTCGCTGTTTGCGGTAATTCTCACGATCCTACTCATCGCGTTATTGACGATGAGAGCGGTGCAATGGCTGGACCGCCGATTAACCGGATGGAAGGCAGAGATCGCTATCGAATAGGCATCCAACCATAGGAGGGAAAGCGTATGGGCAAAATGACGCGCGGATTATTGGCCGTGTCACTGATCCTGACTCTCGGGTTTCTCTATAGCGGCGAGGTGCAGGCGCAAAAGAAAGTGCGCTTCGCTTATCCTTCTTCGGCGGACATGGGCGATATTCCCTCGCTACTCGCCTGGGAACAGCTCAAAAAACAGGGAATCGAAGTCGTGCCGACGTTCTTTCCCAAAACTGAGTTGGCCGTGCAAGCCGTCGTCGCCGGCGAAGCCGACATGGGCTCCGCCGCCGGCATCGCAGTGGTCAAAGCCGTCGAGAGCCGCATGAACGTTCGGATCATCGCCGAACAGGTGCGCAACGAATGGCAGCTCGTCACGCCGGTGTCGATCAAAGAGATCAAACAACTGGACGGCAAACGCGTCGGCTATCACGCGCCGATCACCGTCACCGAAGCGCTGGTCAAGTGGATGGCCCAGCACTACAAGATCACGCCTAACTGGATGATCATACCGGGCTCGGATGTGCGCTCCGAAGCGTTGATGCGCGGCCAGCTGGATGCGACACCGGCCGAGATCGGCGACGTGTTGAATATTCTCAGCGCCAAGCCCGGCCAGTTTCACGTCTTGATTTCCTACGCCAAAACATTTCCCCAGCTGATCGGTTCTATGTACTTCGCCCGCGCCGACTACGTGCAAAAGAACGGTGCGATCGTAGAAGCCGTGCTCGAAGCGATTCTCCGAGCCCATCGCAACGCCGAAGAACGCCCGCAATCAGTCAAGGAGAATGCGCTGAGGCTACTGCCCGAAACCAAGCCCGAACTCGTCGAAGCGACCGCCGCGACCTACAAAGAGCTGCGCATTTGGGACGTCAACGGCGGCGCCGATCAAAAACGCGGCGAAGCGAGCATCAAGTTCTTCGAAGAGTCCGGTCTGCTCAAGAAGGATGCCGTAAGTGTCAAGCAAGCCTTTGATACCGACCCATTGGACAAAGTCGTCAAAAAGATCGGCCGCAAATAAAGCCATGAAGGCAGGCACGCTGAGGATCATCTCGCTGCTCACGCTTGCCGCGATCTGGGAGGTCGCCGGGCGCACCGGCAACCCTCATCTCCTGCCGCCGTTTTCCAAAGTTGTGACCGTCTGGGTGGAGCTGCTTGTCACCGGGCAGCTTTTCCAGGCGCTCGCGATAAGCCTGCAAGCCCTGTTTATTGGTTTTTTTGTTTCGGTGCTGTTCGCCGTACCGCTCGGACTGTTGATGGGCCGCTACCGCCGGCTCGAAACATTTTTGGATATTTATATGACGGCGCTGCTCGCCGTGCCGATGATTTCGTTCATTCCGTTTCTGGTGATCGCCTTCGGTTTGGGTCTCCAGTCCCGCGTCTGGATCGTTTTTCTCTTCGCCTTCGTGATTATCGCAATCAACACGACAGCCGGCGTGCGCAACGTCGATCCGACCCTGACGGAGATGGCGCGTTCTTTCGGCGCGCGTGAAAGCGAGTTGTTTTTAAAAGTGATTCTGCCCGCCGCCATGCCGATGATCATGGCCGGTATTCGCCTCGGCATGGGCCGGGCGGTGCTGGGCATGGTCACCGGCGAAATGATTCTCGCCGTTGTCGGTTTCGGTGCCATGTTGATGACTTTCAGCGCCTCGTTTAATTCGAGCGCGCTGTTCGCGACGATCCTCACGATCGTGCTGCTCGCCGTCGCCTTGTTGGCGTTGATCCAATACTTGGATCGGCGCCTCATGCCCTGGCGCGCCGCGCCGCAATGATCTGACGTTTCTCGGATCTGCGCGGCGGATCCCCGCCGATTGTCACACGCGCCCAAGCATGTGATATTGACTGCCGCTCTATTAGGGAGCTTGCGCGGGCGAGCCGATGGCCGATAGTCGCATTAACGGCTGCACAAAATGTCAGGAGAAAGATGATGGGAAGACGGTTCTTGCGAAAAATTTTTGTCCACCTGTGTCTGCTATTTCTATTGACGATGACCCATTCATTCGGCGACGCGCAACCGTTGGAAAAGCTTCGGGTCGCCTACACCGTGATCGCGCCGACTCAAGCGACGATCTGGACCGCCAAAGAAATGGGCTTTTACGCCAAGCATGGACTCGACGTAGACTTGGTGCTGCTCGTCGGCGCGCCGCTCGCGGTCACCGCCCTCGTCTCCGGAGAAACTCCCATTGTTCACGCCGGCGCCTCGGCCGTGGTCACCAGCAACCTCCAAGGATCCGGAGCCGTGCTGGTTGCGGGCGGAGCCAATCGCTTTCCCTATGTGCTCTTTGTCACCGACGAGATCAAACGAGTGGAAGACCTAAGAGGCAAGAAATTCGGCGTGAGCCGCATCGGCAGCGCGGATAACGCCGCAGCCATCACCGTCCTGAACAGATTCGGAATAAAAGAGACTGACGTGACGTACGTGCAAGCCGGTTCGATTCCTGCGCGCCTCGCCGCGATGCAGACCAACGCGCTGCAGGCCACGCTCCTGCAAGCGCCGGAAACTCTGAAAGCCAAGGAGATCGGCATGCGCTCCTTGCTCGATTTCACCAAACTCGATGTCGAATGGCAGCAAAACGGGGTGGCCACCACGCGGGACTACATCAAGAAAAAGCCCGATACGGTGCGCCGCTTTATCAGGGCGTACGTCGAGGGCAGCCATTACAACCTGACCAATCCGAAGGGTGCACAAAAGATTTTGCAAAAGTATCTAGCCATCAAAGACACAAAATCGGTCGAAGAATCCTATAACGAAATCGTCGCCAAACTAACGCTCAAAGTTCCCTACCCCACCGAGCCCGGTATCCAGCTTTACCTTGACCAGTTAAAGATTAAGAATCCTAAAGCCGCGCAGGCCAAACCTTCCGACTTCACCGACACCAGTTTCTTAAAGGAGCTCGAGTCCAGCGGGTTTATTGATAAGTTGTATAAATAAAGACTGTCCTAATGGTTCCAGCGTTCCAGTCGTTCCGGTCATTTCTTCGAGCTGCGGAACTATTGAAATCTTTAGAACGATTGGACGCTAATTTTTGTAAATTACCACGCGAAGGTCTTTCCCCCGTCCACCCTCAGGACAAGCGCTGATGCCGACCAGGCAATCCATCTCGCAGCGCAGATCCATCATGTCGCCGCCCGGCCGCGGCCGCGTCATAGAATAACGCATGCTGCCGGTCTTGGCGTTGATCACCATGGTTTGAAAAACATTGAGCGGACTCGGCACGTCTTCTTTTTGCACGCCGTAGGGCTTTAGCGCCTGGGCGAGATTTTCCCAGCAGCCGTGCTTCGGCGCGACGACTTTCTTTCGTCCCAATCTTTTCCAAACGCCGCCGTAGATCTTGAAAATCTCATCGCCCCATTTTTTGTAAAAAGACGTGCTGCACATGCCCTTTTCCATGTCATGGGTGCCGCGGTATGTGTCTTTGACGATGGTCTGCATGACGTTGTTGTATTTGGAAATCAGCACGTCGCCCGTCGTCACGTAAATTTTCCCCTGATCGACTTTGGTGCGCGCCTGGTCGAAGCGTTCTTTGACGTCGCGTAAATTGAACACGACGTAATCCGCGGTCGACTCGCCGATGACTCGAATGATTTGACCTTTTTTGACCTCGAAAGTTTTGCCTGTGTTGCTTTTGATAATCGACTCGCTGATAATTTTCATGAATCCTCCTCATGGTGCGAAGTCTTTTGAAATTAGCCGATCGAACCGTGTAAAAGCAAGAATTTTACTGCGAATGAAAATACGCCGCGCATTGACCCACAACGGCGCGCCGCATATAAGCGAACATTAGATGCGTTCATCAATCGGCATTGTCGTTTTGCTCTCTGCGTTACTTTACGCCGCGCCGGCCGCGACGGCGCGGACGGTCCGCATCGCCCTGCCCGGCTACAACATCACGCAAATCGTTTTTTTCGCGGCAAAAGAAAAGGGCTTTTACAAAGAAGAAGGACTGGACGTCGATCTGATTCAGATGACCGGCACTTTGGCCAATCTCGCGCTGATGAGCGGCGAGGTTTCGTTTAGTAGCGTGCCCGCGGCGGCGATGAGCGCCAATTTGCGCGGCGCCAATCTCCGGGTGTTGTTTTCCAGCTACGAGCGGCCGCTCTTCTGGTTGATGACCCGCGCGCCGATCCGCGACGTCAGAGAGTTGAAAGGCAAAAAGATGGGCGTGCCCGGTTTCAACGCGGTAACCTATTTTCTGCTCCGCGAATTCTTATCGAAACACGGCCTGGAGCCGGGCAAGGATTACACGCTGCTTCAGGCCGGCGACACCGCGCCGCGGCTTTTGGCGCTGCAGAATAACTTCATTGACGCGACGCTTTTGCCGTTGCCGTGGAACATTATGGCGCAAGAAGCCGGCATGTACGAAGCGGCTTCGATGGCCAAAGGCGATATCATCACGCCCAACGGCGCCATCGTTGTCCGCGAAGAAATGCTGCGTTCCGACCCGGCGTTGATCGAACAATTCACGCGCGCAACTCTGAAAGGACTGCGCTTTACGCTCGAGCGGCGCGCCGAGACGATCGCGATCATCACGCGCAGCATCAAAGTCAAAGAAAATCTCGCCGCCAAAGGTTACGACGCCGCCCGCCCGGCGCTCACGAGCGACGGCACGTTCAGCGACGATTCGCAAAAAAAAGCGGTGGAATCGGCCCTGAGAATCGCCGCAGTCAAAGAATCAGCGCCCGTCGACAGATTTTTCAATTTCGCCATCGCCAAAAAAGTCGCTGCCGATCTGCAAGCCAAAGGTTGGAAACCCTAGAAGGGATAAGGGCTAAAGGCAAAAGGATAAAAAGTCCGGCTCGGGCGTTCCGTCGGCTATACTTTATCCCTTATCCGTTGTCCTTCATCTGGTTGACAGTGCAAGTTTCCCATGGATAATGGCGCTGGCGCAGGGACAGAAATTTCATGGCGGATCTCGCACACGAAGCTCAACAGTCGAGGCAAACCCAACCCGACGTCGTCATCAAGGTCCAAAACGTTTCGAAGATCTTTCATACGCCCAGCCAGGCCAACCTCAGCGCGCTTACCGACATCGAATTGGACATCCGCCCCGGCGAGTTTGTCACCGTGGTCGGCCCCAGCGGCTGCGGCAAATCCACTTTGCTCAAGCTGATCGCCGGATTCTCCCCGGTCTCGGCCGGTCGGATTCTTTTTCAAGGCGACGAGGTACAAGGCATCAATACTCGAGTCGGCTATGTACCTCAGGAAAGCAAGCTCTTTCCCTGGCTCACGGTCGAGGAAAACGTCGGTTTCGGACTGAGCCCCAAGCGCTTTTCCAAAGCGGACCGCGAGCGGCAGGTAGACTATTTTATCAAGCTCGCCGGGCTCTCGGGCTTCGAAAAATATTATCCCGCGCAACTCTCGGGCGGCATGGGCAAACGGGCTTCGATCATCCGCGCGCTCGCTTACGAGCCGCCGGTTATATTGATGGACGAGCCCTTCGGTCCATTGGATGCGCAAACCCGTATGGTGCTGCAAGACGAGCTGCTAAAAATCTGGGAACAGAAACGCCAGACGATCGTCTTTGTCACCCACGATTTGGTCGAGGCCGTCGCCCTCGCCGACCGGGTCGTCGTGATGACGCATCGCCCCGGAAAAATCAAAGATGTCATCAAAATCAACATGGCCAGGCCGCGCGACATTTTTGAGATTCACCGCCAGGAAGGCTTCGACGATGCCTATGGGCGCTTGTGGGAGATCTTTCGCCACGAGCTCCATATCGGGCGCCCAAGCGAACATTCATGAAAGATCAAGTCGGCGAACAGCGCTCCAAGATAACCCGATCTATGCCAACGACCACGACGTCAAAGTCGATCTTTTCGCGCACTATCACCGTAACGCTAATTCGCAGCGCCATTGTCGTCGGCTTTTTCCTCGCCTGGGAATTCGCGTCCGGCAGATGGATCGAACCGTTTCTAATCAGCAGCCCCAGCCGTATTTTTACGTCTCTGTTCAACGGTTTCTACTCGGGTGATTTGCTTCAGCACACCTGGGTGACTTTTCAAGAAATCGCCATCGGCTTTCCGGTCGGCGCTATCGCGGGCATCGGCCTCGGCTACAGTTTCGGCCGCAGCCGATTACTCGCCGAGATTTTCGAACCGATCATCATCGCGCTCAATGGAATTCCACGCACCGCCTTGGCGCCGCTTTTTATCGTCTGGTTGGGCATCGGACTCTGGTCGAAAGTCGGCGTGGTTTTCCTGCTCACTTTCTTTCTCAATTTTTTTAATACCTACACCGGGATGCGCCAGATGGATCATGAATACGTCGATTTGGCGGGTCTGATGGGTGTCAAAGGTTGGAAGCTGACCTTCAAAGTCATCTTCCCGGCGATTTCTCCCTACGTCTTCACCGGCATTCGCACGAGTATTCCTTTTGCGGTGATCGGCGCCATCGTCGGTGAATTCGTCGCCGCCACCGAGGGTGTCGGCTTTTTTATTCGCATGTCGGCGGGAATCTTTAAAACCGCCGACGTGTTCGTCGGCATTATCGTTCTGATGATCATGGTCATCATTATGGACAGGATCGCGGAAATGGTCGAGCGCCGGGCGCTGCGCTGGCAGACCCAAACCGAACATATTCAAATCCAAGCTTAGAAGAAGGGAGATTCTGGGATGCGAAAACAAGCTGCATTCGCCATCGGAGTTGTAGCGTTAACCGTTTTTATGCTCCTGGCTGGAATAATCCCCGAGACCAGAGCGCAGCAAAAGGATCTTCCCGAGGTCTCCCTGTTGACCGCCGTGCCCAATTTCGCTTTCGCAGCGATCTGGGTTGCCGAGCAACTGAAATATTTCGAGCA
>Ga0075418_10010681_pt1 | contig 10273 bp, 11 predicted proteins | sample SoiMetdeltSBSDD2_FD_81776 | JGI IMG/M metagenome (GOLD analysis project Ga0075418, IMG submission 81776) | Bulk soil microbial communities from a Populus tree surrounding site in Tennessee, USA - Soil MetaG P. deltoides SBSDD2 | ecosystem: Environmental > Terrestrial > Soil > Tree plantation...
GCCGACCGCCGACCGTCGCCCGTGGGAGCGTGCGTGTTCCTCTTCGGGGGCCGCCCGGAGCTCCGGGCGGCTCCGCGGACATTGAGGGGTAATGCCGAGGGACGCTGCCCCCCCCCCCCCCCCGAGAACGCCTGCAACAGCAGCCAGGTCACTAACACGCCGAGCGCGACCAGACCGATTCCCTGGAACGCTCCCGCCACTCGACCTGCGGTCTCGAGCGCTTCGTGCAGCGCCTCGGCGGCAAGGAACAGGAGCAGTCCGGCCGTAAGCGCGAGCGCGAAGTGCATCCACCGCCGCTCGAGCCGCTTGAGAAACGGCAGCCACAGGATACCGATCGCGACGGGCAGAACGCCGACGTACAACCCGATCAGCGTGAAAACGAGGAAGTAGCGGCCGTCAACCGGTGGGGTTTCGGCGGCTACCAGGATCTCGTGATCGAACGTGACCCCGGTCGATGTCACGAGCTTGACCTGATGCGGCTCGCCTTCCACCCACGGATACGGGATGTCAATGCGCGCCCGTCCCAGCCGACCAACCTCGCGCTTCGGCGTGATGGTGTGCGCCCAGTACGCCTCGTCCACCATCACCTGCGCCACGGTGACCGGATCTGGCCCGCCATTGACGACGTCGACGATGATATGGCCGGCGGTCATCTGCACTCGGTCGAAGCTCAGCTCTTCCACCGGCGGCAAGCCACGCGCCAAGCGCGAGAGTGTGCCGCCCTTGATCACGAAGACTGATAGAATCGCGAGCAGGATGAGTGGAAAGACGAACCAGAACCCGCGTTTCATGCCAGCCGCTCCTGCACGTCGAACAATCCCATCCATCCCAGCTCGGCGAACTCGGACTGGTGGGCGTGGAACATGAACTTGCCGGGCTGATCGTAGGTGAACTCGATGATGTGACGCTCCCCCTGTCCCATGCTGATCGTATCAGTGAAGTCCTGCGGCTGGAGCGACGTCCCGGTGCGATACACGTGGAAGAAGTTGGCGTGGATGTGCATCGAGTTGATCAGGTCGAACTCCAGCACGTTGACGAGATAAATCCGATTCAGTGCGCCGCGGCGCAGGGGGATCGGGTTCGCCTGATAGGCGAACGGCACCGTGTTCACGGCGTAGATCTCGTTCTCGCCGTCGAAGTTCACGTCGAAGCCGTTCATCACCATCACCATTTCATCCGCCTCGGGGCGGCCGCGCTTGGGGTCGATGATCAGCGCGCCGTACAGTCCCTTCGCGATGTGCCGCTTGAGCGGCATCGTGTGGCAGTGGTAGAGCTGCAGCCCGAACGGACTCGCCTCGAACTCGTACACAAAGGTCCCGCCCGGATCGATCTGCTCGAACACGCCGTCCATGTTTGCCGGATGGAAACCGTGGAAGTGGATCGAATGGGGGTGCCGGCCCGCGTTGTGAAAGTGGACGCGCAGCAGATCGCCTTCGGTGCAGCGCAGGGTCGGACCGGGGACGTGGCCGTTGTACGTCCAGGCCGGGTAGAACACCCCGGGCATCACTTCGAGCTCGCGATCCATCGCGATCATGCGATACTCACGCACCGTCTGCCCATTCGCACGACGCGAGACCGTGCCGTAATCGAAGTCACGCAGGAACTTCAGCGGATCGAGCCCCGCCCCGGCGGGGATGCCCCCCGTCATCAGGGCGTGAGGATCGGGATGCGCGCTCTTGTCGATGGCGGACGCGCGCGCGACCGAGCTTGCGGAAGCGGCACCCGCGATCCCCAACAAGCCGCGCTTGAGCGCCTGGCGGCGCGAGATCCGCTTCATTGGTCCACCTCCGCACACCACAACGATCCCGCCAGCTCCCGCCCGACGACTCGAGTTTCCATCCCGAGGCGCACGGTCGTCGGCCCGTTGAACGGCTGGCGCTCGATCACGGCCAGTCGGGCTCCAGGTGTCAATCCTTGTTCCGCGAGATACCGCAGCCGGTCGGGGTGCTCGTCGCCAACCTGTCGAAGCACGACGGTGGAACCGACGGAGACATCGGCCAGGGTGACGAGCTCGGCTTCTTCGATCTCGCCAGAGGCTGTCGGGATCGGCGCGCCGTGCGGATCGTAGCGCGGCTCACCCAGCGCAACGGCCATGCGCTCGATCAGCTTGTCGGACACCGCGTGCTCCAACCGTTCGGCTTCGACGTGCACGTCACCCCAGTCATAGCCCAGCTTGCTCGTCAGATAGACTTCGAGGATGCGATGGCGCCGGATCATTTGGAGGGCGGCGCGCCGCCCCTGCGGCGTGAGCTGCACGCCGCGATACGGCACATGTTCGATCAACCCGGTTTCCGAAAGGCGTTTCATCATCCCGCTGACCGACGGAGGCGCGACTTCGAGCATTCCGGCGATACCGCTGGTGGTGGCGAATCCGCCCTGATTGGTGAGATGAAAAACGGACTTGAGATAGTCCTCAACGGAGCGTGTGAGCTGCTCGCTCATTTGATCCTCGCTTGATTGCTGTCAACCAGACAGGCAATTAGGCTAGCCTAATTCTCAAATGTTGTCAAGCGAAGATGTGGATTTTGCTAAACTAAGAAACGAGGCTAATTAACGGCGTGAGAATGCGCTCGCTCATCCCCCAGATAGTGCGTTTACCGAGTGTATATGCGGGGAGGACTCGACGGGGGATGCCAGGATGATCGACAATGATTTCCCCCGGGACGCCCGGAGCGGCAAGCGACCGGAAAGAGACCCAGAAGGCGTCTTGCACCTCGATGCTTAACACCATAGATGGGCGAGATGTCAACGCGAATACAAACGGACGCACAACGACCGGCGGAAGAACGGGCGTTCGCGGATGCAGATCGTCGAGCACGCCGAGCCGCTCGGCCGATGTGAGATCGACGCCGATCTCTTCATGGGTTTCGCGGATCGCGGTGGCGAGGAGGTCGGCGTCTTGCGGCTCACGGCGCCCACCGGGAAAAGCGATCTGTCCCGACCACGTGTCGCCGACGCGTACCGCGCGATGGATGAAGAGCGCTTCTAGACCTTCGTCTCCGTCATGCAGGATCACGGCAACGGCAGCGGCGATCATCCCAGTTTCAAACGGAATCTCGAGAGGCTTGTACTCGCGCAGCTTTCGCCGCGCATCCTGGATGGTGGCCATATCTAGGGCCTACGCCCCAGGCCCGAGGCCCCAGGCCCTAAGCTGATACCTCTTCCCCTCCATCAACATTGATCACATTGCCCGTAATCCAGTCCGCGCCGGGATGCGACAGCGCCACAATCGCGCCTCCCAGATCCGTCGGCGTGGTGAGTCGATGATGCGGATTTCGCATCGTCGCAATCTCGATGAGTTTCTCGTTACCGGGAATTTTGCGCAGCGCGGGCGTGTCGGTGACGCCACCGCGCAGCGCGTTGACGGTAATCCCACGCGGCGCGAGCTCCAGGGCCAGCTGTCGGGTGTGCGATTCGAGCGCCGCTTTCGCCGCCGAGACCGCGCCGTAGGTCGCGAACACGCGCGTCGAGCCGGACGAGGTCATCGAGAATATGCGTCCGCCCTTCCCCATCAATCCCTGCTTCACCACTCCCTGCGACCAGTACACGAGCGAATGCGCCATGACATCGAGCGTCATATCGATGTTGGCCTTGGTGAGAGCGTCGTCGCCGATATAGGGCTTCAGGGTTCCAAACGCGAGGGAATGGAGCAGCACGGCGACATTGACCTGCTGCTTCACGAGCTCGGCCAGGACCTCGTTGCGCTTTTCTTCGTCGGCGGCGTTGATGTTGAAGTACTGCGTCTGCCGGCCGAGCCGCTCGATGTCGCGGCGAATCTCGGCGACGTGCTCGAGTCCCGCCTTGCGGTCGAGGTGGACGCCCACGATATCATAGCCCGCCTGCGCGAGCGCCCGTGCCGCTCCCTCGCCGAAACCGCTCGACGCTCCGAGAATGAGCGCCCATTTCGGAGTTCGCACCTGCGCGTGTGTGTTGTCTGGCATGGCGGTATAATAGCCGACCTCGCATGAGAAGCCACTTGTGGATGGGAATCGGGCTCATTGCCGGGCTCGTCATCGGCCTGATCGCGGCCGCGTTGGCGGAGCGCAATCATCCGGCGCTCGCCAACGTGCTCACCGCACTTCAGCCGGTCGGCGTCATTTTCAAAAATCTGCTTTCGATGGTGGCCATTCCTCTCGTGGCCACGGCGCTCTTTGCCGGCCTCGCCAAGCTGGGCGAGCTGCGTCTCCTCGGCCGGCTGGTCGTGCGCACCCTCGCCTTCTTCTGGTCCACTTCAATCATTGCGATCGCGCTGGGGTTTACTGTCGGCAGCATCATGTTGCCGGAGACGGCCGTGTCACCGGAAAAGCAAGCCGTACTGCAATCAAAAGCGACCGATCTCGCTGCGATTCAGAGCGCGAGCGCGACGATCCCGTCGGGCCTCGACTTCATCGTGCAGCTCGTCCCGGCCAATCCGTTCAGAGCGGCGGCGGAGGGGAACCTGCTGCCCGTGATCGTGTTCGTCACGATCTTCGCGGTGGCGACCGCGACGCTGGCTCCCGAGCGCCGCACCCCGCTCATTCACCTGGCCGAGGCCGCGACCGACGCGCTGATCCGGATCGTCCACTGGATTCTGGTGATTGCGCCCATCGGGATCTTTGCGCTGGTCGCGCCGACCGCAGCGCAGTACGGATGGGAGATCGTCCGTGCCATGCTATGGTTCATCGCGGCCGTGATCGTCGGCCTGCTCGTGTTCATCGCCGTTGTGTACCTGCCGAGCGTCGCGCTCATCGCGCGGCTCCCGGCGTCGCGTTTCCTGCGCGCAGCGTTCCCGTCCATGTTCATGGGGTTTTCGGCGACGTCGTCGATGGCGGCACTGCCGAACATGCTCGACGCCGCCGACAAGGACCTGCAGATCCCCCGCCCGGTGTCCAGCTTTGTGCTCCCCCTGGGGGCGAGCATCAACCGCGCCGGGAGCGCGCTGTTTCAAGCCGTCGCCGTACTTTTCATCGCGCGCCTGTACGGTATTGAATTCGGCTTCGCGCACATGCTGCAGGCGGGGGTGGCGGTGTTCCTCGCGTCGTTGACCGTCGCGGCTGTGCCCTCGGGAAGCGTGATCAGCCTGTTTCCTGCATTCCAGGCGACCGGATTGCCGATCGCGGGACTCAGCATTCTGATGGGATTGGACCGAGTCTCCGACATGTTTCGCACGATGACGAACGTCACCGGTCATCTCGCGAGCGCCGTCGTCGTTTCCGCGCGCGACAAGGCATGACATGATCCGGTCCCGCAATCCGAGGCGCAGACGCGTCTACCACTCTCAGAAGTAGAGAGCCAACGCGAACAGTACTTGAATGCCGTCGATGTACCAGCCATCCCCTTTCAAAGTGCTGAAGGGATCGTGGCGTTTTGTTGTGAAGCGGCCCCCCGAAATGCTCGCCGTCCCGCCAACACTGACGCCGCCCGTAAGCATGTACGCCCCTCCGAGCTCACCATTCAGGCCGTAGTATGTGGTAGTCTGGCGCACGTTGCCGCCGGGGAAATCGATCATCTGGTCATTGAGGCCGCCCTCGAGCGCAATCGTCTGAAACGAGACGACGCGGCGACCGGGCGCCTGATAGAAGCGGCGGCCCAGTCGCGCGCTGACGCCGATGAACTGCCGATCCGCACTGGTGGTCGTGCCAACCTGGTCGGTCTCCTTGGCATCGAGGAATGATGCGTCGGTCGATAGGTCGAGTAGCCACGCTCCGCGCGGGCTGGTGAACTTGAGCACGCCGAGACTGAAGAGGTCAACTCCACCACCGAACTGCATCGCCCATTGGCCGCCGTGGAACGGACTCGAGTCCTCCGCAACGGGATCCTGTGCCGAGAGAGACAACGGAATCAGCAACGCCGCAGCGAGCGATTTGATGTGAGGCATTGGCAGACCTTGTGAGAGGATTGCAGAGTCTGCCCGGTCGGGCACCCCGATGCAACTCGGGGCGCCCCAAAAGTCATAGGCGCAATCCCCGACGACGGTCAACGCCGCCGACGACGTCGCTACCAGTCTAGAAGTAGAGCCCAATGATCAGCTGGAGATTCACACCTGACACAAACCAGCCGCTCTCATCGGTAACGACCTGGCTCGTCGTACTCCCGGCGCTCACATTGTGTCGCTCCGAATAGCCCGCCGACAGGCTCGCGGTGCCGCCGAGGCTGAGGTTCGGCGTCACCCAATAACCAGCCCCCACCTCACCCAATAGACCGGCAGCCCATCGTCTAAATGAGAACGTGGCGCCGCTGCCCAACGTCTGTTTCTGACTGGTGTAGCTCCCTAGCACGCCAATCGACTGAAAGGAACGGACTTTCTGCCGCGGCGCTTGATAAAAGCGTCTCCCGATACCGGTCGCGAAAAACACAGCGTGATCTTTGACGTCTGATGAAGTCCCGAATGCGTCGGTGGTCTGGCCCTGCAGGAATTCCGCATTGACGTCGAACCGCAGCATCCAGGCGGACCGGGGACTCGTGAACTTCAGGATGCCGATACTCGCCAGTCCAAACCCGCCGCCTGTCCCCGCGCCAAACTGCAGCGCCCATTGCCCCGCATGGAATTCGTTTGTCTCCCGGCCGCCCGGTTCTGTTCTCGCATCCTGGGCAGCGACGTATGCTGGGATCACCGACAATACGAGAACGACCGATCTGAACGACGGCATGGGTACCCTCCGGTGAGATTGTGCTGGTTACGGAAGCGTTCGCGTTCCGCAAAAGCGGAATGGAAGACGCGTGCCATGTCAGGCGTTTGAGAAAGCTCCGATTCTGCTGAGGCTTTTGAAGCGCGAGCACAACGGGCCTGTCCGTTGGGTCGGACAGGTTGTCCTCGGTGGCGCAGCAATTTCACACGCCGCGCCAAACGTCATAATGCTTAGGAGCGCATGAGTACCTGTTGCGCGAGTACGACACCCGCCACGACGCTTCCGAGCGCAGCACCAACGTGCAGGATCGTTGCCCAGCGCGCACCGCGCTCGGCCGCCAGGCGCACGAGCACTGACAACGTCAACGACACACTCAGCATGCCGATAATCGTTCCCGCAGCGAACGCCGCGAAATAGAGAAGCTGGAGCGTCGGAGCGGGCACTGTCGCGACGAGCAGCGCCGCGATCGCGCCGCTCCCCGCGAGTCCGTGCGCAACACCGAAGACGAGAGATAGGCGTGCATCGAAGCCCTCGTGCGCATGTGCATGGCTCGCGTCACTCGCGTGACTGTGAAAATGGAAATGCCGTGGAGCCGCAGGGTGGGTGTGTGCGTGGATATGCCAGCGCCCCCGGACGTACCGCCAGATAACCGTGGCGCCGAGGACGATCAGGAGCGCCGCGACCAGCAGCTCGGCGGCAGTCCAAAGCCGGTGGGGTAGGCGCACGCCGAGCGCGATGATGAGCAACGCGACCACCCCGACCGTCGTAGTGTGCCCCAAGCCCCAGACCAAGCCCAAACGGGCCGCGCTCCAGAGCCGGGCTGCCGGACGGGTCGCAAGTGTCGATACTGCCGCAAGATGGTCGGGCTCGAAGGCGTGCCGCAACCCGAGGAGCAGGCCGATGCCCATGACGGCAAAGACGTTAGGAGTCATGACGGTGATCTTAGCCTATTCTCTATGAAGAAACTCTTAATTACAACCCTTTGCGGCACTTGGCTATCCAATTCCGTGCATGCCCCGACAGGTGCTCGAGGATACTCTGACTGCTGATTCAATAGCGGCCGACACGGCGCTCGCCGCAAGCGGGGACGCCACCGCGTTCGAGCGCCTGTATCGCACCCACGTCGCCAGGATCCATACCCTGGTGCGACGTATGCTCGACGCCGATGAGGCTGATGATGTGACGCAGGATGTCTTCATTCGGGCTTGGCAGAAGCTGTCGACGTTCCGGGGTGAGTCGGCATTCGGGACATGGCTGCACCGGTTAGCGGTGAACGTTGTGCTCGCGCGACGCAAGAGCGTAGGGGTCGAGCGCGGCCGTTTCATCGCAGCAGACGACCCGCTCGACGATGTGTCTAGCAAGCCGGTGACGCTCGAGTTGTCGATGGATTTCGAGGAAGCGCTGGCCCGGCTTCCTGAAGGCGCACGGCAGGTGTTCGTGCTGCACGACGTGGAGGGGTATCGCCACGAGGAGATCGCGCGTATGCTCGGCGTCGTGCCGGGCACATCAAAATCGCAGCTGCATCATGCGCGGATGGCGCTGCGGAGGCACTTGGATCGATGAACGACATCTGGACTAATCGGCTTTCAGAATACCTCGACGGCGAGCTCGGCAACGACGAGCGCGTTGCGCTCGAGGCGCACCTCGCGACGTGCGGGCAGTGCTATGCGATACTCGGCGAGTTGCGGCAGGTGGTCACGCTCGCGAAGGCGCTCGAGGATCGCGAGCCGCCGAACGATCTCTGGGCTGGGATCCGGGCTGGCATAACGGCAGACGCGGCGCGGCTGACCCCGGGGCGGCGCCCCGGGGTGAGCGGCTCCCGCCGGTTTAGTTTGACCGTCCCGCAGTTGTTAGCCGCCAGCATCGCGCTGGTGCTGCTCTCGGGTGGCGGCGTCTGGATGGCGCTGAGGCCCACCAGCGTAGCTGACAAACGGGAGCGGACGACAATTACGTCGGTAGCCTGGACATCGCCGACCGACGTGGCCGTCGCTGAGCTGCAGGACGCGCTGGCCCGCAATGAGAGCCGGTTGGACACGGCCACAGTGCGCGTCGTGCGGCAGAATCTGGCTGTTATCGATCGGGCCATCGCAGAAGCGCGAGTCGCGCTGGAGCGCGATCCCGGAAACACGTACCTGAATCTCCATCTCGCGAATACCATGCGACGCAAGGTGGAGCTGCTGCGGCGCGTCAACGCACTCGCGGCAGAGTCCTAGGAGGAATTGAAGAATGTTGACGACGCTGGCCGCCATGGCAGTGGCCTCACTGGCCTTGCAATCCCAAACAGACACGACGTTCGCCGTGCCGGCCGGCGCGAGCTTGTCAGTCAACAATTTTGGCGGGGCCATCATTGTGCGGGGATGGAACCAGAATCGAATGAGGGTGCAGGCGGAGCATGGCCGGCGTGGGCGGGTCGAAGTCTCTCTGGTCGGCAGCACCGTGACGGTGAAGTCGGGCAGCCGCCAGGGGCCACCCACGGTGACCGACATGGAAATCACCGTGCCCCAAGCCACGGCCCTGAGGTTGTCGGGCACATATGCCGAGATCACGGTGGAGGGGGTCACCGGCCCGATCAGCGCCGAAACCGTGGACGGCGAAGTCAATGTCCGCGGGGGGAAGGGAAACATCACGCTGAGCTCAATTCAGGGCCCGGTGACACTCGCGGATGCGTCCGGCCGTATCGAGGTAACCTCCGTGAATGAGGATGTCAGCCTCTCCAATATCTCCGGCGAGCTCAAGGTGGAGACCACAAACGGAGAAGTGACTCTGCTGGGGATCCAGTCATCCAGCGTCGAAGCAGCCACCATCAATGGCGACGTGACGTACGACGGAACGGTCGCGGACGGCGGATCATACAGCTTCAGCTCTCATAATGGGGATATCACGGTGACGGTCGCGGAGCGCGCCAACGTCACAATCACGGCCGCGACAGCGAACGGCGAGATCGACGCGAGCTTTCCGTTGCCGGTCACCAGCAACCCCGGAAGGCGCCGCTGGACGTTCAAGCTTGGGACTGGCAGCGCGCGACTCGAAGCCGAGTCCTTCCAGGGCGATATCCGGCTGCGGCGCCCCGGCGAGGTGCAACGAGCCCGCGGAGGTGACAACAAGCACAACAAGAACCATGACTCGAATTATGACTTCGACTTCAACTTCGATTTCGACGTGAACGTGAAAGAGACCGTCGACTCCGCGGCCAGTTACGCAGCGCGCTACGCGAGCGAATACGCCCCGCGCTACGCCCGTGAGTACGCTCCCATTTACGCGCGCATGTACGCGCGCACCTACAGTCGGGTCTACAGTCGTCAGTCCTCGCACTAGAAAAAAGGAGTATCGATGCGGATTCCCTTCATTGTGACGGCTCTGGCTCTTGTGGCCGTCCCTGCGGCGACGGCACAGGATTTCAACTGGAAGGGCCGCATCGCGTCCGGCAAGCGGCTCGAGGTCAAAGGCGTGAATGGCGATGTGCGCGCCGTAGCCGCGAGCGGTGGGGAGGCGATCGTCACCGCAGCCAAACACGCGCACCGTTCCGACCCCGACGAGGTCGAGATCCGTGTCGTGGAGCATGAGGATGGCGTGACGATCTGCGCCGTGTACCCCACGCCCCGGCGCGCCCGCCGCGAGAACAACTGCGAGCCGGGCGACCGGTGGCATTCGAGCACCGAAGACAA
>Ga0075418_10010683_pt1 | contig 10272 bp, 5 predicted proteins | sample SoiMetdeltSBSDD2_FD_81776 | JGI IMG/M metagenome (GOLD analysis project Ga0075418, IMG submission 81776) | Bulk soil microbial communities from a Populus tree surrounding site in Tennessee, USA - Soil MetaG P. deltoides SBSDD2 | ecosystem: Environmental > Terrestrial > Soil > Tree plantation...
CGGCAGCACCGGCAGCAGCGCCCGCTCGGCCAGCGCGCCGTGCCCGATCTCGCGACGCTTCGGCGCGCCGACCCGGCCGGTCTCGCCGGTCGAGTACGGCGGGAAGTTGTAGTTGTGCATGTAGCGCTTGGTCTTCTCTGGCGAGAGCGTGTCCAGCATCTGCTCCATGCGCAGCATGTTCAGCGTGGAGACGCCGAGGATCTGGGTCTCGCCGCGCTCGAAGATGGCCGAGCCGTGCACCCGCGGAATCACGCCGACCTCGGCGGTCAGCCGACGAATGTCGGTCAGGCCGCGGCCGTCGATGCGGATCTTCTCGCGGATCACGCGCTCCCTGACCAGCTTCTTGGTCAGCGCGCGGAACGCCCCGGAGATCTCCTTCTCCCGACCCTCGAACTGGGGCGCGACCTTCTCCATCGCCAGCACCTTGAGCCGGTCGAGCTCGGACTCGCGTTCCACCTTGCCGGGGATGGTCAGCGCCTGGGCCAGCTCATCGCGAATCGCCGCGGACAGCGCCTCGTGCACGTCCTCCTGGTAGTCCAGGTAGATCGGGAACTCGGTGGTCGGCTTCGCGGCCGTCGCGGCGAGCTCGGACTGGGCCCGGCCAAGGGCCTTGATGAACGGCTTGGCGCTGTCCAGCCCGGCCGCCACCACCTCCTCGGTTGGCGCGGTCGCGCCGGCGGCCACCAGCTTTATGGTGTTCGCGGTCGCCTCGGCCTCGACCATCATGATCGCGACATCGCCGTCGTCGAGCACCCGGCCGGCCACGACCATGTCGAAGACCGCCTGCTCGAGCTCGGTGTGGGTCGGGAATCCCACCCACTGACCGTCGATCAGCGCGACCCGGACCGCACCTATCGGCCCGGCGAACGGCACACCGGCGAGCTGGGTGGACATCGACGCCGCGTTGATGGCGACGACGTCGTAGAGGTGGTCGGGATCCAGCGCCAGCACGGTGGCGACGATCTGGATCTCGTTGCGCAGGCCCTTCTTGAACGTGGGCCGAAGCGGCCGGTCGGTCAGCCGGCAGGTCAGGATCGCATCCTCGCTGGGACGACCCTCACGGCGGAAGAACGAGCCGGGAATCCGCCCGGCCGCGTACATCCGCTCCTCGACGTCCACGGTCAGCGGGAAGAAGTCCAGCTGCTCCTTGGGCTGCTTCGAGGCGCTGGTCGCCGACAAGATCATCGTGTCGTCGTCGAGGTAGGCCACGGCCGAGCCGGCCGCCTGCCGGGCGAGCCGCCCGGTCTCGAAGCGAATGGTTCTGGTGCCGAACTTGCCGTTATCGATGACGGCTTCGGCGTGTTGGATCTCGGGACCCTCCACGGGTCATCCTCCTTGGTTACGTCGCATGCGGCTCGGCGACGGAACTCCCGGACCCGGCGGCAGCGGCCGGTCTTCGATCGAGGCACTCGGGAAGGCGGTGTGATCACACCCGCCCGGACGCCACTACCGAGGACCGGTCGGACGGCACGAGGTCCGCGGACCGTTCCGACCCCGCACGCGGGGTGGATCTTAGTGACTATGCAGTTGTCTACGGACGACCATACGGCGAAGGAGCGGCTCCGGTGGGAACCGCTCCCCGGTCGTACGGCGCTATCGGCGCAGACCGAGCCGCTCGATCAGCCGGCGATACCTCGCAATGTCCTTCTTCGCCAGGTATTGCAGGAGCCGGCGGCGCCGACCGACCAGCAGCAGCAGGCCGCGCCTGCTGTGGTGGTCGTGCTTATGCAGCTTGAGGTGCTCGGTCAGCTCGTTGATCCGGCGGGTCAGCAGCGCTACCTGAGCTTCCGGGGAGCCGGTGTCGCCCTCGGCGTTGCCGTACTCGGCCAGGATCTGCTTCTTGGTCGCGGTGTCGAGGGACACACTCACTCCTCGGTGGATTCAGGTGAGGGCCCGCGGTACTCGACACGCAGGCACGCCAATCTCACGCCGGCTCATCGGCCAGCCCGCCGAGTCTAACATCACAAAGCGCATGGTCAGCACAACCGCTCGGAGCGGCGCTGGGCGTTCCGGCCGGGTGGACCAGGTAGGTTTGGCCCTGCCAGGCGCAGCCGGACCTGCCCCGGGCGCAACCGGTCGTTCCACGGCCGCATCCGCTTCGGCGGCCGCGGAACCAACCGCACCCCGATCAGTCGAAAGGCCGTCATGTCCAACCTCGTGCTGCACGTCACGGGTGCCCGCCCGAACTTCCCGAAGGCGGCTCCGGTGATTCGCGCGCTCGCCGAGCGCGGCGTCGCGCAAGAGCTCGTGCACACCGGTCAGCACTACGACGACCGCCTTTCGGAGATCTTCTTCCGCGAACTCGACCTGCCCCAGCCGCGGGTCAACCTCGGGGTCGGTTCGGACACCGCGGCCAGGCAGACCGCGGCGATCATGGTTGGCCTGGAAGGCCTGCTCATCGACCGGGCGCCGGCGCTGGTAGTCGTGTACGGCGACGTGAACTCCACCGTGGCGGCGGCGCTGGTGACGGCAAAGCTGCGGATCCCGCTCGCGCACGTCGAGGCCGGCCTGCGCAGCTTCGACCTGACCATGCCCGAGGAAATCAACCGGATCGTCACCGATCGACTGGCCACTCTGCTGTTCGCCACCAGCCCGGACGCGATCGGTCATCTCGGTAACGAGGGCATCAGCCCATACAAGATCTACTTCGTTGGCAACCCGATGATCGACACGCTGCTCGCGAACCTGGACCGGTTCGATGCCGACAGCGCCCGGTCCGCACACGGGCTGCCCGACCGCTACGCGGTGGCGACCTTGCACCGGCCGGGCAACGTGGACGACCCTGCCGACGCCGAGGCGCTGGTGAAGGCCATGCACGGGGTAGCCGACCAGGTCGATGTGGTGCTGCCGCTGCACCCGCGCGGCCGGGAGCGGCTGCGCGCCGCCCGGCTGTTCGAGCACCCGCGGCTGCGCGTCATCGAGCCGATCGGGTACGTGGAGTTCCTCGGCCTGGTCCGGGGTGCGGTCGCCGTGGTGACCGACTCGGGCGGGGTCCAGGAGGAGACCACCATCCTCGGCGTACCCTGCCTGACCCTACGGCCCAATACCGAGCGCCCGATCACCATTACCCAGGGCACGAACCAGCTGGTCACCAGGGAGTCGCTACCGGAGCGGATGGCCGCGGTGCTCGCCGCCGGGCGGGCGGATAGCTGGCCGGTCCCACCGCTCTGGGACGGCAAGGCCGGGCCGCGCATCGCCGAGGTGATCGCGGCCGGGCTGGACGCATGACCGAAACCGGCGGCGAGCCGGATGAGGTCGAGCGCCTCGAGCACGAGCTCGCCGAGGCGCGCAACCGGCTGGCCGCCGCCGAGATGCAGCTCGCACTGCGGCGACGCGGCCGATTCGGCGTCGCCGCCCGGCTGATCCGAGCCGCGGTCAAGGATCCGCTGCGCCGCCGCACGCTTGCGCGCGAGGTGGGCCGGGCGCTGCTCGATCGGTCCGCCACAACTGAGCGCCGGAGCGTCGCTAGCGCGGCGGACCAGCTGCCCGACTTCCCGCTGCCCGACCCGATCCCGGCCCGACCGGAGCTGCGGGTCGCGGTCTTGCTCGACCCTGCGGCGGAGCTGGCCTGGCGGTACGAGTGGCAGCAGGTCGCGCTGCGGCCCGGGCGCTGGCGCGAGACTCTCCGGACGCAACCGGCCCAGCTGCTGTTCGCCGCGGCCGGGGCCGATGGCGTGATCGGTGCCGGCGATTGGGAGAGCGCACCGGGCGGGGCGCTGCAGGAGCTGCACGCGTGGTGCCGCGAGCAGCGGATCCGGACCGTGCTGTGGAGCACTGCCGAGGGCCCACCCGCGGCCGCGCTGATCCCGACCGCCCGGTTGTTCGACCATGTCCTGGTCGTCGACGCCGACCGGATCACCGATTACCAGCGCGAGCTCGGCCACGACCGGGTGAGCTGGCTGCCGTTCGGAGCCCAACCACGACTGCATAACCCGATCCGGCGCGGTCCGGGGCGGGCGTACGACGTCGGGTTCGCCGGTGCCTACCGGAGCGCCGGATCGGACTCGCCCGGGCTGGATCAGCTGCTGACCCCGGCGCTGGCGCACGGCCTGCACATCTATCCGGCACCGGATCGCACCGATGACCCGGTCACCTTTCCGGCCAGATACCGCAACCACCTGCAAGCCCCGCTCCCGTACCAGCGACAGCTGGCAGCGCATAGTGTGCACAAGGCGTTCATCGTCGACGCCTCGAACAGCGGGTCAAAGACCTGGTGCCGGCGGCAGCTGTTCGAGCTGGCCGCCGCTCAGACCGCGGTCATCTCGCCGCCGTCGGCCGCGGTCACCGAGCTGCTCGGTGCGGACGTCGAGATCGTGCACGACGCGGAGCAGGCGGCCCAGGCGCTGGCCACCATCACCCGGCAGGACGACTACCGGGACCGGCTGGTGTTGCGCGCGCATCGGCGGGTGTACGACGAACACCTACTCGGGCACCGGGTCCAGACCGTGCTCGCCGCCGCCGACGTGCCGGCGAACCCGATCGCCGAGCCGACGATCAGCGTGGTGGTGCCGACCAACCGGCCACAGCAGCTCGACCATGTGCTCGGCTTCGTGGGCCGGCAGTCGCACCCGCACGTCCAGCTGATCCTGGTCCAGCACGGGTTCAGCACCCCGGACACCGAGCTGGCCGCCCGGGCGGCCGCGGCCGGCGTAGCCAACCTGATCGCGCTCACCGCACCGGCCACCAGGACGCTGGGCGGCTGCCTGAACCTGGGCGTGGACGCCGCGGACGGCGACTACCTGGCCAAGATGGATGACGACAACTTCTACGGCCGGCACTACCTGCGCGACCTGGTCCGGGCGTTCGCCTACACCGGGGCGGCGGCCGTCGGTAAATGGGCACATCTGGTCCACCTGGAGGGCTCGAAGGCCACGCTGCTGCGGTTCGGCCACGCCGAGCATCGCTACACCGACCTGGTCCAGGGCGGAACGATCATGACTGAACGTGCCACCGCGGCGCGGGTCCGGTTCGAGGATCTGCCGCGCCGGGTGGACACCACCTTCCTCGACAAGATTCGCGCGGCGGGCGGCTCGGTGTACTCCGCGGACCGGTTCAACTTCGTCTCGATCCGGCGCGCCGACCCCGGCTCGCACACCTGGACGATCACGGAGCGGCAGCTGCTGGCCAGGCAAGCGCGGCTGCTCTTCTATGGCGAGCCGTTCGAGCACGCCGAGGTGTGAGCTCGAGTGCGGACCGGCGGCCGGCGCGGCAAGCTGGTGGGGTCACTGCCGGGGGAACCGGTTGCGATGCGCCGGACGCCGGGTCAACAGCGCAGTTACACTCGTTGGCCGTACCCCGACTGATTCGATCTTGTTAGGAAGACTTGCCGTGGCCCAGGCGCCGACCATGGTCCGTCCCCGACCGGCGGACGAACCGCCATCTCGGTCGGAGGCGACTCCGGGGCGCGGGTTCCGCGGCGACGTCGAGGGCCTGCGGGCAGTCGCGGTCGGCCTGGTCCTGCTATATCACGCCGGGCTTTCCCTGGTCCCGGGTGGGTTCGTCGGCGTCGATGTGTTCTTCGTGATCTCCGGCTTCTTGATCACCGGTCTACTGGTCAAGGAGCTGCGGAAGACCGGCCGGATCTCCCTGGCCGGCTTCTATGCTCGCCGGGCCAAGCGGTTGCTCCCGGCCACCGCGGTCGTCCTGATCTCGACCGCAGTCCTGGTCCTCATGTTCGTCCCGAAGATCCACTGGACCGAGATCGGCGGGGACATCGTGGCCTCGGCGCTGTATGTGGTGAACTGGCGCCTGGCCAATCGATCCGTGGACTACCTGGCCGAGGACAGCGGCGCGTCCCCGCTTCAGCACTTCTGGTCACTAGCCGTCGAGGAGCAGTACTACCTCGTCTGGCCGGTGCTCATCCTGCTGGCCACGCTGTGGGTGCGCCGCCGCGGCCGGCCGATGACCGGAGCCCTGTGGCTGGGCCTGGCCGTCATCGGGCTGCCGTCGCTGGCCTGGTCGATCTACCAGACCGCATACGAGCCGGCCCGCGCGTTCTTCATCACCACCACCCGGATGTGGGAGCTGGCAGTCGGTGCCGCGGTGGCCATCGCGGCCAGTCAACTGGCCCGGATGCCGCGGGTCGTCGCGGTGGTGCTCGGCTGGGCCGGCCTGGCCGCGATCGCCGCCTCCGGACTGGTCTACTCGGTCCGTACGCCGTGGCCCGGATCCGCCGCGCTGCTGCCGGTGCTCGGCTCCGCCGCGGTGATCGCGGCCGGCACCGCGGCCGGCCGGGCCGGGCCGATCATGCTGCTCGGCACCCGGCCGTTCCTCTGGGTGGGCGCACTGTCCTACTCGCTGTACCTATGGCACTGGCCGCTCATCGTCATTGCCACCTACTACTGGGGCGGACTCTCGGTGCAGCGCGGCCTGCTGTTGGCAGCGATCTCGGTCATCCCCGCATACCTGACCTACCGACTGATCGAGAACCCGTTCCGGCATTCCGCCGCGCTGTCCCGCTCACCTCGGCTGGCGCTCAGCATCGGTGCGAACGCGACCATGATCGGCGTGCTGGCCGGCACGATGGTAGTCCTTGCCGTGCCGACAGCAGCGGCGCCGGCCGGGCCCAGCCCGGGTGCGGCAGTCCTGGAACCCCGCACCGGCTCCGGCACCGGTGCCGCCAAGGGCGCGCCGGTCGACAAGGTCGAATGGATCACGCCGGATCCGCTACAGGCGACAAAGGACGTGCCGGAGCTCTATGCCGACGGCTGCCAGGTGTCCGAGGCCTCCAGCGATCCGAAGGCCTGCGTGTACGGCAACCCGGACGGCAAGACCACGGTCGCTCTGGTCGGCGACTCCAAGATTGCTCAGTGGCTGCCCGCGTTCCAGGAGCTGGCCAAGACGAACGACTGGAAGATTGTTACGCAGACGAAGTCGGCCTGCCCGTTGAGCACCGCCCCGATAACGCTGAAGGGCGAGGTGTACCAAAGCTGCGCGGACTGGAACTCGAACCTGCTCGCGGCACTGACCGGGCCCGACAAGCCGGACTACGTGATCACTTCGCAGGTCCGGAGTATCGCGTTGAAACCGGCCGGACTCAGCGGCCACGCCGCCGGTGTCGACGCGATGGTGGCCGGCATGCACGCCAGCTGGACGACACTGACCGACGCCGGGGTCAAGGTGATCGTGCTCGGCGACACCCCGCAGACCGGCATGAGCGTGTACGAGTGCGTATCGGAGAACACCGACCATCTGACCCGGTGTACCTACGACCGAGCCAGGGGCGTGACCCGCAGCGCGCTGCCCACTCAGCAGGCCGCGGTCGCCGGCATGCCTGAGGTGAAACTCGTCGATCTGACCAGGTCGATCTGCCCGACCCCGAAATGCGCACCGGTCATCGGTAACGTGCTGGTCTACCGGCAGGGCTCGCACCTGACCGCGACATACATCAAGACGCTGGCGCCCAAGCTCGGCGAGGAGCTCACCGCGGCCGGGCTGCCCGCGGACGGGAAGTCCTGAGCCAGGGAGACCGATGAGTCGTCGAGCGCGACTGCCGGCCCGAGTCCGGCGGGCGGCCCGCGCACTACTCGAACGGGCCGAATCGGCCGGGCGGGCTCGCACCACGGGCGGAACCGACACGGACACGGCAGCCACCCGGCCGGCTACGCCCGCAGTAGATCTCGACCGGATCCCGGCCGCTCCGGTCCGGCCGCGTCTGGACGACATCACCGTCGCGCTGGCCGCGGGCGACCGGCTGCGAGCCGGACTGGCCTGGGAGTGCCGGCAGCGCGACCTCGAGCCGGCGACCTGGCAGCAGGCGCTGGCCGGCCCCCCGGATCTCGCGCTCCTCGAGCTCGTCGGCGGTCGCGTGCCGGGCTGGGGCCAAGCGGACGGCGCCGAGCTAGCCGAACTCGCTATCGGCTGCCGGCAGGCCGGAATCCCAATCGTGCTGTGGGTGACCGCGGGCGCCACGAGCCCGGATATCGCCCCTGGACTGGTCCAGGCCGCGGACGCGGTGTTCATTGCGGACGCCGCCGCCGTCGACCGCTGGCGGTCACGCTGGCCGGACCGGCGGATCGAACCACTGGAACCGGCCGCGCAACCGCGGCTGTCGGTGCCACATCAGGGCGGCCCCGGTGCCAGCCGAGAGCTGCCCGGTTGCCTGATCGTGGATCCGCAGGGTCCGGGGGCAACGGCGGCCACGATCCTGGATGACCTGGTCGGTCCCGCGGTTCGGCCGCTGCCCAACGCCGACCTCGACGTCTGGCGGATCGAGCCGGCCAGTGCGGCCAAGCTGCCAGCTGGTGTGCGTGCTCGGGAGCGCGGCACGTTGCCCTACCCGCAGGCCGCGGTGCAGCTCGGCCGCTACCGGGTGCTGGTCGACGCCGGACGGTCGGCTCCCGATTCGACCTGGACGGTGCTCGAAGCCGGTGCTGCCGGCACCGCGGTGGTAACCAGCGCGGCCCAGTGGGCGGGGCTGCCCGCCGAGATCGCCGCGCAGGTGGGTGCGGCCGACGATCCGAGCGCACTGCGCAGCGAGCTCGTCGCCCGGACCAGCCAGCCAGAGCTGCGGGACCGGGAGGCGACCCGGCTGCAGCGCGCAGTGCTCGCCGGGCATACCTACGCACACCGGGTCGATCGGCTGCTCGGTCATCTCGGCCGGCCGGTCCCGGCCGCGCCGCGCTCGGTCTCCGCCGTGGTGCCCACCAACCGCATGCACGAGCTCGACAATGTGTTCGAGAACATCGGCCGTCAGCACCACTCAGCGGTGGAGCTGGTGCTCGTGCTGCACGGCCTGCATCCGAACACCGCGGATCTGCGGGCTCGGGCCAAGGAACTCGGGGTAGCGGATCTCACGATCGTGGAAGCCGACGCGGCGCTGACGCTTGGGGCGTGCATGAACCTCGGCATCGACGCCGCGGCCGGCGCGTACATCGCCAAGATGGATGACGACAACTTCTACGGTCGGCACTACCTGACCGATCTCGTACTCGCCTTCGACTACACCGATGCCGGGATCGTCGGGAAATGGGCGCACTACGTATGGCTGCGGTCAACCGGAGCGGTGGTGTTGCGCTACGTGGCGGCCGAGCACACCTACGAGCGGCGGGTACAGGGTGGCTCCATGGTCATCGAGGCTGATCTCGCGCGCCGGCTCAGGTTCTCGGATCTGCCACGTGCGGTCGACACCGATCTCCTCGACCGGGCCATCGCCGACGGGGTGCGGATCTATTCGGCGGACCGGTTCAACTTCGTCAGCGTGCGCGGCACGGACCGGAATGCGCACACCTGGAAGGTGGCCGACAGTACGTTCATGACCGGCACCGGCCGGCTGGTGTTCTACGGCGACCCCCGCATCCACGTCGAGGTCTGACACTATCCTTCGGTAGCCCGCGACCGGATCGCCGGTCCGAGTCCGCTCGACCGTCCACCAGCGCCCGATCCGATCGACCGGGAGGCAGCCATGACCGGCGCCGCGCAACTTCCCGAGTCGATCGGCGCACCCATCGGCGAGCTGGCAGTGACCGAGCCGGACGCGCTTCGGCTCATCAGAGACGAGCAGGTCCGCCAGGGATTTGCCCAGCTCGAGGTGCTCGAGCGGCTTGATCCGCTCGAAGCGGGCGCACTGGTGGCCGAACACCTGCAGGCGCACCGCGACCACGCTGTCGCGACGCTGCAGCCGCTGCATCCGGCGCCGCAAAGCCGTGGCAACTTCCACAAGATCATGAGTAGCCCTACCAACCAGGCCAGATTGAGTCGGGTGCTCGATGTAGTCATGCCCGGAGATCGGGTTCTCGAGATCGGGCTCGGCTACGGTTACTTGGCGTGTCTGCTGCTCCGCGACGCCGATGTGGGGAGCTACGTCGGCCTGGATCTCACCAAGTACCGAATCACTGTCACCAAAGCGCTGGCGGAGGCCAACGGACTGGCCGCGGTGCCGATGCTGTTCGAGATCGCCGATCTGTACAGCCTGACCCCGGCCCGCGTCGCCGAGCATGATCCCGATCTGCTCCTGCTGCTCGAAGTGCTCGAGCACGTTCCGGACGCGGAGCGGGCACTGGCCACACTGGCGAGGTGCATGCGCCCGGACGCCGCGATCCTGTTCTCGGTCCCGGTACTCGGCCGGCTGGAGAAGCTCTGGGGGCACGTATCGCTTTTCGACTCGGCCCGGGTTCGAGCGATGTGCACGCAGGCGGGCCTGGTCGTCCAGCACCTCGAAGTGGTGCAGAACTCCTGGACGTTCGTTCTGGCCACCACGAGCGCCACGGTGCCACCCCGGTTGCTCCACCTGCTCCGCCGGCCAGTGCCGATGGCGCCGCCGGCGGCGGTGGC
>Ga0075418_10010684_pt1 | contig 10272 bp, 9 predicted proteins | sample SoiMetdeltSBSDD2_FD_81776 | JGI IMG/M metagenome (GOLD analysis project Ga0075418, IMG submission 81776) | Bulk soil microbial communities from a Populus tree surrounding site in Tennessee, USA - Soil MetaG P. deltoides SBSDD2 | ecosystem: Environmental > Terrestrial > Soil > Tree plantation...
CTGGCTCCCCAGGTAGCGTCGGAGTTGTGCCTTCACCGGCAGCTTGGCGCGTGGGAGCAACCGAGGGCGCCGGAGCCCCGACCGCACGCTGGAAACGGTGGAGGCAATGGCTCGCCGAAGCGAAAGAGGTACTGCAGGACCGCCAGAACGTCGGTCAGATTGATGGAGCCGTCATCATTTGCGTCCGCAGCGCGCTCGCACGGCAGCGGAAGGCCGCCGAAAAGCCCCAGCAGCGTTCGCACGGCGTCGGTGATGTTGAGCGCTCCGTCGCCGTTCACGTCGCCCCGCAGGAACGCCGGCCCCGGCGCGTCGCACGCTTCGCGATTTGGGCCGGCGGGAGTCGGGCAGGGAAGGCGCCGAAAGCCCGGCGAGCCGTCGGGGAGGCGGCCGAGCGAGACGTCCGTCGCTTGCGGACCGAAACGCACGAAGTCGACCCGCCGGTAGCTGCCCTGGGGCGCTCGGTCGGCGATTTCGTAGAGGCCCACCGCCTCGCCGTCGGCGTTGAGCTGGAACCCGGTGTGGAGCGGCCCTTCCTCGACATCGAGGTCGCACCAGACGAGCAGGTGGCCCCCGGCGGGCAGCGTGACGTCAGGCACTCTCCATTTTCGCGGCTCCGCGGGGTCGTCGGAGAGGTACAGCCCGAGGAGGGAGGCGTCGTGGTCTCCGCGGTTGTAGAGTTCGACCCAATCGGCGTGGCTGCCGCCTTCGTCCGTGTTGATCGAAGCGTTCGCGGCGAGGACCTCGTTGATCACGACCGGAAAAGGAGACGACGCCGGGAGCTGAGTGCGAAGGTAGTCGTAGCGCGCCTCGAAAAACCTCCGGAGCTTCGAGAGCTCGTTCGCGAAGTCGCCGTCGAAGTCGTTGAATGGGTCCGCGTCCATCGCGGGGCCGATCACCGGAGCCAGCTCGTCGAGGAAGCGCCCCATCGCATCGGGGGAGAGTGCGTCGTCGAGGAGCTGCACGAGGGTTTCGTCGTAGAACTCGCGGAGCGCGGGATCTCCGAGCAGCACCGGCATCCAGTCGGACGGCAGCTTCGGGGCGTGAGGATCTTCCCGCTCGAGCCCCGTGAGGAGCACGAGGTCCAGATCCCAAGGGAAATGCAACCGCGGCCGCTCGGAGTTGTACCAGTAGTAGTTGTTGTTGACGAAAAACGGGCCGTCGAAGTTGGAAATACACGCGTTAACTGCCGCGATCGTGAAGAGCTGAGGCACGTCGAGGTGCTTGGGCAAAGACGTCTGCCAGTCTGCCGGAATCGGGCAGGTCTCGTCGAAAGGCGGAAAACAGAGGTCCGCCGCGTATGGATCCGGCTCGCCGATGCGAGTGATCCTTTTCCGTAGCCCCTCGATGTTGTAGTCGATCTTGTAGAGGAAGCCTTCGTCCTCGCCGACGTGCCTGCGCAGGTAGCTCTTATCGACTTGCTCGACGCGCGTCATGACGCCGATGCTGGCGCCGTTCACGTGGACGCGCACCCACGATGAGCCGCCGACGATGAGGCCCGAACGAGCCATGAGCTGCCAGGCGATGCCTTCCCGCAGCAACGTCCCGCGGCCCACGCCTCGACCGGCTTCGAGGCTCAGCTCCCTGCGGCCGTGCCACTCGCCATCGTCGGCGCCGTTGTCGAAATCGACCTTGAGCGAGATCTTGACGGGCTTCGGCTCGTCCGGCGTGACCGTGATGGTCTTGCGCCGCACCATCACGGGGATCGGCGCCTCATCGCAGGCGTGGAACATCGCGGGGCGCTCGTCCGCGGGCACCTGGATGTCGCGGAGCAGGTCCCAGTCGGCGGGATCCATCTCGAGATAAAGATCGATGATCTGGAACGGGTCATCGATGTGTTTGCATTCGGCGCCACAAGTGCCCCAGGGCACGAGCGCCAGGAGCGCTGCTGCGCCGTGCAGAGCGCCGAGTCGAAATCTTGCTCCGCGAGCCGCCATACCGCGATTCAATCACTCGCGGGGCTCTGCGGCAACGTGCCGTCGGCGCGGCGTACAATTCCCTGTTGCAGTGGGCGGCAAGCCGTGGACAGAATGTGCGGTTTCCAAGCCGGGTGCACCCGCGGAGCATTCGCTTGGTGGGCTGCGCCGACCTCTCCGAGGGCGGTCGACAGGTAGAGCTGCGCGTCGATCCGGCACGAATCACACCGCAACCGGAGGAACCGAATGTCACTGCGCATCAACGACGAGGCCCCCGATTTCACTGCCGAGTCCACGCAGGGCCCGATCCGCTTTCACGAATGGATCGGGAACGGCTGGGCGATCCTCTTCTCCCACCCCAAGGACTTCACGCCGGTTTGCACCACGGAGCTCGGCTACATGGCGAAGCTGGGTCCCGAGTTCGCCAAGCGCAACTGCAAAGTGCTTGGGCTCAGCATCGACTCGGTCGACGACCACACGCGCTGGTCGAAGGACATCGAAGCGACGCAAGGCCACGCTCCGAGCTTCCCGATGGTGGGCGATCCCCAGCTCGCCGTGGCGAAGCTCTACGACATGCTGCCGGCGAGCGTGTCGGGAGAGGCGAAAGGCCGATCCGCCGCCGACAACGCGACCGTGCGCTCGGTGTTCCTCGTCGGTCCGGACAAAAAGATCAAGGCGATGCTGGTCTATCCCATGAGCAGCGGCCGTAACTTCGACGAGGTCCTGAGGTTGCTCGACTCGATGCAGTTGACGGCCGCGCACAAAGTGGCGACTCCCGTCAACTGGAGACCGGGCGACGATGTGATCATCCTGCCGGCGGTGTCGGACGACGAGGCCCGAAAGAAATACCCCGCGGGCTGGAAGTCGCCCAAGCCGTACATCCGGATCGTCCAGCAGCCGCAATGACGGCGGCGGCGGCGATCGTGGAAGCGCGGAGCGCGGTCTATTCCGCGAGCCGGTAGTACGTGCCCCCGTTCTGATCGGCGAGCCTCTTGAGGAAGCTCTCGCCGGCCTGCGTCGGGTCCACGGCGATGACGTGGATGCGCACGCGCTTCTTGTTGGCCGAGTGAACGGACTCGAGGACCGCCTCCGCGGCGTCGCCCGCGAGATCGCCCTGGCTCACGTAGATCACCGTCCGCTGGGTCGCCTCGATCTGGTTTGCGAGCTTCAGGGCCTCGTGAAGGTCCCGGCGGACGGTGCACGGCCCGGTCACGGGAGCGTTCTCGAGAGTTCTCAAGCCCTCCGCTTTGGCTGGCGGCTCCGCCGCCACCGGGCCTCCGGTCTCGGGATATCTCTTCTGCTGGCCGTTCCCATAGCCGTAGAGGAGCGCGAAGCTAGCGGACTTGGCGAGGTTCGAGATCGAGGAGGCGATTTTTTGCTTGGCGACCCCAAGCTTTCCTTGGCACGTAGTTCAGGTCGAGCCTTCGCCGAGGAACACGAATCCGCCCCCCTCGTACGTCTGCCCGTAGAGGACGATCACTTCGGGCGCAACTTCGTCCGCTTGCTCTGCGGCGACCACTGCGTCGTAAGGCAGGTCCAGGTTCTCCTTGAGGTTCGCCTGGTCTCCGGGCCCATCCGCAATGGCCGTCGTGACGCTTGCCCAAGCCGCGATCGAAAGGACGTAAGCCCAGCGCTTCATACCGCCTCCGCACGAAGCCGAGTAGCCTTTCCGAAATCCACCAGCAAGGTAGCTCGGGGCGGCAGCGAGGTCAAGGCGGAGAGTGCGCGCCGCGAGCCTATTTTTTGAGCAGGCCCGCGACGTCGAGGAGGGGGACGATCACCGCAAGGATCGCCTCTCCGGCAATCAGGCCCGAGGCAAGCGGAGTCATGTAGAGCGCGCAGGACTTCGGCGAGGACTTCCGCCAGATCGTTTCGATCACGCTGCCGAGGAACATCGTGATGATGACAGCGCCCGGCACGAGCATGCCGATGCCCAGGCCGGTCGGAGACGGCACCCACTTCTTGCTCCGCCCGCTCTCGAGCACGGTCAAGATCACGCCCAGCACGGCACCTGCGACGAGCGCGTGGAGCGCATACGGCGGCAGCGCCTCGAAGCCTTTCGACAGGATCTCCGCGAAGCCGGCCCATCGCCGCGAGGTCGGCGAGCTGAGCTGCGCTTGGTCGCCGACGATGCCGTAGGTCTCCCGTAGCAGCGGGTACATGTAGGAAACGGCCAGAGCCCCGACGGGCGTCGCCATGAGCTGCATGTACGTGAGGCGCCGCGGCGACGAGCCGATGATGTGCCCGGCCTTGTAATCTTGCATCAGCGCTTCGGAGTCGGCCGCGATCGTGCCGGTCGTTCCGCTCGCGAACATGTTGACGGTAATGCTCCCGGGCACGAGAGCCCCGAAAATCCCCTGCATCAGGTTCGAGAGCGCGCTGATCGGGCCCCAGTTCGTCTCGCCGAGGACGCGCAGCCCGACGAGCATGAGCGGTACGGAGAGTAAGATGGCGACGACCGTGATCCAGGGGGCGATCCCGAAGAACGACTTCTGGAGGACGACGAGAGCCGCGGCCGCGGCAAGGCACCCCGGCGCTACCCAGCGGAGCGGGAAGTCATCGTCCGCAACGGCAGCGTTCCGCAGGTTTGCGAACGTGCGCGCGAGCACTTTCCAGCGAAGGAGGAGGCCCGTCAGGCCACCGCACACGAGCATGCCGGTCGCCGGCCACATGACCCAAAAAAGAACGGCAGCGCGCTTGCCCTCGGCAACCCATCCGCGCTCGAGAAGAATGTACGGAGCAATCACCCAGGCGAGGATCGTTCCGAGGAGCATGCTGGTGTTGATCCGCAGCCCGACGAGCATGCCGGAGCCGGCGCTCAAGAGGCTCCAGTTGATGCCCACCCCCATGGCCTGGACGAGCTGCGGGCCGACGGCCATCACGCCGGCGAAGAGCTTCACGAGGAGGAAGTCTTCGGTCAACGCAGCGAGCCCCGCGGAGAGCGCCGCTCCGATAAGCAGGATGCGCGTGGCTTTCCCCGCCTCGCGCCCGCGGCTGTCGAGCACCATCACGGTTTCGGCAGCAGCGATGCCGTCGGGATAAGGCAGCTTCTCGTCGACGACGAAGTGCCGGCGCATCGGCACCGCGAGGAGGACCCCGAGGAGGCCTGCGGCGGTGAGCCAAGCAAAGCATTGGGGGGGAGTCGGCAATGCGGCGAGGGGCAGCGCTCCGTCGGCAACGAGCATGTCGAACGCCGCGAGCAGGACGCACATGAACGACGTCTGCGCCGCTGCCGTTCCAGCCGTCTGGACCAGGTTGTTCTCCCACCGGTTGTACGTCTTCGAGAAGAGGCCGAGGAAGATGAAGCCGAAGAACGCGGCGACGACGGAGACGTTCGGCCCGAAACCGAGCTTCAGCACGACGTAGGGATAGGCCGAGCCCATGATCGCCGCGACGATGAGACCGACGATCACGGCACGCAGGGAAAGCTCGCGTACGTCGCCGGGCCTTTCCGCAGGCTTTGGGGAATTTGCCGGCTCGAGTTCCATGCCAGTGCGCGATCTTGACGCGCGCACAAACCAAGTCAAGGGCCCACGCGGCTCACTGGGCCGGGATCGTGATCAGCGGAGGGGTCTCCTTCTCCCCCGTGTCGGCGAGCGTGAAGAGCATCATCATGAATGCGAACGCGCGCTTCGATCGAAGATCACGATCGTCGACCCAGAACCAATGGTCGCGATAGAAGATCTCCACGAAAGCATTTTCCGGCTCGGTATCTGAGCTCGCGATGCTCAAGAGGTGCGTGCTGCTGGAATTGGGCGAGGCATCCTCGAAGCCTCGCACGGCGCGCGATTCAGCCAGGTCTTGTGCCGGCACTTCGACCTGCAAGGACATCGCCTGCATGAGATGAAGCAGGGACCGCGTGATCACGGCGACCTCCTTGTCGTCAGCAGCAGCCGCACCGAATACGAGCTTGAACTCCTCCGCGTCTTGATTCAGACGGAGCAGACGTCGCACCTCTCGGATGTCGTCGAGCGTTTCCTGGGGAATGTTCTTGGCGCGAAACGTCAAGATCACGGTTTCTTGCTTTTCCGGACTCTGGAGGACCCGCATCGCCACCGCGCCGGAACGCTGGATCTTGCGGAGCAACGCGAGGACCTTGAGGAATTCCGGATCCGGTGGCGTCACGCTGTCGAGGGAGGTTTCCTGGTTCTTGAGCCCGTTGATCGACGCCGTCGTCGCCAGCAGCACGCCGTCGGCTGGCCAGCCGGACTGGATCGTGAAGAAAACGGACGCCGGCGTCAGCGGAGTCATCAAGCTCTTCACGAATCGATTCCCCGTGAGCGGCGTGTAAGTGATCGTCGGGCGGTCGGTAAATCTCAGCGTGGCCCCCAAGAGCAGGCTGTTGCCCTGCACGGCGTCCTTGGAAGCCACCTGGCCGCCGACAGTGGCCCCGCTCTCGAGCGAGTAGCCCGACACAATCTGGCCCACGTCGACGAATATGGGCGGGTCGAGGTAGCGCATTTTGACGATGTTGAGCAGCGTCTGGCGCTTCCAGGATTCCGAGATCGCGCCGCTGTAGTCGAAGCGATCCCGAGCGACGGTGCCGGGGCCGATGCTGTGACACCCTACGCTGAGGAGAATTGCGCACGCCGTGAGGAGGGGAGTGGTGGACATGGGTCGATTTTGCCGTGGCGTGGCCGCGGCATTGTCCGCGAAGTGTAGCCCAGGGGAGCTGCATGGTTCAACGAGGAGTGCACGAGGAGCCCAGGGAGCTCCCGGATGCTTCATTACCGGGCCGAGAACTCTCTCAAAGACCTGGGCTTCATCCGGCCGATATCAGCACGAGGTCCTACGCGTCGAATTCGTCGTAATCGTTGCATCGCTTCGGAGCTACACGGCTCCCGTCGATCGGCGCCGGCCGAGATGCCAACTGGGAGGTTCTGATGGGCACACCGAAACTGTGGGCGTTCGTCATCATCCTTGTTTTGGCCGGAGCTGGCGTGCTCTGGTTCCTGCTCGGGCCCACGGGCCAGCAGGCGGTCCAAGCCATCGACGACACTTCGAGCGAAGTGACCGGCAAGCGAGCGCTCGACCAGTACCAACCGATGCGGCAAGAAGCGAAGACCATCTCGCGCGAGCAGAAAGATCGCCTGCAAGGGATCGGTCTCGAAGGCGGGACCTCCGGCGAGAGCCAGTGACATCGATCGGCGGACGGGACGGCGGCTGCCACCGGCGCGAAGCGAGTCGGAAGAGCTAGGAGGCCGACGTTCCCTCCAGCTGCCCGTAGTAGACGTTCGTGTCGTAGACGATCTCCACCCACCCCCCGCGTTCGTGCGCGCGGAAGAGCTCGTCGAGCTCCCGCATCATGACACCGAAGCCGGGCTGCCCCTCGAAAGGCACGTACGACGACGACGTCACCCTGCCCCGAAGGCCTTCGAGGTCCAGGCGCTGCACGTTGGGATAGCTCGCTCGCCGCACGGGGCACGGAGCGAAAAACGAATCGATGCGCGTCGCCTCCACGGCCTCGTGCCGGACTTTCGAGTAGTCCGTTCCGTGACGAAGGAGGAGCTCCTCGTAGTGCGTGAGGAACGGCGTTCCGCCGAGCCTGCGCGCGTTCCAGACGAGCGCGACCCAGCCGCCAGGCCGCAGGAGCCGCCGGAGCTCCTCGCGCGCCGCAGAGGGCTCGAACCAATGAAAGGCCTGCGCGGCAGTGACAAGGTCGGCGCACGCAGCGTCGAGCCCGGTCGCCTCGGCGCGTCCTGCGACGCTCCGAAAGTTGGACCGGCTGCCGAGCGCCTCCTCCGCGGCCGCACGCATTGCGGGGTCCGGCTCGACGGCGAGCACGGATGCGCCCGCGTCGAGGAGTAGCCGGCTGAAAATCCCCGTCCCGGAGCCGATGTCCGCGACGACGGCGCCGGGGCGCAGTCCCGCCTCACGTCGGAGGAGCTCGATGACCTCGACGGGATATCCGGGTCGATGGCGGGCGTAGCTCTCGACGCGCTGGCTAAAACGTCGGGTGGGGTCTCTGGCTGCCGTCATAAGGCTTGGGTTGCGGGATGGGCCGACCGAATCGAACGCCGCGCGGCCGCCCGTGGCGGAGCAGAGGAGCCGAGGAGAAAAAGCTCTGCATCGGGCCTGAATCCCGGGGTTTGCACGCTGCCCCATAATATTCCGGAGGCATTCCATGAACGCACTGAATAAGACCATCCTGGAGGCAGCTCGAGGCATCGCGCGTCCCGGAAGAATTTCCCGCGCGTCCGGTCCGGCCGCCTGGCCGCGAGACTCCTCCAGCCTGCCACATTCCTCGCCGTCCCATCCGTCGGACGAGCAGCTTCTCGACGCGTACTCCAAATCTGTTGCCGGTGTCGCCGACCGCATCAGCCCCGCTGTCGTGAAAATCGACGTGCGCGCTCGCGCTGCCCGCGCGGATGTAAGGACGGGGCGCGGCGAGTCGCCGCCCGCGGGATCAGGATCGGGCTTCGTCTTCACACCGGACGGATTCATCCTCACGAACAGCCACGTCGTCCACGGCGCCTCGGACATCCTCGTGACTTTGGTCGACGGCCGGACGTGCTCTGCGCAGCTCGTCGGAGACGACCCTCACACCGATCTTGCCGTAGCGCGCATTCACGCGGCCGACGTGTCCGCTGCGCCCCTCGGCGATTCGCGGTCGCTGCGGGTGGGCCAGATCGCGATCGCCATCGGCAACCCGTACGGCTTCAACTGCACGCTGACGGCAGGCGTCGTGAGCGCCCTGGGCCGGACGCTCCGCTCGAGCTCCGGCAGGATGATCGACGACGTCATCCAGACCGATGCGGCTCTCAACCCTGGAAACTCCGGCGGACCGCTGGTCGATTCACGAGGCCAGGTCATCGGAGTGAACACCGCCGTCATCCTGCCCGCGCAGGGGCTCTGTTTTGCCATAGCCGTCGATACGGCGAAGTTCGTCGTCCAGCACCTCCTGCGGGAAGGACGCGTGCGGAGAAGCTACCTCGGCCTCGGCGGCCAGAATATCCACCTGAGCCAGCGCATGGTCCGCGCGCACCTTCTCTCTGCCTCCGGCGGAATCCTGGTGCAAAGCGTCGAGCCGGACAGCCCCGCCCATCGGGCGGGACTCCGGGACGGCGACGTCCTGGTCGCGTTCGGCGGCGAAAGGGTCGAAACGGTGGATGACCTCCACCGCCTGCTGACCGGAGACTGCATCGGGAAGAGCTGCGAGGTCCAGATCCTGCGGCTGGGGGAGAGCCTGCGCAGGGAGGTCGTCCCCGCCGAGACCCGCTCCTGACGGCCCCGCCGCTCGACCGTCCCCTTTCTTCCCCCGCCCTGCGCGCAGTAGGATCGGCGTCCCTCTCGCAGGAAAGGAAGATCTGGAGTGACACACTGCCGAGCGTTTCTTGCCGCCGCCCTCGCTGCACGTCCCGCCTCCACCGCAATCTCTGCGCTTAGCCGCCGCATTGGGCTCGCCGGTGCCGCTTTGGCGGCGCTGGTCGGCCTTGCGCCTTCGTCATTCGCAGACGACGCGGCTCCTTTTGACCTCCTGTTTGAGAAAGCGCACGTAGTGGATGGGACCGGGGCACCGTGGTTCGCCGCCGACGTCGGCGTGCGGGGCGGGCGCATCGCCGCGGTGGGGGCGCTGGCAGGCGCACCAGCGACGCGGCGCATCGACGCGCGAGGGCTCGTCGTGGCTCCAGGCTTCATCGACCTGCTCGGCCAGTCCGAGTACTACGTCCTCGTCGACCCGCGCGCCGCATCCAAGGTCATGCAAGGAATCACGACCGAAGTCACTGGGGAGGGCGAGTCGATCGCGCCGCTCGACGACAAGCTGCGCGCGGAAGGCGGCGACCTCTACCGCGCGTACGGCGTCACGCCCGACTGGACCACGCTCGACGGCTACTTTCGCGCGTTCGAGGCCCGCGGCGTGGGCATCAACCTGGCCACCTTCGTGGGCTCGGGGACGCTGCGCGCGCTCGTGATCGGCCGGGAAAACCGGCCCGCCACGCCCGAGGAGCTCGCTCGCATGGTGTCGCTCGCCGAGGAGGCGATGCGAGACGGCGCGCTCGGAGTGTCATCGTCGCTCCAATACATCCCCAATATTTACGCATCCACCGAAGAGCTCATCGCTCTCGCCAAAGTCGCGGCTCGCTGGGGCGGCGCCTATTTCACGCACCAGAGGTCGGAATCGTCCCGCATCGACTCCTCGCTCGAAGAAGTCGTTCGCATCGCGCGCGAGGCCGGCGTCCGGACGCAAGTCTGGCACCTGAAAACCGCTTACTCTCCGAACTTCGGCCGCATGCCGCAGGTGCTGCGTGCGATCGAGCGCGCGCGCGAGCAGGGCATCGACGTCTCCGCCAACGCTTACCCCTACGACCGCGCCTCGAACGGCCTCGACGCCTGCTTGCCGCCCTGGATCCGCGAAGGC
>Ga0075418_10010689_pt1 | contig 10270 bp, 9 predicted proteins | sample SoiMetdeltSBSDD2_FD_81776 | JGI IMG/M metagenome (GOLD analysis project Ga0075418, IMG submission 81776) | Bulk soil microbial communities from a Populus tree surrounding site in Tennessee, USA - Soil MetaG P. deltoides SBSDD2 | ecosystem: Environmental > Terrestrial > Soil > Tree plantation...
CCGGCGCCCCCGAGACCACGGACTCGACGATCGCCTGCGCCTGCGCGAGCTTCATGCTCCCAGAGCCGCGTAGACGAGCTCGTACGCCCGCACGGCGTCCTTGGCCTGTTGTGCCTCGCGCAGGGCCGCGTCGTCGATTCGCCCGGCGACTCCGTCGATGAAGCGCCAGTGGAGGACGCTCCGGCGGACGGCCTCGATTGCATCCTCGGTGTACGGGTAGAGGTCGAATCCCAGCCGCTCCCCGTTCTCGCCGTACCCCGCGCGGCGCAGCTCGACGGCGAGCTCGAGGGTCTCCATGAACGCCGTGGCGCCGACCATGTTGTCGTCGTCGAAGATGCCCCAGCCCGAGTTCGCGTGCTGGTGGCCGAGCAGGCCCTCAGCGGCCAGCATGGCCGCGTACTCGCCCAGGCTCTCTCCGTTCATGAGCAGGTGCTGCCAGTCCATGTTGACCTTGACGTTCTCGATGCCGCGCGTGCGCAGCTTGTGGATCACGTGCAGCGTCATGCCGATGTTGCGCATGAGGATCTTCATCGCGGGCTCGGAGTTCTTGTGCTCGAGGAAGAGGTTCACACCGTGTTCGGCGCAGCGCTCCGCGGCCTCCCCGACCCCGTCGACGAGCCACTCCCAGCTCTCCGCGTACGGTGTCTGAAACGGGTAGTTGTAGCCCTCGATCCCAGGCCAGATGATGAAGTGGGCGCCGAGGGACCCGGCCATGTCGGCTGCGGCGACGGTGCGAAGCCGCGCCTCGGCGCGGAGCTCCGGGTCGGGGTTGACGAGTCCGCCGCGGCCGAACATCGGATCGAGGTGCAGCCCGGTCGCGATGCAGTAGATGCCATGGTCGCCGAGCGCCTCGCGAACCTCGTCCAGGTTCTCTTCGGAGAGCTCCTGCGGGTAGTGAAACTCGTAGTCGTCGATCAGGTCGCCGAGCCCGTCGACCGCGCGGCGCACACGCTCGGCGGTCGACTCGCCCGCGTGCTCCGGCTGGTAGCCGGCGGGCACGAAGCGGGTGACCATCGGCCCCAGCGCCCAGATGCCCAGGCTCGTCTTCATCCGTCTACTCCCCGGTAGGTGATCTCTTCGCGGCGGCCGCTCTCCGCGGAGCGCACGATCGCGTCGCAGATCTCGGCGCAGCGGTAGCCGTCCTCGAACGTCGCCCCGTGCGGCGCGACGGTGCCCTCCCCCGCGATCGCGGTCAGGAGGTGGTGGACCTCGTGTGTGAAGGTGTCGCCCCAGCCGACGATGTGCCCGGGCGGCCACCAGAAGGACATGAACGGGTGCTCGGGCTCCGTGACGAGCACCCGCCGGAAGTCGCGCGTGTCGGCGACCTGGAGCTCGTTGAGCCTCTCCACGTCGAAGGCGACCGAGCCCTTCGAGCCGTTGACCTCGAAGGCGTTCGAGTTGATCCGCCCGCGCGCGAGCCGCGAGGCCTCGAGCGTCCCGACGACGCCGTTCTCGAACTCGACGGTGGCCGCGAACGTGTCGTCAACTCCGTGCCCTGCGATGAACGTCTTGACGACCGCCGTGACGCCGACCGGCTCGCCCACGAGGTGGCGGGCGAGGTCGACGATGTGCGCGCCGAGGTCGCCGAGCGCGCCCGAGCCGGCGATCTCGTGGTCGAAGCGCCAGCTCGGCGGGGCGTCGACGCCCCAGGACTGGAGGTAGCGCGCGCGGAAGTGAAAGAGGTCGCCGAGGTCGCCTGACTCGAGCATCTCGCGGGCGAGGCGCACGGCAGGGACGAAGCGGTAGTTGAAGCCGCACATGTGCACGACGCCTGCCCGCTCGGCTTCGCGCCAGATCTCGTGCGACTCCTCGGCCGTTCGCCCGAGCGGCTTCTCGCACAGGACGTGCTTGCCGTTCCGGGCCGCGGCGATGGTCGGCTCGGCGTGGAGCGCGTTCGGGCCGCCGTTGTCGAAGAGGCCGATCCGCTCGTCGGCGACCTGCTCGCGCCAGTCCGTGACCGCCTCGGCCCACCCCAGCTCCTCGCGCGCAGCCTCGACCTTGTCGGCGGTGCGGCCCGAGAGGGAGACGAGCTGCGACGAAAGCGGCGCGTGGAAGGCGTCGGCTTCCCGGAACGCGCGCGTGTGGGCCTTGCCCATGAAGGCATATCCGAGCATGCCGACGCCGATGGTCTCGCGGGTCGTCACACGCCGCCGCGCGCGGCCCGGCGGCGCTTCGAGAAGGCGTCGACGAGGACCGCCGCCAACAGGACGAGGCCGGTGATGACGAACTTCGTCCCGGACGCCAGGCCGAGCAGGTCCATGCCGTTCTGGATCGAGGCGATGACGAGGGCTCCGAGCAGGGCCGAGATCACACGGCCCGTGCCGCCGAAGAGACTCGTCCCGCCGATGACCGCCGCCGCGATGATGAGCAGGAGGAGGTTCCCGCCGCCCGTGTTCGTGGCGACGGAGCGCAGCCGCGAGGCGAGCATGATCCCGCCGACGCCGGCCATGAAGCCGCTGATCATGAAGACCGCGATGCGGACGCGGTCGACGTTGATGCCGGCGCGGCGGGCGGCCTCCGCGCTGCCGCCGACGGCGTAGACGTGCCGGCCGAAGCGCGTGCGCGAGGCGACGAACGTCCAGAAGGCGAGGAGGATGCCGAGGATGACCGCGACCTTCGGCACGCCGCGATCCTTGTTCAGGAACCACACGGCCGCGAACGTCGCCACCGCGAGGAGCGCGGTCTGGATCGCGACGAGCGTGACGGGCTTCGCGGCCAGGCCGCCGGCGCGACGGGAGAGCGCCGTGCGCAGCTGGAAGAACGCGTACGAGGCGATCACGAGGATCCCGAGGATCCAGCCCCAGAGCTCACTGAGGAAGTCGTTCGCGATCCCGACGACGGTGCCGTCCTGGATCCGGATCGTTCCGGCCGTCGAGTACTGGGTCGTGAGGATGAGGACGACGCCGGACCAGATCAGGAACCCGGCCAACGTGACGACGAAAGAGGGCACGCCGGCCTTCGTGATCACGATCGCCTGCAGGAAGCCGATCGTGGTCGTGACCAGGAGCGCGAACACGATTGACAGCCACCACGGCCACCCCGGATCGTCGGGGCGCAGGAGCAGCGTCATCACCACGCCGCCCACCGCGCTGACGTACGCGACGGAGAGGTCGATCTCGCCGATCAGGAGGACGAAAACGACGCCGATCGCGATCGTCGCGACGGCGGCCATCTGAAGGATCAGGTTCGTGAAGTTCCGCTCGGTGAGGAAGTTGTCGTCGAGGATCCCGAACGTGATGAAGATGACGACCAGCCCGAGGATGATCGGCAGCGAGCCGAGCTCGCCGGCGCGCACGCCCTGCCACCAGAGGCGCAGGTAGCCGGAGAGGGTCTGCGACTCTCCGGTCTCGTCCAAGGTCGGGCCTGCGGGGACGAACTGCGCCTGGGCGGCCGTCGGATCGATGCTCTCGTCGGGCTCGGGAGGCGGAGGCGGCTCGGAGGGTGGCGCGGTGCTCATCGTTCGACCTCGGCGGCCTCCATACCGGGCACGTGTTCGAGCGTGCCGGCCGTGATGGCGTGGACGACCTCCTGCTGCGTCGTCTTCTCGCGCTCGAAGAGCGCGACGCGCTGGCCGAGGCGCAGCACGGTGATGCGGTCGGCGACCTCGAAGACGTCGTGCAGGTTGTGCGTGATGATCGCGACCCCGAGCTCCCGCTCGGCGAGGCGCTTGACGAGGTTCAGCACCTGGCGCGTCTGCGCCACGCCGAGGGCTGCGGTGGGCTCGTCGAGGATGACCACGCGCGAGTTCCACATCACGGCCTTGGCGACCGCGACGGACTGACGCTGGCCGCCGGAGAGGCCGGCGACCGCCTGACGGACCGACTGGAGCGTGGTGACGGAGAGCCCGTCGAGGGTTTCGCGAGCCGAGCGCTCCATGCTCGACTCGTCGAGGACGACGGCCGTGCGCGTGCGCTCCCGGCCGAGGAACATGTTCGCGACGACGTCGAGGTTGTCCGCGAGCGCGAGATCCTGGTACACGATCTCGATGCCCAGCTTCGCGGCCTCGCGCGGGCCGTGGATGGTCACCCGCTGGCCCTCGACGTAGACCTCGCCCGCGTCGAATGGATAGATCCCGGCGATGCCCTTGATCAGCGTCGACTTGCCGGCGCCGTTGTCGCCGACGAGCGCCATGACCTCACCGGAGCGGATCTCGAAGTCGACGTTCGAGAGCGCCTGCACGGCGCCGAAGGCCTTCGAGACCTGCCGGCATTCGAGGAGCGGGGCGGCGACGGCCATGCTCGTTCGTGCGAGCGGAAGGAAGGGGCGACCGGGCGCGCGCCCCTCCCTTTGGGTCCGCTCAGCGGGTCAGCTGTTCTCCTGGCAGAAGTCGGTCTGCGCGACGTCTCCGGTGCAGATCTCCTCGATCGTCCGGAAGCCGTCGGCGATGACCGTGTCCATGATGTTGTCGACGGTGACGGGGATCGGCACCAGCGCGTAGTACGGCACGACGCCTTCGCCTTCCGCCGAGTCGGCCGGCTGGCCGTCCTCCGCCTGGATCCCGATGATCTCGAACTCCGCCTCGGTGTCGATCGCAGTCGGGTCCTCGCCGTTTCGCAGGGCGAGGGCGACAGCCGCGGCGACCTCGGCCTCGGCCGCGATCGGCTTGTAGACGCTCATCGTCTGCCGGCCGAGCGCGATGTTCTGGATGCCGGCCACGGTCGCGTCCTGGCCGCTGACGGGCGCGCCTTCGATGCCGGCGGCCTCGAGCGCGTTGGCGGCCGAGTTGCCCAGGCCGTCGTTCGCCGCGAACACGGCGTCCACGTCGTTGTTCGCGTCGGTCAGGATCTGCTCCATGATCGTCTGGGCCTGCTGGTTGTCCCAGCCCGGGACGTGCTGGTCGGCGACGATCTCCCACTCGCCGGCCTCGGCCTTGGCCTCGACAGTCTCCGCGTAGCCCTGGCGGAAGAGGAAGGAGTTGTTGTCCTCCTCGCCGCCGTTCAGCATGACGACGCGCTTCGGATCGGCGTCGAGCTCGTCGATGACGGGCTCGAGCACCTCGGCCATGGCGGCACCGACCGCGACGTTGTCGAAGCTCACGTAAGCGTCGCCGCCCGACCCGCCGGTGTTGAACCGGTCGTATTCGACCACCTTGACGCCGGCGTCCTTGGCCAGGTCGATGATGGTGGCGCCGGAGCCTGTGTCGATGCTGACGAGCAGGATGACGCTGGCGCCGTCCGCGATCGCCTGCTCGGCCTGCGACTGCTGCTGCGCGGCGTCGTTCTCGGCGTTCACGATGTTGTAGTCGACGCCCGCTGCCTCGAAAGCTTCCTCGAAGTAGCGGCGATCGTCCGTCTCCCAGCGAGGCGAGCTGGCGCTGTCAGGCAAGAGAACCCAGATGCTGCCCTCGCCTTCCCCGCCGCCGTCGCCTTCGGCAGCGGTCTCGCCTCCTCCTCCACCGTCGTCGTCGTCGTCGTCACCCCCGCATCCCGCGGCGACCAGCGCCAGCGCGGAGACGAGGACGAGCAGGAGAAGCAGAAATCTCTTCGTCATCGAATCGTTGGCCTTGTACGAAATTCTCCTCACGCTACGCCTCCCTTGAGACTGACCCCCGCAGGCTTGACGCGGAGACCCTACGGGGCGCAGGGGCCGATTTCAAGCCGACTTGGGAGGAGCGGGCACCCAATGTCCACCAGTTCGCAACCGCATTCTTTTTGTCGAGTCCTGTCTTAATTCGCAGCAGAGCGGGTGAAATTCGACCGGGATCCTGCGAAAGTGTTGGGAATGACCGTGGAACCAGGGACTTTTGGCAGCCTCAGGGAGCTGAATCGGCTCCGCGTCGTGGACGCGCTGCGCCGCCAGGGCACGGCGAGCAGGAGCGAGCTCGCCCGCCTGACCGGGCTCTCGCGCACGACCGTGACCACGCTCGTGGCCGATCTCCAGGGGCGCGGGATGATCGCCGAGCAGGAAGCAGGCCGCACGGGCCCGTCGGGCCGCGGCCGCCCGCCCGTCCTCCTGAGGCTCGACGCCTCCGTCGGCGCCGCGCTCGGCATCGACTTCGGCCACCGGCACGTCCGCGTGGCCGTCGCAGACCTCTCCTCCACGGTGCTGGCGGAGCGCATCATCGCGCTCGAGGTGGACGACGACGCCGCGACGGCGCTCGACGCCGCCGCCGACCTCGCCGCGGAGGTGCTCGCCGAGGCCGGGACCGACCGCACCCGCCTGATCGGCGCCGGCATGGCGCTCTCGGGGCCGATCGACCGCGACACGGGGACCGTCGCCTCCACGGTGGTGCCCGGCTGGGCCGGCGTCAACGCCGGCGAGGAGCTCTCGCGGCGGCTCGGCGTCCAGGTCGAGGTGGACAACGACGCCAACCTCGGCGCGCTTGCAGAGGTCTCCTTCGGCGCGGGCCGCGGGCTCGCGGACGTGATCTACGTGATGATGTCGGCGGGCGTCGGCGCGGGGCTCGTCCTCGGCGGGCGCCTCCACCACGGGTCGACCGGCATCGCGGGCGAGCTCGGGCACGTGCAGGTGCGCGTCGACGGCGCGGTCTGCCGCTGTGGGAACCGCGGCTGCCTCGAGACGGTGGCCTCGACGGAGGCGATCGTCAAGCTTCTCCGCCCGGCCCACGGGGACCAGCTGACGCTGCGCGGCGTGATCGAGCTGGTGGCCGACGGCGACCTGGCCGCGACGCGCGTCGTCAACGACGCCGGCCGTGCGGTCGGACGCACGCTCGCCGACCTCTGCAACCACCTCAACCCGGCCGCCATCGTCGTCGGCGGCGACCTCAGCGGAGCCGGGGAGCCGCTCCTCGAGGGGATCCGCGCGTCGATCGACCGCTATGCCCTGCCGGGCGCCGCGCATGCCGTCGAGGTGAAGCCGGGCGTGCTCGGCGAGCGGGCCGAGGTGCTGGGCGCCCTCGCCGTCGTGATCGCGGACACGGACCGGCTCCGTTCCGCGGGGCTGGCGCCGCTGCGCTCGGGCGCCGTCCGCTAGTCCGCCGACGCGGACGGATAGCGCAGGATGCTGTCGGCGAGCTTCGACGCGTCGCCGAAGATGCCCGCGATCGCGAGGCCCTCGTCAGGCACGACGCTGCCCGGGAGAAGCGCGGCGCGGCGGATGGCCGCCGCCTGGCCGACGTGGCAGTCGGCGCCGATCGCCGCCGGGCCGCGGATCTGGGCGTCGGCCTCGACCGTCACGTTCGGCCCCAGGACGACGGGACCGTCGATGGTCGACGTGGCGTCGATCCTGCACCCGTCCTCGGCCCAGACGCCCGGCGAGATCTCCGTGCCGGGGATGTCTACGCGGACGTGCCCCAGGACCGCGTCGAGGATCGTGTTGCGGAGCTCGTCCAGGTCGCCGACGTCGTTCCAGTAGGCCATCGTCGTGTAGGCGTAAACCTCCTCGCCGGCGGCGACGAGGTTGGGCCAGACGTCCTCGCCGAAGTCGTAGAACGTGTCGGGCGGGATGCGCTCGAGGAGCTCGGGCTCGATCACGTAGATGCCGCAGTTGGCAAGGTCGCTGCGGGCCTCGTCCCGGCGGGGTTTCTCCTGGAACCCGCGCACGCGCGTGTCGCGGTCGAGGATGACCACGCCGTACGAGGACGGGTCGCTGACGGGCTTCACGGTCAGCGTCGCGAGCGCCCCCGTTCGCTGGTGGTGGCCGAGCAGGGCGGTGATGTCCACGTCGTGGAGGCCGTCGCCCGAGGTGATGAGGATCGCCTCGTCGCCCCAGTGGTCCTGGAGCTTCTTCGTCCCGCCCGCGGTACCGAGGAGCTCCGGCTCGTGCGACCAGCGGATGTTCATGCCGAGCGCGGAGCCGTCGCCGAAGTAGCGCTGGATCATCTCCGGGAAGGCGTGGAGGTTGATCCCGACGTCCTTGACGTCGTGGCGGTTCAGGAGGTTGAGCAGGTGGTGGAGCACGGGCCGGTTGGCCACCGGCATCATCGGCTTGGGCAGGAAGTCCGTCAGCGGCCGCAGGCGCGTGCCCAGGCCTGCCGCCATCACCATCGCCTTCATCGCGCCACCTCCGTCGCTTCGGGCCGCAGCGCGGCGAGAGACTCCTCGTAGGGTGGACGGTGCACGCCCTCCTCGGTCACGATCGCGGTCACCAGCGCCGCCGGTGTCACGTCGAACGCCGGGTTGCGCGCCGCGAAGCGGCTGCTCACCTCGGCGGGGTCGCGCTCCTCGATCGGGATGTCGGCGCCGCTCGCGGCCGCCAGGTCGACGGTCGAGCTCGGCGCGACGACGTAGAACGGGATCTCGTGGTGCGCCGCGAGCACGGCGAGGGGATACGTGCCGATCTTGTTGGCCGTGTCTCCGTTGGCCGCGATGCGGTCGGCGCCGGTCAGGACGACGTCCACCTCGCCGCGGGCGATGAGCGAGCCCGCCGCGGCGTCGGCAACGACGCTGGCCGGCACGCCCGCCCGTTCCAGCTCCCAGGCGGTGAGGCGCGCGCCCTGGAGGAGCGGCCGCGTCTCGTCTACGAGCACGTGCTCGACGAGCCCCCGCGCGTGGGCCTCGCAGATCGCACCGAGAGCGGTGCCCACGCCTCCGGTCGCGAGGGGCCCGGTGTTGCAGTGCGTCAGGGGCCGCGAGCCCGGGGCGATGAGCGCGGCCCCGTGCTCGGCCATGCGCCGACAGCGCTCGACCTCGGCCTCGTGGATCTCCCGCGCCCGCGCGGCGAGCGCAGCCGCGTCCTGGTCGCCCGCACGCATCTCGGCGATCGCCCAGGGCAGGTTCACGGCGGTTGGCCGGGAGGCGAGGAGCAGAGCCGCGGCCTCGTCGAGATCCTCCCCGCGCGTTGCGGCCAGCGCGTAGCCGTACGCCGCGGCGACGCCGATGGCGGGCGCGCCGCGCACGGCCAGGGTGCGAATGGCCTCGGCCACGTCACCGGCCGACCGGCACTCGAGATACGCGACGTCGTCCGGCAGCCGACGCTGGTCCAAAAGCACGACCGCCTCGGTTTCGAGGCGGACGATCTCGTCAGGCGTGAGGTCTCTCACCGGAAAATGCGCAGCATTTTCCGGTGCTACGTGCCCTCGTCCCAGGACGCCAGGTACCTCGCCTGCTCCTCGGTGAGCTGGTCGATCTCGACGCCCATGCTCTCGAGCTTGAGGCGCGCGATCTCGCGATCGATCTCCTCCGGGACGACGTAGACCCGGCGCTCGAGCTCACCGGCGTGGGCAACCACGTGCTCGGCCGAGAGGGCCTGGTTCGCAAAGCTCATGTCCATGACGGCGGCAGGATGTCCCTCCGCCGTGGCGAGATTGACGAGGCGACCTTCCCCGATGAGGTAGACCTTGCGCCCGTCGGCAAACTCGAACTCCTCGACGTCCGGGCGCGCCTCGCGGGTGGCGACGGCGAGGTCGCGGAGCGCCGGGATCTCGATCTCCACGTTGAAGTGCCCGGTGTTGGCGAGGATGGCCCCGTCCTTGAGGCGCTCGATCGCGCCGCGGCCGATGACGTTCTTGTCCCCGGTCGCCGTGCAGAAGACGTCGCCGACCTCGGCCGCGCGCTCCATCGACATCACTTCGTAGCCGTCCATCAGCGCCTCGAGCGCCCGCACGGGCTCGACCTCGGTGACGATCACGTGGGCGCCCATGCCGCGGGCGCGCATGGCGACGCCGCGCCCCGTCCAGCCGTAGCCGGCGACGACGAAGCGCCGGCCGGCGAGGAGGAAGTTGGTCGCGCGGATGATGCCGTCGATCGTCGACTGGCCGGTGCCGTACCGGTTGTCGAAGAGATGCTTGGTGTCGGCCTCGTTGACCGCGATGATCGGGAAGGCGAGCTGGCCCTCGGCCTCGAGCGCCTTCAGCCGGATGACGCCCGTCGTCGTCTCCTCGGTGCCGCCGAGGATCTCGCCGAGCTGGTCGCGGCGGTCCTTGTGCAGGACGCCGATCACGTCGGCCCCGTCGTCCATCGTCAGCTGCGGATGGTGGTCGACGGCGGCCGAGATGTGCGAGTAGTACGTCTGGTCGTCCTCGCCGCGGATGGCGAAGACGGGGATGCCGTACTCGGCCACGAGCGCGGCGGCCACGTCGTCCTGCGTCGAGAGCGGGTTGGACGCGCAAAGCACCATGTCGGCACCGCCCGCCTTGAGCGTGCGGGCGAGGTTCGCCGTCTCCGTGGTCACGTGAAGGCAGGCGGAGATGCGGATGCCGTCCAGCGGCCGCTCGCGCTCGAAGCGCTCGCGGATCGCGGCGAGCACCGGCATGTGCCGGTCGGCCCACTCGATGCGTTGCACGCCCGCGGGGGCGAGGCCGAGATCCTTGACGTCGTGGCTGGGTGCAGTCGTGGCCATGGCCGCGGGTCAGTCTAATGAAAGAGCCCCG
>Ga0075418_10010692_pt1 | contig 10267 bp, 9 predicted proteins | sample SoiMetdeltSBSDD2_FD_81776 | JGI IMG/M metagenome (GOLD analysis project Ga0075418, IMG submission 81776) | Bulk soil microbial communities from a Populus tree surrounding site in Tennessee, USA - Soil MetaG P. deltoides SBSDD2 | ecosystem: Environmental > Terrestrial > Soil > Tree plantation...
CGATATTCGGGCGGGGATTAACCTGCACTTGCAGTTCGAGATTAATTTCGCTAAAGCCCGCTTTTTCAGCAAAGACGAGTAAATCCCGCTCGTCAAAATCCAGCATAGGATCGGAGTCCGGCTGGATACGATTGTAAACATTCTTCAGTTTATCGGCAATTACCATGACCGGTGTTACGTCATATCCGTTAAAGAGCTCCGGCGGTTCGGGCCACGAAAAACGGTTGATCGGCTCAAAGATGGACAGACGTCCCTTCGGTTTGAGAACCCGGAAGAATTCATGAAAGGCCTTCTGCTTGGCTGGGACGTAAATCAACACGGAGCGGGTTGTAACAACCTCGACTGACTCAGCCTCTATAGCGTGCAGATCATCTGCAGAAGCGAGCAAAAACGTACATCGCTCACTAATTTGCATTTCACGCGCCAGAGATTGGGAATGATCCAACAAGTCCTGTGAAATATCGCTGAAGATCACGCGGCTCGCCTGGACTTTCTCCAGTGCGCCGAAAGCGATGAGGCCATCGCCGCAGCCTACGTCTAATAAGGTTTCGCCTTCCTTCAAACTGGCATGACTCAAGACTTTGTCCCGTATTGGAAACAGAAAATTGACCAGCATGGTCTGCGCCCATTCGGGGTCACCGCCCGATCGCCGATGTAAAAGCCATTGTGCCCATATATCCAGTTTGGATTCAGTCATAGCAGGATTCGGAAGGAAAAGGGGGGTGAGTAAACCAGTAAACAGTTTTCAGTGATCGGTAGCGCAGTGCGCGATTACTGACTCACCGTATTCGTCGGCCAGGGAGTTAGTGTGGGACCGATCGTGGCAACGACATCCGGAGCGGCAGTTTGCGTGGGGCTGAGGGTGAATGACGGTGAGGCGAGCGGAGTCACAGTCAGCGCGGCGGAGGTGGCAGTCACAGGCGCGGTCGGGGTAACGGGTCCGGTGCGCCTCATCAGGCCAAAAAAGATGAATGAACCGAGGGCGGCCAGGAGCAGAATCCCCGCCAATGCACCGAACAACCAGGGAAGCCAGCCTTCCCCCTTCTTACTTGGCCCCGGTTTGAAATCCACCGGCACCGAAATCAAAATAACGGTGATGTTATCGTGTCCCCCACGCTCGTTCGCCAGATCCACCAGGGCCCGCGTGGCCTCCTTCATGTTCGACTTCAGACGCACCATCTCGAGGATCTCATCGTTCCACACCAGGTCGGTGAGGCCATCACTGCACAACAGGACTACATCGTTCGGCTGGAGTTGCACGCCCTGGTTATTCTCCGGGTGATGCGCGCCTTCACCGTCGAACAGGATCAACCGGAAATCGGGTTCGGGCGGTACGGGAGAACCCAGGTACCGGCGGATGACATGCACGTTGGGATGCTCGCGGGCCATTTCAGGTGTGATAATGCCTTTTTCGATGGCCTCCTGCACCCAGGTGTGATCGATCGTCAACTGCTGGATACGAGCGCCACGCATCAGGTATATGCGCGAGTCGCCTACATAACCGGTATAGAGTTTGTCGCCAACGACCCAGGCCGTGGCGCAGGTGGAACCCATGCCTTTCAGATCTTCGTTCGTAGCGGAGTGTGCCGCAATGGCATCACTGGCTTCCGTCACCGCCTGCTCGATGACATGTCTTGAATATTTCCCATCGCTTTTGGCAACGCTTTGCATAATGTGGTTCACGGCAAGCTCCGCAGCCACTTCGCCCCCACGATGTCCGCCGATGCCATCGGCCAGCACGGCAAACAACACCGGTGTCCGATCCTGGTCACTGACTAGAAACGACGCCACCGCATAACGGTCTTCGTTGTTCTTGCCCGTCATGCCGGCGTGCGTATGTGCTTCGACGTTGAGGTGCGCCCGTGTAGTGCGGATCATGTTACCGAATTCTACTGCAAGGATGCATTAACCGCACAGAGTAAATTACCCAAAATGTTTCAACGCGAATGACGCGAATAGGCGAATGACACAAATAAACGCTGAAAAAAATTTGTGATGATGGCGTGCCATGTCTTTTGGGCATGACAGGCGGTTTGGATGCGGTCTGATTCACCTGGAAGGATTTTACTTGCGGATAACCTTCGGTTCCGACTCAGCCGGAGGCCTGTTCAGGTCGAAGCGGTAGACCATCTGCCCGAAGTGGATTCGGTCTCCGTGCCTCAAACGGCGGCCATCGCGCGTGACCGATTCAAAATTCACCCACGTCCCCGCGATCGAACCGTGGTCAAAGATCATGAAGACGCCCTCATCCATCTGTTTGATGCGCGCATGTAACGGCGCGATGGACGGGTCATCGAGCACGCGCATCGATTGGACCGGATCCGTTCCAAATGTCATTTCCTTTCCAGCGATGGGAATGGGCGTCGCACTCGCAGGCTCGCCCCCATTCGTCAGGCGGATCAGGTAAGCCGGCGCCTCCTGCATTCGAGCAGACTTGGACGGTATCCAACCCGGGGCAAGCGGTTTGCGCGGCTGGGTTTTAATCTTCCGGGCTGCCGGAACCGTTGGCTCGCTGATCGCTGCCACCGGCTGGGTCAACGGATCTTCGAAGCGTTTGCGCGTCTCAATCCGTTCGATGGTGGAGGTGCCTCTGCGCCGGCCGCGCAGCAGAATCGCCATCAACGCCACGCCCGCCAGACCGATCGCGCCCAGCACCACGTAGGAGCGATAACGCGCCAGGAAGGGCCGCAGACCTCGGGGCGCCGGTCTTACCGTCAGGGTGACCGGCGTGGCCAGATTGGACTTCGTGAGACCCAGCACATCCTCGACCTCCACCACCATCTGGTGTTGGCCCGTCTCCATGTACGTGCTGATGTCCCATACGAATTTGTCGAACGGCGCGGCGGTGTTCTCAGCCACGATCTGTTCATCCACATACAGCGTGGTACGTTTCAAATCACGCGGATGCCCATCGGGGAATTCGATGATTATTTCCAGTTCCTGTTGCGTGGGGTTCAGGATGTCGGGATTATACGGATCTTCCGCGGGTGGTTGACGCGTGATCTGCAGCGGCGGCCCGACGAAGATCGGGTTGGGCGGCTGAACGTCCACGTTGAAGGATTGGTCCAGGGCCGGAATCCTGCCCTGCGCGCTTTCCACATACAGGCCGAGTGTATGACTGCCCGACGTGGTCAGGCCGGAGGTGTACGTGATCGTGTAAATGTGGCGCAGCGGGGCGAAATATGCATTGGGATCCGGGAACGTTTCGGGGCCGGAAAATGTGAAAAATGTTCCATTGGTTTGCAGGGCGAGAGACTTGAAAGCATTCGCACTCGGGCTGGCGTTGAATTCTTCCGCATCCAAAAACCAGACGAAGACCCGGACTTTCGAATCCACGGCTTTCTGGATGAGCGGCGCGATCGTATTATCGATATTGGGATCCTCTATATGCGATGTGATGAAAAGCACGGCCCGTTTCATGCCGGGCTGTTTGGGCGCGGCAACGACCGTATTCAAAGCGATCGTCAGGGTGTTCAAGTTGGGCGTTGAGTTGCGAAAATCGGGTTTGAACGATTGCAGGCTCACCAGCCAGTCCCGAGCGCTGGCGTGATTGATCAGTGACGATAACGAAACCAGGCTCAAGTCATCCTGCGACTCGGCGGGCAGTGTGTTGATCCAGGCAGTGAGCGTCTCTACGACACGACTGAAGCGCGGCACGCCGTTCGGATTCCGCATGGCCAGCGCGGGCCCCGGGTTGACCGCCACCACGATCTGCACCGGTGTCACGGACTCGGCAATCTGATCCACTTCACGCGGCGCGCCGTCTTCATAAACAGTCAACGCCGCAGGTTCCAAACCAGAGATAAACTCGCCGTTCGCGTCGTACACGTCCAGCAGGGCGCGCACTTGCGGGAAATCCTGCGAATCGATCCCAGCCAGTTCTGCATACGCCGCCGTTTGAGCGGATACGGAAAGCTGCGATACCGTGAACAGGCTTAGGCTGAGAAGAAATACAAAGCGCTTACGCATTCGATCTGGAGGAAATAATTGTCTTGTTGCTGTCCTCCAAAGGAGGAGGCGGGACATCGCTCGCCGGTGTCATACCAGCTCCCTCGTCCGGTTTGCGGGTCAGGCGCATGTAGGTCAGCGTCCAGGCGGATTCGGTGTACGCGACCAGAATGCCGTTCAACAAGATCAGGACCGGCAGGAAAAGGCAAAAACAAATCACACCAAGGTACAGAGGCGTCGAATTCTGAGCGTTTCCAAGCGCAAACGCAACGGCCGCAGGGAAAATAATAATGAACACAGGTAAGGCTAATATAACTCCCGCGACAAGACTTATCACGAAGAGAATAATCGCCATCACGATGATGGGACCAAGGTTCGTTTTGAAGACTTCCCAGCCGCGCGAAATCGCTGGCATCAGACCCATATCGTCGAGCACAACCGCTCTTTCGGCCTGGCCGAATATTACGCCTAACACAATCATCAATGGGATGAACAGACACAAACAACATAGCGCGAGCGAGGCGATCCCTGAAAAGCCCACGACGGCGTCATTATTCTGACTCGCAACCAATCCCGTAACGGCCACTGCCGCAAAGATGATCGCGAGCAGGAACACTGGAAGTAGTAATAGCACGGACAGGCCAAACACTCGTCCAAAATAGGGCGTACCTTCGCTGAACAATTGCCCGAAGATCAAACTCTGCGCGCCGCCATCCACCTGCGCGGTACCACGTATCAGGCCGATCTTGCCGACGCTGCTAATGGCGATCAGGATCAGCCAAATGATGAGAATCAGCAGGCAAAAGAGGACGAGAAACGTCGTCACATTATTTTCAATCCATTGGAACCACTGTGAGACCTGCGGCGGGAGATTCGGGCCGGCACCGCCCCCGCCATTGCCCCCGCCTCCGCCGTTTCCACCGCCTCCGCCACGTCCGCAGCTGGCCAGAATGCCAAAAATCCACAACACACGGTGCTTCCAGACAATCTCCCAGGCACGAGTTAAGACTTCTCCAAAGTTGAAGTTCATGCTGACTCCTTTTTATACAGAGGCGGCCTGCAAGGCAGGCTGAGAGTCACCGGACGAGCGTGTCAGGCGCAGATAGGTGACTGTGAGGGCAGCTTTCATATAAGTCAAAACAAAACTTTGAACGACACTGATGAGGGGGAATAGTACAACTCCAAAGATCGCCTGCATCCGCATGATGTTGTTGAAATCTGGCGCGCCCGACTCCATGCTGCGGATCATGAATAGAAACATGGGAATCATAAAAGGGACGAAGATGAAACTCGTTAAGATACCCAAACCTAAATAAAGCACCAGCGTGAGCAGAATATAACTTCCCACGTTCGAACGGATCAATTGATATCCGCGTTGAATGGCATCCGTTACATTCATTCCATCGGCAATCACAGCTGCCTCTGCCTGCTCCATCAGAGCCATGACCATCCAGATAAGAGGAGCCATAAGGAGAAACAACGGTTGGATACATAGCATGGCAAGGCCCATGGTTACCGCTGATAGAACAGCTGCACAGCCGAAGAAAATTAGAAAGAACGCGGCCAGCCCCAGACCGATCAATAAAATCGTGCCGAGTATCCTCCAAAAATATTGAGAGCCATCCCGGAGCAAACCCATGAACGAAACGGCCTGACCCTCCGTTTCCACGCGATAGATGCCGAGGGTCACAGCAGACCGGGATAGCACCTGCAAAATGACACTTCCGCCAATAAACAGGACGTAAAGAATGATACCAACGATGATCACAATCGGGTTTTCAACCCAGGCTTCGATTCTGTCCGGGTCAAAATTATCCGAAAACGCGACTGCAAGCCAAATTGGGAGAAACAGGAATGTAATTAATAATGGCAGCATACTAATCACCCACAACACCTTGTGTTTCCAGGTGATCTGCCAGGCACGGGTTAATATTGCCCCAAGATCAATAGTCACGGGTCCTCCTCAATCACGCACGCTCCCCGGCACTTGCGCCCGGGGGAAAGTGTCGACTGCGCCGCAACGATCAGCGGCTCCGCTCACACCGTCCCGGTGCTTCTCGGGAGCGCGAGTACTTAGGCTACTCCCATTCGATCGTCGCGGGCGGCTTGCTGGTAATATCATACACGACCCGGTTAATTCCGTCCACTTCGTTTACGATACGGCTGGCGACCCTTGCCAGCAGATCCTCCGGCAGGCGTGCCCAATCGGCGGTCATGAAATCGTCGGTGGTCACCGCCCGGACGGCGGCGGTTTCCTGATAGGTGCGCTGATCGCCCATCACCCCCACCGAACGCACAGGCAGCAGCACCACGAACGCCTGCGAAACCGGCGGCGGCTCCACGACCAGGCGCCCCGTCACGATCGACCCCGTGGAATATCTCCGGTTCAAAAAACCTGCATGGGACAATTCCTCCACGAGGATCGCATCTGCCGCCCGCAGACGGGACACACGCTCCGGCGTCACCTCCCCGAGACAACGCACGGTCAACCCCGGACCCGGGAACGGCTGCCGCCAAATCATCGCCGGTGGCAGCCCGAGTGCTTCGCCCACGCCCCGAACTTCGTCTTTGAACAGAAAGCGCAGCGGCTCGACGAGCTCGAACTGCATATCCTCAGGCAGACCGCCAACGTTATGATGCGTTTTGATCCTTTCTGCTTTGCGCTCCGGTGCGGACGATTCCACCACGTCCGGATAGATCGTTCCCTGCACCAAAAACTTTGGCTGGCCGAGCTGCCTGGCCTGCGCCTCGAACACGCGGATAAATTTTTCGCCGACAATCCTTCTTTTTTGTTCCGGTTCAGTAACGCCTTGCAGCGCCGAGAGAAATTCATCAGAAGCATCCACCGTGATGAGCTCGGCGTGCAGGTTATTCCGAAAGGTGGAGGCGACTTGTTCTCCCTCATTCTTGCGCAGCAGACCCGTATCCACAAATACGGCCACGAGCTGGTCGCCGATGGCTTTATGGACCAGCGCCGCGGCCACAGTCGAATCCACGCCACCGGAGACGGCCGCCAGCACGCGCTGCCCGCCCACCTGATTCTGGATGCGCGCCACCGACTCCTCGATGATGGAAGCCGGTGTCCAGGTCGGTTTGACGCCACAAATATCCATGACGAAGTGCCTGAGCAGCTTATAGCCCTTGGGTGTGTGGTTTACTTCGGGGTGGAACTGTACACCGAAGTATTTCCGCCGCATATCGCCCATCGCCGCGAAGGGACTGTTTCCGCTGCGCGCCAGGGCAACGAACCCATCGGGCATGCGCGTGATCTTGTCACCATGGGACATCCACACTTTGGAAATCGCATCCAGCATCGTGCCCGGCATCAGGGGTTCGATCTCTGCATATCCGTATTCACGGTTGGACGCAGGATACACCTCGCCGCCCAGGGCATGGGTCATGGCTTGCATGCCGTAACAAATACCGAGAATCGGCAGCCCCGTATTGAACATAAATTTTTGAATGTAAGGCGCATGGTCTTCATAGACAGACCGGGGACCGCCGGAAAGGATGAATCCCTTGGGCTGTATGGCGAGAATCTTTTCCATGGGCGCGTCCCAGGGGAACAACTCACAATAGACCTGGGCCTCACGCACACGCCTGGCGATGATCTGTGCATATTGGGAACCGAAATCGAGAATGGCGATGGAGTCCATAGATTATTCCTGTAGGGACGACCAGCTGGTCGTCCCTACGTCTGAGATAAGATGAAAATGCAACTGTGGAAAATCCTGATATTCGCCGCCGTTGACGATAAGCCGGTAGGCGGAGAGCTGGTTTTCCTCCACCAGGCTCTGCACGGTGGAATAGAGGTCCGTGAAAAAAGACGCATCCTTTGGATCCAGTGCCTGCAGCGTAGCGACTGCCTTTTTCGGCACGAGCAAAACATGGAACTTGTAAGCAGGTTTCGGGTGATAAAACGCCATCAACGTTCCTGTGTCGCGTAGACGCGCAATGGGGATAACAAAACTCATGTGAGCAAAGATCCAGCCGATCAGAGGAGAGAGAAGCCAGAGAAGTTTACGCATGCTGAGAAATAGGTAACAGGCACTTTATCATTAAACCGGTTCTCCAAAAACAACCCCATCCTCATCCATCGCAGTGATACAGGCCAGTGAATGGATTGGCACGCCCAGCGACTTGAGGGCTGCGCGTCCACCTTCGAATAGTTTTTCGATCAATGCGCCGATGCCGACAATTTTCGAACCGGAGGCTTCTGCCAGACGCGCCAGGCCCAGGATGGTCTGTCCACTGGCAAGGAAGTCGTCGATGATCAGGACCTTTTCACCGTTCGCCAGATATTCGGGCGATACGATCAACTCCACCATGCGTCCCTTGGTGTGCGAGGGGGCCAGCGTCAGATAAACCTGATCGGGCATGGTTATGGGCTTGGTCTTGCGCGCATACACCACCGGCAGACCGAGATGAATGGCGGTCGTCACGGCGGGGGCAATACCCGAGATCTCAGCGGTCAGCACCTTGGTCGCGCCGACCGGGGCAAAGAGCCGCGCAAATTCCCGGCCACAGGCATCCATCAAAAGCGGATCCACCTGGTGATTAACGAAGCTATCCACCTTCAATATTCCCCCGCCCAGAACCTTCCCATCCCGCAGAATACGCTGCTCCAGTTCTTTCACAAACGCCTCCTTGTGACCAGACAAATTTTCGTCATTGTACAACGCCCAAGGCGGATTTGCAAACTACGTTTTCTCAACGCCAGGGTGTTCTTACGTCAGGACGATTAACTTTTTTGTCCGCTTATCCTCGCTAATCCCCGCGAATACAGAACCAATTCGCGTGGATTGGCGAAGATTGGCGGACTTGTTTTTCTACAAGAAAGCCCTGGTGCCAGCACCTCATCTGACGGTAAGCCAGACACCCGCGAAAACCACCGCCAGACCGAGTGCGCGCGTCGCGTCGATCGGCCGTACGGCTGCACCCAGTAAACCAAAATGATCCATCGCCGCGCTAATGAGCAACTGCCCCGCGACAATCGATGTAATGGCCGCCGCCACACCCACACGCGGAATCATATAACTGACCGCGCCAATGACCACCAGTCCAAAAATCCCGGCGAGGAGCACGTACCACGGGACGCTGCGCCAGGCCGTTAACTTTCCACCGCTGTACACCAGGAGCGGGATCAATGCGATGAGAGCGCCGCCCACATGAACGATGAATACACTTTCGAATATGCCCAGTCGCTGCGTTATCATGCTCGCCATGGGACCTTGCAGCCCCACGGCGATGCCGCCGATCAATCCGACCAGGATGATGAGAAGAACTGATTCCATGTCTGATCCTTTAGCTTGATTTTGAATGATCTTACCTGATGCATGATTTTCGGCTCAACGACGAAACTGCAGCACTACGCCGGCAATGAGCGCGACCTGCCCAAGGTGGTAGGAGAGCATGTTATAGAGTCGTCCATGCCGGACGGGAGCGATAAACTTCGTCCACGCCAGAATGACATCGGACATGTAGAACAGGAACGCGCCCAGGCCAACCAGCAGCGCCGCGAAAGCATTCCACGAGATATCGGTCAACTTCAGCATGGCTGAGAGCAACATGATTGAAATCACCATGCCATACATGAGAATGGGAATGCGCAGATGCGACTCTCCCTGCGCGGCCAGCGGTGCAAGGATGCGGCGCAGCACGCGGACGCCGTTGATGCCGATAATGACTGCCAAAAGGAGACTCCAGCCGGAGAGCGCAGGGATCGGCGTATTAAAACCAATGATATAAGCTGCGTGCGCAAACAAAAAAGCAGTCAGCCCGGGCAGGAAGAAACGATCCAGCGAGATCATCAACAGCACGTCACCCACCAGCGAGAACAAAACGCCAAGCCCAAACCAGAGCAAGGCCCCTTTCAATCCGACCGCAGTCCACAGCCAGAGAAAGAGGGCAACCATCACAGTTGGTTTGGAGACAAATTCCAAACGCGGCCAATTTTTCCGCAGGGCCAATATTTCAAGCCCGGTACAGATTAGCGCTGCTATCAAAAAGAGAATCGGCACGGCATACTCCCACCTCCTATCGTACCATGACGCAACCATGCCGGATTGAGGCTATCCGGACCTGTTCTCCTTTGAGATAGTGAACAGTCCGTAAATACAAAATCCCCGAAGCCGTGTGGCTTCGGGGATTTTCAGCTACTGCTTGCGCTTGAAGAACTCGACCTGACGCTCATGTTTCTTTGCGTCTTCGAGTGTATCGAACGTGCCAAGGTTTTTGCGTTTCCCGGTTTTGGAATCCTTCTTTTGTGAGTAGAGACGATATTGGCCTGATTTTAATTTTCGAATCATGTGAACGCTCC
>Ga0075418_10010693_pt1 | contig 10267 bp, 4 predicted proteins | sample SoiMetdeltSBSDD2_FD_81776 | JGI IMG/M metagenome (GOLD analysis project Ga0075418, IMG submission 81776) | Bulk soil microbial communities from a Populus tree surrounding site in Tennessee, USA - Soil MetaG P. deltoides SBSDD2 | ecosystem: Environmental > Terrestrial > Soil > Tree plantation...
AGACCTTGGCGTAGTCGGGCACGACGTTGGGTACATCACCGGCGCGCTGAACGACATAATGCATTCGCACCGAGGGCCGCACATGCTCGCGCAGCATGTTGACGCCGTTGACGAAAGCTTCCGCGGCGTCGGAGGCGCTGCGTCCGTTCCAGGGATCGAAGGCGGCATGGGCGGTACGGCCCCGGAACTCGACCACGAAATCGACAATCGCCTGGCTGCTGCCGTTGTCGGCCTGGATGCGGTCGCCGGGATGCCACACCAGCATGGCATCGACGTCCTTGAAGAGGCCTTCCCGGGCCATATAGACCTTGCCCCCCACCGACTCCTCCGCCGGGGTACCGTAGAACCGGATGGTGCCCTTGAGCTTGCCGCTCGCGATCAGGTCCTTCACCGCCGACGCCGCACCGAGGCTGGCGACTCCGAAGAGGTTGTGACCACAGCCATGGCCCGCCGCGCCCGCCAGAAGGGCCTCGCGCTGGGGGACCGCCTTCTGGGAGATCCCCGGCAACGCGTCATACTCTCCCATGATGCCGATGATGGGCCGGCCGCTTCCGAATTCGGCGGTGAATCCTGTGGGCATGCCGGCAACCCCGCGCGTGACGCGGAATCCCTGCTGCTCGGCGTAATCAGCCAGCAGGGAGGAGGACTTTGCTTCGCGCAACGCGGTCTCGGCAAAGGCCCAGACCTGGTCGCTCAGCGTCGCAAGCCTGATTGCGCGCTGCTCGACCAGGGCGATGGCCTCCTGCTTCAGCTTCGGATCGGCGCCGCGTGGTTGCGGCAGGAGCAGCAACGGGAGGAGGGAGGCGAGCAGGGGGGTGCGCATAGCTTCAGTCTTCCCGTGTGGATTTTGATTGCGAGTGGCGAATCGCGAGGCGCGAAGCGGGGGTTCCTCCTCGCTCCCCGCTCTTCGCTACTCGCTGTCGCGACGAAACAAACCAACCAGCTTCACGAAGGGATCAAAGGCCCGGTCGACGACGCGCTCCTTGAGCGGAATGATCGCATTGTCGGTGATCTTGATGCCCTCGGGACAGGCCGTCGTGCAACACTTGGTGATGTTGCAGTAGCCAATGCCGTGCGCCTTGCGGAGCTCATCCCGGCGGTCCAGGGTGTCGAGCGGGTGCATCTCGAGCGCCGCCACGTGCACCAGGTGCCGGGGCCCGATGAACTCCTCGTGCAGGTGATGGTCCCGCAGCACGTGGCAGACATCCTGGCAGAGGAAACACTCGATGCACTTCCGGAACTCCTGTACCCGGTCGACGTCCTCCTGCTGCATCCGCCAGGTTCCGTCGGGCGCGTCGGGCGGCCGAGGCGTGAATTTCCGGATTTTCCGTTTGACCCGGAAGTTCCAGCTGACGTCGGTGACAAGATCCTTGTGGTGGGGAAAGGCCTTGATCGGCTCCACCGTGACCGGCTGGGCGAGATCGAGCTCATTGAGCCGGGTCATGCACATCAGGCGGGGTTTGCCGTTGATCTCGGCCGAGCAGGAGCCGCACTTGCCCGCCTTGCAGTTCCAGCGCACCGCGAGATCGGTGGCCTGAGAGGCCTGAATCTCGTGGACCGCGTCGAGCACCACCATTCCCTCGGAGATGTCGGTCTCGTAGGGAACCAGCTGCCCGGTGCCGGCGGTGCCCCGGAAGAGTTCGAATGTCGCTTTGGGCATGGAATCCTTTGGATGCTAATTGCCAATTGCTGTTAGCTCTACTTGTATTCCTCGACTAACGCCCTCAGATCATCTCTCATCGGTGCAATCGGCTCCTGCCCGAGCTCGATTCCCCCATCCGCTCCGGGCTGAACCACGTAATTGAACCCGGCATACTCGGCGCGCTTCTCGGGGAAGTCGTCCCGGAAGTGCCCGCCCCGGCTCTCTTTCCGCGCCAGCGCCGAGGTGACGATGGCCTCGGAGACCGTAAGCAGGTGCCGGAGATCGAGCGCGGTGTGCCAACCGGGGTTGTATTCCCGGTTCCCGCTCACTCCAACGCCCGCCGCGCGCCGGCGGAGGTGGACCAGGCCTTCGACTGCCCGAATCATGTCGGACTCGGTCCGGACGATGCCGACCAGGTCCTGCATCAGCTCCTGGAGATCGTGCTGCACCGCGTATGGGCTCTCGCCGGTGGTCCGGTCGAAGGGGGACAGGGCGTCGCGCGCCGCCTCGTTCACCTCCCCGCTGTCCGGCGTCACGGCTGGGTGCGTCCGGGCGTAGTCCGCGGCGTACTCCCCGGCGCGCTTGCCGAAGACGAGCAGGTCGGAGAGGGAGTTGCCTCCCAGCCGGTTGGCGCCGTGCAGACCAGCGGCGGCCTCGCCGGCGGCAAACAGCCCCGGCACGCCGCTCATCTGGGAGTCGCCGTCGACCCGAATCCCGCCCATGATGTAGTGGGTCGTGGGCCCCACTTCCATCGGTGTGGTGGTGATGTCGATGTCGGCGAGCTGCTTGAACTGGTGATACATGCTGGGAAGCTTCTTCTTGATGTGCTCGGCGGCCTTGGGAATCTTCTCCTTGATCCACGCGATATCCAGAAACACCCCACCGTGGGGACTGCCCCGACCCTCCCGCACCTCGCGCACGATGGCGCGTGCCACGTGGTCCCTGGTAAGGAGCTCGGGCGGGCGCCGGGCGTTCTTGTCCCCCTGTACGTAACGCCAGCCCTCCTCCGGCGTATCGGCGGTCTGGTCGCGGTAGTTGGCTGGGATGTCGTCGAACATGAACCGGTGTCCTTCGCTGTTCTTGAGGACGCCGCCCTCGCCCCGCACCCCTTCGGTCACGAGAATGCCGCGCACGCTGGGCGGCCACACCATGCCGGTCGGGTGGAACTGCACGAATTCCATGTCCTGCAACGCCGCGCCCGCCGACAGCGCCAGCGACTGGCCGTCGCCGCTGTACTCCCAGCTGTTGCTGGTGATCTTGTATGCCCGGCCGATCCCACCGGTGGCGATAACGACGGCCCGGGCGCGGAACAGCCGGAGCCGGCCCCGCTCGCGGTCATACGCCAGCGCTCCCGCCATCCGCCCTTCCCGGGTAAAGAGCGTGACGATCGTCACCTCCATGTGCACGTCGATGCCCTGGTGGATCCCGTGATCCTGAAGGGTGCGGATCATCTCGAGACCGGTGCGATCGCCGACGTGTGCGAGCCTGGGATAGCGGTGGCCGCCGAAATTCCGCTGCAGGATCCTTCCGTCGGGCGTGCGGTCGAAGAGCGCCCCCCAGGCCTCGAGCTCCCGGACCCGGTCGGGGGCTTCCTTGGCATGCAGCTCGGCCATCCGCCAGTTATTGAGATACTGGCCGCCGCGGAGCGTGTCGGTGAAATGCACCCGCCAGTTGTCGCGGTCGTCCACATTGCCCATCGCGGCGGCCACTCCGCCTTCGGCCATCACGGTGTGCGCCTTGCCGAGCAGCGACTTGCAGACGAGTCCGACCGAGACGCCCTTCGAGGCGGCCTCGATCGCGGCGCGGAGTCCGGCGCCGCCGGCGCCGATGACCAGCACGTCGTGATCGAAGGTCTGGATCTCCGGCATCAGAAGATCCTCGGGTCGCTCAGGATCCCGGACGAGCAGAGGCGGATGTAGACGTCGCTTCCCGCCACCATGAAGAGGCTCACCCAGGCCCATCGGGGGTGCGCCGAGTTGAGGCAGGTCACGCAGGCATAGGGGGACCGGAACGCTTTGCCCTTCGAGAACTGATCCCGGAAGCCTCCCAGAATGTGCCGCAGCGAATGGCATCCCAGCGTGTATCCGCTCAGGCACACGACGTTGGCGGCGAGGATCACCGCGCCGAGGCCCAGATGAAGCTCGACGGCCCCGGTTGCCGGGTCGGTCCACCAGAGCGCCTTCCAGACGTCGTAGGCGAGAATGAACAGAAAAATCAGCGCGACGAACATGAAGTAGCGGTGCACGTTCTGGAGGATCAGCGGGAAGGAGCGCTCTCCGAGATAGGATTTCCGCGGCTCACCCACGCTGCACGCCGGCGGATCGGCCCAGAACGCCTTGTAATAGGAGCCGCGATAGTAGTAACAGGTGAATCGGAAGAGCGCCGGAAACGGCAGGATCAGCAGCGCCGGGCTGAACGGCAGCCACCCGGGCCACCACCCCGGTTTGGGGCCCAGCAAGGCATGGGGCGAGCTGCCGAAGATCTCCGGGCTGTAGAATGGCGAGAGATATGGTCCGAAGGTGTAGTGTTCATTCTGGAAGGCGGCCCAGGTCGCGTACACCAGAAAGCTTCCCAGGATGATGAAGACCACCAGCGGTTGGATCCACCATGCGTCCCGCCGTTTTGTTTCCAGGAACCGGCGGCGGGTGATGGGGACCGTCGCGTGCGCCATGCGGAGCTCCGAAGGATGTCTGGATCGGTCAGAGGGAATGCGGGGAATCTAGCGGCGGGAGGCGAGTAGCTCCATGAGGTGGTCGAGCTCGACCGGTTTCACGGTATGGGTATCGAATCCCGCTTCCTTGCTGCGCTGGCGATCCCGCTCCTGGCCGTACCCCGTCATGGCGATGATGAGCGCGTCGTCCATGCCCCCCTGGCGGAGCCGACGGCAGACTTCGTAGCCGTCCATCCCCGGCAGGCCGATGTCGAGCAGGACCACCTCGGGGCGCTCGGCGGCCACCGCCTCGAGCGCCTGGACGCCGTCGTGCGCCACCGCGACCTGGTGGCCGCTCAGCGACAACAGCATCGCGAGGCTCTCCGCGGCATCCTTGCTGTCGTCGACGATGAGAATCCGGCGTGGCGATCCGACCTGACGCTGTCCGGGGAGAGGGTTCACGCGGACACTGGATTCCTGGGGGCGCAGACACGGGAGCCGAATCACGAATTCGCTGCCTCGATCGACGCCGTCGCTGCTGGCGCTCACACTCCCCCCGTGCATCTCCACCACCGTTTTGACCAGGGACAGCCCGATTCCCAGCCCGCCCTGCGACCGGTCCAAGGTGCGCTCACCCTGCGAAAACAGCTCGAATACTTCCGAGAGCATCTGGGGTGGGATGCCGATGCCGTGGTCCCGCACCGTGATCACCACATCCTGGTCCTCCTGCTCCACCGTCAGCTCGATGCGGCCCGATTCATTCTGATACTTGGCGGCATTGTTGAGCAGATTGGCCACCACCTGGGTCAGCCGCGCCAGGTCGCCCTGTACTTCGACCGAATGCGCCGGCAGGGTCACGATGAATTCGTGGTGATAGCTCTCGATGAGCGGTCGGCTGGCCTCCACCGCGCCTGCGATGGCGGTGGCGATGTCCAGCCGCTCGGGGCGGAGCTTGATCTTGCCCAGCGTGATGCGCGAGACGTCGAGGAGATCGTCCACCAGCCGGGTCAGCTGGTAGGCCTGGCGCTCGATCACCTCCCGGCACCAGAGCAGGTCCGGATCGCCGGACTCCTTCATGCGCATGATGTTGACGGCGTTCACCACCGGGGCGAGGGGATTGCGAAGCTCGTGGGCCAGCAGGGCGAGGAACTCGTCCTTGCGGCGGTCGGCTTCGCGAAGCTGCTCGGTGAGCGCCAGCTGGCGCGCCATCGACGCCTCGAGCTCGGCCGTCCGCGCGGTCACCCGGTCTTCCAGCTCGCGGGTCAGCCGCTCCGAGTCGCGGGTCTTGCGATACAGCTCGGCAAAGACGCTGACTTTGGCGCGAAGCAGCTCGGGAATCACCGGCACCGAGACGTAATCCACCGCTCCGGATTCGTAGCCCTTGAGCTGGTCGAGGTCGCTCAGGTGGACCGCGGAGACGAAGATGATGGCCGTCTTCTGGAATCGCGGGTGCTGCCGGATGATCTCGGCGAGCTCGAAACCGTCCAGCTCCGGCATGCTCACGTCCATCAGGACCACGGTGATGTCGGTCTTGAGGAGGTGCTCCAGCGCTTCCCGGCCCGAGTTGGCTTTGATCAGGTTCTCGCCCAGCCCGCTCAGGATGGCCTCGTAGCTGAGCAATTTCCCGGGCTGGTCGTCGACCAGCAGGATGTTGACCGGATCGTGCACCGGCAGGGCCACTGCCGCCGTTACCGGTGCAGCCACATGCGCAACGCGGAGAGGAGTTGCTCGGTGTTGACCGGCTTGGCCAGGTAGTCGGACGCGCCGGCTTCCAGGCATTTTTCGCGATCGCCCTTCATCGCCTTGGCCGTGAGCGCGATGATGGGAAGCCGCCGGAACTCGGGCCGCTGCCGGATGGCCTGCATCGTCTGATACCCGTCCATCTCGGGCATCATGATGTCCATCAGGGTAATCGCGACATCGGGTGTGGAGTCGAGCGTGGCGATCGCCTCGTGCCCGGTGCCCGCCGTCAGCACCTCCATGCCGCGCCGCTCGAGCACGCTGCTCAGGGCGAAAATGTTCCGCACGTCGTCGTCCACGACCAGCACTTTCTTGCCCACCAGGTCGTCGTCGGACCGGTGGAGCCGGTCGAGCATCTTCTGCTTTTCCGGCGGCAGGTTCGACACGACGCGATGAAGGAAGAGCGCCGTCTCGTCCAGCAGCCGCTCCGGCGATTCCACCCCCTTGACGACGACGCTCCGGGCCAGGGTATGCAGCCGGGAGTCTTCTTCCGGCGAGAGCTCCTTCCCGGTAAAGACCACCACGGGAAGATCCGCCAGCGCGGCGTCGTCCCGGATCGCCTCGAGGACATCGAAGCCCGACATGTCCGGCAGCCGAAGATCGAGGACCGCGCAATCGTATTGCTGCTCGCGCAGCGCCCGCAGCGCCGCCACCCCTGTTCCGGCCGTGGCAATCTCGACGTCGTCGTGTCCCAGGAGCTCGCTGATGCTCACCTGCTCGGCTTCGTTGTCTTCGACCACGAGGAGCCGCTTGGAGCGGGGCGCCGAAAAATCCTTGATCCGGTTCAGTGCCAGCTCCAGCCCTTCGGTCGTGGTGGGCTTCGGGAGGAAGCTGAAGGCGCCGCGGGCCAGTCCATGCTGCCGGTCCTCGTCGAGCGTCACGATCTGGACCGGGATGTGCCGCAGCGCCGGGTCCTGCTTCAGCTGGTTGAGCACGGTCCACCCCAGCATGTCGGGGAGGAAGACGTCGAGCGACACGGCGGTGGGGTGGTAGTCGCGCGCCAGCGCCAGCGCGTCGCCGCCTCGCATGGCGACCAGGACCTTGAAGCCCTGGGCCCGGGCCACATCCACCAGCACCCGGGCGTAGTGCGGGTCGTCCTCGACGATCAGGAGCACCGGCATGCCCTCCACCAGCTCGTGCCGGTCGTCGGGAATCGCCTCGACCGGCCGGTCCCAGACCCGCACCACCGGGAAGCCTCCGGTACGCGCCGCCTTCGATTCGACCTCGGGCGAGCCACTCACCGACGCCGTGGGACCGACATAGGTCTGCGGCAGGTACAGCGTGAAGGTGCTGCCCTTGCCGGGCGTGCTGCGAAGCTGGATCTCACCACCAAGGAGGCTCGCCAGCTCGCGGCTGATCGCGAGGCCCAGTCCGGTGCCGCCGTATTTGCGGCTGGTGCCGGCATCGGCCTGCTGGAAGGCCTCGAAGATGATGCGCTGCTTCTCCTGCGGGATGCCGATACCGGTGTCGGATACCTCGAACGCCACGACGCTGGCGGTGCGCTTGAGGATCGGGTGATCGGTGGACCAGCCGGCCGCCGCGGGGGAGACGCTGATCCGGACCCCACCGTGCTCGGTGAATTTGAAGGCGTTCGAGAGCAGGTTCTTGAGCACCTGGGTGAGCCGCTTGGTATCGGTCACGATGGTCCGGCCCAGGCCGGGGTCGATCCGCACCTCGAGCGACAGATTGCGGTTGTCCGCCTCGTGCCGGAACGGCCGCGCCAGCGATTCGAGGAGGCCGTTCACCGCGACTTCCTCGGGGGAGACGGTCACCGTGCCCGACTCGATCTTGGAAAGGTCGAGAATGTCGGTGATCAGATTGAGCAGGTCGGTGCCCGCCCCGTGAATGGTGCGGGCAAACTCGACCTGCTTCGGCAGCAGGTTGCCCTCCGAGTTTTCGCCGAGCTGCTGCCCCAGGATCAGGATGCTGTTGAGCGGGGTGCGGAGCTCGTGCGACATGTTGGCGAGGAACTCCGACTTGTACTTCGACGTGAGCGCCAGCTCGCTCGCCTTTTCCTCCAGCGCCCGCCGGGCCTGCTCGATCTCCTGATTCTTCCGCTCCACTTCGGCGTTCTGCTCGGCCAGCTGCTGGGCCTTCTGCGCCAGCTGCTCGTTGGTCTGCTGCAGCTCCTTCTGCTGCGTCTGCAGCTCCGCCGCCAGCTGCTGCGACTGCTTGAGCAGACCCTCGGTCTGCATCGTGGCCTCGATGCTGTTGAGCACGATGCCGATGCTGGCAGTCAGCTGCTCCAGGAACGCGAGATGCGACGCGGTGAAGTGACTGAGCGAGGCCAGCTCGATGACCGCCTTGACCTCGTCCTCGAACAGCACCGGAAGGACGATCACGTTGCGGGGCGCCGCATTGAACAGTCCGGAGCTGATCGCCACCGTCTCGCCGGGAAGGTCGGAGACCACCATCCGGCGCTTCTCGATGGCGCACTGGCCCAGCAGCCCCTGGCCGACCCGGAGCGACTGGCGATGCCCGTTCTGGCCGTCGTCGGCAAAGGCCGCGACCAGCCGGAGCTCGGGGTCGTCGGTGCCTTCGACCCGGTAGATCACGCCCTGGTGCGCGTTGACCAGCGGGGTGAGCTCGGAGAGCAGCATCCGGCCCACCGCCGCCAGATCGCGCTGCCCCTGAAGCATGCCGGTGAACCGCGCCAGGTTGGTCTTGAGCCAGTCCTGCTCGGTGTTCCGGTCGGTGGTGAGCCGGAGGTTGTCGATCATCGTGTTCAGGTTGTCCTTGAGCTCGGCCACTTCGCCCCGCGCCTCGACCTGGATCGACCGGGTCAGGTCGCCCTGCGTCACCGCCGTCGCCACTTCGGCGATGGCGCGCACCTGGGTGGTGAGGTTCGCGGCCAGCAGGTTCACGTTGCCGGTCAGGTCCTTCCAGGTGCCTGCCGCGCCCGGCACGTTGGCCTGCCCACCCAGCCGCCCTTCGACGCCGACCTCGCGCGCGACCGTCGTCACCTGGTCGGCAAAGGTCGCGAGGGTCGCGGTCATGTTGTTGATCGTCTCGGCGAGCGCCGCCACTTCCCCCTTCGCGTTCACCGTCAGCTTCGGCTTGAGGTCGCCGTTCGCCACCGCCGTCACCACCTTGACGATGCCGCGCACCTGCTCGGTGAGGTTGGCGGCCATGACGTTGACGTTGTCGGTGAGATCCTTCCAGGTGCCGGCGACGCCGGGCACCTTGGCCTGCCCGCCCAGCTTGCCCTCGGTGCCGACCTCGCGCGCCACTCGGGTGACCTCCGCCGCGAACGCGTTCAGCTGGTCCACCATGGTGTTGATGGTGACCTTGAGCTCGAGAATCTCGCCCTTCACGTCGACGGTGATCTTGCGGGACAGGTCGCCCCGCGCCACGGCGGTCGTGACTTCGGCGATGTTGCGCACCTGGGTGGTGAGATTGGCGGCGAGCAGGTTCACGTTGTCGGTCAGGTCCTTCCAGGTGCCGGCGACGCCGGAGACCACCGCCTGGCCGCCCAGCTTGCCGTCGGCGCCGACCTCGCGCGCCACGCGGGTGACTTCCGCCGCGAAGGAGCGGAGCTGCTCGACCAGCGTATTGAGCGTCTCCTTGAGGTTGAGCAGCTCGCCCCGCACGTCTACGGTGATCTTCTTCGAGAGGTCGCCGTTGGCGATCGCCGTCGCCACCTCGGCGATGTTACGGACCTGCGCGGTCAGGTTGCCCGCCATGAAGTTCACCGAGTCGGTCAGGTCCTTCCAGGTGCCGGCCACGCCGGGGACCACCGCCTGACCGCCGAGCTTCCCGTCGGTGCCGACCTCGCGCGCCACCCGGGTGACCTCGCCGGCAAAGCCGTTCAGCTGGTCGACCATCGTGTTGATGGTGTCCTTGAGCTCGAGGATCTCTCCCTTGACGTCGACCGTGATCTTGCGGGAGAGGTCGCCCCGCGCCACCGCGGTGGTGACCTCGGCGATATTCCGCACCTGCGCCGTGAGGTTCGACGCCATGAAGTTCACGTTGTCGGTGAGACCCTTCCAGGTGCCGGCGACGCCGGGGACCTGGGCCTGGCCGCCGAGCTTGCCTTCGGTGCCCACCTCGCGCGCGACGCGGGTCACTTCCGACGCGAAGGCGTTGAGCTGAACCACCATCGTGTTGAGGGTGTTCTTGAGCTCCAGGATTTCTCCCGACACGTCGACGGTGATCTTCTTGGAGAGGTCGCCGTTGGCGATGGCGGTCGCCACCTCGGCGATGTTGCGGACCTGCGCGGTGAGGTTGGACGCCAT
>Ga0075418_10010701_pt1 | contig 10264 bp, 10 predicted proteins | sample SoiMetdeltSBSDD2_FD_81776 | JGI IMG/M metagenome (GOLD analysis project Ga0075418, IMG submission 81776) | Bulk soil microbial communities from a Populus tree surrounding site in Tennessee, USA - Soil MetaG P. deltoides SBSDD2 | ecosystem: Environmental > Terrestrial > Soil > Tree plantation...
GACGCCAGAAGCTGCAGTCGGTCTAGAGTCGAACAGCGTTCGAAAGGGAGTGCGGGTGACCGCTGAGTGGCGGTCACCTCACTCTGTTTGGTTCTAGGCGCTGCAGCGCGCGTTCACATCGACCGCGTAGAACTTCGCCCATCCCACTAGTTGACATCGCCAGGCGGCCACCTCGTCCCCATCGACGTGGTCGGAAACGGCAGCGATGGGGTGGCCAACGGCGGCCCGGCCGGGGCTTGATCGCTCCTCGGCTCGCGCACGTTCCGTTTGCGAAATGTCAAGAGTGAGCGTCCAGGCATGGAGGGCGTTCCGGCACGCATGGATATCATTGTGGCCCAATGCGCCGCACCCGGACCCTGATCTTCATCCCGACCTACAACGAGCGCGAGAACGTGGAGGCCATGGTCGCGCAGATCTTCGCCGTGGGGCTGGATGCCGACCTCCTTGTTCTCGACGACGCGTCTCCGGACGGCACAGGGCAGCTTCTAGACGACCTCGCCTCCCGCCACGACCGGATGCTCGTGATCCACCGGACCGGAAAGCGCGGCGTCGGGAGCGCGCACCTCGACGGGATCGCCTGGGCTTATGACCACGGCTATGACACGCTCGTCACCCTGGATTGCGACTTCACGCATTCCCCCGCCGATCTGACACGACTCCTCGATGCGCTGGGAACCCACGACCTCGCGCTCGGCTCCCGCTACTTGCGGGTAGGAAGCCTTCGAGAGTGGAATCCTCTCCGGAAGTTCCTCACGCGTTTCGGTCACTTCCTCACGAAGCACCTCTTGAAGATGGATTACGACGCCACCGGCGCTCTCCGCGCTTACCGCCTCTCCGGGATCCCGCGCGAGGTCTTCGGGATGGTGACGTCCCAGGGATACGCGTTCTTCTTCGAGAGCCTGTTCCTGCTCCATCGCAACGGCCTCACCGTGGCCGAGTTGCCGATCGACCTTCCATCGCGCACGTACGGTCACTCCAAGATGTCGTTCTGGGAGGCGTACCGGAGCTTCAAGCAAGTGGTGGCCCTCTTTCTCGCTTCCACGATGGATCCGGCGCAGTTTCGGCTCACTCAGCCGATCTCGGGGATCGATCCCGCCCTCGTCGATCCTCAGGGTTGGGACTCGTACTGGGAGCGGAAGCGGGACAAGAACTCTTTCGCGTACGAAATGTTGGCGAACCTCTACCGAAGGCTCGTGATCCGCAGGCGCCTGAACGCGGCGATGCGAAGACACTTCCGTCCGGGAGCGCGTCTCCTTCACGCGGGATGCGGGAGCGGACACGTGGATCAGCTCCTCCAGGACCGGGCGGAGATCACGGCGGTGGACATCTCGGTGCCGGCGCTCAGGATGTACACGCAGAACGTTCCTCGGGCCCATAGCGTGGTGCACGCGAGCATCTTCGATCTCCCGTTCGAGGACGGCGCCTTCGACGGCGTGTACAACCTGGGGGTCGTGGAGCATTTCACCGAGGACGAGGTACTCGGGATCCTGGGCGAAGCGAGGCGCGTCCTCAGGTCGGACGGCTTGGTCGTCGTGTTCTGGCCCCACGCCATGGCGACGAGCGTGTGGTTCCTCAAGCTCGTGCATTGGCTCCTGAACGACGTCCTCGGGAAGCAAGTGCGCTTGCATCCCCCGGAGCTCACCTTGCTCCGGTCTCGCTCCCAAGCCCGCTCCCTTCTACGCAAGGCCGATCTCGACCTGGTGGAGTACCGTTTCGGGCCCGCCGACGGTTTCGTGCAGGTGGTGGTGGTGGGGCGGAGGTCCTCGATCCCCGCGACGGCGTCGTGACGCGCAAGCTCGAATGGGGAGTGGCGCTGGCCGGCACCTTGGTGCTCGTCTTCCTCCACGTCCTCCTGCTTCAGAACGCCGGTGCGCTCTGGCGCGACGAGGTCAACAGCGTCAATCTCGCGTCCTTGCCGTGGCCGCAGTTCTGGCAGTCCCTCCAGTGGGACTCGTTCCCCGTTCTCTGGTTCGTGCTCCTCCGGACCTGGACGGCGATCGGGCTCGGCTCAACCGACATGGGTCTGCGAGCGCTGGGATTCCTCCTCGGTGTCGGCGTCGTTGCGGCACTCTGGCGGAACGCCCGGGCCTTCGGGATCGGTCCCCCGCTGTTCTCGCTCGCGCTCTTCGGGTTTTGTGCCGCGGCCGTCGCCTACGGTGATTCGGTGCGCGCTTATGGGCTCGGGGTGCTCGCTGGAATCATGACGTTCTCTCTCGCGTGGGAATTCGCCGAAGCGCCGACCCTGCAGAGGCTCGTCGTCTTCGGCGTCGCAGCCGTCCTGAGCGTGCACTGCCTGTTCTACAACTCCCTGTTGCTCCTCGCCGCGTGCGCGGGGGGCGCCGCCGTCGCAGGGCGGCGAAGAGATTGGAAGACGCTTCTCCAGATCGGGGGCGTGGGAGCGACGTCCGCGGTCTCGCTCCTTCTTTACCGCGAGACGATCCGGAACCAGAAGGCCTGGAACGCCATCGTGCAGTGGCCCATAGGGCCATCCTGGGTCTGGGAAAAGTTCGTCGAGGCGACCTCGTCCACGTGGTTGTTCGCCCACTGGGTGTGGGTCGCCTTCGGGCTCCTCGCCGCGATCGCGACCGTGCTGTTCATCCTTCCGTCCGCGAGGCTCCCTCGGCGGCAAAGGGATCTCGTCCTGTACTCGGGCACGGCCCTCGCGGTCGGTGGGTCCGCCTACGTGCTGTTCCTGCTGAAGCTGAGCTACTTCATGCAGCCCTGGTACTTCCTGTCGATCCTCGCCCTCGCAGCGTGTTGTTTCGACGGGATCCTGTGCGTGGCCGCGAGACCGGGATTCCGCCTGGCGCGGGCGGCGGGGGCGGCGGGGCTCATGGTGCTCGCGCTCCCGGGGCTATGGGGGATCGTCCACGAGCGCAAGACCAACTTGGATCTCGTCGCGAAGTACGTAGGCGCCTCGGTCGCGAAGGGGGATTTCATCGTCGTGCAACCGTGGCAGTGCGGGATCACGTTCAGCCGGTACTACCGTGGTCCGGCGGACTGGGTCACGGTGCCTCCCGTCTCGTCCCACGACCTGCACAGGTACGACTTCCTTAAGGAGGCGATGATGTCCCCGCGCGTCATGGCCCCCGTGCAGGAGCGACTGCGGGAAGTGATGGTGTCCGGACACCGGGTCTGGTGGGTGGGGGAGCTGTGGGTTCCTCCCGACGGAAAGGCGCCTCCCCTGATGCCGCCCGCGCCCCAGGCTTCTTGGGGCTGGGAGGAAAACGCGCACTACCAGCAGTGGGGGATGCAGTTGGGCTACACGCTCTTGCAGGAATCTGCGAACGCCTATTCGGTTTCCATCCCCTCCGACCGGCCGGTGAGCCCATTCGAGGACCTTCCCGTGGTCGTCCTCAAGCGGCCGGGTGCGAGATGACCGAGCGACGCGATCGTCGGCCTCGATCTGGAGCGGCAGCACGTGGACCTCTTCATGGAGCGGCGCTAGAGGGCGCCCTACAGGTGCCTTACCTTCGGAGCATTGCCGATCGACAACCCACTCCGAGTCTTGGCGACGTTGACGCCTCGCCCGTAGCCCCGTACGCAACCCTTTTCTGGGCCTCGCACGGTGCCCGGTCACAGAGGAGGGAAGTCATGAACCGTAGATGCGTAGTCCTGTTCGCGTCGGCCGTCGTGTTCTTGTTTGCCGCCGACGCTCGAAGCCAGACGTGTCAGGTCGATCGCGACCGCGAGCTGATGATCCGCAACATCTCGGTGGTTGAGGATTGCGAGCGAACGACGTGGGGTCCGTGCCCGAACGGCCCTGCCAACGCCGCCTGGACCTTCGGGCGACTGGCCGAGGGGCTCGCGGGGACGACTGATCCGAAGACGCTCTCCAGCTTCGTGCTTCGCTGGTTGTCCCACTGGGAGACGCCCCAGCTCGTCAACGGCCACGTCGTCCCGGCGCGGTCCACCATTCGCGACATGGTGATCGACCCGTGGCTGGCGGCGAGCGGGGGGAAGGTTCTCGACATGAAGAAGGCGCCGTTGCGATTGCTCGCGATCGTCGCGCGGCTCGACCTCCGGCAGAACCCGACTTACGGGCAGGGGAACGCCGGCGAGGCGCGGTTCGTCTTCGGAGTCCTGGACCTGCGGTTCCCACCGGAGCAGGCCCCGTCCTTCACGGTCATCGTCGAATACGGTCTCCCGGCGGCGACGTGCGAGGAGCAGAAGAAGTGGGCGCGCCTCTTCCATGGGCTCGGCTCGATCCCGTTCGGCGCGACCTACAACGCGACCCTGCAAGGGATCACCGACCGCTTCACGAAGATCGGGTCGAATCCGTCGAAGCCCAACGGGAGCGCCTTGAACCAGCTCAGGACCAACGAGGTGGAGCTCAGCTTCCCGTGGGAGCTGCGCGAATTCGCGCTCTTGCCCGATACGACGAACACGCCTCCCGTGCCGCTGCGCCAGACGACGGTCAAGCAGACGCCGGACAACACGTTCAACGACACCCAGATCGTGGGGGACTTCATCAACGAGTTCGAGGCGCAGATCCTCGCGCACCAGCACGTCGTCCCGAACGTCTACCAGGGTCAGAACTTTCTCGGAGGCTCGTCCTTCAACAACATCGACTTCTGGAATGGCCTCGGGATCCACAACAACGAAGCGCGGCACCTGTTCTCGCTCAACACGTGCAACGCCTGTCACGGGGCCGAGACCTCGACCGGCTTCCTGCAGGTCGGCCCGCGAACGCCCGGCAACGTCGCATTCATTTCCGGTTTCTTGGGAGGCGAGGACGGGACCGGGATCGACGTGACCGATCCGGTCGACGGTAAGACGGTGCGTCACTTCAACGATCTCGAGTTCCGCGCGAAGGACCTGTGCAGGCTGCTCCAGGCGAGCTGCTCGGTCCTCTCGACGGATGCTCCGACGAACCGCGTGCACTGAGCAGAGGGGTCGGCACGCGCCGGCTGTACAGCTCTAGGGTTGGCAGCCCTTGATACGCTCGCAGTGCCCGCAGCTCCAGCAGGTCTCGGGCACCCACGGGTAGCAGGACGGGCAGTCGGACGAAATCGGAATATCAGGACACCGAACGCAGGGTGGTCCCGCTTGGGGTGCGGGTGACATCAGGGCCTGCACCCCAAGCGCAAGCACCGGGTGTAATGCGCGAACGATTGTCATGTCCCGAAAGGGCTGGTGCGGACGCGACGAAGATCGCGTGCGTGCGTGAGGGTCAGCTCGAGAACCGCGCCTTGGTTGCCCTCGGACAAGCGCCCGGCAATCGGGCCGGGCCATCCGCCGGGTCCACGGTGTCAAGGTAGGGTTACACCCCATGGGCCATTCAGGGCCGAACAGCTATCTTCCCCGCCGACACGCAGGACTGCTTCCGTAAACCTTGTGCGGTCGCGGCCGAAGATCCCACCTCAGAGACCAACCACAGGGACGAAAGGAACGGTACCAGACCATGCGGACTCGGCTCACCTCCATCTCCTTGACACTGCTGCTGGCCCTGCCGGCGGTCGCTTCCACCAGCGAGCTGACGCTGACTCAAAAAGACGTGGCCACGCTCAGCAACTCCATTTTGGTTCTCAACGACCTCGCGCAGGCCCCCGACAAGGGCATCCCGCAGGAGCTTCTCGCGAAGGCCGATTGCATTCTCATCTTTCCATCCGTAGACAAGGGAGCGTTCATCGTCGGTGGCAAGAGCGGCAACGGCATCGCCTCCTGCCGGCAACCCGACGGCAAGATGGGCCCCCTGGCCTTCTACACGGTCGGAGGCGCGAGCGTCGGCTTCCAGATCGGCGGTCAGACCGCCGACGTCGTGATGCTGATCATGAACGCCAAGGGCATCGATCATCTTCTCGCGGACAAGTTCACCTTCGGCGGTGAAGCCACCGCCACCGCGGGTCCGGTCGGTCGCACGGCGCAGGCCGCGACCGACGCGCAGATGCATGCACAGATTCTCTCCTGGTCCCGCTCGAAGGGTCTCTTCCTGGGAGCTGCCCTGGACGGCTCGGTTGTAGGGCCGAACAAGCAAGCGAACACGCGCCTCTACGGCAAGCCAACCACGGGCAAGGAAATCTTGGTGGACTCGAAGCTCACCATCCCGGCCACGACCCAGACTCTCGTCGATTCGATCCGCCAGCACATGGCGGCCGCCGTCGCGAAGGATCTTGCGGAAAAGAACTAGAGCCGGCGTTGCTCAACGCCTGAAGGTTTCTATCTTACGATCGTTTTCGTAAACCTTGTGCGGCCGCGATCCTGGATAGCATGCAGCACGAACCTACAAGGAAGAAGTGGAGTATCGACATGAGTGCAGCTCGCAACGTTCAGTTCACGGTGAAAAGCGGCAAGGTCGACGAGTTCAAGCGTCTGATGCACACCGAGGTCTTGCCGCTGATGAAGAAGGAGAACGGATTCCGCCAGGCCATCACGGTTGTGGATAAGAACACCGGCATGAGCATCTCCGTGTGGGACGACCGCGCCAGCGTCGACAACTACAACACGAAGGTCTACCCCGAGGTCCTCAAGACGCTCAGCCCCGTTCTGGACGGAACACCCCGCGTTGACACCTACGACACGATCTTCGCCACCGTCCCCGAACTCGTCCAGGCCTAAGTCGCAGAACGGGCGCACGGTCTCCGAGGTCAAGCTGAACAGCCGCGATTTCGGCGGTCGCGCCCTGACCATGAACGAGGCCAAGAAGCGTTCGTCTCGGTAGTCTTCCAGCAGTCGCTCAGGGGGCACCGCTTTGACGGTGCCCTTTGTTTTGGTTTCATCCGTACCGCGCCACGCCAGTACGTCCAATGGAATCGTCTAGGCCGCGCACGCTTGGTCGCGGCTGAAGTACTACCCGTTCGGGCTGGAAGCCGAGACGAGGGGTGACAGCGTGAGACAGAAGCTGTGAGAGCTGGTCATTGACACGCCGTCTGCCGTCTGTCCTAATGGCGCCAGTTCGTTTCCCCAAAGCGGTTAATCCAACTGTAAGAGGAAGCGCATTCCGCCCAGGGGGATGGCCCTCCCGGCAGAGGTTTGTAATGTCTTATTGTCGTTTCGTTTCCGTGGTCCTCGGCGCCGCCGTGGCCGCTCTCGCGTCGATCCACGCGAGCGCCGGAGGCATGGACCGCAAGGAGATCGTCGCGAACGTCGCCTTCGCGTTCTACATTGGCGACACGTCCTTCCCCGCTGGTTCGTACAACGTATCCGCCATGAATATGGGCGCCGACAGCGTCATGATCCGCCCGTCGGGCGGGGAGGGCACCACGACCCTACCGGTCATCATGCGACTCGCGCAACCGGTGGGCTCCCCACAGGCGACCGCGAGGAGCCTCGTCTTCGACAAGGTCGGCGACCGGAGCTACCTGTCAGAGGTTTGGATCCCGGGTCGGGACGGGTACCTTGTCCGCGCGATTACCGAGACCGACGAGGAAGTCTTGGCGCGTCCGGCCAAGTAATCCTAGCGCGGGCCGGACACGATTCCGGCCGGCGCGAATGCAGCACGTCTCACCGCCCCGACCAGAGCAGCAACGGACGAGCGCGCCGTGCAGACGCACACCGTGTCGGGCGATTACTCTGTCGCTCCGCAGTTCGACAGACAGATTTCCAACACCAATTCGCAAGGGACGAAGCAGGGGTTCTTGGAACAGAATGGCACGCACTTCCGGTAATCCCGCTGGCACTGCTGCTCGCAGCTGATCGCGACGGCCGGCGTGACGGCCGTGAGGAATCCGACGGCGAACACGACGGCCAGACCCACTGTGAGGACTCCGCGAGCGACGATCTTCTTCATGACTGAGGCTCCTTTCATCATCTCGCCTCCGCCGTGGAGACGATGACTCGATGGTTCGCCCAGAGTCGCGGGTTGTCAACGACGGATTCCCATGCGCCGCGTCTCGCGGTACCCCGTGCGGTGGGAGTCGTCGGATGCCGAGACGACTGGCGGTGTCGATCGCTCACGGTTAGCCTCCATACGGAGGACACTACGATGAAGAGAATCGTCACAGCGATGGGCCTTGGTGCAGTGATCGTCTTTGGAGGATCCCAGTTCATCACGAGCGTCCGAGCGGACCCGCCTCTGGACAAGTGCGCCGCCGTCCTATGTCCGGTGTGCCCCGAGGGATACGTGGCCGCTCCGACGCCCGGCAATTGTTGCCGTTGTCTCAAGGTGCACTGAGTCTGAACGACGGCGGACCGAACGTGGCTCGGCCCCACTACACCGGCCATCCACACGAAAACTGTCTGGAAAAACGCGATCCGTGTCGGGTAACCGATGCCGCCCCCGACGTAGAGTCCCTACGCCCTCGGGGAGCATCCCGAGGGTCGGGACCGGGCATGCTGCCCGGACGCGTATCGAGGAGGTGGAACCATGCGGAAACTGCGAGGACTGTCCGTGATGGCGGTCGCCTGCATCCTGGGACTCTCGCTCATGGGACTCGCCACGAGCCAGGCGACCGCGGCGCGGTCTTCCTCCGTCGTCGCCCTGGACGCTTCGACGGAGCTGGCGCTCCTCGGTGCGGGCGAGCTCGAGGTGCTGAGCGTCACGTGCACCTCCTTGTGCCCCGCCGATAATGCGGACTGTCTCAAAAGCAACTGCGGGGTCGCTACACCGAACTGCTGCTGCAAGTGGTGCAACGGATCGCTGGATTGCCGCCGAAAAGGCCTCCCCGGCTTCTGCTACGCCGAGTAGGGACCGAACAGGCCCCAACGTGTCCGAAATGGGGGAGCCGGCGCCTGCCGGCTCCCTTTGAGGGGAGGTCCGCATGCGTTCCGCCGTCGTGAGCCTGTTCGCCGTGCTGCTGGGTGCCGCTCCCTGCTTTGGAGAGCCCTCCGCGACCGGCGTCAAGCGCCTGGAGTTCCGTAGCGAGGTGCAGAACATACGGGCTGTCGATGGAGCGCTGGCGCGCGACGCCGCGCCTGGTATCACGCTGTCATGCGCGGAAATCTCCGGGCAGGTTGGCTACGGAAAGGTCCCGCACCGGCAGCACGGGGAGCGAGCGGCGTCCGCGGAGCACTTCGTCCATTTCGCGGTGGCGTATCCGGCGACGTCGTCACCGGTCCTGCTGTTCGACGCGGACGGGGATCGAACCCTGACCTGTGCCGAGCGGATCCCGCTGCTCGGCCATCCTCAGGATCCCTCGTTGATGTTCCGCACGGTCACGGTTTCTTGGAAGGACGACGGCGGTGCTCCGCGCACCCAGCGCTACCGCATCACCGTTCCCGCTCACCTCGACCTGTCCGCGGCGACAGGCGCTCGCTTGTTCGTCGACCTCGTGGACGTCCCCGTCGCGCGCTGGAGCGTGGGCGGGAGGGATTCGCTGTGGATCCTCTTCGACGGAAACTTCAACGGAGAGTTCGACCGCGGGTTCGGCGACGGGCTCCTGATCGATCAAACCGGCGAACGCCGCATCGACATGCGGCCCAAGGGCCAAAACTTCTTCTCCTACCACGCGCCGCTCGAGCTCCCTTGGGGCAACTTCGAGGTCACCGAGGTCGATCCAAAGGGGCGCTCGATCACCCTCGCGCCGGCGAGCGAGGCCAAGGTCCGCGAGTTTCGGCCGTTCCACTCCGGCGAGGTCGTGCCGGCACTCGAGTGTCGGTCCGGTGCCGGCAGTCCGGTCGCGATCGCGGGGCCGTCCGGTCGCTGGCAGCTCCTCTTCTTCTGGCTCTCGGGGTGCGCGTCGTGCAAGGCCGAAATGCAGGAACTGACGCCGCTGGTGGCCGGCATCGGCCCGGAGCGTCTCTCCGCGGTGGGGATCAGCCTGGACGAAGATCCCGTCACCTACCTCGGCTTCGTCGATTCGATCGCGGCCGGCTGGTCCCACTGCTACTCTGGACGAATGCTGTGGGACAACGCGATGGCGCGGCGTTTCGGCGTCTACGCCCCCTCGGAGTTCGTGCTCCTCGATCCCGAGGGGCGGCTCGTGGCGCACGGTCACGGGGCCCAAGGCGCGAAAGAGGCGATCGAGGCTGCATCCCTCAAGGCTGCATCCCTCAAGCGTTGAGCGTCAACACGGGCGCGCGTCGGCGCTCGAGCGTCCGCAAGTCGGCGAAGCCGGCCTCGAAGGCCACCTCCGGTGAGCGACTGGTCGCTGTTCCGGATCAGGTCCATCGCGCGCCGCCGTCGGTACTCCCGCGGAGTCATGCCCGTGTGCTGCTTGAACACGCCACCCGCACGTGGCCGACCCAGTGCTTGAACCGAACGCCGACCTTCGGGCGGAAGAAGGTGGAGAAGTACTTCGTCTCGAGACCCGTCACCTCCGCGGCGCGCTCCGCGGTGATGGGCTCGGTCAGGTGCTCGGCGACGTAGCGCTCGAGACGTCCCAAA
>Ga0075418_10010703_pt1 | contig 10262 bp, 5 predicted proteins | sample SoiMetdeltSBSDD2_FD_81776 | JGI IMG/M metagenome (GOLD analysis project Ga0075418, IMG submission 81776) | Bulk soil microbial communities from a Populus tree surrounding site in Tennessee, USA - Soil MetaG P. deltoides SBSDD2 | ecosystem: Environmental > Terrestrial > Soil > Tree plantation...
GCCGACACCCCGAGTGTCGGCTGAAAGATCCACGTTGGGACCGGGAGCGATCCCGCGATCCCTTTACTAATTGGCGACAGGCTCCGGCCCGTCACCATCGAGGCCATGAGAAGTATCCATTCGGTGCACCGGAGACGGGCCGCGGCATCGGTTAAGCTGGGTGCACCGGGCGGCCCGTGCCGGTGACCTATTCGTTCGGCGGCCGCGCTGTGTCGATTTCGGAGGCCATCGTGAGATGATTCAGCCGGTTGAGATGAAGACGACCCGGCCCATGGCACTCCACGACGGCGTTGTCTCGACCACGACGGACGTCTGGGACATGCTCGTGGCCAGCCGGGACGGCGACCTGGGCCGTGTGGAAGCGTTAGCCCAACGCTGTCCGGCACTCCTCACCTGCCAGTACGACTACACGACATCCCTGCACCTGGCGGTCCGGGAAGGCCACCTCGAACTCGTTCGCTTTTTGGTGGAACGCCGGGCCCTCGACCCCGCCTATTTGAACCACCCGTTCCGAGACTCACTCGTCACGATGGCAGAGGATCGCGGCCAGGTGGAAATCGCGCAACTCCTGAGGCGGAGCCTCGACGACCCGCAACTCACCCGCGCGTGGGGCGACACCGGGGCGATTGACTACGGCAAGGATGAAACCCAACGCCGGTTCCAGGAGCTTGTCAATAAGAACAAGCACGCCGAAGTGGAGGCACTGTTGAAAGGGCGCCCGGAACTGGCCCTCGACGAAACGGCGTTCTGGGGAGAGGGCATCCTGATGATGCCGGCCAAGGACGGGGATCGTCCGATGCTGGAGCTACTCATGCGACACGGCGCCCGCGTTCCCGACGTCTCCAAATGGGGTGCTCGCTACTACTTCCGACACTATGAGGTCGCCGCCTTCCTGATGGCGAACGGCATGAACCCCGGTCACATGAACTGGCGGCGGTTCACGCTGCTGCACGACATGGCGTACATCGGCGATGTCCGGAAGGCCGGTTTGCTCCTCGATCACGGTGCCGACATCAACGCGATCGACGAGGAATACAGCTCGACGCCCTTGGGTTTCGCGGCGCGCTGGGGGCGGCGGGAAATGGTCACCTTCCTCCTGGAACGGGGGGCCGATCCGAATCGGGCGGGCGCCCCGTGGGCGAAACCGCTCGCCTGGGCACAGAAGAAAGGTTACGCGGACATCGAAGCCGATCTCATTCGGGCGGGGGCGGCCGATGTGAATACGACCTGACGCCGCCGAATCAATCGCTGCAGCAGACGGCCGCCGCCAGGTCGGGTAAGTGCACGCCGAACCTGTCGGTGCACCGGACCGCGGCGGCGGGAAGTGATCGCGAGGGTGATGTCACCGCGCCGCCGCGGCCGGTGACCTATTTGTTCGGCGGCGGAGGTCACGGTGCTGTTCGATGCTCTCTGGCGAGCCACAGACCGGACGCGGCCGGCGCTGGGAGGAGCGAGCCGTGACCTTTTTCGAGGACCTGAGCCCGTACACCTATGGCCGGCTGCCGGAGCCGGACACGGTGAACGTCGGGTGGCTCAGCCGCCACCGGCCGTTCCCGCGCGGCCCGGTCCCCAGATCGGTCCGCGACCGGCTCCGCCTGCACTGCCGGAACGTCCCGTTCCGGTTCGTCACTAAAGGGTGGCACGACTGCGAGTTCTGCGGGCGGTGCCGCGGGGGTTGCCAGATCCGGATTGTCTTCGGCCGGGTAGCCTACGCCGCCCCGGTGCTCGTGGACCACTATGTCGCGGTCCATCGGTACTTGCCCCCGGAATGCTTCGTCGAGGCGGTGCTGGAGGCTCCGCCGCCCGGTTCCGAAGAGATGCTCCGGCGGTACGGGGATGTCATCCGCATCCGGCCGTGTGGGTCCCGGTCGGACCTCCGGAGGGTCACCTGGGTGTCATACCGCGGCCGGGGAGGCCGGATCGTGGGGTACAAGGACGGGCGGGCCGAGGTCGAGGGCCTCGGGGGCCGCGGCCGGCGGTGGGTCCCGCTCGGGCGGCTCTTCCGGGACGACCGGGAGACGCAGCCGTTGACCCCCGAGGACGTGCGATTCTTCGACCTGCCTGCGCCCGGTTGCTGACCGGTCTGGGGTAGTCCGTGGCACTTGGGCCCCGCCGAACCCCCCGTTGCACCCGACCCGCGGCGGCAGTAGCGTGTTGGAAGGCGAGAGCGCCTGCGGCCGCCGCGGGCGGGTGAACTAGTAGTTCGGCGGCATTTGGTATTCAGGCCATGAGCGATTCGCTAGGGCACCGTGAGACTCAGCGACCGCGCTGCCGGGAAGTCCGCGTTCCGGTCAGTTGGCTGTGGGTTCTAGTTGCCGCCGTTTGGGGTAGCGCCCTCGCTGGCCTGCCGGCCGCCGCACCGACGGCCATGCCTCGTCAACCTCCCGAGGCGCACGTCCAACCGGTCGGGCTCACGTAGATCAGACGCACCGGGTGCGCCCAGTCACAAGGAGAAATCAATGCCGAGGAAATGTGTCTACCTGACGGCCCTAGCCGTCACAGCCATATGGTTCACCGTTCCCGCCGCCGCGGAAGACAAGCCGAAGAACTTGCTCGTCAACGGCAGCTTCGAGGATGGCCCGGATGCGGGCGACTTCTTGCCGCTCGAACCGGGGTCCACGGACATCAAAGGGTGGACGGTGACGCGGGCCCAAGTGGACTACATCGGCGGCCACTGGAAGTCGGCCGACGGCAATCGCAGTCTCGACCTGCACGGGTCCCCGGGGCTGGGCGGGGTCAAGCAGGCATTCGCCACGACGAAGGGCCGCAAGTACAAGGTGACGTTTTCGATGGCCGCTAACCCGAACTTCCAGCCTGAGGCTGGGTCGGTGAAACTTCTTTGCGTCCGGGCGGCGGGGAAGAAAGAGGCGTTCAGCTTTGACGCCGCCGGCAAGACAGTAGAGGAAATGGGTTGGGTGACCAAGACATGGGAGTTCACTGCCGTTGACGATGAGACGACACTTGAGATCCACACGCTGGAGACGGAGGACACGAGCTGTGGGCCAGCCCTAGACAACGTTTCCGTCGTGGAAGCAAAGTAACCCCTGGCGAACTGCGTGGCTCAAGCCGAACGGGACCGCATCAATAAATGGACATTTAAAGTCGCCGACGGCCTACATGACAACCTAACGTTGTGGACAATTCTAACGAAATGGCTTCGCCGCAGGCGCCAGGGCTAATGGACCTGGGTGCCGGGCGGCAATTGCAGGTGTGTCCCCACGTTTCCGGAACTATTGATGCGTCGGTCGATGTAACCGAAGCGCGCGAAGGAGTCGCAGCAGGCGTTACCCGGTGCTCTGCGGTCGAGATTGCCCTCACTTCGGCTCGATCACGCCGCCGTCCCACTCGATCTTGCACTTGGGTAAGGCCTTCGCCAGGTTCTCGATCCCCTTCGCAGTCGCCTTCGTATTCACGAGTATCAGTCTGCTCAACTCGTTCATTCCTGCGAAGTGGACCAGACCCACGTCGGTGATCTGCGTGCCGTCGAGCCACACCGTGTTGAGTTTCTTGCAACCCTTTAAGTGGGCCACCCCATCATCATTCATCTGGGTGCCGCCGAGGTGGACGATTGCCAGGTCTTTGCAGTCCTTGAAGTGGGCCAGTCCGGCGTCGGTTACCAGCGTGCGGTTCAGCCACAGCTCGGTCAAGCCTTTGCAGTCTTTGAAGTTGCCCAACCCCTGGTCGGTCACGCGCAACTCTCCCAGATCGAGGCCGGTCAGGTCCTTGCAGCCCTTGAAGCAGGCCAGGCCGGCATCGTCCACTTCCGTGAATTTCAGGCCGAGCGTGTTGAGGTTCTTGCAGTCCTTGAAGCAGGCCATGCCGGCGTTGGTCACCTTTGACCGATTCAGCCAAAGGCCCGTCAAGTTCTTGCAGTCCTTGAAGTGGACCAGTCCGGCGTCGTCGATCTTCGAGTTGTTAAGGGACAGCTTCGTCAGGCTCGAGAGGTTTACTCCCTTCAACGGCGTCAGGTCCGCCAATTGACCGTTGACCTGTCCTTCTGTTTCCGTGCCGCTCAAATCGAGGACCCGAAGTGCATTGAAGACTCGAATCGGGGCAATGTCCGTCACCTTGTCGGTGGCGATACGCAAATCGGTGACCACTCCAGCCTCGATCTTGTGCTCGATCGTGCCGTCGAAACCCGGGTTGAATCGCATCAACTCCTTTCGAACTTCCTCGACCTGTTCGGCGGCGGGAAGGGCCCTGATGCGCTGGGCGTCGGCATCGGTGAAGGTGGGCGGCAGCGAACTCGGCGGCAATTCCTTGATTTCGATCTTGCGGAATTGCACGATCGTATTCTCATGCTGCTGCAGCCCGAATGATCCCTTCTTGTACCTCCATTCCGGATCGACCCAATGCGCTGTTTCTCTGCCATTGACCTTGATGACTAGCTCATTGTCGATGGCGATTACTTCCATCGTGAACCACTCATTGGGCTTGGGGGGCGGTGCCCTGTCAGCCTTTTCGATGTCGTAGTGGCACAGGCTACCCGTCTTCTTTCCAGAAGGATCTGTGCTATTGATTTCTGCCTCGTAGATATCAGGTCGGTATTCGGTCCCGGGGTGGCGGAACCAGATGCCGCCGTTGCCGCCATCGTTGATGCGGGCCTCGACGCGGAGGTGAAAATTTTCGAAGTCGTCGCGCACGCTCAACAGTTCGGAGTAATTCCCGAGAGCCACGCTGCTCAGCACACCCCCCTCCATAACAGTCCAGTTCGCGTTGGGCTTCCAGCCCGTCAAATCCTTGCGGTTGAAAAGTTGAACCCACCCATCGGTGTTCGATGGTTGCGAAACCGCGCGCTCCCGCACGGCGACCGCGACCCGTGTCACGTCCCCGCGTTGGACGGTGAGCTTGAAAACCGGACCGTAGCTCCCTTGTCCTTCTCCGGGAGTACTCCCGAAGAGCCGGCGCGTGCCGGCGGCGTAGTAACTCGGTTCGTAACCCTCCGCGCACACGCGTTCCAATTCATACTCGCCGGACGCGAGATAGACGCTCGGATTCGCCCGGTTTAGCGTCGCGACCACTTCCCCGTCTCGGCGCACGAGCACCTTCTCCTCGGCGGAAGGGTTGGCGAGCGTGACTTTCGCCTCGTCGTTCACGTATCCGAGCACGAACGGCGCCGCATAGATGCTTCCGGCCACCGCGAGCACTAGAACGATCGCCGCGGCCGCCCACTTCAAACGCCGCCTGAAGCGGCTGCGAGTCACGGTTGGTGCGCCACCGGGGATGCGCGAGTAGTCCTTGAGCGTGCCGTGCAACTTCAGTTGCTGCTCGCAGTCGGCCAGCACATCTGCGACTTCGCGAGCCGACTGGAAACGTTGATCCGGATTCTTCTCATGCAGCTTGGCGATGACTTTACACAACCACTGCGGAACTTCGGGGATGATCTCGCGGATGTCGCGCGGCGTGTCTTCGGCGACGCGCTTCAGAACGGCCACCGTGCCATTGGCGCGAAATGGCGGGCGGCCGCTGACCATCTGATAGAACACGCTGCCAAGACTGAAGAGATCGGCGCGCTGATCGAGCTTGTGTCCGAGCGCCTGTTCCGGCGCCATGTACATTGGCGTGCCGGCGATGATGCCGCTCTGCGAAATGCTCGCATCGTCGGCCGCGCGAGCCAGGCCGAAGTCGGTTAACTTCGCTTTCAGTTGCCCGCTCTCAAGCAGGATGTTGCTCGGCTTGATGTCGCGATGAACCAAATCGGTCGCATGGGCGGCGGCCAGCCCCTCGGCGATCTGCCGGCCGATCCGCACGACCTCGGCGACCTCGAGGGGGCCGATGCGGTTGAGCCGCTCCTGGAGGGTTTCGCCGGGAATGAACTCCATCGCCAGGTACGGGAGCGGGTGCTCCGCGACCTCGTAGACCTGTACTACATTCTCGTGCCGGACCGCGGCCGATGTGCGCGCTTCACGCAGGAATCGCTTACGAGCCGGCGAGGTTGCGGCCAATTGCGGGGCCATCACCTTAACGGCGACGACCCGCTGCAGCACGTCATCGAATGCGCGAAACACGATGCCGAAGCCGCCCTTGCCGAGGATTTGCAGAACCTCGTAGTGCCCGATGCGGCCGAGTGAATCGGGTCGAGTCGATTGAGAGAGAAAGGATGTTGCTTCGGATTGCTCCTCCGACAACCGTGATGGCCCACCGTGGGTGACGGTCGCATCGTGCGGGTTTGACGCGCCGTCCACGATTTCGGTCTTGGCGTTTGCTGGTTCCGCGGATGCGATGGCCGGACGCGACATGAAATTGCCGGCCCGATCGCTGGCCGCAAGTAATCCTTCCAGACGTTCGCGTAAAGACACTTCGCTGCCGCATGCCTGAGCCAAATAGGCCGCGCGTTCAGCGGATGGGAGTTCTAGCGCGGCGGCAAAGATCGTCTCTTCATTCATGGCACCAACCTCGACGCTCGATGGTTTCCATCAATGCGAAAAGGGCCGGCCAAATGGATCATGAAATCGGCGAATCTTCGGAACGGTCGTCCGCCGCAACTTGTTGAAACAACCAGGCTCGGCTGTAAGCCCAATATCTCTTTGCAGTTGCGCTCGATATGCCAAGCGCTGCCGCAGTGTCCTCGATGGTCAGTCCGGCAAAATAGCGGAGCTTGACCAACTCGGCTTTGACTGGGTCAATTGTCGCGAGACGATCAAGCGCTTCGTCGATGGCGACGATGTCGTCGTCGAGTTCCGGAGCGGCGATTGTAATGGCGTCGGCGTCGACGCGGTACTGTCCGCCGCCGTGCTTCGCCGATTTCTTACGGCGAGCACCCTCGACGAGGATCCGCCGCATGGCCTCGGCCGCCGCCGCGAAGAAGTGGCCGCGGTTATCCCAACGGGCGTCGTCCTCCGGACCGACCAGTCGGAGAAAAGCTTCGTGAACAAGGGCCGTCGGTTGAAGTGTCTGATCGGGCGGTTCGGCCGCCATACGCGCGGCGGCGAGTTTTCGCAATTCTTCGTACACGAGCGGGAGCAGTTCGGCGGCCGCGTGGCGATCACCGGCAGACGCGGCATCGAGCAGGCGAGTCACGTCGGGCATCGAGGGGATTCTACGGCAATCCGTCGATGTTCCTCATTTATTCGCCGGGTGTTCTGCAGCGTTGGCCGGTTATTTCGTCGGTTCAGCTCGGCACTGCGAACTTGCGCGCGTCGGTCCGACACACGTCCGACACACGGACGCGCGTGTCCGAGCTTAGAACAACACAACGGTCGAAGTAGCACTCGGCGGCTGGGGGCGTGCACGTTCTGTTGTGGCCGCCCCCGGCGGCCGGGGAGGAGCAGAAGAACGGTTACCTGAACGGCGACGGCCCGGTCAACCGGGTATTCGCCACCGACCAGTAGCCCGTGCTGACCGAATGACGGGCGCCCCCGGCCACCCGCCGTCGCCCACCGGGCGGTCGGCCGCGGGGTCGCGGCCGACCGCCCGGTTATCCCATTTCCCTTCCCGGAGTGATTCATGCGCAGCCTGCGTCTCCCGCTCACTTCATGATCACCACCCGGATCCGGATCCTCCCGGAGGACGACCGGTAGGCGTGCCCCGGCGGACAGCGCGCGGGCCGTCCGCCGGTCCACGACCCCGGCCCGCGGCCTCCTTCAGCCGGTGCCATTCCTGGTCTCACCTTTCCGCCGGTCGGCGATACCGGGACGGGGGACTGGCTCCGTCCCCGAATCAACCGGCCCAACGGGAGAGCGGGCCGCACTCCCCTCATCCCCGATCCAAATTCGGACCCGCCTCCGGCGTCCGGTTTGATACGCTATTCCCCGTCAGGACGGCACCTCCCAGGGGACACGGAATGGCCAGGCGACCCGCACACCCACGACCAACCTCCCGCCTCCGGTTCGACGCCCTGGAGCCGCGCGAAACCCCGGCCACGCCGGCCCTCGACTTCGCGGCCGGGTTCACCGCGGACCGCCTACCCGGCGGGGTGCCGGCCGGGTACGCCGCGGGCGATCTGCTCCTGACCGACGGCCGGGACCAGGCCCGGGCCGTCTTCGCCCCCGCCCGGGTGGACGTCCGGGCCTTCCGGACCTCGTTCGTGTTCCGTATCGACGGACCGGCTGGGCCCAAGGGGGACGGGTTCACGTTCGCCCTCACCGGGAATGACCGCCACGCGGCCGGGACCGCGGGCGGCGGCACCGGCGAGGGGCTCGGGTACCAGGGGCTGATGGACAGCGTGGCGGTCAAGTTCGACCTGGTGAACAACGCCGGGGAGGGGGCCAACTCGGTCGGCGTGTTCACCGGCGGGGCCGCCCCGACGACCCCGGCCGTCAGCCTGGACGGGACCGGGATCGACCTGCACAGCGGCCACCCCTTCCGGGCCGACCTCCATTACGTCGGGCCGGCTCTCACCCTGACCCTGACTGATCTCGCCGACCCGGCCCGCACCTGGACCCGCGACTTCGCGGTGGACATCCCGGCGGCCGTCGGGGCGGACACCGCCTACGCCGGGTTCACCGGCGGGACCGGGCTGCTGTTCGCCCGGCAGGCCATTGAATCCTGGACCTACACCGAAGGCCGCCCGGAGGCCCCGTTCGACCAGCCGCCGGTCATCACCGCCCCGGTCCGGGCGTCCTGGCTGTCCCCGGGCTCCGTGGCCCTCCGCGTCGAGGCGATGGACGACGGCGGGGCGGGCAACCTGAGATACTTTTGGGCGGTGGTGTCGGCCCCGCCTGGGGCGGCGCCCGGCATCCACCCCCAGCCCGACGGGTCCGCGCACGTCACGCTCGACCGGCCCGGCCGCCACTGGTTCCGCGTCACCGTCCGGGACGCCCGCGGGCTGGACGCGACCGCCGAGGTCGGCTACAGCGACCCGCTCCGCGTCGCCGACTTCGAGGTCGGCCCCCGGCAGGCGACCGTCCGGGCCGGGGAGTCGGTGCAGTTCCAAACGCTGGTCCGCGACCCGTCCGGCAGCCCGACGGTGGAGAACCTCGGAGCGACTTGGCGAGTGGTGAGCGGGCCCGGGACGATCGACGCGTTCGGCCGGTACACCGCCCCGATCGACGCCGCCGGGCCGGTGACCGTCCAGGCCGAGATTCCCGTCCAGATCGATTCGACCGTCGGCACGCGGACGGCCGAGGCCACGGTCGTCGTGCAGGGCGGGTTCGAGGGGGTGGACCTGACCCGGAACGGGTCGGCCCGGGTGACCGACGGCCGGCTGCGGCTGGCCGACGGCCCGCACCAGGCCGGTAGCGCGTATTCGTCAACCCCGATGGACGTCCGCCGGTTCAGCACGTCGTTCTGGTTCCGGGTCGGCGACCAGCCCAGCCCCCGGTTCGGGGACGGGCTGACGTTCGTCCTCCAGAACGCCGGCCCCGCCGCCATCGGGTCCGGGGGCAGCGGGCTCGGGTATGAGGGCATCGGCCAGAGTGTGGCTGTCAAGTTCGACCTGGTGGATAACGTCGGCGAGGGCGCGCACTCGGTCGGCGTGTACACGAACGGGGCCGCCCCGACCGTCCCGGCCGACCGCCTGCCGGGCCCACCCCCGGGCCAGGGGAGCGGGGGCATCCTTCTCGACCGGGGCCAGGTGTTCCGGGCCGACCTGACCTACGCGGACGGCGTGCTCAAGCTCCGGCTGACGGACACCGTTACCGGCCACGCGTTCGGCCGGGAGTACACAGTGGACATCCCGGCGGCGGTCGGCGGGCCGACGGCGCTCGCCGGGTTCACGGCCGGGACGGGCGAGCTGTTCGCCGCGATCGACGTGCTGAAATGGACCTTCCCCCCGGCCGAGCCGCCGCCCGACGACTGGCCGCCGTCCCTCACCATAGACGTGTCGGTCGGCGAGGGCGTCATCACCACCGTGGCCGGCACCGGCACGTCCGGGGGCGGCGGCGGGAATGGGATTCCGGCCATCGGCACCCCGCTGGGCGCGGCCTACGCGGTGGCCGTGGACGTTGCGGGCAACCTGTTCTTCGCCGACCGTCCCAACAGCACTGTCCGCCGGGTGGACGCGGGGAGCGGGCTCATCACGACGGTCGCGGGCAACGGCGGGTTCGGGTTCGCCGGGGACGGCGGTTCGGCCGAGAGGGCTACCCTGGGCGGTCCGGCCGGGGTGGCCGTGGACGCGGCCGGCAACCTGTTCATCGCCGACTTCGGCAACCACCGGGTCCGCCGGGTGGACGCGGACACCGGCGTCATCACCACCGTGGCCGGCACCGGGACCGCGGGCTTCGGCGGGGACGACGGCCCGGCCACCAGCGCCGCCCTGTCCCAGCCATCGTCGGTCTCCGTGGACGCGGCAGGGAATCTGTACATCGCCGACACGCTCAACA
>Ga0075418_10010704_pt1 | contig 10262 bp, 9 predicted proteins | sample SoiMetdeltSBSDD2_FD_81776 | JGI IMG/M metagenome (GOLD analysis project Ga0075418, IMG submission 81776) | Bulk soil microbial communities from a Populus tree surrounding site in Tennessee, USA - Soil MetaG P. deltoides SBSDD2 | ecosystem: Environmental > Terrestrial > Soil > Tree plantation...
CGCGGGAACGACGAACGTCGTTGTGAACGCAACACCGGCGACGCCGACGGCGTCGAACGGCGGACCGTATTGCGAAGGCGCGACGATCGCGCTGTCGACTCCGACGGTGAGCGGCGCGACGTATTCGTGGACCGGTCCGAACGGCTTCACTTCATCGGATCAAAACCCGACGCGTTCGAATGCGCCACTCGCGGATGCCGGCACCTACTCGGTGACGATTACGGTCAACGGCTGCACGTCCGTCGCGGGAACGACGAACGTCGTTGTGAACGCAACACCGGCGACGCCGACGGCGTCGAACGGCGGCCCGTATTGCGAAGGCGCGACGATCGCGCTCTCGACTCCAACGGTGAGCGGTGCGACGTACACATGGACGGGTCCGAACAGCTTCACGTCTTCGGATCAGAACCCGACGCGTTCGAATGCGACACTCGCGGATGCCGGCATCTACTCCGTAACGATTACGGTCAACGGCTGCACGTCCGCCGCGGGAACGACGAACGTCGTCGTGAACGCCACACCAGCGACGCCGACGGCATCGAATGGCGGACCGTATTGCGAAGGCGCGACGATCGCGCTGTCCACTCCGACCGTGAGCGGCGCGACGTATTCGTGGACGGGTCCGAACGGCTTCACGTCTTCAGACCAGAACCCGACGCGCTCGAATGCGACACTCGCGGATGCCGGCACGTACTCGGTAACGGTCACGGTGAACGGCTGCACCTCGGCAGCCGGCACGACGAACGTCGTGGTGAATGCGATCCCCGCAACGCCGACGGCATCGAATGGTGGTCCGTACTGCGAAGGCGCGACGATCGCGCTGTCGACGCCGACCGTAAGCGGCGCGACGTATTCGTGGACGGGTCCGAACGGCTTCACTTCCTCGAACCAGAACCCGACGCGTTCGAATGCGACGACGTCTGACGCCGGCACCTACTCCGTCACCGTGACGGTGAACGGCTGCACGTCAGCAGCGGGCACGACGAACGTCGTCGTGAGCGCAACTCCCGCTACACCGACCATCACGCCCGGCGGTCCCACGACGTTCTGTGCCGGCGGCAGCGTGCTGTTGACCTCGAGCAGTGCGACGGGCAATCAGTGGTACCTCGATGGAAATCCGATTAACGGAGCTACGGCGCAGACGTTCAATGCCGCCGCATCTGGCAATTACACCGTCGTCGTCACAAACATCTGCAGCAGTGCTCCCTCGGCTGCAACGACCGTGACCGTCAACCCCATGCCGGCCACTCCGACGATCACGCCCGGTGGGCCGACCACCTTCTGCGATGGCGGCAGCGTCCTGCTCACGTCCAGCAGCGGCAGCGGCAACCAGTGGTATCGCAACGGGTCTCTGCTCAACGGTGAAACGGCGCAGACCATCCTCGCGACGGTCGGAGGCGGTTACACCGTCATCGTCACCGACAGTGGCTGTTCGAGCAGCGCTTCGGCGACCATGACGGTCGCCGTCAATCCCAAGCCGGACTTCACGATCAGCGTTGCCTCTCCAATGTTCGCGGGCAGCGGTTCGGTCGCCTCCGTCGACGTCGGGTGCGCAGGCATGACGTTCTCCTGGAGCATTTCCGGCGGCACGATCACTTCCGGGAACGGATCGCCGAGGGTGACGTTCACTGCTGGAGGAGCCGGAACGCTCACTCTCACGGTCACGGTGACGAACTCCTTCGGTTGCTCGGCGAACAAGTCGGTCGATGTCACGGTGCAACAGGCTTCGTTCGGTGCGCCACCCTTCCTCGATGCCAGCAGGAGTGGCGCGACGTCGGCGTCGCTGAGCTGGGCCGCCGTCGCATCAGCCGATCACTACGAGGTCTATCGCAGCACCGACAACATCAACTGGTCGTTGCGAGGCACACCCACCGCAGCCACGTTCTCCGAATCGGGTCTGACGGCGTCGACGACGTATCTCTACAAGGTCCGGGCGATCAAGGCCGACTCCACTGCCTCCGCCTACTCATCGATCAATGCCGCCACCACGATCGCTCTGACGGATGACCCGCTCAGCACCTGTGGAACGATCATCAAGGTGGTTCACATCACGCAACTGCGCACCGCCATCAACACCGCGCGGGCCAGCGTCGGTCTGTCCGCATTCAGCTTCACTGATCCCTCGCTGGCTGTTGGCAACACCATCAAGGCAGTCCATGTGAGCGAGCTCCGCACTGCGCTATCAGGGTTCCTCTCCGCAATCGGAGTTACACCCAGCTACACGGATCCCACGATCTCCGCAGGCATGTCCGTCAAGGCCGTGCACGTCCAGGAACTCCGAGACCTGGTCGACTAGCAGAACAGATCAGCCGAAGCCACTGTCTTCTCAGTGGCTTCGGCTCACTGCTTCTCAACTCGCGGCAGGATTGCGAGTCTCCAATTTTCTTAAGCGACCGTGAAAAACATGAAACGCCGCGAAGTCGCGGCGCATGAGTGCTTTAGATTGGCGGGGCCGACGGGGCTCGAACCCGCGACCTCCGGCGTGACAGGCCGGCGTTCTAACCAACTGAACTACGACCCCGCGTCGTAGGGAAACTTGCTAACCCTCGGGTGGGGAACTGCATTCCCCGAGGAGGCGCGCATCGTAGACGGGTGGGCGGGGGGTGTCAAGCGAAGAGTTCCGCTTCGCGGAGGGGTTTGCCGACCGCGTCTTTGTCCGACACCACAGGCTGAGAAACCCGCCAGTCGATGCCGAGGTCGGGGTCGTTCCAGAGAATGCTGCGGTCGCTGGGTTGGTGCCACGCGGTCGTGCATTTGTACAGCACATCGGCTTCTTCGCTCAGCGTCGAGAAGCCGTGGGCGAACGACGGCGGGATCCAGAGCATGCGTCGATTCTCCGCGGTGAGCTCGACGCCGACCCATTTGCCGAACGTCGGCGACGATCGCCGGATGTCGACCGCGACGTCGAGGATCGCGCCGCGCGTGCAGCGCACGATTTTTCCCTGCGGACGCTCGAGCTGGTAGTGCAGGCCCCGCACGACGCCGCCCATGGAGTACGAATGATTGTCCTGTTCGAACTCCTCGGGCAGGCCGAGCTCGCGAAATTTCGCGAGGTGGAACGTTTCCATGAACCAGCCGCGCGCGTCAGCGAACACGCGCGGCTCGAGAATCAGAACTCCCGGAAGACTCGTCTCGATGACCTTCAAGCGGCGCGGATGATACACGCTTCGGCCAGAGCAGCGAGGCCACGATCGAGCCGCCCAGAATCGTCGCGATGACGATCAGCGAAATGAGAATCGGAATCTTCACCCACTCGACGATCACCATCTTCACGCCGACGAAGAGCAGCACGAAGGCGAGGCCGATCTTGAGCAAATGAAACTTGTCGATCACGCCCGCGAGCAGGAAGTACATCGCCCGCAGTCCGAGGATGGCGAAGATGTTCGAGGTGTAGACGATGAACGGATCTTCGGTGATCGCGAAGATCGCCGGGATCGAGTCGACCGCGAATACGACGTCCGTCGCTTCGATCGCGACGAGCACGAGCAGCAGCGGTGTCGCGAGCCAGCGTCCGCCCTCTTTGATGAAGAACTTCTTGCCGTGGTACTCCGGCGTCGCGGGAATCATGCGCCGCGCGAAGCGGAACATCGGATTGCGCTCGGGATGCGGCTCGTGGTCGCTCGAGATGAGGAGACGAATTCCGGTGACGATCAGAATCGCGCCGAAGACGTAGATGATCCAGTGAAACCGCGCGAGCAATGCCGCGCCGAGGCCGATGAAGATCGCGCGCAGAATGATCGCGCCGATCACGCCCCAGAACAGCACGCGATGCTGATACATCTTCGGCACCGCGAACGCGGCGAAGAGCACGACGAAGACGAAGATGTTGTCGACCGAGAGCGCTTTCTCGACGACGTATCCGGTCAGAAACTCGAGCGCTTTGCCGGATCCGAAACGGAGATAGATCCAGCCGTTGAAGATGAGCGCGAGGGTGATCCACACCGCGCTCCAGGCGAACGCCTCGCGGAAGTGGACCTCGTGCGGCTTGCGGCTGAAGACGCCGAGGTCCAGGGCGAGCATGCCGAGGACGAAGACGCTGAACGTCGTCCAGAGAAGCGGCGAGCCGATGGTCTCCATCACGCGGCGTACCGCGCAAACATCATTCCGCGCAGCCTACGCACACGCTCGGCCATCGGCGGATGGGTCGAGAAGAGCTTCACGATCCCGCGCGCACCGGAGAACGGATTGACGATGAACAAGCTTGCGGTGGACGGAGATGCTTGCATCGGCGGCACGACATGCGCCGCTTGCTCGAGCTTCTCGAGCGCGGAGGCGAGCGCCTCCGGATCGTTGCTCAGGCGCGCGCCGGTCTCGTCCGCGAGAAACTCACGCGAGCGCGAGATGCCGAGTTGCACGAGCGTCGCCGCGATTGGCGCGACGATGGCGAGGGCGAGTGCCGCGATCGGACTCGCGCCGTCATCGTCGTCGCTCGCGCCGCCGAAGATCGCCGTCCACTGGAGCATGTTCGCGATGTACGCGATCGCGCCGGCGACCGCGGCGGCGATCGTCGAGACGAGAATGTCGCGATTCTTGATGTGCCCCAGCTCGTGTGCGAGGACGCCGCGGAGCTCGCGCTCCGTGAGGATCTGCAGGACGCCGTGCGTCACCGCGACGACGCCGTGCGCCGGATTGCGTCCCGTCGCGAACGCATTCGGCTGCGGCGAGGGGATCAGAAACACGCGCGGCATCGGGATCTCCGCGCGCGTCGCGAGCTCGCGCACGATCGCGTAGAGCCGCGGCGCTTCCGCTTCGCTCACCGGTTGCGCGCGATGCATGCGCAGCACGATCTTGTCGGAGAAGAAATAGGCGACGAGGTTGATCGCCATCGCGAGGATGGTGAAGCCCGCGACCCACTGCCGGCCGAGCATCGCGCCGAAGCCGATGAGGATCGCCGAGAGCACACCCAGCAGCAGGATGGTCTTGATCTGGTTTTTCATGCCCGCGTCAACGATTGCGAGGCCAGTGCCATTCATAGATGCGATGGATTGTTTCTGGCGGAACGATTGATTTACTCTATGGGGCGCGTGGAGTGGCTGAATTACCATCACCTCCTTTACTTCTGGGTCGTCGCCCGTGAGGGGAGCATCGCCGCGGCGACGAAGACGCTGAACCTGACGCAGCCGACGATCAGCGCGCAGCTTCGTCTCCTCGAGGACTCCCTCGGCGAGAAGCTATTCGAGAAATCGGGTCGGGGACTCGTGCTCACCGAGGCGGGACGGATCGCGCTGCGATACGCGGACGAGATCTTCGCGTTAGGCCGCGAGTTGCGCGACACTCTCCGGGATCGCCCGACCGGCAAGCCGGTGCGCGTCACGATCGGCATCGCGGACGTCGTGCCGAAGCTCGTCGCATATCGCGTGCTGCGTCCCGCATTCGAAGCGGGAAAGGAGATCGAGATGGTCTGCCGCGAGGCGCCATCCGACACGCTGCTGACATTGTTAGGGCAGCACGAAGTCGATCTCGTGATCAGCGATGCGCCCGCGGCCGCCGCGCCGCTGCGCGCGTACAACCACCTGTTAGGCGAAAGCGGAACGACCTTCTTCGCCGCGCCGTCGCTCGCCGCGAGCGCGAAGAAGAACTTCCCGCGCTCGCTGCAAGACGCGCCGCTGCTGATGCCGGGACAGGCCACGCAGCTCCGGCGCGCGCTCGAGCTCTGGCTCGACGCGAAAGGCATCGCCCCGCGCCGCGTCGGCGAGTTCGACGATCTCGCCCTCATGAGCGCGTTCGGCCGCGCGGGCATCGGCATCTTTCCCGGGCCCACGGCCATCGAAAAGGAGATCGAAACGGAGTACAACGTGCGAGTCGTCGGACGACTCCCGGACGTGAAAGAGCACTTCTACGCGATTTCGGCGGAGAGAAAGATCAAGAACCCGATCGTCAGCGCGATTACGAGCGCGGCGCGGCGAGGATTAGTTCGCAGTTCGCAGTAGGCAGGAGGCAGGGGATCGAGTCGTTCTCCTGCGAACTGCGTACTCCATACTGCCTACTCGTAAGGAGGTACCCGTGGTGGAACCGGTTGATGCGCAGGAAATGGAGATCGAGCGGAAACCGCAATGGCGGCTCGCGGGTGTGATCTTCTTCGGACTCCTCACGCTGCTGCTCCTTTATGCAGCGTTTCGAATCCTCTGGCCGTTCATGACGGCGATCCTCCTCGGCGTGATTCTCGTGACGCTCACCTTCGGTCTGTTCCGGCGTCTGCGCGACAAGCTGAAGGGAAACTCCACGCGCGCCGCGCTGCTGATGCTTCTCGGGATCACGATCGTGATCGTGATTCCCGCGCTGATCCTCTCGATCCTGCTCGTGCAGCAGGCGAACACCGTCGTCGAGAAACTGCAATCCGGCGAAGCGCAGGCGATGATCAAGCGCATCGATCTGACGCCGTATCTGAGCTTCATCCGGCGCTTCGCGCCGAACTTCGATCCGTCGACGCTCAGTCCGAGCCGTCTCCTCCTGCCCGCGGTGCAACAGATTCCGGGATGGGTTGCGCGGCACGGCGGCGCGGTCATCGGCGGACTCGCGGGAATGGTGCTCGGATTCGCACTGGCGCTGTTGTCGATGTTCTTCTTCTACGTCGAAGGCGAGTCGATCCTGCAGCAATTGTCGATTCTCTCCCCGCTGCCGAAGCGGTACGACCGCGAGTTCGCCGCAAGATTCAAAGACGTCATCGACGCGACGTTTCGCGGACAGCTTTTCACCGCGATCGCGCAGGGCGCGATGACCGGCATCGGTCTCGCGATCGCGCAAGTGCCGGGATCCGGATTCTGGGCCGCGGTCGCGGCGCTCCTCTCGCTCGTGCCGATGGTCGGCGCGGCCGCGGTCTGGGTTCCGGCCGCGATCTATCTCTCGATCTCCGCGTCGATGGGAACGCGGCCGTGGTGGCAGGCGATCTTCCTCATCATCTGGGGACTCGTGCCCGTGTCGCTGATCGACAACATCGTGCGGCCGTGGGCGATGAAAGGGAAGGCGCAGCTCCCGGCGATCCCGCTGCTCTTCGCCGTGTTAGGCGGACTGCAGGCCTTCGGATTCGTGGGACTGGTGATCGGACCGCTCGTGTTCTCGCTCTTGATGTCGATCATCGACATCTACAAGAAGTCGTTCTCGATGCAGCGGAGCGGGTCGGACGTGGCGTAAGGCGCTCAGGCGCCCGCGACGTTCGCCGCGATCGTCACCAGCGCGCCGCTCGTCGCACTGACAGCCGCGGTCAACGTGGGTGAAGGGTCTTGCGGGACGGCGGCCGTCGAATTCCAGGCGCGATTGTTTGCGTTTTCGTATTCGTACCAGGTATCGGCAGGGGGATTCGTGAGGCCGACCCCGCAACCATTGTCGCCGCTGTGAGGGTCGTACCACCCGATGAGGAAGGGAATTCCGTTGGGCGTATTCAACATCAGCGCTCCTTGAGTCGCGTCGAGGAGCCCGGAACTGCCGAACAAAAACGCGCCGACGCTTCCGGCGGGGATCGAAGCCGGCGCGAGCAAGGGATCGCCCTTCGCGCAATAGAGATCCTTGTCACTGGACGGATCGAGCGACAGTGTGACGTCCGTGTTGTTCGCGATGAACATCAACACGGCCGAGCTGAGTTGCTTTTGCGTGAGCAACTGCAACGCGCTCTGACCCTCACTCGATGCGCAAGCCGCGCCGACGAAGCCGGCGAGAATCGACGCCCAGTCTTCGGGATCGGTCATGGATTGCCACCCTTGAAGAACGGTCAGGAAGAGTTGATCCGACCACGGCAGATACGGCTCCGCCCCTTGGAGGTACTGAAGGACAGGGATCACTTGCGCGAGGTTGCCACCGCTCGTCGTGGATGCGCTGGCAAGCGTAATGAGAGCCGTGGACGGAACAGAGAACGAGCCGATCGTGACGAGATCCATTCGATTCTCCTTTTCGTTGGATGGGGCCGGGAAGGACGTTGGTGCGGAGTGAGGGATTCGAACCCCCGACCCCCTCGGTGTAAGCGAGATGCTCTACCGCTGAGCTAACTCCGCACGAGAGATGCGCATTATGCCAATTTGTCGAGTGTTTCGCCCGTGACGCGGTACACGGTCCAGTGATCCATCGGCATCGCGCCGAGGCTTCGGTAGAAACGGATCGCGGGCTCGTTCCAGTTCAGGACGGCCCATTCGAGCCGGCCGCAGTTGCGCTCCTTCGCGATCTTCGCGAGATGCGAGAGCAGCGCTTTGCCGTAGCCGCGTCCGCGCAGATCGCGGCGGACGTAGAGATCTTCGAGATAGATGCCCGGACGCGCGAGGAACGTCGAGTAGTTGTGAAAGAAGAGCGCGAAGCCGACCGGCTCGCCCGCGGCCTCGGCGATGATCACTTCGGCATACCGTCTCGCGCCGAACAGCGTCTCGCGCACCGACTCCTCGGTCGCGACGACTTCGTGCGCGAGCCGCTCGTAGTCGGCGAGCTCGCGGATGAAGTGAAGGATCAGAGGCACGTCATCTTCGGTCGCGAAGCGGATGCTCAGCTCGTCGCTCATGGTGCGACATCGTACAACTACGGCACGATCATGACCGGTACGGGCGCGTGACGGATGATGTCGAGCTTCTTCTTGCTCGGCTCATTCGCCGCGTTGAGGAAGATCGCATCGACGTCGTTCTTGTCCGCGTAACGCACGATCTCTTCCTCGGGATCTTTCCCACGAATCACCGTCGTCTTCGCATTCGGGATGTTCGCGGCCGTCGTGCGAAGAAGCTCTTCCGCTTGCGCGCGTTTTTCATCGTCACAGATCGTGATCAGATGGATCTCCTTCGCTTCGCGCGTCGCGAGATCGAGTGCGCGCTGCGAGGTCTGCGCGAAATGAACCGGCACGACGACGCGATCGATCGTCGTTCGCTTGCGCGTGCCGTAGCGGATTGCGAGCATCGGCGCCGGCGGATCTTTCAAGACCGACAGCGTCGTCGATCCGACGAGAAGATGCGCGACGTGATGCCGCGCGTGCGTCGCGATCACGATCAGATCCGCTCCTTCCTCACGCGCCGTGCGACTGATCTCCGCGCCGGGATCGGGCGCCTGGCGCACGATCAGACGCGTCGCGACGGACGTGTTCGCGCGACGCACGCGATCGCGCACGCGCTCGAGCTCCTGACGTTCCGCGTATTCGTACAGCGAGGGATCGGCGGGGAAGCGAAGCTCATCGGGACTCGATGCCCAGGTCATTCGCACGTGCAGGATGATCAGTTCTCCGCCGCTCGCGCCGGCGATGCGAATGGCATCGTCGAAGATCCACTCCGACGCGGTGGAGAAGTCGGTGGGGATGAGAATGCGGCGAAACATTTCAGTATGCAGATTGCAGTATGCAGTAAGCAGGAGCACGAATCTCCTGCACACTGCGTACTGCAAACTGCCTACTCATCGTGCCACGGGCCCCAATGTCCCGGTTTTCGCAGCGGTCGCCATGGGCGCCGGCACCGCGGGTGTCACGATGTACCGAATCACGGTTTTCGGCTCCGCCTCGGTCTCCGCGATCTGCAGCGTGACCTGCTTGCCGTTCGGGTCCAACGCGTCGCCGGGGATGAACGGGTCCTGCATCACTTCATTGAGCTTGAGCTCGATCGTGCGCCAGTCTTGTTGCTCGGGCGGCCACGTGTCCTGCGCGGGAAAGGCGCGGAACTGCGCGAGGTACGTCGTGTAGTAGTGATAGACCTGCGGGAACGAGTCGTCGGTCGCGAGCGTGTAGACCTCGGCGCCGGGACCGTAGCGACTGCGGATCTCCACTTCGTCGCGGCGCGATAAGTCCTCGCGATATTGCGCGCCGGAGTACACCGGAATCGCATCGCTGATCGTGCCGATGGCCTGCTTCGCATCGACCTGCGTCGGCGGAGCCTCGCGCGGCGGACGCGTCTCCTCGGCTGCGTTCGATTCCGTTCCGCCGGTGCAGCCCGCGAGGAGGAGCAGCCCAAGAAGAAGAGCGCCGGCTTTCGTCATCACCGATCGAGAGAGCAATGGATGTGCCGTCGTCTTCAGTTGTTCTGCGCTTTCACGGCAACCGAGCGTTGCCGTTTCGCGGTGCTGCGCAGACGCTCGAGCGCGGTCTCGCCGCCGTATTTCGCGACCAGCTTCTCGTCGTAGAGATCGGAGATGCTGGCCACGCTGTCGAGCGAGGCGATGAGTTGCTCGGGCCGCAGCCGTCTGCCGAGGAAGGAGTGGGAGTAGAAGATGTCGTTGTCGACCATGCTGAATGCGCCGAGGGGAACTTCGGAGTTGAGGTGCAGGAGCTCCTGCATCAGCTCGAAGCTCGGCTCGACACCTTGTACGCAGAA
>Ga0075418_10010706_pt1 | contig 10262 bp, 9 predicted proteins | sample SoiMetdeltSBSDD2_FD_81776 | JGI IMG/M metagenome (GOLD analysis project Ga0075418, IMG submission 81776) | Bulk soil microbial communities from a Populus tree surrounding site in Tennessee, USA - Soil MetaG P. deltoides SBSDD2 | ecosystem: Environmental > Terrestrial > Soil > Tree plantation...
CAAGGCATCGGCCGAGCCCCCGCCGAGGCCTTTGCCGCGGCCGGGTCCGCGGTGATCGTCTGGGACAAGATCTCCCGACCCAGCTCGCGCACGACGACGGCGATGGAGCGCTGGCCCGTCGACGTGCTCGACGTCGAGGGCGTGCGCCGCGCATCCGACCAGCTGCTGGATCGGCACGGCCAGGTCGACGTGCTCGTCAACAACGCCGGCGTGAACTTCGCGGACCAGGGTGCGACCGTGATCACGGACGCGACCTTCGACGCGATCCTGGGGGTCAACCTCAAGGGAACCGTCAACACCGTCCGCGCATTGAGCCCGGCGATGGTGCAACGGCAGCGGGGCCGCATCATCAACACCACGTCGATCCTGGCCCGCTTCCCGGTTCCGGGGCTCGGCGCCTACTCCGCAGCCAAGGCGGGCGTGGCCGCGCTGACGCGCGCCTGGGCTCGGGAGCTGGGTCCACACGGGATCACGGTGAATGCAGTCGCGCCAGGCTTCATCGACACCCCGTTGAACGCGGGCTTTCCGGAGGAGCTGATCCAGGCGGTGATCCAGCGCACGCCGCTCGGACGCCGCGGACGTCCGGAGGACGTCGCCAGCGTTCACCTGTTCCTCGCCTCCGACGCGGCGGCGTTCGTGAACGGTGCCGTCGTGCCGGTGGACGGCGGCCTGACCCTCTGAATGACGTTGACGGTCATCGAGGCGCTCCAGCGCCTCTACGACTCCATCGCCCGTCGCAACCGCGAGCTGGCCTATCTCAACTTCGGCTACGCCGATCCAACCGAACCCGCGACCCAAGGGGATGACGCAGACCTCGAAAGGCTGTGCCGCCGGCTGTACGAGGTGGTGCTGGCTGCGCTTCCAGCCTCCGGGCGCGTCCTCGAGATCGGTTGCGGCCGCGGCGGCGGCGCCGCGTACCTGATCGGGACTCGTCCGACGTGGAGCTACCTCGGCCTCGATCTCTCCCTGGAACACGCTCGCGCCTGCGGGCGCCGGTTTCTTTCGGGGTCCGCACACTTCGCCGTGGCGGATGCCGCGCGGCTGCCCGTGCCGAGCGCGCGCTTCGACGCCGCCTTGAGCATCGAAGCGTGCCATCACTTCGAGGACAGCGACGCCTTCTACGGCGAGGTGGCGCGCGCCCTTCGCCCCGGCGGCTGCTTCCTGTTGGCTGGGATCTGGACATCCGGCGACGTTCCGGGTGAGCGCATCGAGCGCCACGGCTTTCGCATCCTCGAAGGCTCCGACATCACGGCCAACGTCGTCGCCTCGCTGGCGCGCACGAGCGCCTTGCGCGGGCGGCTGGTCGATTCGCTCGGCCTGCCGGACCGCTTCCGACCGTTCTTGATGAGCTGGGCCGGCGTGCGCGGCTCCGGCTCGTACGAGGAGCTCGCTGCGGGCGAGCGGTTGTACCTGCGCTATCGGCTCCTGCGCGCGTAGCGCGTCGTCACGCCCTCACGAAGCGCCGGCGGGTCGTACTGGGCGAAGACGGCTCGTCCGACGCGAAACTCCATCAAGACGTCGAGGACGCGCCGCGAGACCACGAACGAGCCGTCCTCGGTGACGGCGGCGTCGTCCACTCCCGGCCGAGCGGCGGGATTGAGTGCCCAGAAAGCGGGGAGCCTTTCGTCGGGACTATGTCGGCGAAAGAAGGGCGAGCGCCTCACTCGGGCAGGCTCCATGGTCAATCCGGTCGGCCCGACGCCATCGAGCGCGACCTTGAGCGGAGTCGTCACCAGGAGCATCGGATGAGCGCGAACCAGCTCGTCGCCCAGCCAGGCGTCGAAGACGCAGACGGCGGAGGTTCCCGACCCCTGGACGCTCGCGACCGCCACCTCCGGCTGCACGACGAAGAAGCCGAGCATCAGCGCGCGTTCTGTTGACCCGCCGGCCCGTTCACGAACCAGTTGGTGCCGACATAGTCGAGGCCCGCTGCGCTGCCGCTGATGGTCAGATCGAAGCCGAGGTCGTTGTAGCCGGTGCTCTCGTCCCAGACGCCCTGGTTCGCGAGCCGGATCGAGTAGGCGCTCCATTGCGGGATCGCCGCATCACCGCTGCGGTTCGTGACGCGGGCGTTGCGCAGCGCCGGCGCGGGATCCGGAAGGAACGCGAGCACGTCGTAGGTGCCCTCGGGCATACCCACGGGAATGCCGCCCGTGACGTGAACCTGATGGGCTGCACCCGGAAGCCAGAACCGCGGATCCTGACCCTCGGCCTGGAGGAAATACTCGCCTCCCGTCGCCTGATTCCTCGCGACGATCTCGAAATCGCGCTCGTTGTAGATCTTCCCGTAACCGTCGTTGACGATCTCGAGCGACAGCTCGAACGTCCCGCCGGGTCGGAGGGCGGCCGCCACGAGCGCGGCGGAGGTCAAGCGGATGCGGTAACCCAATCGCGCCGCGATCTCATCGAAGCAGCCCCCGTCGCGCCATGCCTGCACCGTCTCCGGGCAGAAGCGCGCATTCAGGACGTCGAAGCGCCGCTGCTCCAGCCGCCTCTTGGCGACCGTGCATTCGCCGTAGGCCGGATCGTAGGGACAGCCCGTTTCGCCGCCCTGCGGCACGTACAGGGCGTCCTGGCTCTGCCAATCGATCTGCGCCTCGACGAAGGCGGAGTCGGAGCAGCGGAAGAACGTGTTCTGCTCGTCCTCGCCGCCCGTGAAGACCGAATCGTTGTGGAAGCCGACCCTGGCCTTGGGCATTCCCGTATGGGCCTCGCCTGCACTCAACGGGATCGAGTCGGTGCCGGCTGCGTCGTCGCGAAACATCGCACGCTTGTCCCTCGGGTAGCGAAGGGTGAGCTTCACCTGCTGGGGCAGCAGGTTCAGGACGCGCTGGATGAGCGCGGCTCTGGCGGCCTGCCGATCAGGGAAGACATCCACGTAGTGCTGAACCGTGGAACACGCGCCGTAGTCCGGCGGGTCGGTGGTCCAGTCGTTGTCCGATCCCCAGAACTCTCCCCAGAGACCGACGAAGCCCATCTCGACGAAAGCGATGATGTCCGCGTGCCGCGCCAGGACCGGGATCAGCGTGTCGATGTGCCGATGGGTCCAATAGGCAGTCGTGTCGTTGAGCTGGCCGGCTGGGACCGAGGCTCGATCCCAGCTGTATGTGAAGCGCGGCACGATCTTCATGCCCTCGGCGCGGACGAAGTTGAGATCGTCCTCGACGATTGCGATGTATTCGGCGGGGATGTCCGACTCTTTGTAGGGGTCCAGATGGTAGTACTGGGTGACCACACGCACGTGCTCGGTGTCTCGCCAGGTGGGTACGGCCGTCTTGTTGAGTCCAGGCCATGAGTTCGAGGGCGGCTGCTCCTGAGTGCGACCTCTGCCGTGGTAGAAACCTCGCTCCGGGTTGGCGAAGGCGCGCGTCTCCTCCGCGTAAGTCATGGTGATCGGGTCGCTCGAAGCGGCGTCGACCTGGCCGGTGTCCGAGCGGATGACGGTCTCGTTGCCTGGCGTGTGTCCGGCGGGGGAGCACTGCCAGAGCCCTCCGGCGACGACAACCGCGAGGGCGAGCGATCGGGCACCCGGCATCGCGGCCCGACGGCATCGGACAGCCAACATTGACGGGATGCTACGTCTGCCCGAGCCGAGAGAGGTGTGTCAAGACGCACTTCCAGTGCCCCTCTTGCCTCACGAACACGCAGGATGACCGCTCCACCTCGCGGAACCGCTGGCCTTGGTACTGTCCTCCGGACACTCCTCGTGCGATGACCACGGCGGTGTCGCCATAGACGCGGACCGTCAGGTCCTCGGATTCCATAACGTCGTGGCTCAACGCGCCGGATTCCACCAGTTGGAGAAAGGTCGGCTTGTCACCGACGCTGCCGTCCGCGCCGATGATCGTCCAGTCGTCGGCCATGTACCGGCCGATCTCTTCCGGATCGTTCGCGACCATCGCCCGATCCCAATCGGTTGCGACGCGGACGATCTCCTCTCGGGTGCGCTGGCCCATACCCGTCCCCTCTCACGCCCTCGAGCATTGTGCAACGCCGTCGGGAGCGGGCGCTACTTCGGGCGTCATCGCTTGGACCGCGGGGACAGTGGCTGAGAGAAGTGGGTCGGGCAGGAGTCGCCTGCCCGACCTGCGACCAGCGTTGCTCTCGCTACAACGCCACGACGTGAGCGAGCTTGCGTCGGCCCTGCTTCAACTGCGCCTCGAGAAAGTCGGCCGCGTGGTCCACGGCGCGCTTGCTCTTTCGGAACAGGACGCGCTTTTCGTCCTCGACCGCCCGGTTGAGGCGCCGCCGCGTCTCGCCGCCGGAGGCGGGCGCAGTCAGGAAAGCGAACGTCGCCCCGAGCGCGCCACCCAGCAGCGTCCAGCCTGCGTACTTGAATCCTTCGGTCATGATTGCCCTCCTGCCGCCGCTGCCTCGAGGAGGAACGGCCAGCCATGGGGTCCGAAATTGTGACTACCGCGACCCTAGGTGCAAGGTTGAAGCCAAGAGCGGCTGACGACTCGCCCTCCCTTCAACATCCTGATGCACAAATACTTCGAGCTTGTCTGTCCACACCGTTGGCTTCGGCGCACGAGCCCAGGGTATGACCCCTGTCTACATCTGGGCTGCCACTTTTGACCAAATGGGCCGTACCGGAGCTCGCCTGTCAGTGTGTCGGCAGCCCGCGGACGCTTGCCGCGCGTCCCCTCCAGAACGCATACACCGGCAGGCCCAGGATCGTCAGGACGAGCCCCAGGCCCGAGTTGCGCGGGTCGCCGATCAAGATGAACACCAGGAAGAACAGGGACACCACGACGTAGATGATGGGCAGGAAGGGATAGCCCCAGGCACGATACGGCCGCGGCATGTCCGGCTCGCAGCGGCGCAGGACGAACAAGCCGACCACCGTGCTCACGTTGAAGAGCAGCGAGGAGAACGCGCTGAGCGTCAGCAGGTCGCTGTAGGTCCCGGTGAGCGTCAGGAGGGCTGCCACGATGCCCTGCAGCACCAGCGCGCGCGCGGGGGTGCGGTAGACGGGGTGCACGGCGGCTGCCGCTGGGAAGAAGACCCCGTCGCGGGCCATCGCATAGACCACGCGGGCTCCGGCCAGCACGAGGCCATTCACGCACCCGAACGTCGAGACCATGATCGCGACGGCGACGAAGGCGGCCCCCGGAGCGCCGAGCATCCGCTGAGCGGTCTCTGCGGCGATGCGGTTGTCTTTGACCGCGGCCATCTCTCCGATCGGCACCATGTAGAGGTACGCGACCACGGCCGAGCAGTACACGACGGTCACGGCGACGCTGCCCAGCATGAGCGAACGCACGAGGTTCCTCTCGGGCTCGTGCATCTCCTCCGCGGCGAAGGTGACCGAGTTCCAGGCGTCGTATGCGAAGAGCGCCTTGCTCATGGCCACGGCCAGTGCGGCGAACAGGCCGAGCTTGACGCCGTCGGGACCGAGAGCCGCTCCGACGAGAGGCGAGAAGTTCGCCGCGTCACCCTTCCCCAGGGCCAGGGCCAGGACCAGCAGCGCGACGACGGCGGCCACCTTCGCGATCGTGAAGACGTTCTGCACCGCGGCCCCCGCGCGCAGGCCGGTGACGTTGAGCCAGGTCAGCAGGATGATGACCGCCAGGGCCACCGCCTGCGCGGAGGTGAAAGGCCGCCCCACGTCGAAGAGCACGGTGCCCTCGCCGATGGCAGGCAGGAAGACGCCGAGGTACTTGGCGAACGCAACCGCAACCGCAGCGATGAAACCGGTGTTGATGGCCACCAGGAACGTCCACCCGTACAGGAAGCCCCACAGCCGGCCGAACGCGCGCCCGAGGAAGACGTACTGGCCTCCCGCATGCGGCATGGCCGCGGCCAGCTCGGCGTAGGCCAGTGCACCGAAGAGGGTCAGGACGCCGCCCACGACCCAGAGGCCCAGGAGCAAGCCGGGCGTCTGCACGTACGCGGCCATGATCGATGGGGCGACGAAGATGCCCGAGCCGATGACGCTGCCCACGATGATCGTCGTCGCGTCGAACAGGCCGAGTCCGCGAACGAGCTGGGGCGCCGGACGCTCGGCGGCGAGTCCAGACGTCGCGCTCACGCGCGTGCTTCCGGCGCCCTCATCTCAGGCCTCCTTCGGGCTCGCGGCGGCGTCGAGCATATGTGATTCGACGCCCGTCATACAACGCACGACCGCCCGGCTAAGGATGCCGATCGTTCACCTTTGCACCACGCGGAACCTGGTGCGAGTCCAGTTCGACTCGTATTGATGGAAGCGCTCCCTTCGTTCGTGTGCATAGGAGATGATCCTGGCGTATGCCTCCATCGTTGCCTTGACCCGCGTCTCGGGCCAGTCGTCGCCGGGACCCATCGGCCGACTGGTCATGAAGGCAAGCAAGTTCCTTCTGGGCTCGGGTCGTAACACCACGCTCAGTGCAACCAGGGCTGCAGCCCACGGCCACCATTCCGCCACGGCCGCCTACCGAGAGATCTGGCGAGGGCTTCGGCCCTCGCTTTGGGCACGGCGTTGCTCACCTGTCACGAGAGATCCTCCTCGAGCTTCTGCTCTTCGCCGGGCCCCTTGAGCAACCGGTGTGCCGGCTTGCGCCGCGCGCGTGAAAGCCCGCCAACGGCCGAGTTGGTGTGGATTTCACGGTTCGCTTCTCCCCGTCCTGTCCGGACACCGTCCGATCCGCGGCCAGCGGAGTCCGAGACTCGGCCGCCGGGCAATGGCCGAGCCACCGGGACCAGGGCGGGTTCTACGAGCCGGTCAGCGCCAGCGGCGCACCGCGTGGGATGCTTCGGCCACCGAAGGCGAAACCCGCCGGTGGAACCGCGTGCGGTCGGGGATCAGGTCCCCCGTGATCAGCTCGATTCCGTTCTTGAGGGCGCCGACGAACGGGATCGCATCCAGGCCGGTCGAGACCAGGCCACCCAGCAGGCCTTTCGTCCGGACGGCGTGCCCGGCCAGGGCCACGGCCGCCAAAGTGCCCACGAGCGGGACGGACCTCGAGAGCCGCCGAGTCAGCTTCATGCCGGCCCAGCGCCCGACGGCGCGCGGAATCCCCATGCGCTCGAATGTAGCAAATCTTCACACGCTCCGAGCCTGACGTCGTCGAACGGCGCGCCGCCACCGTCGCCCGAGAGTGCGTCGCTTCGATGGAACGAGGAGCCCGGCCCCGGACAGGGCCCGACCGACCGGCGGGACCCTGATGGCGATCAACGCGGCCGGAGCTGCGATGGCCAGAAACACGAACAGGACGGTGGCCAAGATACGGCGCGACATCTGAAAGAAGCGATGAAGGCGCATGGAAGCCTCGAACCAGAAGAGGACAGACGAACCCGCCCTTCGGGACGGGCATCGCGGAGGTCGATCTTCTAGGCGAGGGGTGGGGCGCGAGACTGGTCAGGGGCTACGACGACATCCTGGGCGGGGAGCACGGGCAGAGGGGCGACGGTGCCAGCGAGTTCCAACCCGACGGGAGCGATGACGACCTGTGGGAGCACCGCTGTCGTTCCCACTGCCATTCGGCAGGCGAGGCAGTGGATCTCGATGGCGCACCCGTCGTCCGTGTGATTGAGGGATTCCCCGGCGAGCGCTGCTCCGACCAAAAGCAGTGCCAGGGTCGCGACGAGGAACAGCGTTTTCTGCGCGCGCCACCGCATCCTTGCTCAGCGTAGTCGTGCGGGAAGCTCGCCGTCAACAGCGGGATGGCCGTGACGGCGGCCTCGGCGACGTGATACGCTCGGTCCCCTTCGAGGCAGGCCAGCACTGCTTGATCGTGCGAATCCGTCCACGCCTGGTCGAGCCGCAATTCTGATCGAACGATGAGCGTGGACGAGTCGAACGCCGACAACCCAACAGAGCCGGACGCGAGCCATCGACCGACGCTGGCTGCCGCTGAGGTCCGCCCGGCCGGCATCGCCGGACTGCCGCCGAACCGCCGGATAGGCGCCTATTTTCTGCACGCAGAGTTGGGCCGGGGCGGCATGGGCGTCGTGTACCTCGCGACACGCGCCGATCAGCAGTACGAAAAGCGCGTGGCGATCAAGCTGATCCATGCCGGGGCGGGGAGAGCGGAGGTGGTGGAACGCTTTCGCCGCGAGCGCCAGATCCTCGCCTCACTGGACCACCCGAACATCGCGCGGCTCCTGGACGGCGGCACGACCGATGAGGGCCTGCCCTACTTCGTCATGGAGTACATCGAGGGCGTCACGGTCGCGGCGTATTGCGACGAGCGCAGGCTTGGCACCCGCGAGAGGCTGAGCCTGTTCAGAACGGTCTGCTCGGCGGTCGAGTACGCCCATCGGAACCTGGTCGTCCATCGGGACATCAAGCCGGGGAACATCCTCGTGACGCCCGACGGCGTGCCTCGCCTCCTGGACTTTGGGATCGCCAAGCCGGTCGACCCGGACGCCCAGAGCGTCGCGGCCACGGCGATGGCGATGACGCCGGCCTACGCGAGCCCCGAGCAGGTCCGTGGGGAGTCCGTGACCACGGCCAGCGACGTCTACTCCCTGGGCGTCCTCCTCTACGAGCTGCTGACGGGCCGAAATCCCTACCGACTCAAGAGCTCGAACCCGCTGGAGCTGCTGAAGGCGATCTGTCATCAGGAGGTCGAGCGTCCCAGCACAGCGGTCGATCGCCCGTCGACCGCCGAAGGCCCCATTGCCTCGACGCTTCCTGCGCCGGCCGCTGAGAGCTTGAGCGCCCTTCGCGAGCCGACGCCGGACCGGTTGCGCCACCTGCTCCGCGGAGATCTCGACAGCATCGTGATGTTCGCCCTTCGCAAGGAGGTCGACCGCCGTTATCCCTCGGTGGCAGCGTTGTCCGAGGACATCGGGCGCTACCTCGAAGGCCGTCCGGTCGTCGCGCGCAAGGGGACCGCGGCCTACCGAGCCGGGAAGTTCGTCCGCAGGAACCGCTGGCGCGTGTTGACCACCGCGGCCCTCCTGGCGTTGGCGACGCTCGGCGCGACGAACTTCGTGCTTCAGTCCGCCCAGGTCGCGCGGGAGCGCGACAAGGCCCAGAGGATCTCGCGCTTCCTCGTCGAGATCTTCCGCGTTTCGGACCCCGGAGAGAATCGGGGGAACACGATCACGGCTCGAGAGGTGCTCGACAGGGGCGCGGATCGGGTCCACGGCGACCTGAAGGAGCAGCCCGAGGTCAAAGCGGCACTCCTGGAGACCATCGGCACGGTCTACGACAGCCTCGGTCTCTACGAAAAAGCCCTGCCACTGTTGCAGGAGGCCCTCACGCTTCGCCGGGGCGCCCTGGGGTCGGACGACCTGGAGATCGCGGGCACCCTCAACAGGCTCGGCAACGTCCTTTTGGACAAGGGCGACGCCAAGGGAGCCGAGGCCGTCTACCGGGAGGCCCTGGCCATCAGGAGCAAGCGTCTGGATCCCTCGAGTCGCGACGTGGCCGAAAGCCTCAACAACCTCGCGAGCGCCCTCGATACGAACGGCAGCTACGAAGAGTCAGAGAAGCTCTTTCGCGAGTCCCTCGCCATCAAACGAAAGCTCACGGGCGAGGAGCAGAGCATCGCGACGACGCTTTTGAACATCGCCGTGAACCGCGCCCGAAGAGGGGATTGGGACGGCGCCGAGTCCCTGCTCCGCGAGGCGGGCGCGCTTCAGGCGAAGACATTGGGTGCCGACCACCCGGAGGTCGCATTCACGACGGAGATGCTGGCGGTCGTTCTCGATTCGAAAGGAAGCTTCGACGAAGCCGAGGTCCAGCATCGACACGCCCTGGCTCTGCAGCGGAAGCTGTTCGGCGAGGAGCACGCCGACATTGCCACGACGCTCGTGAACCTCGGCAACACCCTCCTTCACAAGGGTGATGTTGCGGGCGCGGAGGCGTTCTACCGACAGTCCCTGTCGATGTCGCAGACATTCTTCGGGGACGAGAGCAACGACGTGGCCGCGGTGCTCAGCGGGCTCGCCGGAGTCGAAGAGGCGCGGGGCGACCTCGGCCGGGCCGAGTCGCTATGGCGCGACTCCCTGGCGCGGCGATCAAAGCTTCTCGGGAAGGACCACGTAGATACCGCGGAAAGCCTCTGGGGCCTGGCCGAGATTCTCCGCAGGCGCGGCAAGTGGAGCGAGGCCGAGGCTGCACACCGTGAGGCTCTGGCTGCCCGGCGCGCAGCGCTGCCGCCAGGCCACAAGGCCATCGGCGATTCTCTTCTGGGCCTCGGCCGGACCCTCGCGGAATCGGGTCGTCCATCCGAGGCCGAGGCGCCGCTGAGTGAAGCCGTCGTGATCCTGCGGAACGCTCCCGGGAAGCTCGCGAAGGAGACGACGGAGGCCGAGCGCGCCCTTGCCAA
>Ga0075418_10010709_pt1 | contig 10262 bp, 10 predicted proteins | sample SoiMetdeltSBSDD2_FD_81776 | JGI IMG/M metagenome (GOLD analysis project Ga0075418, IMG submission 81776) | Bulk soil microbial communities from a Populus tree surrounding site in Tennessee, USA - Soil MetaG P. deltoides SBSDD2 | ecosystem: Environmental > Terrestrial > Soil > Tree plantation...
CGCGAGGAGCGCAACGGGCTCGAGAACGTCCACCTCGTGCACACGCTGATGGGGGAGGAGCTGGCCGTGCGCGCCTGCGACCGCATGGCCGCGGAGGCCGGCGCCGCGCTCTACATCGTCCACGTCGGCGGCCGCGATCCCATGGGTGCGATCGCGGACGCTCGCGCCGCGGGGCGGCCCGTCTACGGCGAGGCGCTCCACAACCAGCTCTGCTTCTCGACCGAGGACTACGCGAAGCCCGACGGGGCGAAGTACCACATCGGCATGGGCCTCAAGCCGCCCGGGCACCAGGAGGCGCTCTGGGAGGGGCTCGCCGACGGCCGGCTCTCGACGCTCGCGACGGACGAGTACACGACGTCGTTCGCCGTCAAGATGGCGGGCACCGACCTGGAGACGACGCCCGGCGGCCACGTCGGGATCGAGACGCGCGGGGCGATCGGCTACTCCGAGGGCCACGTGGGGGGACGCATGAGCCTTGAGCGCTTCGTGGACGTCTTCTCCACCAACCCCGCCAAGCTGATGGGCCTGTACCCGCGCAAGGGCGCGATCGCCGTCGGGAGCGACGCAGACCTCGCGGTCTGGGATCCCGACGCCGGGCGGACGATCGCGCTCGACGACCTCCATCACGAGTCGGACTACAGCCCCTGGGAGGGGTGGGAGGTGCGCGGATGGCCGGTGGCGACCGTGCTCCGCGGCAAGATCGTGGTCGAGAACGGCGAGCTGCTCGGGAGCCCCGACGACGGGCGCTGGCTGCCGCGGCGGCTCGATCCCGCTGTCGCCGAGGGGCCGGCGCTCTGATGCCCGGCTTCCGGCAGGAGCTCGTCGGGCTCTTCGGCCGGCCCGTGGACGAGAACCCGACGCAGGCGATGATCGAGGCCGGGTTCGCGGCCGCCGGGCTCGACTGGCGCTACCTGACGATCGAGGTCGCTCCCGACGACCTCCGGGACGCGGTGCGCGGCGCGCGGGCGATGGGGCTGCGCGGCTTTAACTGCACCATCCCCCACAAGGTCGCGGTCGTCGAGCACCTCGACCGGCTCGGCCGTTCCGCGGAGCTCATGGGCGCGGTCAACTGCGTCGTGCGGCGCGGGGACGAGCTCGTCGGGGAGAACACCGACGGCGCCGGTTTCCTCGAGGCCCTGCGGCGCCGGCGCGACCCCGCGGGCTCGCGGGTCGTGATGCTGGGCGCCGGCGGCGCGGCGCGGGCGATCGCCGTCGAGCTCCTCCTGGCGGACGCGGCGAGTCTCACGGTGGTGAACCGCAGCGCGGAGCGGGGCCGGGAGCTCGGCGCGCTCCTCGCCGGTGTGGAGTCGCCGACGGAGGTCAGCGTCGAGGCGCTCGGCGCCGGCTTCCAGGTGCCGCCGGACGCCGACGTGGTCGTGAATGCCACCTCCATCGGGCTCTATCCCGACCTGGACGCGGTCGTCCCGCTCGGGCTCGAGGAAGTGGCCGGCCGTGCGTTGGTCGCCGACGTGATCCCGAACCCGCCGGAGACGCGCTTCCTGCGCGCGGCGGCCGAGCTCGGGTGCGAAACGCTCGACGGCCTGGAGATGCTCGTCGAGCAGGGACGGATCGGCTTCGAGCTCTGGACCGGCGTCGAGCCCGACGTCGGCGCCATGCGCGACGCGCTGCGGCGCGCGTTCGAGCTGGCTTGAGCGCGCCCGACGTCTCCGTCCTGGTGCCCGTACGGGACGAGGGTGCATACCTTTCGGAGGCGCTCGCCTCGCTCTCGGCGCAGACGTTCTCCGACTTCGAGGCGATCGTGGTCGACGACGGGTCCTCCGACGGGTCGCCGGAGATCGCCGAGGCCCATGCGCGCGTAGATCGGCGGTTCCGCGTCGTTCGGCAGGATCCGGCCGGGATCGTCGCCGCGCTCGAAAGCGCCCGGGCCGAGGCTCGCGGGTCCCTCATCGCCCGCCTGGACGGCGACGACGTCGCGCTTCCCGGGCGCCTGGAGGCACAGGTGGACGCGCTCGGCGACCCCGGCCTGGCGGCGTGCGGCGGCCGCGTCTCGTACTTTCCGGAGGAGGCCGTGCGCGACGGGGCCCGCCGTTACGAGGCGTGGCTCAACGGCCTCGTCACGCCCGAGGACGCCGCGCGCGACGTCTTCGTCGAGTGCCCGCTGCCGCACCCGGCGCTGACGATCAGGGCGGACGTGCTCGCGGCCGTGGGCGGGTACCGGGCCCGGGGCTGGCCCGAGGACTACGACCTCGTCCTACGCCTCTGGGCGGCCGGCCATCGCTTCCGGAACGTCGAGGAGCCGGTGCTCCGCTGGCGCGAGCACGAGGCCCGTCGCTCGCGCTCCGACCCGGCCTACGCGCTCGACGCCTTCGTCCGCTGCAAGGTCCACCACCTGCGGGCGACGCTTCTACGCGGGTTCCCGAGCGTCGTCGTCTGGGGCGCCGGCCCGGTCGGGAAGTCGTTCGCCCGCGAGCTCGGCGCGCAGGGCACGCACGTCGCCGCCTTCGTCGACGTCGACCCGCGCAAGATCGGCCACGACGTCCACGGCGCCCCGGTAGTCGCCGTCGAGGACGCCCCGAGGTTCCGCGACTCGTTCGCCGGCGGCGCCGTCGCGGGCGAGGTCGCGCGCACGGAGATCCGGGAGGCCGTCGCAGCGGAAGGCCGCCGGGACGGCGTCGACTTCGTCGCGGTCGCCTGAGCCCGAACCCACTTTGTGTTTCACGAGCACCAGCCCTCGCCGGCTCGGTCGGCTCGGGTTTCAAGGCGGAAGGCTTGTGCCGGTGGAACACAAGCGGGCGTCGGGGTTAGCCTGCGGGCCGTGCCTGAGCGCTGCGCGTGGGTTCCCGAGAGCGATCCGCTCTACGTCGCCTACCACGACGAGGAGTGGGGCGTGCCCGAGCGCGATGACCGCGCGCTCTACGAGCTCTTGACCCTCGAGGGCGCCCAGGCGGGGCTCTCGTGGTCGACGATCCTGCACAAGCGCGAGGGCTACCGCCGCGCGTTCGCCGGCTTCGACCCGGCGAAGGTGGCGCGCTTCGACGCGCGCAAGGAGGAGAAGCTCCTCGCCGACCCGGGCATCGTCCGCAACCGGCTCAAGGTCTCTTCCACGATCGAGAACGCCCGCCGCGTCCTCGAGACGCAGGAGGAGCTGGGGAGCTTCTCCGCGCTCCTGTGGGGCTTCGTGGACGGCGAGCCGCTCGTGGGCCGGTGGAAGTCCGTCGGCGAGATCCCGGCCGAGACGCCCGTCTCCAAGGCCATGAGCAAGGAGCTCAAGCGCCGCGGGTTCCGCTTCGTCGGCCCGACCGTCTGCTACGCGTTCATGCAGGCCGCCGGGCTCGTGGACGACCACGTGGTCTCCTGCTTCCGCTTCGGCGCCCGCAGCAAGGCCCGGTGAGCGGAGACGACCTCCGCGAGGCCGAGCGCCTCGCGCCCGCGCCTCCCGTGCCGGAGCCGGGGCGGGTCCGCTCGGCTCTGAAGCTCGCGACGATCGACATGGGCCCGCTGAAGCGGCACCGCGACTTCCGCCTGCTCTTCTTCGGCCAGGGCGTCTCGTTCTTCGGCTCGATGATCACGTACGTCGCCCTGCCGTACCAGGCGTACCAGCTCTCGGGCTCGTCGCTGGTCGTCGGCCTCCTGAGCCTCGCCGAGCTCGGCCCTCTGCTCGTCACGGCCTTCGTCGGCGGCGCGCTCGCCGACGCGTTCGACCGGCGCCGGCTCGTCCAGATCGCCGAGGCCTCGCTCGCGCTCTGCGCCGGCATCCTCGCGTTCAACGCGACGCTGGACAGCCCGAAGCTCTGGGTGCTCTTCGTCGTCGGCGCGCTCATGGCAGGCCTGGACGGGCTCCAGCGCCCGCCGCTCGATGCGCTGACGCCGCGGCTGGTCGAGCGGCACGAGCTGATCGCGGCGAGTGCGCTCGACTCCTTCCGCGGCAACATCGGCATGGTCACCGGGCCCGCGGTGGGCGGCATCCTGATCGCCACGCTCGGACTGCCGACGACCTATGTCATCGACGTCGCGACCTTCGGCGCCTCGCTCGGTGCGCTCGCGCTCATGCGGGCCGTTCCGCCGCCGCCAGGCGCCGCGCGGCCGAGCCTGAGCGGCATCGTCGACGGCTTCCGCTACGCGGTGAGCCGCCCCGAGCTCGTCGGCACCTACAGCGTGGACATGCTCGCCATGTTCTTCGGGATGCCGCTCGCGCTCTTTCCCGCGTTCGCCTCCGAGTTCGGCGGCGCCGGGGTGCTCGGGGTCATGTACGCCGCAATCCCCGCGGGCTCGCTCGTCGCCACGGTGACGAGCGGCTGGACCGGGCGCGTGCACCGCCACGGCCTCGCCGTCATCTGGGCGGCGGTCGCCTGGGGGATCGCCATCACCGCGGCCGGCCTGGCGCCGAACCTCGCTCTCGTTCTCGTCTGCCTGGGCTTCGCGGGCGCCGCCGACATGATCAGCGGGATCTTCCGCGGGACGATCTGGAACACGACCATCCCCGACCATCTGCGCGGCCGCCTGGCCGGGATCGAGCAGGTCAGCTACTCGGCCGGGCCGCTGCTCGGGAACCTGGAGTCGGGCATCGTCGCCTCGTTCGCCGGGATCCGCGCCTCGATCGCCTCGGGCGGAGTGCTCTGCGTGCTCGGCGTCGCGCTCGCCGCGCTCGCGCTGCCCGCGTTCAGGCGCTACGACGCCCGCGAGCACGTCACGGTGCCGGGGGAACCCGGCCGATCGTCAGCCTGAGGTACGGCACGAGCCCCAGGCGCTCGTAGAAGCGCCAGGCGTCGTCGTTCCCCTCCATGACGGCGAGGGAGATCTCCTCGACACCGAGCCGCCGCAGCTCCTCGAAGACGGCGTCCATCAGCCGCCCGCCGAGGCCTTGCCCGCGCTCCTCCGGGAGCACGGAGACGCTCTCCAGCGACCGACGCGCTCGCCGACCACGAGCTCGCCTCGGTTCCGCCCACGGCGACGGCGGCGTAGCCGACGAGGCGTGCGTCGCGCTCGGCGAGGAGGAAGAACGAATCCGGCCGCGCGAGCAGCAGCCGCTCGTAGAAGGCCCGCCGGTGCACCCACGACTCGTCGTCCGAGCGAAACGGTGCCACTGCCGCGAGGTGCCCGGCGACCGCGCGATGGTGCTGGTGCATGGCGTGCCAGAGGGGCTCGACGTCGTCGATCCGCTCCGCGCCGGCGCGGATGATCCCGACCTCGGTCACGGTCAGATCATCTCAGGGTCCTTAGGATGGGACAGACCACTTCGATGGAGGCACTGCCGATGAAGCTCGAGGGCATCCACCATGTGACAGCCATCACCGCCGACGCGCCCGGCAACGTCGACTTCTACACCCGGGTGCTCGGTCTTCGGCTCGTCAAGAAGACGGTCAACCAGGACGATCCGACCGTCTACCACCTCTTCTACGCGGACGAGCTCGGGAGCCCGGGCGCCGACCTCACCTTCTTCGAGTATCCCGGCCTGCCGCGCGGGCGTGCGGGCGCCGGGATGGTGCACACGGTCGTCTGGCGCGTCGGGTCGGAAGATGCGGTGGCTTTCTGGGCCGAGCGCCTGGCCGCCGAGAACGTCGAGGTCGAGCGCGACGCCGGACGGCTGCGCTTCGCCGATCCCGAGGGGATGGGCCTGGAGATCGTCGCCGTGGACGTCGACGACGAGCCGCTCGTCGCCCGGCACCCGGACATCCCTGCCGAGCATGCGCTCCAGGGCTTCCACGGAGTCAGGGCGTATACGGCCGACCCCGACGGGAGCAGGCAGGCGCTCGAGGACGTGCTCGCCTTCGAGCGCGACGGCGACCGGGCCTGGGAGGTGCGCGGCGAGCAGCGCGGCTCGTTCTACGCCTACGACGATCCGCCGTCCGAGCGCGGGCAGGGCGGTGCCGGCACGGTGCACCACGTCGCCTGGTCGTCGCCGCTGGACGACCACGAGGCGTGGCGCAAGCGGGTCGCCGAGGCGGGCCTGCGCCCGACGCCGGTGATCGACCGCTACTACTTCCGCTCGGTCTACTTCCGCGAGCCGAGCGGCGTCCTCTTCGAGCTCGCCACGATGGGCCCCGGCTTCACCGCCGACGAGCCGCTGGAGACGCTCGGCGAGGAGCTCTCGCTCCCGCCGAACTACGAGCCGCTGCGGGAACGGCTCGAGGGCATCCTCACGCCGCTCCCCGACACACGGCGCGAGCGCACGCCCAACTAGCGCGCTTGTATCGTCGGCGTCGATGGCGCTCCTCAGGCGTGTCCGGATCCGCGCGTACCGCTCCGCCGCGGACGTCGAGCTCGAGCTCGGCCGCATCGCCGCCCTCGTCGGCGAGGCGCGCGCGGGCAAGTCGAACATCCTGCGCGCCGTGCGGGCGCTCCTCGACCCGACGGCTCCTGTCGACCCGGGCGACGTCCGCCGGAACGAAGACGGCACGCTCGCGGTCGAGGCGGAGCTCGACGACGGCCGGAACGTGTCGCTCCGTGCGCGCCCGCCCGAGGCGAGCGCCGAGCGCGAGGGCGCGCCCCCTGTCGTCTTCCTGCCGGCGGGCCTGCGGGGCGGGGCGCTCGTCGAGGCGAGCCCCGGCGCCGAGCAGGCTGCTCGGGCGTTCGAGGCCGCGGCGAAGGAGCACGAGGGAAGCGGCTCCGAGGCCGCCGGCGCAGGCGCGCTCGTCGCCGCCTTCGAGGCCTGCTGCGCGACCGACGTCTCCGGCGTCGTCTTCATCGTCGAGGAGCCCGAGCTGTTCCTGCGCCCGCACACCCAGCGCTACCTGTACCGCCGGCTTCGGGAGCTCGCCGCCCAGGAGAATCAGGTGCTGTACTCGACGCACGCCCCGGCCTTCCTCAACGTGGCGCGCCTGGACGAGCTCGTGCTCGTCGGCCACGACCCCGAGCGCGGCACGCACGTCGTCCGGCCGCAGCCGCTGGAGTCCGAGGAGGCGTTCCGGGTCGTCAGCGAGTTCGACGCCGAGCGCAGCGAGCTCTTCCTCGCCCGCGCCGCGATCCTCGTCGAGGGGCGGACGGAGAAGCTCGTCCTCCCGTCGGTCTTCGCCGCCCTCGGCCACGACGTCGACCGTGCGGAGGTCTCGATCGTCGAGTGCGGCGGCAAGTCGAACATCCCCGTCTTCGCCCGCATCTGCCAGGCGTGCGACATCCCGTACGTCATCGTCCACGACCGAGACGCCGAGCCGCGCGAGGCTCCGATCCCCTCCGAGCAGCAGCTCAATGCCCTCATCTCCCAGATTGCCGGGGACGAGCGGGTGGTCGAGCTGGCGCCCGACTTCGAGGCCGTTGCCGGCCTCCGCGGGCACTCGAACAAGCCGGAGCGCGCCTGGAACCATTTCTCGACACCGGGCGTCGAGGTGCCCGAGCCGTTGGCCCGCGCCGTGAACCTCGCGCTCGAGTTCGCCGCTCGTTAGGCGAACGCGACGATGCGGTGCGGCGCGTGGCCGTCCACGGAGACGCGCTCCCACGTGTCGCCCCGGTCGGCGCTCGCGAGCACCGTGCCGTCAGAGAGACCCATGACGAGCCGGCCGTCGAGGAAGGCGATGGCATAGGGCATGGCGTCGAGCGGCCGCGGTAAGCCGCCGTCGAGGGGCTGCCAGGGGCCGTCGCCCTCCCAGCGGTAGACCACCGCCTCGGCCGAGCCGCGCCCGTGCGCCGCGAAGGGCCCAGTGCTCGCCGAGACGAACCAGCGGTCGGGATCGTCGGGGTCGACGGCCACCGCCCACGTGTAGTGACGGTCGCGGCCGGCGTCGGCCGCCGCCCAGGTCGCTCCGCCGTCCGTGCTCCATGCGGCTCCGCCTCCCGCCGCCTCGTAGGCCCGTCCCGGCGCGACCGGATGCCACGCGAGCGAGTGGCAGTCGAGCTGCGCGCCGGGCCGGTGGTCGCTCCACGTCTCGCCGCCGTCCTCGCTTCGCATCACGCCGCCCAGTTCGATCCCGACGAGGAGCAGGCCCGCGTCGTGCGGGCTCGGTGCGATCCAGCGCACGTGTGAGGTCCAGGGCCGGGGCGGGAAGCTCCAGGTCGGCGCGGACGGAATCTCGCGCAGGCTCTCGAGCTCGCGCCAGGAGCCGCCGTGGTCGCGGCTGACGAAGAGCATGCTCGGCTCGCAGCCGGCGTAGAGCGCGCCGTCCACCGGCGAGACGGCCACGGAGAACACGTCGGGCTGAGGGAAGTCGACCTGCCCCCAGGTCTCGCCGCCGTCGGTGCTCGTCCACACGCCGTGGTGGCGGGAGCCGCCCACGAGGAAGTCGGGCTCCCTCGGGTCGCGAGCGACGCACTGGATCTCGGTGCCCTGGCTCGCGGCCACGGCGCGCCAGCCTTCCTCGGCGCGCTCAAACCGGGCGACCCCGTCGCCGGTGGCGGCGCAGAGAGCCGTCAGGCGCTCCCGGTGTCGCGGGTGAAGATGACGAGCAGGGCGAGCGACTCGTAGCCGGTGAAGCGGTGCTCCGCGTGGGCGGCGACGAACATCGCCTGGCCCTCCTGCAGGTCGATCTCCTCCTCCTCGACCTGAAGCGTTCCTCGTCCTTCGAGGACGATGTAGACCTCGTCGTCCTCGTGCGGCTGCTGGCGGTCGGGCTCCGGCGCCACCAGCACGTACACGCCGACCTCGAGACCCGGTGACTCGTGGACGATCTCGTAGCCACCGTTGGCGGCCTCGAGGCGCCGCTTGGCGTCCTGGATGTCGAAGAGGTGCTCGTGCACCGCCATCAGACCGCGGCTTTCAGCTCCGGGATGATGCCCTCGCCGTAGGCCTGCAGGATCTCCTCCTGGCCCTGGGTCATGAGGTAGATGTTGAAATGGTCGACGCCGATGGAGTCGAGCTCGCGGAGCTTGGCCCGGACGGCGTCGACGTCGCCGATGACGCTGAAGCGGTCGGCGATCTCGTCGGTGACGAACTCGCCGTGCGCGGCGCCCTCCCGGCTGTGGTCCTTGTAGTCGTAGAACTTCCGCGCCTTCACGTACTCGGTCAGGTCGCTGGGGATCTCCGAGTTCTCGCCGTAGCGCTCGATCAGGTCCATGACGTGGTTCGAGACCATGGCCGGGAACCAGCGTGTCGCGTCGCGCGCGCCCGCGAGATCGTCGGTGACGACGCTCGGCGCGCAGACGATGCACTCGAGCTCGTCCGGGTTGCGCCCGGCCTCGGTTGCCGCGGCGCGGGCCTGCTCCATGATCCACTGGATGATGATCGGGTCGGCGAGCTGGATGATCACGCCGTCCGCCACCCGTCCCGCGACCCCGAGCGCCCGCGGCCCGTAGGCGGCGATGTACATGGGGATCTTCTCCTGGTCCTTGGCCCAGGTGAGCTCGAGCTCCTTCCCGTTCCACTCCACGGGCCGGCCGTTCATCAGGTCCTTGATCATCTTGCAGGACTCCTCGAACTCGGCCATCTTCACGGGCTTCTGGCCGATCACCCGGCGGGCCGAGTCGCCGCGCCCGATCCCCAGCACCGCGCGTCCGCCCGACATCGCGTGCAGCGTCGCGTAGGAGCTCGCGGTCACCGTCGGCTCGCGCGTCCCCGGGTTCGTCACGCAGTGCCCGAACTTCAGCTTCTCGGTCTGGGTCGCGAGCAGCGTGAGGAGCGGGTAGCCGTCGTGCCAGAGGATGTGCGAGTCGTAGGTCCAGCCGTAGTCGAAGCCGTGCTTCTCGGCGAGCTGCATCAGCTCCAGGAAGCGCGTGTGCGGCGGGTCGGGGAGAACGGTGACGCCGAACGTGAGCATCGGACCTCCTGCAGGGTGGGAAACGCGGATTCTACGCCCGGAATGGCCGCACGCATCCTCACGTTCTAGGCCTGTGGGGTATGGGTAAGGTCAACTCCATGCAGATCGAGACGCTCGACCACGTCGCCCTCTGGGTCGAGGATCGCGACACGCTCGCGAACTTCCTCACCGGCCACGTCGGCATGCACGTGATCGACCGCACGGACAAGTTCACGCTCGTGGGCTCCGACGCCCGCCGCGGCAAGCTGACGCTCTTCGCGGCCGACGGGCCGCGAGAGCCGGGCCCGCTCGAGCGGATCGGCCTGCGCGTCTTCGACCTCGACGAGGCGCTCGCCGCACTGCCGGCTGACCTCGCCTTCGAGCGCAACGACGGCACGGCCACGTTCGACGCCCCGGGCGGGCTGCGCGTCGCGCTCGTCGAGGTGGACGACGGGGTCGCCTACGACCTCGACCACGTCGCGTTCTCCGTCCCGGATCCCGAGGCGACCTTCACGCGCCTGGCCGGGCTGGGCTTCGCCGTGTCCGACGGACGGCTCCTGGCCGGCGACTCCTCGATCGTGCTCGAGCAGGGCGAGCCCGCCGAGACCGAGCGGCCGCTCCTCAACCACCTGGGGCTGC
>Ga0075418_10010711_pt1 | contig 10262 bp, 7 predicted proteins | sample SoiMetdeltSBSDD2_FD_81776 | JGI IMG/M metagenome (GOLD analysis project Ga0075418, IMG submission 81776) | Bulk soil microbial communities from a Populus tree surrounding site in Tennessee, USA - Soil MetaG P. deltoides SBSDD2 | ecosystem: Environmental > Terrestrial > Soil > Tree plantation...
ATCAAAGCGTGGGCTTGGGTAAGTTGCGCGACCTGAGCACCAGCCCTGACTGTTGCCGTCACAAGCTGCAAGTTTCGACATCGGGCTCGGCGCAACGCGCCGGGCCCGGTCTCTCGTTTTCATGGATACTCTCGCTCTCGATCGGGAATCAGCCGAATGGCTGCGCGACCTCCAGGATGTCGGCGGGTCGCGCGACGGCGCCACTGCTCGGCTCCACGCGCTACTCGTTAGGGTCGCGCGGGGCGAAGCCGCACGCCGCCGGGCGTCGCTGCCGAGTCGAGGAAGAGAGGATGTCGATGACCTCTGCGTGCAGGCCGCGAACGACGCGCTCATGGCCGTCCTCGCGAAGCTGGATACGTACCGCGGCAACGCGCGATTCACGACCTGGTCATGCAAGTTCGTCATTCTCGAGGTGTCGACGCGGTTGCGCCGCCACGCATGGCGACACCGCAAAGTGGAGATGGACGACAGGGTCTGGGAGCGCTTGCCTGACAAGGCTCCGCCGGCGCTGCAACGCCTCGAGGACGATCAGCTGATCGCGGCACTGCACCGCGCCGTTGACGAACACCTGACCGAGCGACAACGATTGATCTTTCAGAGCGTCGTGTTGGAGGATGTGCCCACCGACGTGCTCGCCGAGCGGCTCGGCAGCTCGCGCGGCGCGATCTACAAGACGCTTCACGACGCACGAGCGAAGCTCCGCCAAGCGTTGATCGAGGCGGGTTACCCCGAGCGTGAACCATGACCGAATCTCGACTCGAGCACCTCCTCGGCAATACGGGCCGAGATCCTGGTTGCGATGCGGGGCTGGACTTCATCGACGAGTATTGCGAGCTCGTTGCCCGTCGCGAAGCAATCCCCGAGCGATTCGCCGATTTTCTGACGCACCTCGGGAACTGTCGAGCGTGCCGCGAGGATACCGAGAGCCTGCTGGCCGTCGTTCGCGAGGAGGAAAATCGAAGGGCGAGGTAAGATTTCGCTCGTTCGCGCCGCTAACCCGAGGAAGACGATTTCTCGGGGTGGCCGCGCGTGACTCTGGCCCCTAACTCGAGCGACGGACGACGGCGGCTCGTCCGTGGCGAACGTCAGGAGCTTCAGATGTCCACCAACTCGGCGTCCGTGGCCTACGGGATCCTCCCGGTCGACGGACTGAACATCGCCTATCGCGAAGCGGGCAATCCCGCGAATCCCAAGCTCGTGCTGCTGCACGGCTTTCCGTCGTCGTCGCATCAGCACCGCGATCTCATTCGTGCGCTGTCGGACCGTTTCCACCTGATCGCCCCGGATTATCCCGGTTTCGGGCTGAGCGACACGCCCGATCCTTCGACCTTTGCGTACACGTTCGATCGGATCGCCGACATCATCGGACGCTTCCTGGCGATCAAGGGATTCCGGAAGTACGGCCTGTTCGTGCAGGACTATGGCGGGCCGGTTGGCTTCCGTCTGGTAGATCGGGAGCCGGATGCGCTCGAGTGGCTCGTCATCCAGAACTCGAACGCGTACGAGGTCGGTTTCACCGCCGCGTGGGACGGGCTACGGAACGCGCTGTGGAAGGAGCGTTCACCGGAGACGGAGCAGCCGCTGCTCGGATTCCTCGCGCGCGATACCGTCAAGACGATCTATCTGCATGGCGCGAGGCGACCGGAGCTCGTGAGCCCGGACGCGTGGGAATCCGACATTGCGTTTCTGCAGCGGCCTAACGCGGCGCGGCTTCATCTCGACCTGTTTTACGACTACCGCACGAATGTCCCGCTGTATCCGACGTGGCAGCGGTTGTTGCGCGAGCGGCAGCCGAAGACGATCATCTTCTGGGGGCAGGACGACATCTTCTTCACGCGGGAAGGGGGTGATGCATATCTGGCGGATCTTCCGAGCGCGGAGATGCATCGGCTCCAGGCGGGCCATTTCGCGGTGGAGGACCACCTGGACTACATCGCCGGGCACATTCGCCGGTTCTACGACGCGAATGTTGCTCGCCGGCGGGGACTAGGGACTGGGGACTGGGGACTCGGCAGGGAGCCTTCTACAGCGCTCCGGAGGTAGACCGCGCTCCCAGGCACGACATACTAGATGTACAGGGGCGTCAACTCTGCGAGCGCCATGAGCGCCGCGTACGCCAGGCCGAGCTGCCCTCGCCAAGCAACCGCTGAGTCCGTAGACGCTTGGTTTTGCGTACTCAGCGTTTTCTGCGGTCGCACGCCTCGGGCTTATGCCCACTGGCGCGGCAGAGGCCACACACCGGCGTGGTGAGCCCGCGCTATACAGGCGCGCATTCATGCTCGGGTCGTCCCCCTGCCTTGACGACTTCGTGCTCCGTGTGCTCCTTAGGGCCCGTCCGGACCCGTACGACCGTCCTCCCATCACACCGAGGAGCATTCGATGTCGCTACGTCGTGGACTGGTCATCGCCTCGCTCGCCCCAGCCTTGGCGAGTTTGCCTCCCACCACGCCTCTCTCGGCGCAGGGCACCGGCACCTTGCGAGGCCAGGTCACGCGCACCGCCCCAGACGCCCCCGTCGTCGGCGCGCAGGTGTTCGTCGTCGGCACCCGCGCCGGCGGCGTGACCGATGCGCAGGGACGGTACACCTTCACCGGCGTGCCAGCCGGAACGCAGACGGTCCGCGTTCGCGCGTTAGGCTACCACCCCGCCGACAAGACCGTCGACATTGTGGCGGGCCAGACAGCCACCCTGGACCTGGTCGTGAACTCGGCACCGGTCTCCCTCGACGAAGTTGTCGTAACCGGCACCGCGGGCTCCGCGCGCAAGCGCGAGATCGGAAACTCGATCGGTCAGGTCAAGACCTCGGAGACGCCGGAGGTCACGAGCAACGTCTCGAACATGCTGGCGGGGCGCGTTGCCGGCGTCACGGTTGCCGGCAACACCGGAAACTCCGGCAGCGGCTCCGCAATCAGGCTGCGTGGCACCACCAGCGTCGCGCTCACCAACCAGCCGCTCATCTATGTGGACGGCGTTCGCACGCGAAGCGACGAGTACCCCCGTAACGGCATCTTCACCGGCACGACACAGCGCGGCGCCAACGCGTACGGTAGCCCGCTCAACGACATCAACCCCGAGGACATCGACCGGGTGGAGATCGTGAAGGGCGCCGCGGCCGCCACGCTGTACGGTACCGATGCGGCGGCCGGCGTGATCCAGATCTTCACCAAGCGTGGCTCGCAAGGCGCCCCGAAATGGCAGGCGCAGTTCAACACGGGGTTCAACAAGCTCGAGAAGTTCGGGACGGATTCCGTCCCGCTGCTCTACATGGATCCGTTCGTTCGGAACGGTGTGCGGTACGGCGGCAACCTCCAGGTGGCGGGCGGGGCTGGTGAAGGGCTGCGCTATCTCGTATCCGGCGGCGGCGACTACACGGAAGGGGTGCTGCCTAACGACAACGAGAAGAAGTACCTGCTGCGCACCAACGTGGACTTCCTCCCGCTTAGGAAGGTCGCCATGAGCTGGAGCAGCGCGTACACCAACAACCTCGTCTCGCAGACGCCGGCCGGGAACAACGCGCAGGGGATCACGCTCAACGCATTCCGCCAGGAGCGGAACTACTTCGGGAACGCGAACCCCGACACGATCCGCCAGGTCCTCATGCAGCAGCTGAAGAGCAACGTCGACCGGCTCATCCTCGGAACCACGATCACGGCGACGCCGATCACGAGCTTCTCCAGCCGCTTCACCGTCGGGTACGACCGGGCCGCGGTGGACAACCGCAACGTGCGCCCGTACGGGTTCCCGAACGCGCCGCTCGGCGTGATCCAGGACCAGCGGTGGGCCAACAACACGCTGAGCACCGACTGGGTCAACAGCTACGAGTTCGACGCGACCAACACACTCAAGGTCACGGCCTCGGCCGGGGTGCAGTACGTGAACTCGTTCGTGAGCGATGCCGTGGCCTACAGCGAGAACTTCGCGACGCCCGGCGACCCGACCGTCGCCAGCGGCTCGCTCAAGAACGCCGACGAGAATCGCACGCGTGTGATCACGGGAGGCGCCTTTGGCCAGGCCATCTTCGGCCTCAAGGACCGGTACTTCATCACAGTCGGCGCGCGTGTCGACGGCAACACGGCGTTCGGGACCGACTTCGGGTTCCAGGTGTACCCGAAGGTCAGCGGCTCCTGGGTGATCAGCGAGGAGCCGTTCTGGGCCCAGTCGTTAGGCAGTCTCAAGCTGCGGGCTGCCTACGGCGCCGCCGGCCGAGCGCCCACAGCGTTCGCCGCCGTCCAGACCTGGAGCCCGGTCGGGTGGGGCGGCCAACCCGCGGTGCGACCGAACAACCTCGGCAACAAGGAGCTCGGTCCGGAGCGCACGGCCGAGCTGGAGCTCGGCTTCGAGGAGAGCGCGTTCGAGGGCCGGCTGAACGTGGACTTCACGTACTTCAACGCGAAGACGACCGACGCGCTTTTCAACGTGCGTACGATTCCGTCCAACGGCTTTCTCAACAATGTGCTCTCGAATGTCGGTGAGATGAAGAAATCGGGCATCGAGGTGGCGGTCACGGGCACGATCGTGGACCGCCCGCGCCTCGGGATCAATGCAGGGCTCAATCTCAGCACGAACCACAGCAAGGTAGTAAGCCTCGGCGGTGCGCCAGCCTTCGCGGTGGACCCGGCGGAAACGGGGTACGGCTGGGTTGTGGAAGGGCAGCCGGCGCCCGTCATCCGCGGCAAGCTGATTCGCAATCCCAACGCCGTGGGCGTGGCGCCGGATACAGTAGGGAACTACCCGTTCGGGCCGAGTCAGCCGACGGAGATCCTCGGCGGCTCGCTGACGATTCGAAGCTGGCGGAACATCTCCATCTCCGCGCGTGGCGAATACCAGACGGGCGCCTACATCAACGAGGACGCGTCGTATCAGGCCATCTCGCGGTCGGTGAAGTGGCCGACCTGCTTCGGCGCGTATGCGAAGCAGGACGCGAAGCAGCCGCTCACCGTGAAAGAGACGCTGATGTGCGTCCCCGCCAACGCCCGGGCGAACATGTTCATCTTCAAGGCGGACTTCTTCAAGGTGCGGGACATCACCCTAACGATCCCGCTGGGGCGCGCGATTCCGCGAACGACGAGTAGCTCCCTTGTATTCTCGGCGCAGAACATCTTCCGGCACAACTACGGGATGCCGATGTTCGATCCCGAGATGTCGGGGAACAACGGCTTCAACCCGACTGTCCGGTACATCTCCGAGCATATCCCGGCGCCCGCGGTGTTCCTGACTTCCCTTCGCGTCTCGTTCTGAGGAATACGTCCATGACTCCGACGATTTCCGGGACGACTGTTCGCGCCGTCCCCTGCCTAACGTCCATCGGGCTGATCGCACTCCTGTCAGGCTGTCAACTCGACGTGACCAACCCCGGCCCCATTCAGGCCGACGCGCTCGAGGATCCGAAGGCTGTGCCCGGCGTCGTGAACGGCGCCGGCCGCGACCTCGCCGAGGCACTCAACTGGGTCGCGTACACGGGAGGCGCCGTGGCGCGTGAGATCTTCCCTGCCGGCTCGACCGGCTCGTTCGGCATCACGCCGCGCCAGCAATCGGGAAAGCTCGCCGACGATGACGGGAACGACTGGTGGAACCAGGCGCAGCGGGCGCGCTGGACAGGGGAGCAGGCCGTGGCGCGCATCAAAACCCTGCTGAAGGAGACGGCGAGCAGCAACGTCAACCTCGCGCAGGCGCTGGTTTGGGCCGGGTTCGCGAACCGACTGCTCGGCGAGAACTTCTGCGATGCCGTCATCGACGGCGGGCCGCTCGAGCCGTACACCGTCTATCTCGAGCGCGCCGAAGCAAACTTCACGGAAGCGATCACGGTTGCCACGGCGGCGAAGAACACGAACCTCGCGACCGCCGCGCTCGCGGCCCGCGCGTCGGTTCGACTCGATCTCAACAACCTGACGGGTGCTGCGACCGATGCCGCCGGCATCGCGAACACGTTCGCCTACCGCATGCCGTACTTCACCACCGACCTCGATCAGTACAACCGTATCTACTGGGCGTCGGCGAATCAGCCGTATCGCGCGCACACGGTGTGGAACACGTTCTACGACAACTACCGCAAGACGACCAGCGATCCGCGCGTGCCGTTCGACAGCAGCGCGACGGTGTTGGTGGGCGACGCCGCCGTGGGCAACCTCGGTCGCGTGCGCTGGTACTTCCAGACCAAGTACAGCGGACAGACCTCGGCCATCAACCTCGTGACGGGATGGGAGATGCGGCTGATCGAGGCGGAAGCGAAGCTTGTCGCCGGCGACATTGCCGGCGCGATGACGCTCGTCAACGCACACCGCGCTGCTCTTAGCCTCGCTCCGTGGCCGGCGGCCAACGCGACGGAAGCCTGGACCGCGCTCAAGCGTGAGCGCGGCATCGAGCTGTGGCTGGAGGGGCGCCGGTTAGGCGACTTCCGCCGCTGGGCGGCGCTCAGTCGGCCAGGCACCTCCGACGACATGACGGGGCGCGACCTCTGCTTCGCCACGCCGCTATCGGAGAAGGAGACGAACCCGAATTTCTAGACGCCCGATCCGTCACGGGGTCGGAATCAGACGAGTCTCCGACGGGTCGACCGGCTTTCCGCTCGAGCCACCCGACTCGCCACCGTGACTCAGAACGTACGCGACGGCGCCCGCGGCGATTGCACCGACGGCCACGCCGATCCACGTCGTGCGAGCGCGATCGAGCTTCCGTGACGACACACGCTGCACGTCCGAACGGAGGATCGGCAGGTCGTGATTCTGCGTGCGGAGACGTACGTTCGCCTCCATGTAGCTCGTTGGCACGGACAGGAGGACGCTGTCCCCACGGAGCTGTGACACCGTGCCACTCACGGTGAATCCGTCGACGAGCTTCGCGAGCGAGTCGGGCCCGCGCCGGATTCGATCCACCGCGACTGCGGAGAGCTCGAGTCGCACTGTCATGTCCGGTGTCAGCTCGGTGACGGGCACCGGTGCATAGTGATAGCAGCCGGCGAGAACGGCGGCTGCACAGCAAGCCCCACCGCGAACAGCACGGCGTCGAGCGGAAGGTCGGGCGTCAGCGAAGGCTGCCATGGGCGTAGTCGGGTACGGTCCGATTGCGCGTGCTAGGCGGTAAGTCTCACACACGGTACAGCGCACCGGAAGAACCGTTGGCGAACCCACGTCAGTGCACGCGAACGCCCTTCGTCAGCCCAAGGTCATTATGCTTCGGCCAGTCGGGCGTGTCGCGAACCTGGCAGAACACGAGGAGCACGTCACCGCGCTGATTTCGAGGCGAAGTAGATCCGGTATCGGAGACTGTCGGTACTCGGCTGCCGACCAGACGAGCTCCATCGCGTTCGGCTGTGTCACCCCTCGCGCAGTGCGACGTTAGGCTGCACGCTCGCCGCCCGGCGGGCCGGGATCCAGCACGCGAGCGCCGTGATCACGAAGAACACGACCACCATCGTCACGAACGTCAGCGGGTCCGTCGGGGTTACGCCGACGAGGAGCTTCGTCATGGCGCGGGTGAGCAGGAACGCGGCGACGAGCCCGATGCCGACGCCGATCGCGCTCAGCGTCAGTCCCTGGCCCACGATCATGCGGAAGATGCCCGACGGCTGGGCCCCGAACGCCATCCGGACGCCGATCTCCGTCCCGCGCTGCCTGACGAGACTGGAGAGCACGCCATACAGCCCGATCGCGGCCAGCGTCGCCGCCAGGGCGGCAAAGAGCGCGATGAGCGCGAGCGCGAATCGCGTCGGTGCCATCGCCCGATCGAGATAGGCCGTCAGCGGCTTCATGTCCGTGATCAGCAGCTGCGGATCGAGCTGCATGAGCGCCGAGCGGACCGGGCCCTCCAGCTTGGCGGGGTCGCCGTCGGTCCGGACGATCCACGCGCCGGCACCGTTGCCGCGCTGGGCACCATTGCTGAAATAGATGGACTCCTTCTCGTCGCCCACGAGCGTCGTGTGACGCTGATGGGCGATGACGCCGATGACCTCGAATGTCTCCGGTTCGGGCGTCGAGATGCGGGCGAGCAAGTGCTTCCCGATCGGCGACTCGTTCGGGAACGCCATGGCCGCGACGCGGTCGTCGATGACGATCGTCTTGGCGTTAGGCACGTCGTCCTGCGGGCCGAACGTTGGGCCCGCGACGAGCCGCCCTCGCATCGCCTCGAAGTACCCGGGCATCACGATGTGGAACTGTCCCTGGCGGAACTTCGTCGGGTCGCCGAGGGCGGCGCTCGTCCCCCACCGGCCGTTGGATGGCAGGTTCTCGAGCGGCAGCACCGCCGCCGCCGTGACCGCCTTCACGCCCGGCACCGCGCCAAGTCGCTCGCGGACCAGCGCGGTCTTCGCCATGAACTCGGTGTCCGAGCGAACACGGAAGTTTCCGAGCCGCATGGTCAGAAGCCCGCTCGGCTCGAAGCCCGGGTTCACCCGCTGGAGCGCGATCGCGCTCCTGATCATGAGGCCGCACCCGATCAGCAGCACGAACGACAGCGCCACCTCGGCCATCACGACCGACTTGCGGAGGAGCGTGCTGTGGCTGCCGGTCGAGCCACGCCCGCCGGCGCGCAGGGAATCAATGAGATTGGGCCGCGAGGCCCGGATGGCTGGCACGAGCCCGAACACGACCGCCGACAGCATGCAGGCGCCGATGGCGAACGCGAGGACCATCGGGTCGATCGAGACGTTCGTCATCCGCGGGAGGTCGGCTGGCGCGAGCGTCGGTAGAAGGCGAATGCCGGCGTACGCGAGCGCCAGGCCGAGGAGGCCGCCGGCCCCGGCCAGCACGAGGCTTTCGGCGAGAAGCTGCCGGACCAGCGCCCACTGCGAACCACCTAACGCCGCGCGCACGGCGAGCTCGCGATCGCGCGCGGAGACGCGGACCAGGAGCAGGTTCGCAACGTTCGCGCAGGCGATGAGCAGGACGAAGAACACGGCGCCCATGAGCGCGCGGATCGTCGGCTTCACGTTGGCGACGACATTCTCCTTCATCGCTTCGGTGCGGAAGTGCAGGTCAACCGACTGCTTCATCGGATACCGCGAGCGGAGATCCGCCGCGATGCGCTCGACCTGCTGGAAGGCAGCGGTGAGTGTCGTGGTCGGCTTCATGCGGCCGATCACGAAACAGCACACGTTATTGCGCTGGACGTCGGCCGCGAAGTTGATCCGCGCCGCCAGCCAGACGTCGGGCAGGCGCTCGACGCTGGACTTCGGAGGAAAGAGGAGCTCGACGCCGGGCGCGAGAACGCCAACCACGTGCACGGGCCCGAAGCCGACCTGGATGTCCTTGCCAACGATCGACGGGTCGGCGCCGTACTGGCGGCGCCAGAATCCGTCGCTCAGAACCGCGATCTGTGGCAATCGCTGTGGCGGCGGCCCTGCCGGAGCAGCGCCATCGGGGGAGGGCGGAGGCGGCGGCTGCACGCGGCCATCCTCGGGCGTGAACGCTCGGCCGCGAGTGACCTTCACGCCAAGGACGTCGAAGATGTTGGGTGTGACGAACGCGGTCTTGACCTGCTGCGGCGGCGCTCCATCCACGATGAGCGGCGCGGTTCCCGTGCGAACGGCGGCGATGCCGTCGAACAGCGTCGCCTGGTCCATGAGGTCCTTGAGGTCGCCCGGTGCGAAGAGCCAGTCGTACACCTGGCGTTGCCGGAGCTCGCCCCAGATGATCGTCAGGCGCTCGGGGTGGTCGTACGGGAGCGGCCGCAGCAGCACGGCGTTGACGACGCTGAAGATGGCGGTCGTCGCGCCGATACCCAACGCGAGCGTGATGATGGCCGTGAGCGAGAACGCTGCGTTCTTGCGCAGGGTGCGGGCGGCAAAAGCTAGGTCTCTCAGCATATGACTCCTAGTCTGGGGACTGGGGACTAGGGACTGGGGACTCGGCAGGGAGCCTTCTACCGCCAAGCAAGCCTGCTCGCCGACAGTAGCATCCCGGCCGAGTCCCCAGTCCCCAGTCCCGATGTCCCCGTTACGGCACGGGAGGAATGGTCGGATAAGTGATGCCTAACTGCTCCAAATACGTCCCGTACTTCGACGGATCATAGTAGTACTTCCGCATCTCGTCGCGGTACCGCGCCATCTTCTCCGCATTCAACCATGTGGCGGGTTGATCGCTTGGCGCCATGAGCGGCTTGTACTTGACCGTCTTTGTTTGCACTTCGCTGAAGTAGCGCTTCGCGTCGGCCACGAGGCGAGGCTGCATCATGAGGTCGAGCAGCGTCATCGCCTGAACCTTCGCGCCGGCGACCACGCCCTTGTGGGCGATCGGCGTCGCCATGGCGATCGCGTCGGCCCAGTTGTG
>Ga0075418_10010712_pt1 | contig 10260 bp, 8 predicted proteins | sample SoiMetdeltSBSDD2_FD_81776 | JGI IMG/M metagenome (GOLD analysis project Ga0075418, IMG submission 81776) | Bulk soil microbial communities from a Populus tree surrounding site in Tennessee, USA - Soil MetaG P. deltoides SBSDD2 | ecosystem: Environmental > Terrestrial > Soil > Tree plantation...
CCTTGTAGATCTTCACGAGGTTGTCGCAGACGATCTGGCTCATCTCTCTCCCATTCGAAGGACGCGGCTGAGGTTGACGCGCGCGGCGGCCGCCCCGGTGAGGACGGTCACGGCGGCCGTCACGAGCACCAGGCCCGCGACGAGGAGGATCGGCGCGGCGACGGCCGGTCGCAGAGCGGCCTGCTCGCCCGCTGCCAGCGCGGCGAGGTCGAGCCCCGGCTCGACCAGGTAGCCGAGCGTGAGGCCGAGCACGACGCCGAGGACGAGCGCGAGGGCGACCGGCGGCACGAGCTCGTACGCCGCGAGCCCGAGCGCGTCCCGCCGCGAGAGCCCGAGCGCCCGCAGGTAGCCGAGGTCGCGCTGACGCGGCCGCGCGCTGAGGACGGGCGCGAGCGCGAGCGCCACGGTCGCGTACGCGCCGGCGACGACGATCCCGACCCGGAAGACGTCGAGCGTCCCGGTGTCGAGCGGTGTCAGGTCGGAGGCGGCCACACGGTCCTGGGCGACCGAGATCGTGCCGGCGAGCGTCGCGGACAGGACGCCCACGGACGTGGCGAGAAGCACGACGAGGAGCGGCGCGACTGCGAGCGTCGGCGAGCGCGACAGGCGCCGCAGGCCGAGCGCGGGCACGAGGTCGCGCCGTGGAGCCGCGGCCCAGGCGAGGGCACGCAGCGGAAGCGGGTACAGGCGCAGGGCGACGATGGCGGCCGCGAGCCCGACGAGAACCGGGACGGCGGCGAGGTACGGGTCGAACCCGCCCTCGGACGAGAGCCCTCGACGCCGCAGGAGATACGCGCCGGCGAGCGCCGCGATCACCACGAGCGACTCGAGCGCGATGCGCACCGGCGAGAGGCGCGGGACGAGCGCTTCGTCCGGCCTTCCCGGGACGACGGCCCTCCGGGCGGTGCCTACGGCGGCGCCAGCGAGCAGGACGCCGACGGCGAGCACGATCCCGGCGACGAGCAGTCCCGGGAGGAGCTCTGGCGAGCGTCCGGCCGCCAGAGTCGCGGCCGCATAGCCCAGCGCTCCCGCCGGGACCGCGACGAGCAGTCCTTCGACCGCCTGGACGCTCAGCGTCTGCGCGAGCGAGCCACCGCGGCTGCGCAGGAGGGCGATCGCCTCCGAGCGCCGGTCCGCCGCGAGCGCGGCGAGCACGCCCAGCACGCTGAGCGCCACCGCGAGGAGCGCGATCCCGCCCACGGCCAGCACCGCCTGGGCCGCCTGCCGGTCGTCCTCGTGCCTGGCGAGGATCCGCCCCAGCCCGGTGCGCACACCGAGGCCCAACCGCTGCCCGAAGGTCGTCTGCCCGAATGCCGCCTCGAGCTGCCGCACCTCGGATGCGAGCTCCCCGGTGTCCTGCGCCGCGACGGCCTCCGGATCGACGAGGAACCGCCACTCGTAGCGCAGCGGCAGCGGATCGACGCCCGCCAGGAGCTCGTTGTACTCCTCGCCGGCGACGAGCCCGTAGCCGAAGATGAAGCGCATCGTCTCGGTGTCGCGAATGGCGGCCCGGCCGAGGCGCGATTCCCGGAGCCAGGCATCGTCGCCTTCGCGCGCGCCGAGGATGCCGACGACGTCGACCGCGAGCAGGCGGCGATCCGTGAGCGGGATGTTCCGCACGAGCGGGTCGTCGGCGGCCGGGCCGATGAAGAGCCGGTCGCCGAGCTCGACGGAGAGCTGGTCCGCGGTCGTCTGCGAGAGGGCGATCTCGAGGCCGGTGACCGCGGTGCGGTCGCCGAAGGGCGGCTCGACCGGGCCCGCGGCATCGGTCGGCGCGTCGCCCTCGACCATCTCGACGTGCTCGTCCGCGTCCTCGAGGAAGCGAAGCGTCAGGTAGCGCGTCGTCCCCGGGATGGCCGCCTCTCCGGGCCGCGTCAGGATCGTGTACCGGCTCGTCTCCACGCTGGCACGCCCGTCGCCCGTGACCTCCTGCACGCGGGCGGGGAACCGCCGCTCGTGCTCGTCGCCCTGCACGACGACGCTCGCGACCGGGTCCTCGCCCTGGGCGGCGTCAATTGCTCCTGCGCCCGCAATGGACACGTTGCGCTCGAGCGCGTTCGCGCCGGCCACCGTCTCCTCGAGGCTCGACTCGGCCATGCGACCGAACACCTGGGGCACGAGCGCGAAGAGGAAGGCTGTCGCCGCGGTCGCGGCGAAGAGCGCGGCCGCGAACAGCGGGTCGGATCGCAGCCGCCGGCGCGCGATGGCAAAGGGCGCGAGTGCCGTGCGGATATTCACCGGGTCCCCCCCGCGCGGAGGGCGGGCGCGAGCGCCAGCCGCCTCAGGAGCAGGAGCTGGATGCCGACGACGAGGGCGAGCACGGCGAACAGGCTCCCGGCCAGAAGCGCGACGGCCTCCCAGGGCAGCTCGACGACCACTTCGGGGAACGGCCTGCCGCCCTCGCCCGCGAGCGATACGAACGGGAGCACGAGCCACGCCACCAGGCCGCCGAGCACGATGCCCCCGACCAGGGCGAGCACGACCGTGATCCCGCCCTCGAGCGCGAGCCAGGCCGAGAGCTGCCTGCTCGAGAGACCCAGCGAGCGAAGGACGGCGAACTCCGTCGTTCGCTCGGAGGTGGAGACGGCCGCGCTGACCGCGAAGCCGAGCACGGCGAAGACCGCAGCGGCGACGAAGCCGAGCGAGAGCGCGCCGCTGATGCCGAGCGCAACGGGGTCGCGCGTCAGGCGCTCGGTGACGCCGACGCGGTCGACCACCTCGGCGCTCGAGTACGGAGGCGCCAGCAGCGCCTGCGCGACCGCGCGCTCGCGACCGGGCTCCGCGTCGAGGAGCCACTCCGTCGGCCGCGGGAGCTCCCCGGTGGCGAGGTAGACGGCGGCGAGATACGTCGGGAGGTCGACCACGACGCCGCCCTCCTCGGGCGGGAGCGTCGGGAAGCCGCGCACGGAGCCGACGAGCGTGAGCTCGGGATCCGCGGGGCCGAGGGCGACCGTCCCGCCGACGTCGGTGCCGGTCGTCTCGAGGAAGCCGCTGGTCGCCACCGCGGGGATCGCCTGCGGGAGCTCGTTCTGGCCGGGCGTGATCGTGAACGTGACCGGGGCCTCCCCGATCGCCGTGCTCGCGCCCGTGTCGAAGGAGAGCTCGAGGAGCGATTCCCGGCCCGCGCGCGTCTCGTGCACCTCCGGCGCCGACTGGGCGTCGCGCAGGTCGCTCGGGTCGACCGCCCAGCGGACGTCCGCCCCCGGCTCGACGTCGGCAGGCCCGGCGGCGATGCCGCCGAGCTCGAACGTGCCCGGGCGAGAGTCGAAGAAGCCCGCGTAGGCCCGCAGCTCGACGGCGACGAGCGAAAGCGGGTACGAGGGCCGACGGCCCTCGGAGGCGACGTCCACGGTGAGGGTGGTCTCCTCCCCGTCCGCCGGAAGCTCGCCCGCCGGAATCCGGTGCAGGAGCCCCTCTCCGTCGCGGAGCACGACGGCGAGCGAGGGCGGCGACGGCGTGCGCGGGAGGCCGAAGCGCGAGACGTTGTCCTCCGGAACCTCGACCCGGCCGCGTGCTCGGATGGTCAGCTCGTCCGGCGTGCCGGGCAGCTCCAGCGCGGCGAGCTCCGGCCGCTTCGCGGCGAGCCGCGTGGCGAGCTCGGAAAGCGGTGTGTCGGCAAGGTCCGGGCGGATCTCCACGATCTCCGCCGCGCGGGACGCGTCGACGGCGAGCAGGGTCGAGGAGTCGGCCTCCGACGAGACGCCGAGCGGGCTCTCCACGACCGGGAGCGCAGCCTGGACGCCGTCGATGTCGCCGTACGCGGCGGCGAGGTTGAGCGTCGGGATGGCGCCGGTCAGCTCGTCCGGGGCGACCCGGATGTCCGCTCCGGCCTCGTACGTCGCCCGGTCCTCCTGCGATTGGAGCCAGGTGCTGCCGTAGGCGGAGGCGAAGAGGCCGATGGCGAGCGCGAGCGTGAGCAGCACGACGACCCGGGCGTAGCGCGTCGGCCGGCGGGCGATCTGCCACGTGCCCAGCGGCGCGATGAGCCCGCGTGCGGCCGTCGCGGCCCGCCCTGCGACAGCTCCCACGGCTGGAACGACCCGCAGCGCGAGCAGGGCTCCCGCGAGCAGCCCGAGCGCGGGCGCAGCAACGAGCAGCGGATCGATCCCCAGGCGGCCCTGGATCGACTCGACCACGGTGCCCTCGTAGCGGCGCAGCTGCCAGTACGCAAGGACCGCGAGGGCAACCAGCACGAGGTCGAGGCCCGCGCGCCTGACGATTCCGGCCGGGCGCGGGCGGCCCTGCTCCTGCACGGCGGTCGTGACCGCCGCCGAGCGGAGCGCCGGGAGCGCGAGCCCGAGGGCGCTGAGGATCCCGGCCACCGCGGCGAGCGCGTACGACGTGCGGCTGACGTTCGGCTCGAGCTCGAGCCCGATGTCGGCCAACGGCCCGATGTGGTTCATGGCCCTCAGCGACAGCGCCGCGAGCCAGGGCGCCGCCAGGATCGACGGGATGGCGAGGAGCGCACCCTCGCGGAGCGCGAGCTGCCCCACCTCCCCCGCGCTGGCGCCGCGAGAGCGGAGTATCGCCGCCTCGACGGCGCGCCGCTCGGCGAGGAGGCCCGCGAGGAAGAGCAGAGCCGCCCCGGCGAGCACGGCCAGCTGCACCGAGGGGACGAGCACCCCCGAGCGGGAGACGAGAAGTGAGCGGTCGGCACGCTCAAGCACCCCGCCGAGCCCGGTCTGCACGGCGAGCCCGGCGGCCGGGCCACCCTCGGCGTGCAGCTCGTCCTCGAGCGCCCCGAGCCGCTCGCGGAGCTCGCCGAGCTCGTTCAGGCCGATCGCCCCGGTGTCGGGCTCCGCGCGCCAGCGCGCCTCGGCGCCGTCGCCCGCCAGCTCGGCGAACGCCTCCGGCGAGACCACGAGCGGCCCGAAGGTCGTGAACCGCAGCTCCTCCTGGCCGCCGAGCTCGAGCGGCGAGCCCCACCAGTACGGGTCGTCGGACGACTTCACGCGGTAGAGGCCCGCGAGGCGGACGGCCACCGTCTCGTCCTCGTCGCCGACCGCGGCGACCTCGATGGTGTCGCCCTGCGCCAACCCGAGCGCCCGCGCCGCCGGCTCGGAGAGAACCGCCTCCACCTCATCGGCGCCGCCACCACCGGCCGGCCACTCGCCCACGACGAGGTCGGCGTGCTCCTCCAGCCCGTCGAAGGTGCCGAAGACGGTCAGGGCCTCGGCGGGAATGCCCTCACCCGAGGGGAGGGTGTAGGAGCCGGAGAGGCTGCTGCGGTGGACGTCGACCGCGTCGGCGCCGAACACGTCGCGCACGGCGCGGGTCACCTGCTCGTCGAGCGCCTCGTAGTCCTCGGCCGCGACCTGTCCGGAGACGGACACGGTCGCGTCCTGGACTGGCGCGTCCTCGAGCGTCCGCTGGAGCCCGCTGGCGGCGACCGCCTCGGCGTAGATCGGCCCCGACGCGAGGAGCGTGGTGGCGAGGAGGATCGTGAGGAACGCCGCCGCGACCACGAGCCGGTCGTGTCGCGCCCGGCGCAGGACGAGGCGCCAGGCGCCCAGCGAGAACGGGCTCACGCGCGCCCCAAGGGGCCGTTCGACCTGCCTTCCGCGCTTCCCCCCGCCGAGAGCCGGCCCCGGACCACGAGCATGGCGGAGCCTTCCACGGCTAGTTAGACGGCGCCCCGAAGTCGCGGTTAGTCACAGGTGCCACCGCCATCTGATCTCTGGACCGGCTCGTATGCAGTGGAGAGGTTCGCTCCCGGCGGGGGCCGGGAACGACGCCGTCAGACCAGGGACCAGGGAGGTTCTCAATTGACCGTGTTTCGCATCCTCAGCGTGTTGGCGGGGGCGCTCGTCCTCGCCGCGACCCCGGCGTCCGGCGCCCGTGACTGGCCGGACGTCATTCCGCTCCCGACCGGCTTCCAGCCGGAGGGCATCGACATCGCCGGAGGTCACACCTTCTACGTCGGCTCGATCCCGACCGGCGCCGTCTACCGGGGCGACCTGCGCACCGGCCAGGGCGAGGTGCTCGTGCCTGCCCACCAGGGCCGCGCCGCGATCGGCATCGACGTCGACGCCCGCAAGCGCATCTTCGTGGCCGGCGGCCCGACCGGCATGGCGTGGGTCTACGACGCGCGCACCGGCGAGACGCTCGCGTCCTACCAGCTCGCCACGGGCGCGCCGACCTTCGTGAACGACGTCATCGTCACGAAGGACGCCGCGTGGTTCACCGAGTCCCAGGCGGCGGTGCTCTACCGCGTGCCGATCGGGCCCGGCGGAATGCTTGGGTCGCAGGCGGACGTCCAGAGGGTGCCCCTCGGCGGCGACTTCGAGATGGGCCCCAACTTCAACGTCAACGGGATCGACGCCACGCCGGACGGCGAGACGCTCGTGATCGTCCAGTCCAACCTCGGCCGGCTCTACACGGTCGAGGCGGACACGGGCGTCGCGGATCTGATCGAGCTCACCGGCGGCAGCAACGTCCTGCAGGGCGACGGCATCCTGCTGGACGGCCGCACCCTCTACGTCGTTCAGAACCGCCTGAACCAGGTCGCCGTGATCGAGCTCACCCGCGGCCTCGCCTCCGGGACGATCACGGGGCTCCTGACGGACTCCGACTTCGACGTCCCGACGACGATCGCGGAGTTCGGCAAGTACCTCTACGCCGTCAACGCGCGCTTCGGCGTCATGAACCCGGCGACCCAGCCGTACTCGGTCGTCAGGGTCGAGCGCTAGGGAAAGAAACGGGTGGGCCCTGCGCGAGGCGGGGCCCACCCCTCCGATCATCTCGGCGGCAGCGGCGGCGGGCTCTGGACGTCGGGCTCCGCAAGTACCTCGGCGACCGGGCTCTCCGCGGCGACCGTCGCCCCGCCTGACACGGTGCGATGGATGAACACGGCGAGGATCGCGCCGAGCGGCGGTGCGATCAGATAGATCCAGATTCCGTCCCACTCACCGCCGATCAGGTCGGGCCCGAAGGTCCGCGCCGGGTTGACCGACGAGCCGCTGAACGGGATCGCGGCCAGGTGGACGGCAACCAGCGCGAGCGGGATGGCGAGCAGCGCGCTGCCCCCGAAGCGGCCGCTGACGCTCGACTGCAGGATCACGGCGACGAAGATCGCCGTGAAGACGACCTCCATGAGAAAGGCGCTGCCGTCTCCGAACTGGCCGGGCACCGTCGCCGTCGAGGCGACGTCGTCGCGCGTGCTCGCGATCCAGAGAACGATCGCGGCCAGGATCCCGCCTGCGAACTGCGCCACCCAGTAGGAGACCAGGTCGTTGCTCGACAGGCGCTTGTCGAGGAACATCGCGAGCGAGACGGCGGGGTTGTAGTGGCCTCCCGAGACCTCGCCGAAGGCGTAGAGGCCCGCCAGGAGGGCGAGGCCGAAGGCGAGGGCGGCCACGATCAGGACAGGGGAGCCGGTGGCGCCGGAGGCCACGATGGCCGTCGTCCCGCCGAACACGAGGACGAACGTGCCGAGCAGCTCCGCCGCGTACTTCTGCCAGGTATCCATGCGGACCTCCAGGACTGGGGACGGCGAACCGTTTTTGTCCGCCAGAATTCTTCCGGTGACCCCGGACGGCGCGGCTCAGCGGGCGGTAGCGCCGAGCACGCTCTCGCGCGTGGCGGCGGAGCGTCCGCGGAACGTGGCGACGACGCTTCCGTCCGGACGCGTGACGTCGACGTCGTAGACGCCGTTCCGACCCTCCAGCGACCGCTCCTGGGCGACCGCGACGAGCTCGTCCCCTTCCCGCGAGGGGGCGAGGAACTCGATCGAGCAGCCGGCGGCGACCGTGACCACGTCGCGTGAGTTGCAGGCGAACGCGAACGCCGAGTCTGCGAGCGCGAACACGAGCCCTCCGTGACACGTCCCGTGGCCGTTGAGCATGTCGCCGCGCACCGTCATCCGCAGCCGCGCGTAGCCGGGCCGCATCTCCTCGAGCGTCATCCCGAGCGCCTGCGAGGCGGTGTCGCGCGCCCACATCGCCTCGCCCACCCGCCCTGCGAGCGTTTCCTCAGGCGAGCGCATGGCGGGACCCTAACCGGCCGGCCAACGGGCCCTTGTGTTCCACGGTCCCGGGCCCTTTTCCGACCCTGAACACGGCGAAGGGACTGCCTTGGCGTGGAGCAGGACTTTGTGCGCGTGAAACACAAGCGCCCTCTGGGCTGGGCTAGATGCGCTCGACGAGCTCGTCCAGCGGGCGCCGCTTCGCCCGCTCGCTCCACTCGTCCACGGTCCGCGCGGACGGGTCGCGCAGCTTCGCCGGGTAGCCGAACGTAAGGACGATCGCCGGGCTCTCGCCCTCGCGCGCGCCGAGGATCTCGCCGGCCGCCTCCCGGTCTGGCATCCCGTTCGGGGAGCCGCCCACGCCGAGATCCCACGCGGCCAGGAGCATGTTCTGCGCCGCCCGGCCCGCGTCGAAGGAGGTGGGCCCTTTCCCGGACACCATGAGGGCGACGATCAAGCGTGCGCCGCGCACGTTGCGAGGCTCGAAGACCGCGTCGGCGAGCCGCTCGCGGACGGCCGGGCTCTCGACGACGAGGAAGCGCCACGGCTGCTTGTTCTTCGCGCTCCCGGCGAGCCGCCCCGCGTCGAGGATCCTGCGCTCGAGATCGGGTGGGATCGGCCTCTGGTCGTACCGGCGCGTCTCCCGCCGGGAGGCGATTGTGAGCAGGGTCTCCACCGCCGGCCATTAATAGCGCCGATTTCCCAGCAATAACCTGGTTTGCGGGTTGAATGGGCGGGAACCACATGCCCATGAAGCGCAACCAGCAGAAGCGGCCCAGGATCCTGCCGACACGGAACGGAACGAAGCGCGAGCAGGAGCCCAGGCCTCGGAAGCGGCCCGGCTGGATGCGCGACGAGGAGCTCGACCGCTCCATCAACGCCGCCGTGCAGGACGGCGACTACTCGCGCGAGCGCTGAGCAGGGCCTGAGAGCGCGCCGAGCACGACGCCGAAGAGGGCGTGCACGGCCACCTCGTACCCGAAGACGCGCGCGTTCACGACGAGCGGAGGCCACGTGCCGCTCCGCCGGTCCGGATGCAGGCGGTCGACGACGGCCATCGCGGGCCACAGCAGCATGTTCTCGACCTGGGCTGCGGCGAGGCCCTGACGCCATCCCCGTCCGCCGGCGCGCGCGAAGACGGCGCCGAAGAGCGCCCCGTTCACCATGTGCGCTCCCAGGCCGGCCGCCCGCCACCCTGAGCCGCGGGTCAGCAGGCCTCCGAGCATGCGGACGTCCGAGTAGCCCGCCGGCGGCCGGAAGACCCTGGCGGCCAGCGGCTCGGCGGCAGCCCATGCAGCCGCCGCGGCCATCCCTGCAAGCGCTCCGCGCCTCACTGGGTCAGCGTATCCTCCCGCCGTGGAGACGCTCGGCCTGGAAGCTCGGCGTCGGCTGACCCTCGCCGCAACGATCCTCGGCTCGTCGCTTGCGTTCATCGACGCGACGGTAGTGATCGTCGCGCTCCCGACGATCGAGGAGGATCTCGGTCTCGGCCTGACGGGCCAGCAGTGGATCTTCCTCTCCTATTCGCTCGCGCTCGCCTCCCTCTACCTCGTGGGCGGCGCTGTCGGCGACCGCTACGGCCGGCGGCCGGTCTTCATCGCGGGCGCCGCGGGCTTCGCGCTCGCCTCACTCCTTGCGGGCGCGGCGCCCAACGAGGCGACCCTCATCGTCGCACGGACGCTTCAGGGCGTCGCGGGCGCGTTCCTGACCACGAACTCCCTCGCGCTCCTCCGTGGCGTGTACGGCGCAGAGTCGGGACGGGCGATCGGTCTCTGGACCTCGTTCACGAGCGTCGCCACGATCGCCGGGCCGCCCGCCGGGGGCGCGCTCGTCGAGTGGGTGTCGTGGCGCTGGATCTTCCTCCTCAACCTCCCGCTCGCCGCGGCCACGGTCGCGCTCGCCCTGGTGGGGCGCTGCAATGAGACGCCGCCCGAGCGCAAGGGCAGGCTCGACCTCCCGGGAGCCGCCCTGGCGGCCGTGGGCTTCGGGCTCCTCACGTACGGGCTCGTCGAAGGCGCCGACCGTGGGTTCGGAGGCGTCTGGTGGGCCTTCGTGGGCTCGGGGGCCGCGCTCGTGGCGTTCGTCATGGTCGAGCAACGTGTCGCGCAGCCGATGCTCCCGTTCGAGCTCTTCCGCGTCCGCAACTTCGCGGTCGCGAACGCGCAGACGTTCCTCGTGTACGCCGGGCTCTACGGGTTCTTCGTGTTCTTCACGATCTACCTGCAGTTCCTCGGCTTCACGCCGTTCGTGGCCGGGCTGCTCAACATCCCCTCGAGCATCGTCATGATTCTGCTCGC
>Ga0075418_10010717_pt1 | contig 10258 bp, 19 predicted proteins | sample SoiMetdeltSBSDD2_FD_81776 | JGI IMG/M metagenome (GOLD analysis project Ga0075418, IMG submission 81776) | Bulk soil microbial communities from a Populus tree surrounding site in Tennessee, USA - Soil MetaG P. deltoides SBSDD2 | ecosystem: Environmental > Terrestrial > Soil > Tree plantation...
CGCGGCTCATATGCTGAACGATTTAAGGTAGCGCCAGCTCGGCAACCAGTCGCTCTGCGGCTGGCCGATCGCGGCGAGCAATGCCGAGAATCAAGCGGCCTTGAGCCATCCCGGGGACATCTTGCACGGGCGTAAGGGTGGCGGCTTGAATCAGCAGCTTCATTGACCATCCAAACCAACCTCGCTCCAACCGCACCTCGGACAACTCGCGAAGCGGAATGCGGACTTGTTTGACCTCGCTTTTCAGGACGCCGACAATGCTGTCCTTGACTTGAAACTCCAGGCAGAGGTCCTTGCCGTCGAGGCGAACAAGACCTTGGCAATCGGCCAGGCCGCCGTAAAGCTGGTCATATTGGAAAGGGACCGCGTTCATCACAACCGCCTCCGCGGCAATTGCTATCAAACAGGTCGTCGTTAAGCAGCAGACGCCCCATCTTGACAGCATTCGCCGCGCAGAAGTGAAACTTGGCGACATTTTGGCCACGAGGGGCCGTTGACGCTATCACGCAGGTCCATTAAATTCTGTGGTTTCCCACACACTGAATCGGTTTGACTGAAGCAGGCAGCCCGTGGTGTCGATGCTGACGCATTCTGTGCGATGGCAGCTAGGGCACCGCAGGAGTAGATAAAAGTGGCAGCAGCGAAAGAGGTCATTCGCATCCGGATGGAGGCCTACGACCACGCGATCCTGGATCAGAGCGCCCAGGAGATCGTGGACACGGCCAAGCGGACGCACAGCGAGGTCCACGGACCGATCCCGCTTCCCACGCGGATCGAGCGGTACACGGTCCTCTCCGGTCCGACGATTGACAAGAAAGCCCGCCAGCAGTTCGAGATCCGCACGCACAAGCGGCTGATCGACATCGTGCAGGCGACCGCCAAGACGATCGAAGCGCTCAACAAGCTGAGCTTACCCGCCGGCGTGGATATCAAGATCAAGGCGTCGGCGAGGTAAGGCAAGAAAATCAAAGAACCAACGACCTGAAACTTGGCCTTGGAATTTTGGTTCTTCGGTTCTTGGAGCTTACCCCGAAGGGGTTTATATCGACTGGAAGCGCCTCAGGTAATGCGAGGGAAAAGCTCTCGCGGTCCTGGGTAGCAACACCGGCCACGAGGATATCGCGATGACCAAGGGAATACTCGGCCGCAAGGTCGGGATGACGCAGATTTATGACGAGGCGGGGAATTGCATTCCCGTCACCGTCGTGGCCGCGGGCCCTTGTCACGTGCTCCAGGTCCGCACCAAGGAGCGCGACGGCTACGAAGCGGTGCAGCTCGGCTTTCTCGACAAGCCCCGCCGCCTCGCCAGCCGCAGTGAACGTGGCCACGTTGCCAAGCTCGACAGCAAGCGGTCAAAAAAGCTCACGGCCGCCGGGGTGCAGGCGCCCGACAAGGCCGGCACCGAGCCCCAGCGGTTCATTCGCGAGCTTCCCGGGCCGGCGGGCGAGACGAAGGTCGGCCAGCAGATCACGCTGGAAGTGCTCGAAGGGGTCAAAGCCGTCGATGTCACCGGCCTGACCAAGGGCCGCGGGTTCTCGGGCGTAATGAAGCGGCACAACTTCAAGGGGCAGCGGGCGACGCACGGCGTGAAGAAGGTGCACCGCCACATGGGCGGCACCGGCGCCCTGGCGGCCAACCGCGGCGGCGGCCGCATGAAGAAGGGCAAGAAGATGCCCGGCCGCTACGGCGTCGAGCAAGTCACGATCCGCAATATGAAGGTCGCCAAGATCGACAAGGAAAACAACCTCCTCATGATCAACGGCGCAGTGCCAGGCCCAAACGGCAGCTGCATGGTGATTCGCGAAACGAACAAAGTCGGCTAACACAAGCGGCAGTCATGGTAAGCCTTCCCATCTACAACAAGACCGGCAAGCAGGTCGGCAAGTACGACATCGACCCAGCGGCAATTGCGCCGAAGGTCAGCCAGCAATTGCTGCACGACGTGGTGGTGATGTACCAGGCCAGCCGGCGGCAAGGCACGCACCGCACGAAGGACCGCAGCGACGTGGCCGGCACGACCAAGAAGATGTACCGCCAGAAGGGCACGGGCAACGCCCGCGCCGGCTCGCGCCGCGCCCCGCAACGGCGTGGTGGCTACCACGTCTTCGCCCTGCGGCCCCGCGACTACGGCTATCGGCTGCCGCGTAAGGCGGTGCAGGCCGCCACGCGAATGGCGATCGCCAAGAAGCTCGAGTCGCAAGACGTGGTGGTGATCGATGAGCTGACGTTCAGTGAGCCCAAAACGAAAGAGATGGCCGGAATTCTCGCGGCCCTGAATCTGATCGGCACGAGCACGCTCGTTACGACGGCGGAGTTGGACGGCAACGTATACCGCAGCGCCCGCAACATCGACCAGGTGACGGTCTCGCCCGTGGCGGACCTCAACGCCCTGTCGGTGCTGACGCCGCGGAAGATGCTCGTGACCAAGGCGGCCCTGGATGCCATCAAGGACCGCGCGGCCAAGCCCGCGAAGGCGGAGTAACCACCATGGAAAAAACGGAAGCTGCCACCGAGTCGCTGCTCGCGCCGTACCAGGTGATTATCCGTCCGCTGGTCACGGAAAAGGGCATGCACCGCTCGACGCGCAACAACCAGTATGCGTTCGAGGTAGCACTGGGCGCGGGCAAGGACGACATCAGGCGAGCGGTCGAGGAGCTGTTTCACGTGAAAGTCGACAAGGTCCGCACGCAAAACCGTCGTGGGAAACCGCGGCGGCACCGGTTCAAGTTGGGACATACCAAGGCCTGGAAGAAGGCGATCGTCACGCTCGACGCGGAGCACCGGATCGACTTCTTCTAGTCCAGTAGCCCGCGACTCCGTCGCGGGTTCACGCCACGGAGTGGCGTGCTACAGAGAATCAAATCATGGGCATCAAACAATACAACCCGGTCACCGCCGGACGCCGCGGAGCGAGCGTCAGCGACTTCAAAGACCTCACCAAGGGCGCTAAGCCCGAGAAGTCGCTGCTGCGTCCCTTGCGGAAGAAGGGCGGCCGCAACAACCAGGGCCGGATCACGGCCCGGCATCGGGGCGGCGGCCACAAGCAGAAATATCGCATCATCGACTTCAAGCGCGAGAAGGACGGCGTGCCGGCCAAGGTCGCGTCAATCCAGTACGACCCGATCCGCACCGCCCGCGTCGCCCTGTTGCACTTTGCCGACGGCGAAAAGCGGTACATCCTCGCTCCCGAAGGCCTGACGGTCGGCCAGACCGTGGAGAACGGACCCGACGCGCCGCCCAACGTCGGCAACTGCCTGCCGCTGGCGCGAATCCCGCTCGGCGTGATGGTCCACAACATCGAGATGCAGCCCGGCTGCGGCGGAAAGATTTGCCGCTCGGCCGGCTCGGGGGCGACGCTGATGGCCCGCGAGGCAGACTGGGCGCAAATCTCCATGCCCAGCGGCGAAATCCGCCGCGTGCCGGTGCTGTGCCGGGCCACCATCGGCCAGGTCGGCAATTCCGACGCCATGAACGTGGTGATCGGCAAGGCCGGCCGCAACCGCTGGAAGGGCATCCGGCCGTACGTCCGCGGCACAGCGATGAACCCGATCGATCACCCCCACGGCGGCGGCGAAGGCCGCACCAAGGGCGGCCGACACCCGGTCAGTCCCACCGGCGTGCCGGCCAAGGGCGGCCACACGCGGAAGCGCGGCAAGGCATCGAACAAGGCGATTGTCCGCCGTCGCAAATCGCGGCGGTATGGTCAGCTCAAATTGAGATGATCGCTGCGCCTGTCAAACGACAAGTGATCAATGACAAATGACAAGTGACAACCCATGAGCCGTTCCCGAAAAAAAGGTCCGTTCGTCGATTTCAAGGTCTTCAAGAAGGTCCAGGCTGCGCAGCAGATGGGCTCGAAAGAGCCGATCAAGACCTGGGCCCGGGCCTGCACCATCGTGCCCGAGTTCGTGGGCCTGACCTTCATGGTCCACAACGGCAAGACGCACATCAAAGTATTCGTGACCGAAGACATGGTCGGCCACCGGCTGGGCGAGTTCGCCGCCACGCGGACTTTCAAGGGCCACGGCGGCAAGGCCAAGAAGGCGGAAGCGGCTGCGGCGGCTGCCTCCGGACCGCCGCCTAAGCCATAGAAAAACCCTGAGCCGTAATAAAACACGTGCAACCATGCCCTTCAAAGCTTCCCACCGCTTCGCCCGGATCAGCGCCCGCAAGGTGCGCCCGCTGGCGACGATGATTCGCGGCAAGTTCGCTGACGAGGCGCTGGACATCCTCAAGTATCAGCCGGAGCGCGGCGCGCGGATGCTCGAGAAGGTGCTCAAGAGCGCCTTGGGCAACGCCCAGGACCCGGACCAGAACCCGGGCAAGACGGTCCGCGTCGAGCAGCTCGTGGTGACCGACGCCCGTATCGACGGCGGCCCGATGTTCAAGCGAATTCGCCCGGTGTCGCGCGGCATGGCCTACGGCATCAAGCGGCGGATGGCGCACATTTCGGTGACGCTCGAGGATTTTTCAGAGCTGTAAGGTGCTTCATCGGCAAGTCCAGCTTGCACTAAGTGAGGATTACTGTGGGTCAAAAAGTTCATCCCGTCGGCTTCCGTGTCGGAATCATGATCCCGCACAAGAGCCGCTGGTATGCGTCGAAGAAGGAGTTCTCGGGCCTGTTGCTCGAAGACTTCAAGATCCGCAATTTCATCAAGAAGCATCCCAAGAAGAATTACAGCGAAGCCGGTATCGACCGGATCGAGATCGAGCGGACGCGGGACGAAGTGAAAATCGTCCTGTACGTCGCCCGGCCGGGCTTGATCATCGGCAAGAAAGGGCAGGACGTCGAAATCCTCCAGGAGGAGCTGCAAAACCTGACGGGCCGCCGCGTAAACCTCAAGATCGAGGAAATCGGCCGGCCGGAAATCATGGCCCAGCTCGTCGCCGAGGGGATCGCCCGCGACCTGGCGAAGCGGTCGAGCTTTCGCCGCACGATGAAGCGGGCGATCGAGACCACGATGGACGCGGGCGCGAAGGGGATCAAGATTCAACTGGCGGGCCGCCTGGGCGGCTCGGAAATGGCGCGGTGCGAGAAGGCCACGGCCGGCTCGCTGCCGCTCAGCACGCTGCGGGCCAGAATCGATTACGGTTTTGCCGAGGCGTGGACCGCGCAGGGCAACCTGGGCGTGCAGGTGTGGGTGAACCAGGGAATGTACGAGGGAGAAGGCAGCGATGGCGTTGATGCCCAAACGAGTGAAGCACCGAAAAAACCAAAGAGGACGTATAAAAGGTGAGGCCCAGCGGGGCAACCGCGTTGTCTTTGGCGATTACGGTCTGCAAGCCACTCAGGGCGGCTGGATTCGGGCGACGACGATCGAGTCGGGGCGTATTGCCGCGCAGCAATACATCCGCGGCGAAGGACGTCTTTACATCCGCATCTTTCCGCACAAATCGATCACCGCCCGCCCGCTGGAGACCCGCATGGGAACCGGCAAGGGCGAGCCCGCGGCCTGGGTGGCCGTCGTGAAAGAGGGCACCATCCTGTTCGAGCTGGGCGGCGTGAACGAGGAGCAGGCGAAGATGTGCTTCGCCCGCCTGGCCCACAAGATGCCCGTGCGGGTGCGGATGGTGCGGCGGAGGCCGGCGTAGGACACGAGCTATGAAAACCAAAGAACTGCGGGAAATGAGCGACGAGCAGCTCTCGCTCACGATCAAAGAGACGGAGCAGAACCTGTTTCGCCTGAAGATGCAGGCGCAGACCGAGCGGCTGGATGCGCCCAGCGAATTGCGGCGGCACCGCCGCCTGATCGCCCGCGTCAAGACCTTGTTGACCGAGCGGCAGCGGAAGCAAGCCGCCACGGCCTAAGCGCCAAAGACCAAGAACCGAAGAACCAAAACACGTGAAGCTATGCCCAAGCGACTGGTAACCGGCGTTGTGACGCGCGACAAGGCGGCGAAGACCCGCCGCGTCGAGATCGCCCGCCTCGTGCGGCACCCGACCTACGGCAAGACGCTCCGCCTGCGGACCGTCTGCTATGCCCACGACGAGGAAAACGTCTCGAAGATCGGCGACACGGTCGAGATCGAGGAGTGCCCGCCGCGGTCGAAGCTGAAGCGGTGGACGCTGAAGCGGGTCGTGAGCAAGGCCAAGCAGACGGGGCCCGAAGTGGCCGACGTGGCGGAAGCCGGAATCGGTCCGCAATCCTAGCGACGACACAGCCCTGTAGGGTGCTCCATGATTCAGCAAGAAACACGCATGGCGGTCGCCGACAACACCGGCGCCAAAGAGGTGATGTGCATCAAGGTGCTGGGCGGCTCGAAGCGCCGCACGGCGGGCCTGGGCGACATCATCATCTGCAGCGTCAAGTCGGTCATCGCCGGCAGCGAGATCAAGAAGAAGGCCGTCGTGCGGGCCGTCGTGGTGCGGACCAAGACGCCGGCCCGCCGCAAGGACGGCAGCTACGTCAAGTTCGACGCCAACGCCGTAGTGCTGATCGACGCCGAGAACAACCCCCGCGGCACGCGCATCTTCGGGGCCGTCGCCCGCGAATTGCGGGAACGAAACTTCATGAAGATCGTCAGCCTGGCGAGCGAGGTGGTGTGATGCATATCAAGACCAAAGACACCGTCGAAGTCATCACCGGCGTCGATAAGGGCGAGAAGCGGAAGGTCCTGGCGATCGACCGCAGGGAGGGCCGGATCGTCGTCGAGGGCGTGAACAAGGTCTACAAGCACGTCCGCCGCAGCCAGAAGAACCCGCAGGGCGGCCGGCTCTCCAAGGAGATGCCGATAGCCATCAGCAACGTGCTGCTGGTCTGCCCCAAGTGCAGCCAGGGCGTGCGGACCGGCGCTCGGCTGACCCGCGATGGCAGCAAGGAGCGGTTCTGCAAGAAGTGCGGCGCTGGCCTGGGCGAGATTGCGCCGCCCAAGAAGAAAGACAAATAATCGCGCGAGCGAGGGACATTCCCATGGCGAAAGATCCAGAAGCCGCGAAGCCCGACAAGCCTGCCAAGGAAGCCGGCGCGCCGAAGGCGGAAAAAGCCGACAAGCCCGCCAAGCAGCCCAAGGGCGAAAAGGGCGAAGGCAAAGGCGGCGAAGGCAAAGGCGGCGGCAAGGAGAAGGGTGAGAAAGGCGAGAAAGGCGGCAAGAAGGGCAAGGAAGCGGCTCCAGCCGAGCCCGCCGGCCCGCTGCCCACGCCGCGCCTGCAGACGAAATATCAGCAACAAGTCCTGCCGGCCTTGGCCGAGAAGTTCGGCCGCAAGAACCGGCACTCGCTGCCGCGGCTGGAGAAGATCGTCGTGAACATGGGCGTCGGCGCCGCGACGCAGGAAAAAAAGCACCTGGAGACCGCCGCCGAATCGATGGGCCTGATCACCGGCCAGAAGCCGATCATCACGATCGCCCGCCAGGCCATTTCGGCCTTCAAGCTTCGCGAAGGAATGCAAATCGGCTGCAAGGTCACGCTCCGCGGCCGGAAGATGTACGAGTTCATGGACCGCCTGATTTCGATCGCCCTGCCCCGCGTCCGCGACTTCCGCGGCGTCAGCCGCAAGGCGTTCGACGGCAACGGCAGCTACAGCCTGGGCCTGGCGGAGCAGCTTGTGTTTCCGGAGCTGAACCCCGACAAGTTCCTCCGCGTGCAAGGTATGAACATCACGTTCGTGATCCGCAATTCGAGCGACGACGAGTCGCGCGAGCTATTGACGCAGATGGGCGTGCCCTTCCAGACCGAGGAGCCGGCTAAGGCCAAGAAGAAGACGTAGGTGAATACTCGTTCCCAAGCTCCGCTTGGGAACGGCAGTCTGGGAAGCTCCGCTTCCCGGATACGAGGCAGAGCAACAAGAAACCGAATGACTGAAAGCGGAGCTTCGCGAACGTGGGTTCCCAAGCAGAGCTTGGGAACCAGAGTTGAAAAACCTGTCTTTAGATACTGAGGCCGTTGTGGCTAGCAAATCGAAATTTGCGAAGATGAAGCGGACGCCGAAATACTCCACGCAACTGAAGCGTCGGTGTCAGATGTGCGGCCGCCCGCGGGCCGTTTATCGGAAGTTCGGCATCTGCCGAATTTGTTTTCGCAAACTCGCCGACCAGGGACTGATCCCGGGCGTGCGCAAGGCAAGCTGGTAAACGAGCCAGGCAAACAGCAAGCTGGTAATTCAGCCCAGTTGGTAAGGGGACTTGCCCAGACATGATCACCGATCCGATTTCCGACATGATCACCCGCATTCGCAACGCCGCCCGCGTGAAGCGGCCGCATGTCGATATTCCGGCTTCCAAGCTGAAGAGCGGCCTGGCCGACGTGCTCAAGCGCGAGGGCTACATCTGGGACTGGCAGGTCGTGGAGGCCGAGCCGGTCAGCCAGCTCCGCATCGAGCTGAAGTACGGCGCCAACGGCGAGGACGTGATCCAGACCCTGAAGAGCGTCAGCACGCCCGGCCGCCGGGTCTATCGCAAGGCCAAGGAGCTGCGGCCCGTGCTCGGCGGGATGGGCATCACGATCATCAGCACCAGCCGGGGCATCGTCAGCGACCGCGAAGCCCGCCAGAAAAACATCGGCGGCGAAGTGTTGTGCGAGGTCTCGTAGGAAATTCCAAGAATCGAAGAACCGAAGAACCAAAATGACGTGGAACCACTTGCTTTGGTTCTTTGAGATTTTGGTTCTTGAGATTTGAGTGCCTTATGTCCCGCATTGGAAACAAGCCGATCGCCCTGCTCGACGGCGTGAAAGTCGCCGTGGATGGGCGGAAAGTCTCCGTCGAAGGCCCCAAAGGCAAGCTGCAGTTCGAGCACCGCCGCGAAATCGCGGTGAAGGTCGACGGCCAGCAGGTGATCGTCTCGCGGACCGACGACGAGCGGCAGTCCCGCGCTCTGCACGGCCTGACCCGAGCCCTCGTGAACAACATGATCTTCGGCGTGAAGAACGGCTACGAGAAGAAGCTGGAGATCATCGGCGTCGGCTACCAGGCGTCGATCAAGGGCAAGGCGATCAACCTCCGCGTCGGCCTGGCGAACGAGCTGGTCCGCCAGATTCCCGCGGGTCTCACCGTGACTTGCCCGGACGCCACGCACGTTGTGATCCAGGGTTGCGACAAGCAGCAAGTCGGCCAGTTCGCCGCCGAGTTGCGTTCGCTCCGCAAGCCCGAGCCTTACAAGGGCAAGGGCGTCCGCTACCAGGGCGAGTACGTCAAGATCAAGCCCGGCAAGGCCGCCACGAAATAGTCCGTAGGGTGGGCTGTGCCCACCGCACCACATGAACCATGGTGGGCGAAGCCCACCCTACATCGATTTGCTGAGTCGCCTTCCTATTTGCGGAGGGCATTTTCCAGCAAGGAAACAGCTGTGAATAAGAACAGATATTTGGGTGGTCAGCGAACGCGGCGGCAATTCCGCGTCCGCAAGCGGATTCGGGGCACGGCCGAGCGGCCGCGGCTGACGGTCTATCGCAGCCACAAGAACCTGGCCTGCCAGATCATCGACGACGCCGGCGGCCAGACGCTGGTCTCGGCGGGCACGCAAGACACGGACCTGCGAACGCAGATCAAGTACGGCGGCAACAAGAAGGCGGCGGAGGCGGTCGGCAAGGCCATCGCCGAGCGGGCGAAGGCCAAGGGCATCAAGGAAGTCGCCTTCGACCGCGGCCACTACAAGTACCACGGGCGGATTGCTGCGCTGGCAGATGCGGCGCGGGCGGCGGGACTGAGCTTCTAGAGTTTCAGATTGCAGATTTCAGATTTCAGATTGGCTGGAGCGAAACGTGTCCACTGATTCATCACGCGGCGATTTCATCGATAAAACCGTGCAGATCAAGCGCTGCGCGGCGGTCGTCAAAGGCGGACGCCGCTTCAGCTTTGCGGCGCTGGTCGTGGTCGGCGACGGCAAGGGCCGCGTCGGCTGGGGCTATGCCAAGGCCAATGAGGTGCCCCCCGCCGTCGAAAAGGCCCAGAAGCAGGCCAACCGCAACATGGTCAGCGTGCCGCTCGTCGGCTCTGAGTCGATCCCGCACTACGTGCGGGCCCGCTTCGGCTCGGCCGACGTGATGCTGATGCCCGCCGACGCCGGCACGGGCGTCATTGCTGGGGCTGCCGTGCGGGCCGTCTGCGAGGCCGCCGGCATTAAGAACGTCATCACCAAGAGCTTCAATACCAGCAATCAGGTCACCGTCGTCAAAGCCGCGATCAAGGCCCTCGGCAAGCTGCGCACGACGCAGGATGTCGAACGGCTGCGAGGAGTCAGCCTCACATGAGCCTGCACGAAGTCAATCAAGGCGTCCACAAGCACAAGCGGCCGCAGCGCAAGGGCCGCGGCATCGGCAGCG
>Ga0075418_10010719_pt1 | contig 10257 bp, 7 predicted proteins | sample SoiMetdeltSBSDD2_FD_81776 | JGI IMG/M metagenome (GOLD analysis project Ga0075418, IMG submission 81776) | Bulk soil microbial communities from a Populus tree surrounding site in Tennessee, USA - Soil MetaG P. deltoides SBSDD2 | ecosystem: Environmental > Terrestrial > Soil > Tree plantation...
CGGCGAGCATCAATGCCACTAACATCCCAACTGCAAACAGTGTGACAATCATCAATCGAGCTTTTAGATTAGATGTGTTCTTCATCGTCTTCTCCTTCTACGGTTTTGCTTCTCCGTTCAAAACTGTTTATCGACCGATGAGGCAGCTATCGGCCGCCGCCGGTTTGCTCAGAAGTGGGTTATATCCTACATTGAGCGAGAACAGCCAGCCAGAGTGATACGGGCGCTCCTCAAGGACGCGCAAGTGGATTGACCCGCTCGCTACGCTCAACCGACCGGAGCCGGTAAATGGCCAGGCGGCGAAGCGGATCGGCGTGGCCAGTCCGAACTTCGAGTTCCAGGCCAAATCTCAACGGACCTAAAAGGGCAGTTAGCAGGGGATCTGTTACAGGTTCAGGCTCGACGGCGGTTCCAAAGGCGTCCAACACGAAGAGCCTTGCCTCAGGATCGCGGAGCGGCGCGACATCAACCTCGATGCGTACTTTTTGATCGGGATCCACATGGCTAACCGCAAGAAGGGTCAGCTGGGAACGCAATTCGTGTTGGCCCAGCACGTTTACTATTGCTGAGCGCTCGGTGTCGGTGTCTAGAATTTGTAACCTAGCCCTGCCGGAAGTTGAGTAGGACGTGAAGCTGAGGCCTGCAACCTCGAACAACATCAGTGGGTTCAGAACTTCCATTAGAATGACCGCCGACGCGCTGGGTGGAAACAAAAAAAGACCCACCGCGGTCAAGCACAGAACCAGCCGGCCAATGCGGAGTCGGAGCAAAGGTCGTGTTTCAGTCATAGGTTCCTCCTTACTTGCATGCCTCAGCGTTCGGATGATCCAAACACACCAGCCTCTTCAGACTGTCAATTTGCCGCTGTTGCTCCTTGATAAGAGCGCGCAGAGCAGAACAACAATTGCGCGGGTGACCTGGTTTGAGGGTCTTTTCATATCAAAGAGCCACTAGATATCCGGAGACTGAGACATCGACGGCCGAATCGGCGACAAAGGGCGTTTGTCGTCCGGCTTCGATTCGGAAGCCAGGCGCATCGGCGTAAATCCGCACCTGTTGAGTGGTGATCCAGAGGTCAATATTTGGCTCGGCCTGCTTTACCTGAAGAAGTGAAAACTCCGCCTGTGCACCGCTCACCAGCGTCCGAAGCCTTATGGCCACCGGCTGCGAGAATGCTAGTTGGCTGGCGGTGACAAACTCGATCACCAGACGTTTTCCTTCCGGCACCGCGATGTTTACGCCGGTTTGCGGCACTCCTTCGGGTATGACGAATTGAACGCGTCTCTGAAAAGCATTCCGGTCATTGGCGTTTAGCATTGACGCCGGACAGTCCTCATCCGGGCAAGTACGCACTCGGTTTCCAATAGTGACCGGCACCGGATTATCAGGCGTGTTTTCAACCGTCACCGGCAGCTGATTGCGCGACTGTGCATGACCGCCCCTGGGCACACTGACAAGAAATAAACCCAAGAGGATGACGATGCCGGCAACGGTCCAGAGATAGTTTTTATGTTTCTTCACGTTGAGTCTCCTTTCTCACTGAAGGTCCAAGGCAATTTGTTCGTAATTATCCGGGTATGCCAGCCGCGAGTTGGGCACTGGCTTCATTGCTGAACGGCGAGCGCGTTCCATAGACGTCAACGGTCTGCACAACGTAGTAGTACCGCACGCCCGGCCGGACCAGGGTGTCGATGAAGTCAGTGTTTACCGTGGTGCCGACCAGTTCATAACCCGCTCCCGGAGTCTGCGAACGGAAGACCCGGTATTGAGCAATGCCGCGTGTGTCGGAGGAAGTCCAACCTAGAGAAATCACTCGACGCGCTGGGTCGGAATTCCCAAATAACTGGAGAGGCGACGTCGGCCGGCCGAGAATCGCCCGCGCTGTGTTGTTGCTCAAGTCGGATTCCTGAACAATCCCCTCCGGGTCGACCACGGCCGTGAGATTTCGCAGCCCGCCCTGTCGAATCGTGAGCGGAACAGAAACCGGCGTTGCGGTATTGAAGGCGAGCGGGCGCGTGATCCGTTGCTCCCCGATAAAATTGGGGTGCGTCGCTTCGCCCTCGTAAAACCTCACGGTGAGCGCTGCGCCGGCAGGCACGGGTTTCAGCCCTGCGTTGCGGACATTGGCGGTGATCATCACCGTATCGCCGACGAGCGGATGAGGGTCAGAAACCACAAGGTTATTCAGACTGAGGTCAGCGGCGTAAGGTACCACGGCGCTGGTCACGGCGAGATTCGCGGAAGGGAATCCCCTGAAAGCTATGTCGCCGCCCACTATTTCCCCTCGCGGCATCCGCGAGAGCTTCTCCGCATCTTCGGCGTCCGGAGCGGGCTTCACATTGACAACGAAGGGGCGCGAAGTTGACCGCTCCATGTCGAACGCCACCTGCCAGTTGGTCAGACCGTCATTGGTCAGGAACCCTGTAGTCCAGCTGAGCGTCGACCCATTCAAATCGGCGACTGCGCTGGCAAGGTCGCCGCTCGTATGGGTATCGAATTTGTCGCCGAACTGGCGGTACATGATGATCGCCTGGTTGTCCGCCGTTACCCGCACGACCGGACGCTCCGCGGCGGTCGCTTCGCCGACCGGCGCAACCTCCCAACGATTGCCTCGGCGGTAGGCGGCATAGAGTAAGCTCCGGTTGCCGTCGCCGGTGCCGAGGCTTTCGGTCGGCTTCTGATCTACGGAGGCAACGACGAACGCAACAACGGGGTTGTTGGAATTATCAAAGTCGAGCGAAGGCGAGTAGGGTCCAGGCGGAAGATCGGGAAGCGGTTCAGGAGGGTTCCAGCCCGCGCCGTTGAACTGCGAAAACAGAATCTGCCGATCGGCCCGAGTAAAGAGGTCGCCGTCCAGATCGCGCAACCATACGGCCGCGGGCTGGCCGAGCCGGTTGAATCTTACGCCGTGCTGATAATCCACGGCTTGCCCTCGCTGAACAAGGGGCAGAGGCTGGCTCCACTGGGTCCCGTTGAAGCGCGCGTAGGAAAGGCCGCTGGGCTGTTCCTCTGCCAGTTGGTCGCCGCGGATCCAGACCAGCATGGCCTGCCCGGTAGCCGGATTGGCGGCAAGCGACGGTCTGGCATCCACCACCTGATCATCCGTAAGCGCCGCAGGAGCGCTCCAAGTTTGGCCGTCCCAGACTGCATAGTAGAGTTCGGAGCTGTGAGTGAGCGTCGGCTCGTCGCTTGACAGGGCTTGCGGCAAGCTGAGCTTGCTCTGCCGCCAGACCGCCAGCGCTCGATTCGGGCCGAGGAATACGACTTGCGGCGCTTCGACCAGAGGATTTCCGGAGTAGATGGGCGCCGGCTCACTCCAGACCCGGCCGTTGTAAAGGCTGTAGACGATGCGGCGAGTCGGCAGCGGGGTAGGGGCAGGAGTCTCTTCTCGCACCCAGACGGCAAGGGCATGGCCGGCGCCGTCGGTGGCTACCGAGGGTCTGGGCTGGAGCCGCGCGAGGGTGTTTACGCTCGTGGCGGCAGTCGGAGTCACGCGCCTGGCGCTGGCAGTCATCGCCTCGGCCAGGGACCGGTTGGAAGAGCCGCAGCCGACCTCGAAGAGATTCACGGTCTCCGACCCTGAGGAGACGTCCACCCAGAAGCACTCAACCTCATAGCTAAAGACCGCATCTACTTTGAGACACGGGGATTGGAATCCGCAATCAGGGAATGAGCCGGGGCAAGAGCCTGAAAGCTGGCAGGCGATGGGTAGTTGAACGGTTGCTTGAGGTTTGACACTCACCTCGGCGCCGCAAACCAGGAGATCAACCTCGATCGCAAACTTGACGCCGAGGCTGGCTTGCGGTGTGACCGTGGCATTTACTTTCAGATTTTGAAGAATCATCGAGTCCAGGCTGATGGCTGCCCCGACGCAGAAGCTGGCCGATATGCCGACGAACAAGACATCCGGGATGCCCCAGCCGTACTCGAAGACCTTCACACATTCGTCGAACAATTGCTCCGAGAATGTTGGCAGCGTATAGCTGTGGTTCAGAAAAGGGCCGCCGCTCGGATTGTAAGGCAACGATTCGTTCAGAAAGTCCAGGCTTAGAAAGGTGACCTGCGCTTCAGCCTTAGCAGTGCCCTGCCAGGTGCCGTCGAGTCGCAGAGTTTCGTGAATCGGAATACCCAGTTGGACGATGTTGTCGAGTTGCACGAAATCGAGGTCAAGCGGCTCGTTGAAATTAAAAGAAGGGTTGGGCAGAGTACCGGAAAACTCGTAACGTGTCGGGTTGGTCTTAACGACCTGAACGTTCGGGTTATCAACCCAGCAATTGAACCAGGGCACTTGAATTACGGTGAAGCCCAGTCCCGGGGCAAGCTCGCATTCGAAAGGTTCGCCGTCTTGCGTGGTTTCGATCGATGCGCCCACCTGGTATTGCCCGGGCGGTAGTTGGCTCATGTCCACTTCGGCCACATAGGAAGAAAAGAACTGTCCCGTCATCAGAGTAGCGGGAAACTTGAAATTGCCGACGGTGATCTTCACGTTATCCTGGCTGCTTACGGCGAACGGTATGACAGCGGCGAACCTATTGAGGAACGGCACGCCCTTGTTGGGCATCGAGACAAAGGTGCCGATGTTAGCGCCGCTGGAGGGGCCGGGCTTGTGGAACTGAGAGGACACATAAATATGTTGTCCTTGCGATTCGTAAGTGGCCTTCCATTGCTCGCACCCCGCGATACCCGGCGAGGCAAACATCCCGACGAAATTGATGATGAGGTGCTGCCCTGGTTGAAGACTGGCTGTCTGAGGCGGGAAGATGATTGCCGGGTGGCTAACCGTTACGCCGTAGTCCCTGGCGTCTATCTCCGGAAAATCATACTTGCCCTGGCTATTGGTTGTATCGGCAATGCCGAGAAACTGTGGGGTTCCTCCCTGGAACACCGTGAAATTCAGCACCACCGGAGCGCCCACGACCGGCTGTGTCGTGCCGTCGCCTAAATCAACCGAAACCGTTCCTGAGATGCGGCCGGGCTGTCGCACTTGGATGACGTTATAATTACCCCTCCCTTCCACCGTATTTGAGTCGTCTCCACCTACGACCATGATTTCGTGTGGAATGCCGGGCGCTGGCCTGCCGGGAGCATCCGCGGGGATGGTCACCGGCGCGCTGAATCGCCCGTCTCGCCCTACGGAGATTTCGGCGAGGCCGCGTGTGAAAAGGCTCCGGCGCTGGTCGTCATTGAACTGAAACAGCACGCGCACTGTGGAAAGCTGTACATCGGCCGGAACCCTCCCGCTGACGACAACTTCCGATTCAGGCGGGCCGGTCGGCGGAGATACGCTCACCGTGATGGAACGGCTGGCCGTCGCCGCCACGCTCGGCATGAAGCCGGATAGGTTAGCTGTACGCGGCTCACCTGGTTCCGACCGAGCTTCATGTATCGGCGAGCCATCTTTATCAAGCCGCGAGAGGTTTATCGCGGCATCGCGGATTTGGAGTTGTCCATTCTGAAACGTTCCTTCAGACTTCCACGTCAGCTGCGCCGACGATTTTTGATCCGGCCGCGATTGCCCCGTCACAACGCCCGATTGAGTTGGGGAGGAAGCGCGCTGTTCGCCGGCATTGGCGCTATGGCCGTAAGGCATTAAAGGAACGGTCAAGAGAGCTATCAACGACAAACTGACAATTGCTCTAGCAAAACGTTTTACTTGCCACATGATTAGTGCTCCTTTCTGACTACCAATTCAACGGTGTAAAAAAAATGCAGCCGCGCCGTCTGTCCGCGCGAGACGATGCCATAGCTCCTCACAGGCGCGAAATGTTGTCTGCGATCACGCGTCGAAATGCCTCGATTCGCGGCGGGATCACACCTAAGCCGCCTTAACCAATTCCACGCGGCGGTTCTTAGATCGGCCCTCATCGGTGCTGTTATCCGCGATCGGCTTGTCTTGCCCGTAGCCCATCGCCTTGAGACGCCGGGACGCGATGCCTTGACCGGTCAGCTCAGCTACAACTGACCGTGCACGGCCGTCGGACAACCGCCTGTTGTAATCCGGCGCACCGACGTTGTCGGTGTGACCTTCGACTGTGAGGCTCAGGCTCGGATTGGTCTTCAAGAGTTTGACGATCTCGTCAATGATCGGCCGTGAGTCTGGCTTGATGTCCGCCTTGTTGAAGTCGAAATTGATGTAGAGCGCGACGTGCCCTTTGTCGTCCAGCTCTCTTTTCATCTGTTCTGCCGGCAGGAGCGTGGCTTTTACTTCCAGACCCTTCTTTTCCACGACGGTCAAGAAATAAATGTCCTCTTGATATTCTGAAACATAGGCTTCGAGCCAAATCTCTGTCTGTGGCGTGCGCACCATATAGACGCCCATCTCGTCTACGTTAAAAATCGGGCGATGACGCTTGTCGCTGAAGTTCAGCTTAAGATCTTTCATCTGTTTCACCCTGCCTTCGAAAACACGCACGCCGCCTAAACCCGTGATCAACGATTCATAAGTTTTGAAGACCTGAAAGGCGGATGCCCCTCGTCCTGCGGCTTCGATCGTCTTGAGCCGTCCTTCGACGGAGATCAGCTGGGTGCCATCGAAAAATTCATAGCGGTCGAAGGCCACGTCTTTATTTTCACGGGAAGCCTTTTGCTGATAGCCCTCGATCAAGCCGACATACGGGAACTTGCCAAGAGAGGGGTTAACGATCGGTACTTTATCGATGTCGAACCCAGAAGCTACCGGCGCAGTCGGCAATGGCGCCGTTGCGGCTGACGAATCGGCTGATTGTTTTGGGGCATTAGCAGCGACTCCTGGCTGAGCCGGTTCTTCTTTATTCGCGCAACCGCAGAGGGCAAGCCCCAGCAACAGAGCCAGAACAAACGTTTTTGTAGTATTAGTCATAATGTCCTCCTTGGGCTCGGACGCGTTTGACGTTTTAGCCATTCGCACTTCATTGATTGTCAGGTTTTTGTATGCGCTCCATTCGCAGCTGCTTGAGTTGCCGCATCCGTTCAGGATGGCGCGTCCACTCGATTCCGCGCTCTTCCGCGTGGCCATATGCCTCGGGGTTCAAGTAGGTGCCGCGCTCTCGCTCCGGTTTGTCTTTCTCCGCTTTGAATGGTTGTTTGAGCAGCGCGCGGTCTGAGCGTACGGCCGTAACCTGCCAGCTGACTTTCATTCCCGCGGTACCGCCGGCAATCTTGAAATGGGAGTTCGTGATTTCCAGGGCTACGTAAAGACCAGATGCCGGAGCGCCGATTGGGGTGAGCGAGTAACGGAAGTCCCGGTTGATTGCCTGGAACCACTCGGGCAAATGCACAACTGCTTCGCCCTTCGCGTCCAACGTCGCATTGCCGCTGTAGAGGTTCAGAACTTCTGCGGACTCGACGGCGGCGTGGTAGAGATATTTGTTTTCCGGGTCGAGCGGGTGGTCAATCTTGAAGTTCTTCGTGCCAGTGACATTTAGATCGCCCGTGACTTCAACATCACCGAAGAAGCGGCCAGCCGGGCCATCAGTCGCGCCGCCTAAGCCCACACCGCCGCTGGCCTGGATGCCGGTGCCGCCGCTGTTTCCCGCGCCGCCACCATTGCCGGCCTCGGCAACCACGCCATCACCGCCATTGCTGCTGAAGCTATCGCCGCCCCTGCCAACAACGCCTCTGCCGCCGAGGTTCCCGTTGCTGCCACCGCCGGTGGCAGTCACACCATCACCGCCTATGAAGTTCAAACTGTCGCCGCCATCGGCTCGCACGCCATCACCGGCCTCGCCTCCGTCGACCCGAACTCCAGTGCCGCCTATGGCTGTGTTGGTCACCCGGATAACGCCGTTGGGAAAGTCCACTGAGCCGCTCAGGATTAGCGGGACAGCGACGCCAAGGGGCGAGGCCGAAGTTCCGTCGCCTGTGAGCGTCGCGTCGTGGCTGACTCCGCTCAACAACCCGCTCACAGATATGATCAGAGAATTCGCTCCCGGCGTGATGCTGACGTTTGGTCCGGGCACCAGCGTAAGGTCACCCATCAATCCGTTCAGACTCCGAACAACTTGATTGGGGGCTATTCCTGCGGTTGTCTGAACCGTCCCGTCAGGAAACTGGAATCCGCCGGTCAACGACTGGATCGTCCCTGCTACCGTCAGCTTCGATGTCGGTGTGTCCGTGCCTATGCCCACCAGCCCAAGCTTGCTTTCGAAGATGGTCGAGTCGCCGATAAAAGAGTTGCTGCTGGTGATTCCCGTCCACTTCGTTAGCCTTCCCACCGTGCCGCCGCCAAGCACCGGCAAGTTTGGCGCGAATGGCAGAGGTGTCACGCTCATGGAGGCCGAGCCGCTCCCTGCAGGCATCAGGCTGAATCCGAATCCAAGCCGTCTCGGCGTCCGTTGCTGAAGGAAGGCGAAGAGAAACTCTGTCCTGCCAATCAGGATGTGATTTTGAGAGTTGTTGGATCCATTCGGTATTTGGGCATGAGCCGACGTCAAGCTCATCGTAACCGAGGCAAATAATATGATCGCGATCACAAGATATTTCTTCATTGCAGTCGCTCCTTTCTCTGAGAATTCTGGTTGCCCACAATGTCATCACGTGGGCGATGGAGGATCAGCGTCGTCCGTCGCAGGCGACACATCCAGCACTAGCGATATTCAAGGGTCAGCACGAGACTGGTCACTGTGGGGAAATTAGGGGAGACGATGTTACTGCCTGCGGCGGCCATTACCTCTACGGTGTGGGTGCCTTTAGACAGTTGCGTAAAGAAATTGTAGGAGACCACCTTGGTCGGATCAATGAATTGCTCGTCATCATTCGCCGTGCCCGCGTCAATTGATACGAAAACAACAGGGGTAGTAAACCCTGGCAACCCGGGCAGATGGCCTTCCATCGGCAGCCCATCCACCCGCACCTGGAAGACGACGTAGTTATCCGTAATCCTGGCCTGCCCACTCAGATGCGCGATCAAACAACCCTCTCCAGCGTCGATCGTAGTCGTCAGCAACTGCTGAAGATTGGGTGTGTCTAATTGGTACCTCGTCGTGATTGTGTGACCCGCGGGGTTTGTTACCGCTGAAACGTTTTTCACGGGACTGGAACACTGGATTTGTTGGGCAGTAGAGTCGACCCAAAGAGTCGTCGTCGACATGACTAATGCCATTGCTATTGCGAGAGGCTTCACTCTTGTGTATCGCGTTTTCATGATCTTTCTCCCTTTTCTACTGCGGTGATGCCCAAATGCCTTTCGACGAGTTTGTCCGCTTTGATTGCAAGATGGCTTGCAAATCCGCTCTAGCTGTTAAAGAACTCGCAGCGTCCTTGCCACCGCACTGGCTCAGTTAGCGGGGTTGCCGATGAAAGCGGTCGTCTTGCCCGTTGCGTTGTCGATCACCTCGACTGATACCTGGAGGTTACGTTTCGTGTCGGGGCCTCCAAGGGCGGTTACAACACTGCGCAATTGAACTCGTCCGAAGCGATCTCTGGTCACGTTGTGATCCTCGGCGAGAAAATCGATTGAAAGCATCTGGCCGGGTAACACAGACACTGGTCCCACGCTTCGCGCCAACGTGTTGCCGTCAGAGTCGAGGAACTTCCAGTTGATGACGATCCCGCGTTCCTCGGCGCGATTGAGAATATTGAGACGCGCGGTCTGGTTAATAGCGACACCGAACGGATCCGGCATCAGTCCGCAGGTCGGGCATTCCCGAGGCGTCGGATCGACGTTCGCTTGTTTGTCTTGAATGGCGTCTCCACGGCTCGCGCCCGACGTGGCCCACCCACCCACATGCGCGACCAATGCGGTTGCTATTGCCATTCCGATGAGCCACATTCGTCCACTTTGTGTCATCAGGATGCCTCCGATTTGGGATCAAGGTTTCACACTCCTCGAGAGAGAACCGCATTGCAGCAAATGAGCGCGTTAATTCAATCGCGATTCTGGGAGTAGAGATTGGGTGAGGCTTATTATCGGTCTCGTCGGCTTGCGTACCCGTTAACCGTGGTCTGCCGGCCCGGGCATCGCGCTCCTTCCCTCGGGCGCACGATATAGATACTCCAAACCTGCAACGGCAGTCACCACATGGATTGGTAGGAATGAGGGAGAGTTAAGAGGGCAGAAGGCGGAAAGCAGAAGGCGGAAAGCAGAAGGCAGAAAGCAGAAGGCAGAAGGCAGAAAGCAGAAGGCAGAAGGCAGAAAGCGGGAGGCAGACAGCAACTTACTTTATCAGGCGGTTGCGGAGGGCCTTTGCGACGGCTTCGCTCTTGGAGTGGACTTGTAACTTTTCGTAGACACTCTTGATATGAAAGCAGACTGTATTAAAGCTGACGCCCAGCTGGGCC
>Ga0075418_10010721_pt1 | contig 10256 bp, 12 predicted proteins | sample SoiMetdeltSBSDD2_FD_81776 | JGI IMG/M metagenome (GOLD analysis project Ga0075418, IMG submission 81776) | Bulk soil microbial communities from a Populus tree surrounding site in Tennessee, USA - Soil MetaG P. deltoides SBSDD2 | ecosystem: Environmental > Terrestrial > Soil > Tree plantation...
ACCGCAAAAAAAGCCTCAGACAGTATGGAAGAAGAGACAGGACTGGAGTCTTCGATGACAGAGGATGATATGAAAGATTACATGGAGATAGTAATGAATGAGCTAAAGGAAAAACGATAGTAGTACTCATCATCAATTAATGTGAAGATGAATAATAAATTCTCAACTGTAAGAAATAGAATATGCAGTACGCTTGAAAAAGGATAAGCAGAGATAGATAGGGGATTAGAGACTAGGCTATTAGAGATTGCGACCCTCCTTCTCGTATGTGTCTGCCTTTCTATCTATTTAGGTGGCTTTGCGTCTAAGACTCTAGATTCTATCTGCTTTGCTAGGTTTTCAATTGAGATTGGTTTTCTAACAAAACTGCCGACGTCTAAATCTGGAAATATTTCTTTGAAGGCCTCAAAGTACGTCTCATATGCTGTCACAAAGCAGACTCTTGCTTTAGGATCTTTTTTTTCGATCTGCTGAAATAACTTGAACCCATCCATCTTTGGCATATTAATATCAAATAGCAATAGATGATATGTATTGGGCCTGAAGTTAGCTAATGCTAGCTCAGGGTCAGTATACCCATCAACCATATATCCGTACATTTCTAGACCCATCTTAAATGAGGAAATTACATCAGGTTCGTCATCTACAATCAACAGTTTTATTTTGCTTGTAGGTGATTTGCTCGATCCACTATTTGCAATATCTGCAATAGTACCACCACCAGCATCATTACTACTATAAGCACGCTCATCAATCATTTTGCTTTCTGATGATAGCGGTGTATCTACTATATAGTATTTTATTTATGTTAGTTTAAAAATAACAGTCTGGCCTCCATATACAGCAGTTATGGCTAGGTAGACGCATCCCCAATAAGCCAGAAAGAACAATAACTAATGTCTAGAACAAAGCTAAAAAAATTACAGTATTGTATGTGGCCCCCTCCTCTCGCCTAGAACAGCTAGGTCATTTCAACGTAAAGATGAAGCACATCCAAATGATTGAACAAATTAGAGAAAGAAGAAAATCTTGTCTAGTTGACATGATCTCACCCTTGCGCGAAAACTATTAAATTGATACGTATCAGTATCAGTATCCTTAATGGTAGAAGCAATATCAGGAGAAGGGGACTTAGGTTTTGGCTTTTGGATTTCAGTAGCTACATTGATCGTTGAAGCATTAATTGTCGTTCTTCTTTATAGAACTGTAAAAGATTTTGCGGAAGTGGCCAAGCTCAGCAGGCTTGAAGTAAAACAGAGATTTAGACCATGGATAGGACCATCAACTGGAAAAATAGAATTTATTCGTTCAACAGATGGAAAAGAACAGTATTCTATTGCGATAAAGAATTTTGGTGAGATAGCTGCTACAAACGTTGTGGCCATGTCTAACAAAGGAAATGAGATGCCTTCAACCGGAGACATACGCATTATGTCCTCAGATGATAGTAGCAGCAAGTTCGACAAGTTTGCTCTTGGACCGCTCCTACCTAATATGGAGAAGCATTACTGGCTTTTTCTTGATTCGGCTTTACTACAAAGGGTAAAGGATGATAAGGGCCAGCTTTTTACGATGGTATACTTTTCATACGAGTTCTCTGGGGGAAAAGCAGGATACGGCATGATAAGCCAATTTGATGCGAAAACTGGTACTTTTTTACACAAAGATATGTGGGTTGATTAAAAAGTATTTAGACAAGCAAAGGACAGAAAGCGGAAAATCAACTGCATATACAATTTCTCGCCTTGTTTGGAAATATAATAACAGATTAGTTGATTCCACATTTTTTACGTACTATAACCTACTCTAGGACCATTATGACGATTCAGCAAGGGTGTAAAGGGCAAAGATATATAGCATATTCACGCCAAACGGAGAAGTAACATCAAAAGGTCACAGTTTGATTTGGAATTACCCAAAAACGTTACTGCTAATAACCTTTGGGAGAAAATCCTAAATACATTAATGTCCAAGGCTTCAACAAAGGGAGCAGTGCTATAATACCTCATGCCAAAAAGCATCGTTTTTCATTCATACAAGGGTGGAACTGGTAAGACAACTCTGGCAGCTAATTATGCCGCTCTTTTAGCTAGAAAGGGATTTCGTGTTTTTCTTCTGGATTTGGACGTATACGCCCCTAGCCTTCAAACATATTTTGAAATGGAGCCAGATAGGTGGATCAACGACTTCCTTACAGGTGATACCGAACTAAACGACGTGGTCGTTGATCTTACATCAATTGTTATAGGGAATAACTATGTTAATAATAGTAGTAGTACCCCCTCTTCAGCTCATACTTCTTCTGCTAATGGCAAGCTATGGCTTGGTTTTAGCAATCCGAAAAAGGAAGAAATATACAAACTCGAGGGAGGAAAACAGGAGAAGGTACAATTTCTTCGCAGATTCATAGTAATGCGTGAGCAGCTCTTTTCAAATTTTAAAGCCGATTATGTAATTGTTGACACTAGCCCCGGCATCAGGTATTGGTCTATAAATGCTCTCGCAATAGCCGATGTGTTGTATCTTACTCTTAAGTCAGGCGACCTCGATATCGCGGGAACAAAAAAGATGGTTAGCGAGATATATTCGTCCTTTACAAAATTTGGAGCTAAACCTTATCTCATACTAAACAAAGTCGCAGGTTATTGTGTTCCTCATCAATCTATTCAACCAATTGAACATTCAAGTGGAACGTTATCAACTTCAAGTATTGTAGTACAACAAGAGCAGGAAAAAGAGAGCAGTATGGATAGTCTCTCACGTGAAACAGGAATCAGTGTAATTTCGGCAATGCCATGCTACTGTGACATCCAGTTCAGCAAGAAAGAGTATTTGACAGTCCTAAGAAATCCTCAGCACCTATTCTCAAAGAAAATTGAGGATCTCGCGCAGCAAAGCCAGATACAAATGTTGTGATTGCATCGAGATGGAGATTAATAATAACAATAATAATTATAGAATTAACAGCAACTCGCAGATAGAATCTGACAACGATGAAGATCTGATGGTTCAGATTCCTGGAATTTTTGATCTGACGGGGAAAAACAATATCCCCCCTAGCCTATTCTTACTTGTTGGATCAGCAGGTACTGGAAAAAGCATGTACTGCAGACAGTTCATTATTGACGGAATACTACGCTCAGATTACTGTATTTATATCAGCCCGAGTATGACTGAAAAGAAGTTTAGATCTTTATTCCCAAAGTTAGAAGCAGTAGCGCTCAATAGGTCCTCAAAATTCATCAACCCATATTTACGTATAGACACACGCAATATCGCTAAAAATAGTAATGATACGGCTGATGATCAAGACAAACTCAGACTGACACTTGCAGAAATTCATGAAATTCTTGTCAACCAAAAAAGGGAAAATGACCAAAATAATAGTAGTAGTATCCATGGTCACTTGGAAAATAGTAAAATTAAAGATTTATCATCATCATCCTCCAGCAAGGGCATAGCCATACGTGTAGTAGTAGATTCTTTAACACAGTTTTTTGTACTCTTTGGCGAAAGCGCTGTTCTAAAGTTTATCGGTGAACTTTCTTTACTTCTAAAGGAGTTTGAGGCGAGTGCAATCTTTACATTGACTGGCAGCCTCACATCGCCTAATTCATTGACTAACGCTGTAAGCTCCATGGTAGATGGGATTTTGGAGATGAGGCTAGAGGAAGGAAAGGATGCATCCCTTGCAAGGAGCATCAGGATGGTATCCATAAATGGCATACATCACAAACCGGCATGGATCCAATTCAATATCACAGATGATGGCGGTCTTGTTTTCGGAGATCAATCAACAATTACATCGAATTGCACTATGTGTGGAAAACCAATTAAAGGAACGCCATTATTTGATTCTGAATTCCCATTTGACAGTATAATGTGTATGGAAACATACAGGAAGCTTACAGCCCTATACGGCTCCAATATTTCTGAGACAGGTTTGCCATCTCAGGTTGTAAACATAAATTTCTTCTTTATAGATATAGTAGGCCTGTCTAATCCTTCACTATCGGTAAAGAAACAGATAGACAAGATCGAAATTCTCAATAAACTTATAGGATTATGTGATGTCTTTGCAAAGGCAAAGGAAAAAAAGATTGTTTTGCCTACAGGAGACGGTATGGCAATAGGATTCTTTATGAATCCAGAATCGTCTCTGCAGCTTGCCATACAACTTCATTCAAAACTTAGTATATACAACCGTGGCAAGAGTGACGGAGAGATACTAGGGGTGCGGATAGGTTTAGGCTCTGGTCCGGTTTTCATAGTAAATGACATAAATGGCAATCAGAACGTATGGGGGCCAGGAATCATACTTGCCCGTCGTGTTATGGATATAGGGGATAACTTACATATCTTGGTATCAAGCAACATGGCGGAGTCTTTGATTGCACTAAAGGACGAGTACAAGACGATGTTAAAACCTATTGGAGATTACCAAATAAAACACGGACAGACACTCCATATATATTCAGCATATTCTCAACAATTTGGCAATTCTGAACCTCCAGCGAAGATGGTATCACAACACTAAAAATCTGAATGATCAGATATATAGATAGGTTCTATGGTATTATAGGATGCGCTGCAATTGACACCGTTGTGGCTGTAAGTACTTATTCACAAAATTCAATTTATCCCACAAAGTTACAGACCTAATATGCTCAACGTATATCAACTTTGTTTTCCAGAATTCTTTCAACATGGTCAAGACTGGAAAGAGCACATCAAGAACTTCCAGTAGAAAAGGCAAGAAACGCTCAGGAGTTGACAGTAGGCCGGCAAAGGTCAACACACAGAAAAAAAGAAAAACAAAGACAACAAGAACAAAACCACCCAAAGCAACCCGAAGAATTAGAACTAATAAGAGAACAAAGACACCTGCTATTATTATCAAGAGAACAAGCGGAAGAAGGGAAAAGTTTGAAACCGACAGAATGGCTCAAACTGTAAGTAGGTCGGGCACTCCATTCTTGCTTGCAAGAGATGTTGCAAAGACAGTTTCAGAGAAGGTAATGCATCAGGGGAATAATGATACTGCAACTGCACAAGGTGGAGAGAAACGTAGAAGGCGAAGCTCTCCTGCTACTATCGAGGTGGATGGTGCCGAGTTAAGAAAAATGGTCACAGAGGAGCTAAAGGAAAGAAACCGTCCAGATATTGCCTCGTCTTATTCAGGTGAACAACCAGAAAATATGCGGCAAGGAAGATACGAACTAATGAGGGAGAATCAACCTTTACATGATGCAGATGCAGCGAATCAAAGCAAGTTGCTGTTTGACTCAAGTACCAACGTGGCAAAAAGCACTCGGCCATCTACAATGAAACGCTAAGAAAAAATCAAATAAAACCCAAAATTTTGAAAACCCATTATACTAATATTTTTTTATTGCAAATAAATGGGCAGGAAAAGAGGAAATGACATAGACCTTGCTTTACCCTTCTCTTTTCCTGTTTCTTACAAGAGGTCTGACGAGAGTATCAGCCTTATTGTATCCTCCTCCCCCTCGCTGAGGTGGACTTTGACTTTTCTAAGCGTTTTGGCTAATGTGATCCTGTTGCTTCATCTCCCTCAGTCTGAAGTAAAACCATTCCTTGAATTGGAGTTGGACCAAGGTGGTTTTCAAGCATTGTAGGATCCAGCCAAATGCTTACTAGATCACCTGTAAATTGCATATAACCTGGTACATCATTTACTATTCCTTCCCTCATCGAGACTGAGAATGTTCCATTGAATGTGGTTATGGCGTCACCGGTGTGGCTCACTAAATGCTGTGTAAAGTTGGATATCTCATGTTCAAGCAAAACATTGCCATCGTCTTGCTAGACAATTTTCTTGTTATTACAAGAAAATTGTCTAGAGATGAGTCTTCTGTTCTGCCACCAATTTTGCTTCAGGATAAAAAATTTGCCTATGTTGTCTTATCTTTTGTATTCGATACTAAATAGCCTCCAAAAATTTAACCGACATCAAGGATCATGATCTTACTTTTATTGAGCTACAATTTTGTGTGGGGGTGTAGTCAATTTGATTGGCCCCTATTTCTCAATTCTATTGGTTTGTTATAATAATATCGCCCTCTATACCCCTTCTAAGCATAAGATCCCTCCTTAGGCGTAATCCAGTTGCAGGACCAAAGAAAGACTCTCCTGACATTCACAATTACCTCTTCTTCTCCCCTTATCATAATCATCTCGATGTAGATGCAGATTAGAAGAAAAAGTAATTAACCAAGCCTTAAAAGTCACATAGGATTTACACCTCTAATGTTTGATGCTCCAAACATCAGATACTCAAAGCACAACAAAGTTCGTTTCAAATCTTTGGAAGACAGAGACAAAGGTAGAAAGATGTTCACCGAGTTTTTTAGCAGCGTAAAAAAAGAAGAGTTAGGAAAGGAAATGAAAGGTCATATTATACTTGAGAGCGCAAGCGACATTCAAGAATCAATCATCCTGACCTTCTGGGAGACGAGAGAAGAAATGGACAAGTTTTATTCTATACAGAATAAAGGTTTAGCTAACCTAGTTGATAGAGCAAAGCCCTTATTTGAAAAAATGCCTGAAAGAACGGATTATACTGTATCAGAATTTTCACTATAGTAGCTTGGTTATTATTAACAGGATACACACACAGAGAGAGTGTATGTCTATTAGATCTATAGTTGCTTTTTATTATTCATCGTAAGCCATTGTTTAGCTGTATGAATGTCAGCTTGTGTTAGCTCATGGCCGCTATTTTGCCATTGCAGATCCACCATAGCATGAGCTCGTTTGAACAATCCATAAAGCCTCTCTGCTTCTTGTTTTGTTGCTATTGGATCTCTTAATCCAGATGACAGAAATATGCGCTTGTCCGATAGGTCAGGAAGATTTTCTGGAACGAGAGGAACCATGGCACGGAAAAGTATTGCGCCTGACAATGTTTGCGGCTTGAGTAACAGCATGCTAGCTGCTATGTTTGCACCGTTGGAATAGCCCACGGCTACTACTTTGTCCAGATCGAACTCGTATCTTTTCGAAGCCTTCTCAACAAATCCTGCAAGCTCAAATGTGCGAATCGTAAGATCCTCAATGTCAAAGACGCCTTCGGCAAGCCTGCGAAAGAAACGCGGTATTCTGCCGGCTTCAAGTATTTTGCCACGAGGACTTAGCAATCCAGCATGAGGGTCAAGCTCTCGTCCCAGTGGTAGTAGGTCATCTTCGTTCCCGCCGGTACCGTGCAACAGAAGTAGGGTTAATGCAGAATTATCATGTCTATCCTGTGGTTGAATATATCGGTGTATGAAGTCTAGGTCATCGGATTTGTCGGTGGGCTGTGATGGTGTGGTTGGCATATAATGCATTCTATCCTCCCATTCTTTACTATTGTCTGTCCTGTGATGTTTTTATTGGAGGCAAAAGTTGCTCTAGCTTCGCACGCACAGGCTCAAGCCACTGTGGCAATTTTAACTGCTTACCAAGATCTTCTGGTCTTTCATCTATAGCAAATCCAGGTGGATCTGTAGCAATTTCAAACAGTATGCCACCAGGCTCTCGAAAATAGACAGAATGAAAGTATGTACGATCAATTACAGGAGTCGGATTAAGCTTTGCTTCTTTAACAATTCTCTTACGTAAATCTAACTGATGCTTGTCGTTAGCGGCGCGCCATGCAATATGATGAACTGTGCCTATTCCTACATAGCCTCTAGATATTTCAGGTTGACATACAATATCGACAAATGACCCTATCGATGAGGAAGGGGAGGAGGATTGTGTAGTGCTGGCATCCTCATCTTGATTGCTATTATTCTTTTTTATGATTCCAAAGCGAAATCTGTCTTCCTTGTTGTCTTTGGCTATCAGTTTAAATCCCAAAGTGTCAGCCAGAAGCGAAGCAGTGCGTTCATATCCTTCTTCAGAAAGGGTAGCAGAGTGGAATCCTCTGATAGCATGTTCCTTACTAATTGGGCTTTCTTTCCATGTGTTGTTATCTGTTTGCTGTAGATGTAGTTGCGTTTGAGAATCGATAGAGGAAGGAGAAATAAGCTCAAGCATTAATCCATCCGGATCACGGAATGAAACAAATTCATCGCCAAAACGTTCAGAGGGCCCAACAAACGAAATGCCATTGCTCTTGAGCCGGTCAATCCAGTAAGTCATCGAACCATTTGGAATTAAAAAAGATATAGCGGTAACCTGTCCTGTTCCACGGTACCCTGTAGGTGCCTCAGACCAAGGGAAAAAGGTGAGAATGGTACCAGGATGTCCAAGCGAATTGCCGTAGTAAAGATGGTATGTTGTTGGATCATCAAAATTAACTGTCAGTTTAACCAACCTCAATCCCAGCAGCCCCGAGTAAAAGTCAAAATTTCGCTGAGGGTTCCTAGCTATAGATGTGATGTGATGAATGCCAAGAACGCCTTGTTCTAATTTTTGATTGCTTGCTACCATACGGAATGTCCTCTCCTTGTCAGAATTATCATTTGGTATATTACTTATTTTAGAACTTAAAAAGATTGTATAGATTATGCAACTTTTAAGAATCTAGCAAAGAATTCGCAGGAATAATACTGCAAGTCAGGATCTAAATTAAAAAGTCTCTGAATTTATGCATAGATAATAATCGAATAGTCGGTTTAATCACGAGAAAATAATTTCATCAAAACAGGCCTAGACGATAGTTGTTTGGTTGAATCTTCCAGATATCTAAGAGAAATCGAAAAATATACTCTAAATTATTCTGTCCATATTATCACAGAGCAAAAATTAGAATGAGAAACGAAACAAAAAAAAGACAAAGAGGCTCTCTTGGTATCTTCTTGCTATTGGTAATGCGCTAGTGGTGGTGGTCTCGCTCATAGTCCTCAAGTCTTGAAGCTACTACAGCACACCACTACCGATAGCATTATCCTCCTTCTTCTTCGCCGCCTTCTCCTTCTTCTTCGCCGCCTTCTCCTTCTTCTTCGCCGTCATCATCGCCATCATCATCATCTTCAGCATCATCAGCAGTGGTCATGTTACCGCTTAGAGCATTTAGGGCTGCATTCAGGTTCATCAGTACGCCTTGAGTGTCGTTATTCAATGCTGCAGTACATGCTTGTTCTATAAGCTGTGTTGGTGATCCAGTCATCGTCTGATTTCCTCCTCCTCCAGCTGTTGTAGCATTTGCAGTCATAGTGCCAGTTGTGCCGGTAGTAGCGTTGCCCGTCGTAGCATTAGTACCGCCTCCACCGCCCATCGTTGCGGTTGTTGCGTTCTGGCCGCCGCCTCCTCCTGTTTGTGTTGAAGCACAAACAGATCCTGTGGCGTTACCACCACCGCCTGTTGTTGGGGAGGTTGTAGTTGCGTTGCTTCCTGCTGTCATGTTCTCTTGTTGTGCTATTGCTGGCTCGTAGTTGTTAAATGATAGTGCTGATAGAAGTGCTGCAGCGACTAGTATGCCTGCCATAGGTATAGCTGTCACTATTGTTTTGGTTCTATCTTTTTTGTTATTATCGTCTATTCCACTATGTGGATTCATTACTTCCCTGTGTAAACGATATAGCACTTAATCATTTCGCTACGCGGTAGCAAACTGAAGTTTGGTGAAAGAACTGTATTAGAGTAAGCGTAAAGATGGCTTGAATGTATGATATTTCTAACACTCAGCATAAAATCTCCACGGTATTAAGCTCCTATCACATGAAAAAGGATAGAGGGATACGCACCTGAACAAAAGCAAGATGAGATGTGAAGAGAGAGGGTGTGAGAATTTGAGGTTTGTGACACGGATGTCGTTTTAGATTCAATTGAAACCAGGGATTGTTCGAGCTTATAAAGATATCAATATGCGACATATTGATTGCGCCATTGTGTAAATATGCTTTCTATTCTACTTCTATCCTCAGACCAGCTAATATATTATTATATTTTGTTATCATCATCACTGCATATTACGAATTTTTCAATATTGTAGAAAAATAAAGAAAAGAGAAGGGAGTTTTGTTGTCCCCAACTTGGTGATTTGCGGCAAATTGGTCAGTTGATTGTCTCCTCATCTGCTGCTTTGTTGGTCCAGTTCATTTCACATTTCTGTTGTTGTCTAGTTTGCCGATGGTATTATTTTGTCTATTCTTATTCATCTTCTTCATCTACATTTGCTGCGTTCCCAGCACCTTGGGCTATAGCTTGGTCAATAGCAGTGTCGTCTGCGTCTGTCACATCAGCCTGATTCGTAGCATTTTGTCCTATAGCTTGGTCAATAGCAGTGTCGTCTGCGTCTGTCACAT
>Ga0075418_10010722_pt1 | contig 10255 bp, 10 predicted proteins | sample SoiMetdeltSBSDD2_FD_81776 | JGI IMG/M metagenome (GOLD analysis project Ga0075418, IMG submission 81776) | Bulk soil microbial communities from a Populus tree surrounding site in Tennessee, USA - Soil MetaG P. deltoides SBSDD2 | ecosystem: Environmental > Terrestrial > Soil > Tree plantation...
CACACGCGGCAGCGAGCGTCGAAAGCCCAAGCAGTCCAGCGGCCGCCAGCCTCGACAGCCAGGCGCGAGAAATCATCCTGGTACTCCCTTGCCGCAGTTCAAAGGACCGCTGACGCAAACCTCTTACTACGGCGAGTGTGCAACTAAATTCCCGCGAAAGCTGGGAACCCGTGTCCTGCTGGGGACGTTAGGATAGCATCCTGCCACCCCTGCGGTCAAACAGTAACCCCAATGCAGTCAATGGGAAGCGAACAGTTGAGCAGTTCAGAACCTGAGCCGTTTCAGCGCGGCCACTCCTCGGCCACAAATAGACGATGCTGTTCGCCGAGATCCCGAGCCGCTGGAGTAATGATCGTTCGCTCGCCGACAACGAGTTTCCGGCCCTGCCGAATCGCCTGCCGGACGTCGTCTTCGCAGACGAAGTCCAGGGCTTTCGCTATCGATGCCGCCGACGGTGCACTGGGCGGATCGGCCGGTGGAGCTGGAGCTGCGACCGCTCCAAAGCCCTTCGCGGCGAGGAACTCATCGATCCTCTTAGCGAGCGGGGCAGCCGCAATCCCTCCCGGCACCGGCGGAGGAGCCGGAGCCTTGGGCAGCCGGTCCGATTCCACCGTGGCGGCAGCAGCGGCTGGTCGGCTGGCCGACACCGGGTTGGTCTCGTACGCGAGTCGCTTGGTGTTCAACAGGTGTCGCGGCGAAATGTTGTCCGAGGTGATGTTGCCGCCATACCCGCCACAGCCGAGCGTCATAGCCGGCTCGAGGCCGGTCGACAGCCCGATCGAGCCATGAGTCGTTGGCGTGTTGACCACAATTCGAAACGCCGGCTTCTTCAAGCCGAATTGCAGGATGACCTCGTCGTTGCGCGAATGGATCGACATGGTGTGACCCATGCCGCCGTAACGAAGGATCTGCTTACATCGTTCGCATCCCTCCCGCCAGTCCGCGACGACGTAGAAGGAGAGGACGGGACAGAGCTTTTCAATTGATAACGGGTAGTCGCGGCCTACGCCGGTGAGCTCGGCGATCAAGACTCTCGTCGTGGGCGCGACCGTGATCCCTGCCTGCTGGGCAATGAACGTGGCCGGCCGGCCGACGAGTGCTGGATTCGGGAGGCGCTGCGGACTCACGAGGATGCGTGCGACGGCATCCATCTCCGCCTTGCTCATGAAATGCGCCCCGTTGGCGACGAACTCGCGCTTGACCTCTTCGACGATGGGCGCGTCCACCACCACCGAATTTTCCGACGAGCACAGGACGCCGTGGTCGAACGTCTTGCCGGTCACGACGTCGCGAACGGCCTTGGCAACATCCGCCGAGCGTTCGATGAATGCGGGCGCGTTGCCAGGTCCGACGCCATATGCCGGTTTGCCGGCGCTGTATGCCGCCCGAACGAGACCCATACCGCCAGTCGCGAGAATGACGGCCGTCTCGCGCGCTTTCATCAATTCCTGCGTTCCTTCGAGCGTTACGGTCGTCATCCACCCGATCGAGCCCTCTGGCGCGCCCGCTTTCCGCGCGGCATCATTCATCACTTCCGCCACGCGCGAGATGCATCTGACGGCGGCTGGATGGGGGCTGATCACGATCGCGCAGCGAGCTTTCAGGCTGATCAGGATCTTGTAGATGGCGGTGGACGTCGGGTTCGTCGATGGAACAATGGCCGCGACGACGCCGAACGGTTCGGCGATCTCGATGACTTTCCGATCCTCGAGCCGCCGGACCACGCCGACTGTCTTCATCGGCTTGATGAACCGGTAGACCTTCTCGGACGAAAACAGGTTCTTCTGAACCTTGTCGGCAACAACGCCGTAGCCGGTCTCTTCTTGAGCGAGCTGCGCGAAGGCCTGCGCCTGAGCGGTCGCCGCGTGTGCCATCGCGTCCACGATCGCGTCGATTTGTTCCTGGGAAAATTCGGCGAGCGCGTTGCCTGCCTCACGAGCGCGGCGCACGAGCGTGCGCGCTTCGTGGATGGACGTCAAATCGCGATCGGTCTGGGCCGTGGGCTGCGCCATGCGTGACCGATTGAGGGTTACGAGGCCTTGGTGTCTTTACCGGACGGCGCGGGCACCTTCGGGAGAACTCGCTCGACTTCGGTGTGCGGCCGCGGAATGACGTGGACCGAGACCAGCTCGCCCACGCGTCGCGCTGCAGCGGCGCCCGCGTCGGTTGCGGCCTTGACGGCACCGACATCCCCGCGCACCAGCACCGTGACGTACCCAGCGCCGATGTATTCCTTGCCGACCAGGACAACGTTGGCAGCCTTCACCATCGCGTCCGCGGCCTCGATCGATCCGATGAGGCCTTTCGTTTCAACCATTCCAAGTGCTTCAGACATGTTCTCACCGGGGAGTTCGTCCCCGGACCCCCCTTACACGCTCGCTCGCGGGGACCCCTTTTGCCCCGCTCCGCTCGCGTGGCTCACTTGCTCTGCTCGTTCGCCGCTTGCAACGAAATCGCGGCCACACAACCGTCGCTCTAGCGTTGAGAGCTGAGGGCTGAGAGCTGAAAGCTAACATATTGCGATACGTCGAACAACTGCAGTAGCATCAGCCGTCTGCCGCAGTTTGCTTCTTGTGATTCCGTGATGTTCGTGTTTTCCGTGGCCTGAAAATCATCTATGTTCAGTCGTTCGTTCGTTGTTGTGTGCGTGCTGGGTACCGCCGTCGCCCTGACCGGCTGCAGCCGCAAAGAAGAAACGGTTCCTTGTGTGGCCACGGCCACGGTGAGCCTGGCGCGCGACCGCGCGGCCATCGGCAGCCCTTTGAAGGTGACGTACCGCTTCGAGGTCGCGCCGAACATCACAATTCCGCAGGACTACACGGTCTTCGTGCATGTGCTGGACGACCAGGGCGAGTCGCTCTGGGGAGACGATCACCAGCCGCCCGAGCCGACGAGGACGTGGAAGTCAGGCCAGAAGGTTGAGTACAGCCGAACGGTGTTCGTGCCGAACTATCCCTATATCGGCCCGGCGCACATTCGGGTTGGTCTGTACCAGCCATCAACCGGTCAACGGTTGCCGCTGTGCAACCCGGAAATCTCGCGCCGCGAGTACGAGGTCGCGAAGTTCCAGTTGCTGCCGCAATCCGAGAACATCTTCCTTATCTACAAGGATGGCTGGCACCCCTCCGAGGTAGCCGCCGATAATCCGACGGTCGAATGGCAGTGGACGAAGAGCGTTGCGACGATCTCCTTCCGGAACCCTAGGAAGGACGCGACCTTCTATCTCGACTACGACGCCCGCGTCGATCAGTTCAGCCCTCCGCAGCAGGTGACCATCAAGTCGGGTGACCAGGTCATCGGCACGTTCGCGGCGGACTCAAAGGACAAGAAGCTTCTCTCGTTTCCGGTGGCAGCCGCCCAGCTTGGCACGGGAGACATGTCGGAGATCACACTGTCCGTCGATAAGACGTTCGTGCCCGGCGGCGGCGATACACGCGATCTCGGGATTCGGATCTTTCACGCGTTCATCGAGCCTCGGTAATCCGCCGGCCACTGGCCGGCTGGAACTGTAGTGATTCTGGACACCGTCACTGAGATGATGCTAGGATCATTTCTTCGCATGAGCCATCGATTCCTGGGAGTTGCGGCCGTCGCGCTTGTACTGACCGGCTGGGCAGCCGAAGCGCGCGCAGAGATCGTCGTCCTCACCTCGGGCCGCACCCTCTCCGTGAAGTCCCATCGTTTTGACGGGGCGTCGGTCATCCTGACGCTCCGTACAGGCGGGGAAGTTACCTGCGACAAGTCGATCGTCGAGAAGATCCTGCCCGACGAAGTGCCGTATCCGGAGCCGGTCCTTGCCGCGTCGGCCGGAACGGCGCCAGCGGAGGTCGGAGACCTGCTCGAGACGACGCCGTACGGCGAGATTATCTCGGCGATGTCGGAGGCGCATGGCGTCGATCCGATGCTCGTCCGGGCGCTCATCCAGGTGGAATCGAACTATCAGGCCCGGGCACGGTCCCGCAAGGGTGCGATGGGCCTGATGCAGCTGATGCCGTCGACGGCGAGGGTGTATAACGTTCGGAACCCGTTCGATCCCAGAGCGAATATCGAGGCAGGCATCAAGCACTTGAAGTCGCTGATCGATCGCTACGGGACCGAGCTCGCCTTGGCCGCCTACAACGCCGGCGAAGGCGCGGTCGCGAAGTTTAATGGGATCCCCCCGTACCGGGAGACCCGCACTTACGTCTCGCGGATCCTCTCGCTCGCCGGCGTCAAATAGCCAGGGCGCCTGAGCCCTTCGATAGATTTTCCCCAGCCGAGAACCGGATTCCTCTGTCTAACGAAAGGGGCGTCGGGGGAGTGTTGTCAATCGAACCGATATATAATCCGGCCGAGCGGACGCCCGATAATGTCCTCACAGACAAGAGCTTGCGCCGACTGATTGCGATAACTGCAGATGGAATTCCGCTGTAGGCTCGGGACCCCCGGAGGGGAAATCATAGAGGGCGTCTACGTCGCCGAGAGCGAGGACCGTCTCCGCCGCGAGTTCGAAGAGAAGGGACTGTACGTTCTCGGGATCCGGCGCGCCGGCCGGCTCGCGCTTGGTTCGTTGTCGCTGCCCAGCCGTACCCGCATTCCAACGCGCGAGTTCCTCGTCTTCAATCAAGAACTCGCGACGTTGTTGAAAGCAGGCATGCCGCTAGTCCAGTCACTCGACATCCTGCGCCGCCGCGTCACGAACCCCGTCTTCAAGTCGGTCCTCGACGATGTGCACGATCGCGTCCGCGCGGGGAGTGCGCTTTCAGAGGCGTTTGACGCACACGGTACTTTGTTTCCCGGCGTCTACACGGCGTCGCTCGTCGCCGGCGAAAAGAGCGGCAACCTCGAGCAGGTCATCCGGCGCTACGTGACATACGTAAAAGTGATCGAGAGCGTCCGCCGCAAGACGATCTCGGCGCTGATTTATCCCACGGTTCTGCTGTGCCTCTCGCTCATCGTCGTGGCGATTCTGGTGTTGCGGGTGGTCCCGCAGTTTGGCGGGTATTATCAGCAGTTCGGCGGCGAACTGCCGTTGTCGACGCGAATGATTGTGTCCGTGTCGAACTACGCGACCGCGTATTTTGGCGTGTTCATCTTGTCGGTAGTGATTGCGGTCGTCGCGGTCTGGCTGTGGCTCAAGCGGGCCGGCAACCGCGAACGCTTCGACCGATGGATTCTGAATCTGCCGGCGCTCGGCCCGATCGCCCGCAAGTTTGCGACGTCTCAATCGTCGCGGACGCTGGCGACGCTGCTCGGCGGCGGTATTCCGTTGGTGAATGCGATCGACGTGGCGGCCCGCTCGATCTCCAACCGATTCATGGCGCGCGAACTGCACCTCGCATCGCAGCAGGTACGCGAAGGGCGATCGCTTGCAGCCGCCATGAGCGAGAGCGGGGCGTTTCCCGACGTGGCGCTGAAAATGGTTGAAGTCGGCGAGCAGACCGGTGCGCTGCAGGAGATGCTGAACAGCCTCTCCGACTTCTACGACGAGGAAATCGAAACCAATCTCGATCGGTTCGTCACGTTGGTCGAGCCTCTTTTGCTCATCATCATGGGTGTGGTGATCGCGGGCCTGCTGCTGGCGCTCTATATGCCCCTGTTTAATTTATCGAATGCATTGCGCTGATGAATACGAATCCCTCAGTCGCACACGGAAGTAATCCCGAGCTCTACGTCGCCGGCAGTGAGCCGTCCGCTGCGGATCACGCCGCCGAAGTTGCGGTTGCGCGCCGCCTGGCGGAGCGCTACCGGCTCGAGTTCGTCGACCTGGCGAAGTTCAGCATCGACCACGAGCTGTTCCGCACGATCCCGGCGGATCTCATGCTGCGCTACGGCTTCGTGCCGTACCACCGCGAAGGCCGGGAGCTGGTCATCGTCGTCTCGGATCCAACCGACTTGCCGATGATCGACGAGCTGGCGCTCCTGCTGGCCACGCCGATCAAAGTCACTGTCGGTACGCCGTCAGCCATTCAGTCGATTCTGAAGAAGAGCGAGAGTTCAACCCGCGTTCTCGAGGAGGCAACCGAGAGCTTCCAGCTCCAGTTGCTGCGCGAGGACGATGCCGGTGAAGAGCAGCTCACCGTCGACAAGCTGACGGCCGATTCAAGCCCCGTCATCCGGCTGGTCGACACGACGATCTACACCGCGATTCAGCGGCGAGCGAGCGACATCCACATCGAGACGAGCGACGATGCGGTGCACGTGAAGTACCGCGTGGACGGCGTGCTGCAGCCGGCGATGCGGCCCATCGACCGGCGGTTCCACAGCACGATCATCTCGCGCGTCAAGGTCATGGCGGAGCTGGACATCGCCGAGAAGCGCGTCCCGCAGGACGGTCGCTTCAAGCTGCGCCTGCCGGGCAAGACGATCGACTTCCGCGTCTCGATCATGCCGAGCGTTCACGGCGAGGACGCCGTCATTCGTATTCTCGACAAGGAATCGATCAGCGAGCAGTTCCACGAACTGCGCCTCGACATCCTCGGCTTTCCAGGAGACGAGCTGAAGCGCTTCCGCAAATACATTGCCGAACCTTACGGCATGGTGCTCGTGACCGGGCCGACCGGCAGCGGCAAGACGACGACGCTCTACGCGGCGCTGTCAGAGATCAAGACGATCGAGGACAAGATCGTCACGATTGAGGACCCGGTTGAATATCAGCTGCGCGGCATCACGCAGATTCCCATCAACGAGAAAAAGGGCCTGACGTTCGCCCGCGGCCTGCGCTCGATTCTGCGGCACGACCCCGACAAGATCATGGTCGGTGAGATTCGTGACCCCGAGACCGCGCAGATCGCGATCCAGTCGGCGCTGACCGGGCACCTGGTGTTCACGACGGTTCACGCCAACAACGTTCTGGACGTGCTCGGCCGGTTCCTCAACATGGGCGTCGAAGCGTACCAGTTCGTGTCCGCGCTCAACTGCGTGCTGGCCCAGCGGCTCGTCCGCAACATCTGCGTCCATTGCAAGCGGCAGGCTGTCGTCACGCGTGCGCTGCTCGAAGAATCGGGCCTGGATCCGGCGCTCGAGCACAGCGGCCGCTTCTTCGAGGGAGCCGGATGCATCGAGTGCGGCGGCACCGGGTTCAAGGGGCGGACGGCAATCTGCGAGCTTCTCGATTTGAGCGATAACATCCGCGAGATGATTCTGGCGCGCCGGCCGAGTTCCGAGATCAAGAAGGCGGCACGAGAGGAAGGGATGCGGTTCCTTCGCGAATCAGCGGTCGAGCGCGTGCTGAACGGATCGACAACGCTTCGCGAAGTCAATAAGGTGACATTCGTCGAATGAGCGTCGATACCGCGACTCGCACGCGCGCCAGAGGTACAGGCCTGCTGGCAAGTCCACCGCCAACGGTCGGCGTCGAGGTGGCGTCGAGCCATGTGACCGTGCTCGCGCTGTCGGGCTCCGGCCGCGACTCGACGATTGCCGGCTACGCTGTCGAGCCGCTGCCGGCTGGCGTCGTGACCGCAGCCTTGAACGCGCCAAATGTGAGCGACGAAGCATCGCTGGCGACGGCGATCCAGAACGCGATGCAAAAGGTCGCGTCGCGGACGCGACGCGTCGGCCTCGTGCTGCCGGATACAGTGGCGAAGGTATCGCTGATCCGATTCGAGAAGGTTGCGGCACGGGTCCAGGATCTCGATCAGCTCATTCGCTGGCAGGTTCGCAAGACGGCCCCATTTCGCGTCGAGGACGCGCAGGTCTCGTGGATCCCCGGCACGCCGCTCGACGGCGGCGGCCGCGAGTTCATCGTGTCGATGGCGCGCCGGGACGTGATTCAGAGTTTCGAGCGCGCGTGCGACGCCGCGGGCCTGCACGCCGGCGTGATCGACATTGCGAGCTTCAGCCTGATCAACGCGCAGCTGGCAGCGTCAAGCACCGCGAGTGGCGACTGGCTGCTGGTTCACGTGGCCAGCGACTACGTCACGTTGGCCGTGATCCGCGGTTCGGTGCTGGTGTTTTTCCGGAACCGCACGCTCAGCGTTGAAACCGATTTGATTGACTTGGTTCACCAAACGGCGATGTATCACGAGGACCGGCTTGGCGGCGGCGGATTCTCGCGGGTCGTGCTCGCGGGGGCTTCGCTTGCCGGCCCGGAGCAAGCCGAACGGCTGCGCCGCGCGGTCGAGGAGCGGCTCGGCGGCCGCGTGGAACTGCTCGACATCCGGACGGCGGCGCCGATGACCGATCGCATCAGCGTCAATCCGGCCCTGCTCGATACGCTTGCGGCACCGGCTGGCATCCTGCTGCGCGAACGGCCCGTCAAAGGGCAGGTGGCGTAATGTTGCGCACCAACCTCTCCACTCGCCCGTTCTACAACGAGCGCCTCGTGCATATTGGCCTCGCGTTCATTGCCGGCATTGTCGTGGCATTGACGCTGCTGAACCTCGTGCAACTCGTGCGCATGTCTACCCAGAACACAACACTGTCCGCACGCATCCGCGATGACCGCACTGCGGCCGACGAGTTCGCGCGCAAAGCGCGTCAGACAAAGCAGGGCATCAACCTGGAGCAACTGAAACTGATTGTCGCCTCGGCCCGTGAGGCCAACGCGCTCATCGACAATCGGACGTTTTCCTGGACCGAGTTCCTCAACTACATCGAAGCGACGCTGCCGCCCGACGTCATGCTGTCGGCGGTCCGTCCAGCGATTGACGACACCGGCACGAATAACGAGACGGGAACAAAGGTCGCGATGGTGATCCTCGCTCGTCGCGCGGCGGACATCGACGAGTTCATGGAGAAACTCGACAGCACCGGCGCGTTCGAGAACAGCTTCGTGCGTCAGCAGAGCCCGAACGAAGATGGGCTGCTCCAGGCCACAGCTGAAACGCTCTATGTGCCCGGACATGCGGATCCCGGCGCGAAGGCTTCGCCCGCCACGACGCCTGAACCTGCGAAGTCTGAACCCGACGCGAAGCCCGCGAAGAAGGGCTTGCCATGACGCTTGCCCACCGCATCTTCGACGAGAAGCGCCGGTACATCTACCCGCTCATCGCCGCGCTCATTCTCAACGCCGCGTTGTTCGTGGCTGTGGTGTATCCGCTGTCGCTGAAGGTCGCAAACGGAGAGAGAGACGCGCAGGCCGCGGCCGCATCTCGTGCGGCTGCGCAGGCAGAGTACGAAAATGCGCGTGCGACCGTTGCGGGAAAGGATTCAGCAGACGCGGAGCTGAAAAAGTTTTACGGCGCGGTGCTGCCTCCTGACCAGGCCGCCGCGCGAAGAATTCTGTACGGAAAGATCGACAAGCTCGCGACGGCCACGGGCGTGAGGCCCGGCCAGGAAAGCTACGAAGCGACGCAGGAACGGGGCAGCAATCTCGGGAAGCTCACCGCGAACGTGATGCTCTTCGGCGACTACCCTGGCATCCGCCGCTTCATCCACGAGCTCGAAACCGCGCCGGAATTCCTCGTGCTCGAGAACATCACCTTGTCGCAGGGTAAAGAGCGCGAGCAAGGGCTGAACGTGGTCGTGAAGGTGGCGACGTACTTCCGGGCCGAGGGCAATGGAAACTGAGACGTCGTCACCGCGGCGCCGCCCCCGCACGTGGCTGCTGGTTCTTCTCGGTGTCGCGCTGGTAGGCCTGGTGGCGTACTGGATGTGGCCGACACCAGAGCCCGCGCCGCCGCAGACGGCCCAGCGCACGAGGCCGGGCCGATCGGGATCGAGCGCGAACGGGGCGATCTCGCCGGATGACTTGAAAGTGAGATTGGAGGCGCTGGACCACCCGCGGGCGGATCCGACCGACTCGGAGCGGAACCCGTTCCGGTTCAAGCCGCCGCCGGCGCCGCCGCCTCAGAAGCCCCAACCCGTCGTGCCGCAGGTTCAGGTGCCGACAACGCCACCGCCACCCGTGATTCCGCCGATTCCCCTGAAGTTCATGGGGACGGTCGAAGGACCTGGTGTAAAACTGGCAGCGCTGACAGACTGCAAGGGTTTCACCTACTCGGCCCGTGAAGGCGAATCGATTGACGGTCGTTATCGGCTGGTCAGAATCGGGACGGAGTCGATCGTAATCGAGTACTTGAACGGTACCGGCCGCTCGACGATTCGGAAGACCGGGGAATGCAGCGGCGTGAAATAAACCGTCTGCCGTCGACGGAAGTCCGTCGAATGTCTGAAGTTTGAGCAAGCCAACTGACTCACTGCGAGCCCGTGGAGCGACGATTGTGAGACGAAAGTTCGCTGTTCTTCTGTTACTGACGGTCTTCCTAGCCGGCTGCACCGCGGGCCGCGCGTTTCGAAAAGGGCGCGACGCCGCCCGCACAGGGGATTGGGA
>Ga0075418_10010726_pt1 | contig 10253 bp, 7 predicted proteins | sample SoiMetdeltSBSDD2_FD_81776 | JGI IMG/M metagenome (GOLD analysis project Ga0075418, IMG submission 81776) | Bulk soil microbial communities from a Populus tree surrounding site in Tennessee, USA - Soil MetaG P. deltoides SBSDD2 | ecosystem: Environmental > Terrestrial > Soil > Tree plantation...
AGCGGCTGCGTCTCGACGCGCCGCGCCAGCAGCTCCTTGATGATGCCGCGCGAGGTCTCGCCGTCGCCCGAGCGCAGGACGAACCAGGCGCCGGTGAACCATTCCTCGCGCGGCGGCTGCGGCACGCACTGGCGGTAGCCGATCTCGTACTCGTCCTTCTTGCGCTCGTACTGGCGGCCGCCGCGGTCGATGGTGCGCACCCGCGCCACCACGTCCCAGGTTTCCCCGCCGTAGCAGCCGGCGTTCATGGCGAGCGCGCCGCCGACGGTGCCCGGGATGCCGGCGAGGAACTCGGCGCCCTCCAGGTCATGGCGCGCGGCGAAGCGCGCCACCTTGGGGCTCGCCACGCCGGCCTCCGCGTACACCAGGCGGCCGTCCATTTCCGGGTGCAGCCTGGCGGCGTGCAGCATGATCACCGTGCCGCGCCAGCCGCCGTCGCGCACCAGGAGGTTGGAGCCCAGGCCCATGAAGAGCAGCGGCTCCCCGGCGGGCAGCTGCGAGAGAAACAGCGACAGGTCGTCGATGTCGGCCGGCGCGTAGAAGCGGTCGGTGGGGCCGCCGGTGCGCCAGGACACGTGGCGCGACATCGGCTCGTCGCGCTTGAGCACGCCGCGCAGGTCCTTGAAGCGGGCTTGGCGTACCTGGCTCATGTCGAGGTCAGCTGCGCGGGGACGTTGCCGATCGATCCCGCTCCCATGTTGAGAACCACGTCGCCGTCGCGCGCCACGCCGCGGATCGCCGCCGGCATCGCCGCCACGTCGGCGACGAACACCGGCGCGACCTTGCCTCGCTCGCGCAGCGCGCGCTCGAGCGAGCGGCCGTCGGCGCCGGCGATCGGCGCCTCGCCCGCCGCGTAGACCTCGGCCAGGAGCAGCGCGTCGGCGCTGGCGAGCACGCGCACGAAGTCGTCGAACAGGTCGCGCGTGCGCGTGTAGCGGTGCGGCTGGAAGGCGAGCACGACGCGCCGGCCGGGGAAAGCGCCGCGCGCCGCCTCGAGCGTCGCCGCCATCTCGGCCGGGTGGTGGCCGTAGTCGTCGACCAGGGTGAAGGCGCCGCCGCCTTCGAGCGGCACCTCGCCGCAACGCTGGAAGCGCCGCCCGACGCCGCGGAACTCGGCCAGCGCCCGCAGCACCGCGTCGTCGGCGACGCCGAGCTCGGCCGCCACGGCGATGGCGGCGAGCGCGTTGAGCGCGTTGTGCCGTCCGGGCAGGTTGACGCTCGCCTCGAGCGGCTTGCCGGCGGGGCGCTGCACGCGAAAGCGCATGCGCCCGCCCTCGTGCACGATGTTCTCGGCGCGCACCGCGCAGTCCGGCGTGGTGCCGTAGGTCACCACCGGCTTGCCCACCTGCGGCAGGATGGCGCGCACGTGCGGGTCGTCGGCGCACAGCACCGCCGCGCCGTAGAAAGGCAGGTTGTGCAGGAAGCGCACGAAGGCCTGCTTCAGCTCCTCGAAGTCGTGGTGATAGGTGCCCATGTGGTCGGCATCGATGTTGGTCACCACCGCCACCACCGGCTGCAGGTGCAGGAAGGAGGCGTCGGACTCGTCCGCCTCCACTACGATGAAGTCGCCCGCGCCGAGGCGCGCATTGGAGCCGGCGGCGTTGAGCCGCCCGCCGATGACGAAAGTCGGGTCGACGCCGCCTTCGGCCAGCACGCTCGCCACCAGGCTGGTGGTCGTCGTCTTGCCGTGCGTGCCGGCGATGGCGATGCCCTGCTTCAGGCGCATCAGCTCCGCCAGCATCAGCGCGCGCGGCACCACCGGGATGCGCCTGGCGCGCGCCGCCGCCACCTCGGGGTTGTCCTCCTGCACCGCGCTCGACACCACCACGGCGTCGGCGCCATCCACCTGAAGAGAAGAATGATCGATGAAGATCCTTGCCCCAAGGGAGGCGAGGCGCTTGGTGGCGGCATTGCGCGAAAGATCGGAGCCGCTCACCTGGTAGCCGAGCGTCACCAGCACCTCGGCGATGCCCGACATGCCGGCGCCGCCGATGCCGACGAAGTGGATATGGCGGACCTTGTGTTTCATGGCGCGCTCATCTCTACGAGCTCCATGCAGCGCTGCGCCACCACGCGCGCGGCGTCGGGCTTGCCCAGCGCGCGGGCCTTCTTCGCCATCTCGACCAGGCGCGGCCGCTCCATCGAGCGAATGAGCGCGGCGAGGCCCTCGGGGGTGAGGTCTTTCTGCTGCAGGATCACCGCTGCGCCCTTGTCCGCGAGGAAGCGCGCGTTGGCGGTCTGGTGATCGTCGACCGCGTGGGGAAAAGGCACCAGGATGCTCGCCACGCCGCCGGCAGCGAGCTCGGCCACCGTCATGGCGCCGGCGCGGGCGATCACCAGGTCCGCCTCCGCATAGCGCCGCCCCATGTCGTCGATGAAGGCGACGAGCTCGCCCTCGACGCCGGCCTCCCGATAGTGCTTGCGCAGCGTATCGAGGTGGTTCTCGCCGGATTGATGGACGACCCTGGGCCTGGGTTGCAGAAGAGCAATGGCTTTGGGGATGACCTCGTTCAACACCTGGGCGCCGAGGCTTCCGCCGGCCACCAGGATGTGCAGCGGCCCCTGCCGTGCGCGAAAGCGCTGTTCCGGCGCGGGGATGGCGGCGATCTCGGCGCGCACCGGGTTGCCGGTCCACTCCGCGCCTTTCAGCGCCTCCGGAAACGCCACCATCGCCTTGTCGGAGAGGCCGGCGAGGACGCGGTTGGCGAGCCCGGCTACCGCGTTCTGCTCGTGCAGCGCCAGCGGCTTGTTGAGCAGCGAGGCCATCATGCCGCCAGGAAAAGCAACGTAGCCGCCGAGGCCGAGCACGACGTCGGGCCGCAGGCGGCGGATCTGGCGCGCGCTCTCCCAGAAGGCGACCAGAAGGTTGAAGGGCAGCAGCAGCTTCTGCATGAGGCCCTTGCCGCGCGCCGCGCGCGCGCGAATCCACGCCGTGCGGTAGCCGTGCTGCGGCACGAGGCGCTCCTCCATCCCGCCGCGCGCGCCCATCCAGGCGACCTCCCAGCCGGCGCTGCGCATCTGCTCGGCCACGGCGAGGCCGGGGAAGATGTGCCCGCCGGTGCCGCCCGCCATGATGAGGATGGTCTTCACCGTGCAGGCCTGCCGTTAAGCATGGAGTCCTCTGGACAGCTGCCGGCTCTCCCAATCAATGCGCAGGAGAAAGGCGAGCGCGACGAAATTGACCAGCAGTCCCGAGCCGCCGTAGCTCATCAACGGCAGGGTGAGGCCCTTGGTCGGCAGCAGGCCGAGGTTGACGCCCATGTTGATGAACGCCTGGATGCCGATCCAGACGCCGATGCCCTGCGCGGCGAGCGCGGCGAAATGCCGCCCGTGCAGGCTCGCCTGGCGGCCGACGGCGAAGGCGCGCGTCACGATCCAGACAAAGCAGGCGATCACCAGCGCCACGCCGGCGAAGCCGAGCTCCTCGCCGATGACGGCGAGGAGAAAGTCGGTGTGCGCCTCCGGCAGGTAGTGCAGCTTCTCCACGCTCGCGCCCAGGCCGACGCCGAGCCACTCGCCGCGGCCGAAGGCGATGAGCGCGTGCGACAGCTGGTAGCCGCGGCCGTAGGGATCCGCCCAGGGGTCCATGTAGCCGAAGATGCGCTGCATGCGGTAAGGCGAGAACAGGACCAGCAGGACGAAGCCGGCGCCGAGCATGCCGCCGAGGGCGAAGTAGTGCTTCGCGCTCATGCCGCCGAGGAAAAGGATGGCGAAGGCGGTGGCGGCGATCACCACCAGCGCGCCGAAGTCCGGCTCGCGCAGCAGCAGCCAGGAGACGAGCAGCATCACGCCAAGCATCGGCAGCAGGCCGCGGCGGAAGGTCTTCATCACCGCGTGCTTGCGCACCGTGTAGTCCGCGGCGTAGAGCACCACCGCGAGCTTCATCACCTCGGAGGGCTGCAGGCTCAGCACCGGCAGCGCCAGCCAGCGGCGCGCGCCGTTCACCTCGCGGCCGAGGCCGGGAATCAGCACGGCGATGAGCAGCGCCACCGCCACCACGAACAACGCCGGCGCCGCGCTCTGCCACAGCCGCACCGGCACGAGAAACACGCCGAGCGCGCAGGCGAAGGCGACGCCGAGGAACGCGGCGTGCCGCATCAGGAACCAGGCCGCGTTGTTGCGCGTGTAGGTGCCCGCCTCGGCGGTGGCGATCGACGCCGAGTAGACCATCACCAGGCCGAGCGCGGCGAGCAGCAGCGCCGCCCAGGCGAGCGAGCGGTCGTATTCCGCGCTCGGCGCGCTGCGCGCGAAGACGTAGGTCTGGCTCACGGCGCGAGCGCCTTCACCGCGGCGGCGAACGCCTCGCCGCGATGCTTGTAGTCGCGGAACATGTCGAAGCTCGCGCACGCCGGAGAAAGCAGGACTGCTTCACCGGGGTTTGCAAGCTCTGCAGCCCTGTGAACAGCTTCTTCGAGAGATTCACAGCGCTCTCCGGGCACGGCCTTGGCGATGAGCGGCGCATCGCGGCCGATGAGGAGCACCTTCGACGCGTAGCGCGAAACGGGATCACTGAGCGGCTCGAAATCCTGGCCCTTGCCGTCGCCGCCGAGGATCAGCACCGTGCGCCTGCCCAGGCCGCGCAGCGCGGCGATGGTGGCGCCGACGTTGGTGCCCTTGGAGTCGTCGTACCACTCGACGCCGCGGCGCGTGCACACCAGCTCGAGGCGGTGCGGCAGGCCTTTGAAGGTTTTCAATCCATGGGAAATTCTTTCCGCGGGAATGTCGAAGGAGGAAACGAGCGCGCACGCCGCGAGCGCATTGGCGACGTTGTGCGCGCCATGGATCTGAAGATCGCTGGCCGCGGCGATCTTTTGTTTTCCATGAACCAGATTTCCATTCGCAAAGCCGAAATCCCCGCCTGATCCGAAGGTCAGCACCTTGCGGCCCGGAAGCGCCATCGCCATCGAGCGCGCGTCGTCGCGGTTGAGCACCTGCACGCCCTCGCCCTGGAACACGCGCGCCTTGGCCAGCGCGTAGTCGGCGAGGCCGAGGTAGCGGTCGAAGTGATCCTCGCTCAGGTTGAGCATCGTCGCGGCGTGCGGCGCGAGCGACCAGGTGGTCTCCAGCTGGTAGCTGGAGAGCTCCAGCACCCAGACCGCAGGCGATTTTTCTCTGGAGAGAAAAGCGGTCAAGACGGGCGGCGAAATGTTTCCGGCGACTTCGGCGTCCACGCCCGCGCTGCGCAGGAGGTGGCCGGCGAGCGCGGTGACGGTGCTCTTGCCGTTGGTGCCGGTGATCGCCAGTACCGGCGCGCGGTTGTGCCAGGCGAAGAGCTCGACATCGCCGGCGACCGGGATGTCCTCCTCCATCGCTTCCTGGATCAGCGGGTCGGCGAGCGGCACGCCCGGGCTGACGCAGATGAGGTCGACGTCAGCGAGCAGCGACGGCTTGAAGCGCCCGGTGTGCAGCTCGCCGCCGAAATCCGCCTGGCGCGGCGGCGCCGCGCGCGTATCGGCGACGCGCACCGCACCGCCTTCGTGCGCCACCCAGCGCGCCACCGACACCCCGGTGTCGCCGAGGCCGAGGACGAGGACGCGCTTGCCCCGCAGCGCGAAGGGCGCCGGGGGCCGCAGGAGGGAGAAGGCGGGCTCGCGCATCATCTCAGCTTGAGCGTCGACAGGCCGAAGAGGACCAGCATCATGGTGATGATCCAGAAGCGCACCACCACCTGGCTTTCCTTCCAGCCCTCGAGCTCGTAGTGGTGGTGCAACGGCGCCATGCGGAAGATGCGCTTGCCGCCGCTCCACTTGAAGTACAGCACCTGGATCATCACCGAGAGCGTTTCGGCGACGAAGACGCCCCCCATGATGAACAGCACGATTTCCTGGCGCACGATCACGGCGATGGTGCCGAGCGCGGCGCCGAGCGCGAGCGCGCCGACGTCGCCCATGAACACCTCCGCCGGGTAGGCGTTGAACCAGAGGAAGCCGAGCCCCGCGCCGGCGAGCGCGCCGCAGATCACCGTCAGCTCGCCCGCGCCCGGAATGAAGGGCAGGCCCAGATACTTGGAGAACACGGCGTGGCCGGCGACGTAGGCGAAGATGCCGAGCGCGCCGCCCACCAGCACGGTGGGCATGATGGCGAGCCCGTCGAGGCCGTCGGTGAGATTGACCGCGTTGGAGGTGCCGACGATGACGAAGTAGGTGAGGAGGATGAAGCCGACCATGCCGAGCGGGTAGGCGACGTGCTTGAAGAAGGGCACGATCAGCTGGTTGAGCGCCGGCAGGCCCTGCGACATCTGCGCCAGGGTGAAGGCGGCGGCGAGCGCGATCAGCGACTGCCAGAACAGCTTGGCCTTGGCCGACATCCCCTTCGGATTGCGATGCACGACTTTGCGGTAGTCGTCGACCCAGCCGATGATGCCGAAGCCGAGGGTGACGAGCAGCACCACCCACACCAGGCGGTTGGACAGGTCGCCCCACAGCAGCGTGGTGACGACGATGGAGACGAGGATCAGCGCGCCGCCCATGGTCGGCGTGCCCGCCTTGGTGAGGTGCGAGCGCGGGCCGTCGTCGCGCACCGCCTGGCCGATCTTGTAGGCGGTGAGCTTGCGGATGACATAGGGGCCGAGGATCAGCGACACGGCGAGCGCGGTGAGGCAGGCGAGCACGGCGCGCAGCGTGATGTAGCTGAAGACGTTGAAGACGCGCATGTCCTTCGCCAGCCATTGCGCGAACTCGAGCAGCATCAGTGACCTCCTTGCACGGGGGCGCCCGTCAGCGCAGCCACCACGCGTTCCATCTGCATGAAGCGCGAGCCCTTGACCAGGACGGTCTTGCCTTTGATCGCCGCCACCAGGTCATCGACACGCTCGAAATGCCGCCCGCCTCCGCCGAACGCCTCGACCGTGTGCCGGGTCGCCTCGCCGAGAGCGAACAGGTGGGAAATTTTTTTCGCCGACGCGTAACTGCCGATCTCGCGATGGAACTCGGTGCCGCGCTCGCCGACTTCACCCATGTCGCCGAGCACCAGCACCGTGGGTGCGGGGCAAGCGGCGAGGACGTCGATGGCGGCGCGCACCGAGTCGGGGTTGGCGTTGTAGCTGTCGTCGATCAGCGTGGCGCCGCTGCGCGCCTGCTTCACCTGCAGCCGGCCGGTGGTGGGACGGAAAGCGCTCAAGCCCTCGCCGATGGTCTTTGCATCGATGCCGACTGCCACCGCGCACGCCGCGGCGGCGAGCGCGTTGCGCACGTTGTGCACGCCCGGGATGGCGAGCGTGGCTTCGGCCTTTGCCGAAATAACTTTCATCTGCATGCGGCTGGCGAGCGGGCCCGCTTCGTAGGTCGCGCTCACGTCACCGCGCGAGAGGCCGAATTCCACCACGCGACGCTTGCCCGCGCGCCGGCGGAACAGCGCCGCGCGCTCGTCGTCGGCGTTCACCACCGCTACGCCGTCGGCCGGCAGCGCGTCGTAGACCGAGGCGTTCTCCTGCGCCACTTCGTCGATCGAGCCCATGAACTCGAGGTGCTCGCGCTGCGCGTTGTTGACCAGCGCCACGGTGGGGCGCGCGATGGCGGCAAGGTGCGCGATCTCGCCCTTGTGGTTCATGCCGAGCTCGATGGCGCACCAGCGGTGCACGTGGCGCAGCCGCAGCAGGGTGAGCGGCAGGCCGATGTCGTTGTTGAGGTTTCCCAGCGTGGCGAGCACCGCGTCTTCCCCGGCGTGCCGCCGCAAGATCGCCGCCAGCATCTCTTTCACCGTGGTCTTGCCGTTCGAGCCGACGATGGCGACCAGCGCCGGGGCGAAGCGCGCGCGCCAGTGCGCCGCGAGGCGGCCGAGGGCGAGGCGCGTGTCCTCTACCACCACCGCGGGCAGCGGCAGGCCGTTGGCGTGGCGGCGGTCGATGACCGCGCCTGCCGCGCCGGCGCGCGCCGCAGCGGCGAGAAACGCATGCCCGTCGAAGCGCTCGCCGCGCAGGGCGAAGAACAGCTCGCCCCGCTGCAGCGCCCGGCTGTCGCTCGACACGGCGGTGAAGCGCGCGTCCTCCCCGCTCGCGCGTCCCTGCAGCACGGCGGCGGCCTCGGCCAGGCTCATCATGTCGCGCCCCGGCCAGCGAGCGCCGCCTGCGCCGCCGACTCGTCCGAAAACGGCAGGCGCCGGCCGCCGATCTCCTGCGTGCGCTCGTGGCCCTTGCCGGCGATCAGCACCACGTCGCGCGGCGCCGCCGCGGCGAGGGCGCGGGCGATGGCGCGGCCGCGGTCGGCTTCCACTACGTGCACCTTGTCGATGCCCCTGGCGATCTGCGCGATGATGGCGAGCGGGTCTTCGCTGCGCGGGTTGTCCGAGGTGAGCACCACGCCGTCGGCGAGGCGCGAGGCCGCCGCGCCCATCAGCGGCCGCTTGGCGGCATCGCGCTCGCCGCCCGCGCCGAACACCGCCACCAGGCGCCCGCCGCGCTCCGCCGCGACCGGCCGCAGCGCCTGCAGCACCTTCTCCAGCGCGTCGGGCGTGTGCGCGTAGTCGATCACCACCAGCGGTTCCTGGCTCACCACCTGCATGCGCCCGCTCACCGCGGGCAGGTCCGCGAGCAGCGCGAGCGCTTCGTCACCGCCCACACCGTAAGCCTGCAGGCAGCCGAGCACGCCGAGGGCGTTGGCGAGGTTGAAGCGGCCGAGCTGGCGCGTGTGGCCGGCGGGCAGCAGCCTCACCGGCAGGTATTCGTCGACCGCCGCCGGCGCAGCGTCGGCGAAGCCGTAGCCGATGGTGCGCAGGCGCGCGCGCAAGCGGCGCGCGAGCTCCACCCCCATCGGATCGTCGAGGTTGAGCACCGCGGTCTGCAGCCCGGGCAGCTCGAACAGGCGCGCCTTCGCCTCGCCGTAGGCCTGCATCGTGCCGTGGTAATCGAGATGGTCGTGCGACAGGTTGGTGAAGAGCGCGCAGGCGAAGCGCACGGCGTCGACGCGCTGCTGCGCGAGGCCGTGCGAGGAGACTTCCATCGCCACGGCGCCGGCACCCTGCTCGCGGAACTCCTTGAGCAGCGCCTGGGTCTCGACCGCGTCCGGGGTGGTGTTGGCGGTCGGGCTCAGCGCGCCCGGGGTCCCCGCGCCGAGCGTGCCGATCACCGCGGCCTTCACCCCGCGTCTTGCCAGCGCCGCCGCCAGCCACTGGCTGCAGGAGGTCTTGCCGTTGGTGCCGGTCACCCCGCAGACCCACAGCGCCTCGGAGGGCCGCCCGTAGAAGTCGCTGGCGAGGGCGCCCGCCTGCCGGCGCAGGCCGCGCACCGCCGCGTTCGGCACGCGCCACTCCGCGCGCCAGGAGAACGCCGCCTCTTCCCACAGCACGGCGGAGGCGCCGCGCTGCAGGGCGTCGCCGATGTGCGCGCGCCCGTCGGCGTGCTCGCCCGGGTAGGCGAGGAACGCCACCCCGCGCTTGCAGCGGCGGCTGTCGGTGCAGAGCCGTTCGATCATCGCCCCCTGGGCGGCAAGACGCGCAAAGAGCTCCACTGGCCTCGCTTCCGGTCGACGGCGTTCATGTGCTTTCCCTCAGCTCGTCGCCCCCGGGGGGGAGCTCGAGCGGCTCGAGCGGCGCGTCGTTGGGCACGCCGAGCAGGCGCAGCGCGCCCTGCATGACCTGGGCGAACACGGGCGCGGCGACGCTGCCGCCGTAGTGCTGGCCGGCGGCGGGCTCGTCGAGCATGACGGCGAGCACCAGGCGCGGCGCCGATGCCGGCGCCAGCCCGACGAAGGAAGCGAGGTACTTGTCCGGGGCGTAGCCACCGTTTTCCTGCTTGTGCGCCGTCCCTGTCTTGCCCGCGACCCGCCAGCCCATGACGCGCGCGCGCTGGCCGGTGCCGCCCGGCTGCACCGCGAGCTCGAGCATGGCGCGCACCGCGCGCGCCGTGCCGGCGGACAGCACTTTCTCGCCGACGGCGGGCTTGCCGGTTTTGACCAGCGAGAGCGGCACCAATTCCCCGTCGGTGGCGAAAATCGTGTAGGCGCGCGCGAGCTGCAGCAGGCTCACCGAGATGCCGTGGCCGTAGGCCATGGTCGCCTGCTCGATCGGGCGCCAGGTGCGCGCCTCGCGCAGCCGGCCCGCCGCCGCCCCCGGGAAGTCGAGTTGCGGCGCGGTGCCGAAGCCGAGGCGGTGAAACAGGCTCCACATGTCCTCGCGCCGCAGGCCGAGGGCGAGCTTGGCCACGCCCACATTGGAGGATTTCTGCAGCACCTGCGCGATGCTCATCGCTGCCGCCGGGTGCACGTCGCGGATGGTGTAGTTGGCGAGCGTCAGGCGCCCCGGCGCCGTGGCCACCTGGG
>Ga0075418_10010727_pt1 | contig 10252 bp, 9 predicted proteins | sample SoiMetdeltSBSDD2_FD_81776 | JGI IMG/M metagenome (GOLD analysis project Ga0075418, IMG submission 81776) | Bulk soil microbial communities from a Populus tree surrounding site in Tennessee, USA - Soil MetaG P. deltoides SBSDD2 | ecosystem: Environmental > Terrestrial > Soil > Tree plantation...
ATCCGCAAGCACATGGCAGCGAACCCCAGCTCGCGTTGGGTGATGGGCCGCGGTTGGAATCAGGTCCTGTGGAAGGACAAGCGCTTTCCCACTGCGCGCGAGCTCGATGCCGTCGTTGCCGATCGTCCCGCAGTCATGACCCGCGTCGATGGTCATGCAAGCTGGTTGAATACCGCTGCACTGAAGGTTGCCGGCATCACCGCATCGACTCCGGACCCACAGGGCGGACAGATCGTGCGCGATGCCTCCGGGCAACCGACAGGCGTGCTGGTCGATACGGCGGAAGCGCTGATCGAGAAGCGCATCCCGGCTGCCACCGACATGGAAGTGAAGCAGCAACTGCTAGCCGCAATGAACGAGGTGGCCTCGCTCGGCATGACGGGGGTGCACGACGCCGGCATCGACGCGCAGACGTGGGGTGCGTATCGCGACCTCGGCGCGCAAGGGCAGCTGCCGATCCGGATCTACGCGATGCTGCGCGACAGCCCCGAAGATCGGCAGCTCATGCAGTCCGGGCCGCGCATGCCCGAGTTCGACGACCGCCTGCAGATGCGTGCGGTGAAGGCGTGGGCCGATGGAGCGCTGGGCAGTCGCGGCGCGGCGCTGATGCAGGACTACAGCGATCAGCCGCATCACCGCGGACTGATGATGTACACCCGCGAGCAGATGCAGGAGTTGGCGACTCTGACGGCCTCCAAAGGCTGGCAATTGAACGTGCATGCGATTGGCGACGCGGGCAATCGTCTCGTGCTCGATACGCTGGAAACGATGCTGACGAAGGAACAGCGCCACGCGCTGCGTCCGAGGATCGAGCATGCGCAGGTGATCGCGCTCGACGACATCAAGAGGTTCGCACGGCTGGAAGTGATCGCGTCGATCCAGCCGACGCATGCCACGTCCGACATGAACATGGCGGAAGACCGGCTCGGAGCGAAGCGCGTCCAGGGTGCCTATGCGTGGCGCAAGCTCATCAATGCCGGCGTGCGGCTCGCCGGCGGCAGCGACTTCCCGGTCGAGCTGCCGAACCCGTTCTACGGCTTGTATGCGGCGGTGACGCGCCAGGATCGCGAAGGTCACCCGCCGGGAGGCTGGTATCCGGAAGAGAAATTGACGCGCGAGGAAGCGCTGCGGCTGTTCACGATCGATGCTGCATACGCCGCGCATATGGAGCACGCGACCGGTTCGCTGGAGCCGGGCAAGTGGGCCGACTTCATCATCGTCGACCGCGACTATTTCAAGATTCCGGAGAGCGAGATCGACGACATCAAGGTGGTCGGCACCTACGTCGCAGGCAAGAAGGTCACACCGCCTGACTCACGGCCGGCTGCCGGCTCGTCAACCACACGCCCACCAACACCACCGCTCCACCAATGATCGCTCGCAGCGACAGCGGCTCGCCGAGCATCACGCCCATGATCACGCCGACGATGGGGATCAGGTTCGTATAAACACCCGCCTCGCTCGCGTCCATGTGTTTCAACGCTGCGCTGTACATCATGTACGCGAGCCCCGAGGCGCCCGCGCCGAGATAGGCCATCCCGAGCCAGCCGCGCAGGTTCACGCTCGGCATGCCTGCGGCGGCGATCTCGAACGCTGACAGCGGCAGCAGCATTACCGCGCCCGCGCCGATGATGCCTGCGGTGACCTGTACTGCGTCGTACGTCGCCACCCGCTTCGCCATCGAGGTGTACACGCCCCACAGCACCGCGGACACGAACATCAGCACGTTACCCAGCAAACTCCCGCTGCCCGATTGCGTGTCCGCACCCGAGAAGACGATCAGGATGCCCGCCATGGACAGCGCGATGCCGGTCCAGCGCAGTGCCGAGGCGTGCTCGCGCAACCAGACGACCGCGACCAGCGCCGTCATCGCGGGAATGCAGCTCTGAACCAGCGCGCCTTGCGACGCCGACGTGTACACCAGCGAATAGTTGAAGACTGCGTAGTACAGGACGACGCCGATCAGCCCCATCGTGATCATCGTGCCCCATGGCAATGTCGACCAGCGCGCGTGGGTGCCGCCGCGGGCCTGACGCACCAACGCGCAACCCAGCAGCACCAGGGCGCCGATCGCCACGCGCACGAACGCCAGCGTGAAGGGCTGCACCTGATCGTTGATACCCTTGGTGACGACGAAAGTGCTGCCCCAGATCACCATCGTGACGAGCAGCATGAGAATTGAAGCGAAGTGAGACTGCATCCAGTGTTCCGGCGCGTGTTCCCGAAAGGGCGCATTGTAAAGTACGATGCGCGCCGCGTTCCAAGTTCGGAGACTCGAGATGGCGAGCAAGCGTAAAACTCCCCGTCGCAGCGTGCGCAAGCGGACGCCGAACAAGCAACGCACGCGCGCGCGCCACGCGCTCGCGAAACGCAAGCGCCCCGCGCAGCCCGTTGCCGGCCGCCGCTCCTTGTATCCAGCTATCGAGCCCTACAACAGCGGCATGCTGCGCGTGTCCGGCGTGCACGAGATCTATTACGAGGAGTGCGGCAATCCCAACGGCAAGCCGGCCCTGTTCGTGCACGGCGGTCCGGGCGCCGGCTGCGACAATCGCGCGCGACGTTTTTTCGATCCCGACGCGTATCGCATCGTGTTGTTCGACCAGCGCGGCTGCGGGCGCAGCCGGCCGCACGCCAGTCTGGTCGACAACACGACCTGGCACCTGGTGTCGGACATGGAGCAGCTGCGCGGGCACCTCGGCATCGAACGCTGGCTGGTATTCGGCGGCTCGTGGGGCTCGACGCTCGCCCTCGCCTACGCGCAGAAGCATCCGGAGCGGGTCAGCGAGCTGGTCCTGCGCGGCATCTTCATGCTGTCGCAGTTCGAGCTGAGCTGGTTCTACCAGGGCGGGGCCAGCGCGATCTTCCCCGATCATTGGCAGAACTACATCGCCGCGATTCCGGTCGAGGAGCGCGCCGACCTGATCCAGGCGTTCTATAAACGCCTCACCAGCGACGATCGCGCCACGCGAGTGGCTGCCGCGCGCGCGTGGTCGATCTGGGAAGCGGCGACCAGCTATCTGCACGTCAACGAAGAGCAGCTGCACAAGTGGGGCGAAGAGGAGTTCGCGATCGCGGTCGCCCGCATCGAGTGCCACTACTTCGTCAATCGCGGCTTCCTGAAGTCGGAGGACGAGCTCTTACGCAACGTGAAGTCGATTCGCAAGATCCCGGCGGTGATCGTGCAGGGTCGCTACGACGTCGTGTGTCCGATGCAGACGGCTTGGAGCCTGCATCGCGCCTGGCCGGAAGCGGAGTTCCGGGTCGTGCCGGACGCCGGCCATTCGGCGTTCGAGCCCGGCAACACGCACGAGCTGATCAGCGCGACCGACAGGTTCCGGTAACGCGGCCGCTCTCGTCGATGATCCGATGCGCGACCAGCCACTGGCGCGCATCCGCCGCGTCGTGCTCGAACCAGGCGCTGGCGGAGCCGAGTCGGAACGTATAGCCCCACGCGTCCATGTCGCTGCACATCCGCAGCGAGCTCATGCCGGGGATCTCGCCGGCCAGCAGGATCTGCAGGTAGCAGACGGCGTTTTCCTCGTCGTAGTCGCCGCCGGCATCGCGCTCGAGTTGCGTGCGGCGGGAGTCGTCCATGCAGATGAAGTGGCAAGCCTCGTGCAGTACCGAATGCAGCGGAGTGTCGTATCTGAAGTAGATGCGTTCGCCAACTAGACCGGCTTCGCTCTCGCCCCAGTAGGAGCCTGGGATGGTGGCACCGGGTTCGACTGCGACCGGTTCGATGCGATAGCGGGAGAGCAGCTGAGTTACCGCAGCCAAATGCGACTCGACTCGGGTCACTGCGCTCCTCGGGCACGTATGGCCGCCTGCACCTGCTCTTCCAGCGCATCGGCACGCACCTGAAGCCTCTCGACCATCTGCGGATCGGCTGTGTCCTTCGCGACCAGCTCCAGCTCGCGCGCCTGCTCGCTGACTGCTTCGAAGCCGAACATGGAGCCGCTGCCGTAGATCTTGTGCGCGAGCTGCTCGATTTCCTTCGCCGCCGCGGTATTGCCCGCCCGCACTTTCGCGATCAGCTCGCGCAGGCCGCCGAGCTCGCCGGCGGTGCGCTGGATGTAGCGGCCGGCGATGTCGGCAATCTTCTGTTGCAGCTCGTCACGCTCGTCCATGATCGATACCCTCCCAGATCGTCACGATCTGCTGGCCGAATTGCATCGGATCGAACGGCTTGGCGATCACCGCGACCGCGCCCAGCTCGCGAAAGCGTGCAACTTCGGCCGGCATGGCCTTCGCAGTGACGAATACTACGGGAATGTTCGCGAAGCGCGGATCCGCACGCATACGTTGCAGCGTCGTCGGGCCGTCCGTTCCGGGCATCATCACGTCGAGCAACACCAGGTCAGGCGTTATGTCAGGCAAACATTGCAGCGCCCGCTCGCCCGATTCGCAGGTTGCCACGCTCAGCCCGCCCACCAGGCCGAGGGCGAGCTCCACGATCTCGCGGATGTCCGGCTCGTCATCCACGTAAAGCACTGTCCGTAGCAGCGGCCGGCTCATTGCGAAGCCTCCACCTCGGTAGCGTGGCGGCGCGCGAGCCGCCGCACGGTCGCGAGCAAGTGTTCGACCGAGTCTCGCGACTTGACCAGCGCGGCCTGCACGCGCCCCGCCAGCTCGCGGCTCGGCTCGGTGGCGCTGTACAGGATGACCGGCGGCGCGTCAGCACCCGCCTCGTGCAACACCGGCAGCAAGTCGAGGCCCGAGCCGTCGCCCAGCGCCGCGTCGAGGATCACCAGATCGAAGCGCCGCGCTTCGACATGCGCCCGCGCCTGCGCGAGCGAATGAGCGCGGACCACTTCGGCCTCGTCCGACAGCAATTCCTCGACCAGCTGCGTCAGCGACTCGTCGTCCTCCACGTGCAGAATATGGGCGCGCCGGTCGCGCAGCTCCAGCAGCACGTTGTGGATCGCGTCCAGCAGGCGGCTGGGATCGATCGGCTTCTGCAGCCAATCCGCCAGCTGCAACGTGCTGAGACGATCCGAGTCGGCGCTGATGCGCTCTTTGGCCGTCATGACGATCACCGGCAACGCTCGCGTCGCGTCATGGGTTCGCAGATCGCTGACCAGCTCGAGACCGTCAGCATCTGCCAGGTGCAGGTCGACGAGTGCGACATCGTACCGCGCCTGTGCCACCGCAATCTTCGCCTGGCGCACGCTCGGGACCGCCGAGACCCGCATGCCGGCGCTTTCGAGCACGTCCGCCACGGCGCGCGCCAGGTCTGGATCGTCTTCGCAAAGCAGCACAGTCGGCGAGCCGATGACGTCTACGCCGGCCCGCACGGGCGTAGAAGTCTCCAGACGCGCGGGCAGCGTGATGTAGAACGTCGTGCCCTCGCCCGGCACGCTGTCGAAACCGATGGTGCCGCCGAGCCGCTGCATGATCGTCTTGGCGATCGACAGCCCGAGGCCCGTACCGCCCTTGGCACGCGAGTCCGAGCTGTCGGCCTGGGCGAAGCGTTGAAAGATGCGCGAGCGGAACTCCGGCGCGATGCCCGGACCGCGATCGCGCACGCTGACACGCGCGCTGTCGGACTCGGTGCGGATGCCCACCTCCACTGCAGATCCGCGCGGCGAAAACTTCGCGGCATTCGACAGGATGTTGGTCAGCACCTGGATCAGCCGATCGCGATCGACGAGCACACTGGCGTCGTCGCTGTCGGCAGCGAGCTCGATCGACGCGCCGAACGTCTGCGCGTAGGCGCGATTCGCCTCGATCGCCTGTCGCACGATCGGCTTCAACCGCTGCGCGGCGAGGCGCAGCTCCAGTCGCCCCGACTCTGCGCGCTCCAGATCGAGAATGTCGTTGATCAATCTGACCAGCCGCTCGCAGTTGAGCTTGGCGATGTCGATGAGCCGGGCCGCTTTGGCAGGCAGCGCGCCGGCAATGCCGCCCGCGAGCAGGCCGAGCGAGCCGGAGATCGACGTCAACGGCGTGCGCAACTCGTGACTGACGGTCGAGACGAAGCCGGTCTTCAGCTGCTCGATTTCCTCGCGCGAAGACAAGTCGCGGATCACGCCGATGAACAGGCGCCGCGAGCCGATGAGCATCTCGCTGAGCCCCAGGTCGACCGGGATGCGCCGGCCGTCCTTGTGCAACACCTCGACTTCGCGGCGCTGGCCGATGATGCGGCTCTCGCCGCTCTGCAGGTAGCGGCGAATGTAGCCGTCGTGCGCCGACGAGTGCGGCTCGGGCATCAGCAAGCGCACGTTACGGCGCAGGACTTCAGCGGCGGTGTAGCCGAACAGCCGCTCGGCGCTGCGGCTCCACGATTCGATGCTGCCGCTTTCGTTGATGGTCACGATGGCATCGACGACGCCGTCGAGGATCGCCGACAAGCGTGCTGCCTGGTCGCGATGCGCCGTCTCGGAGAGCTTCAGCGCAGTCACGTCGGTATACGTGACGATGTAGTTGCCGTCGGACATGGGCTGGCCGCGCACCTGGAGGACCGCGCCATCGGCGCGACGTCCTTCGACGTCGATGCTGGTACTCGCCGCCATGAGGGCCGGGGCGCCGGGCGGATCGTGTACACCGGTCTGATCCGACACCACGAACTTTGCTCCCATGGCGCGGACGTCCGTCCACGACATGCCGACGTGCATCTGCCGCGGGTTCAGTCCGCGCAGCTCGACGTAGCGCCCGTTCCAGGCGATGAGCTGCTGTTTCGAGTCGAAGACCGCGACGCCCTGGCTGACGTTCTCCATCGTCGAGCGCAGCATCGAAGCGGTGTTCTCGGCGGCGCGCTCGGCGCGCAGGCGCCGCTGCATGTGCCACACGAGCAGAGCGCTTGCTCCGAGCATCATCACGATAGCCGCGGACAGCGCGATCCGCACTACGCTCTCGTTGCGCTCGAAGCGATGCTCGAAGAAACTGAATCGCTGCGCCAACAGTTCGCTTTCATGGGTTTCGAGCGCTGCGGTCAGCTCACGGATGCGATCCATCTGGGGTTTGCCGACGCCGGCGCGAAGCAGTTGCGCGGCTGCGGCCGCGTCCTGCGACCGGCGGGCGGCGACCACATCGCTCACGAACGAGAACTGTGCCCGCGCCAGGGCTGCCAGCTCCCGGGCGATCTGCCGGCTTTCACCTTCGTTCGCCAGCTGCGTCAGCCGATCGAGCTCACCTTCGAGCGAGCGCTGCGCGGCGAAATAGGGCGAGAGAACTTCCTCGCTGCCGGTCAGCACGTAACCCTGTGCGCTGGTCTCGGCATCCTGCAGCGAAGAGAAGACGACGTGCAGCTGGTCGAGCGTCGCGCGCGTATGCCGTGCTTCGAAGTAGCTGGTTCGAGCTACGTTCAGCTGATGCGAGAAGAACAGGAGCGCGGCCGCCGCCATCGCGACCAACAGCAACGCTACACCTATCGTCAGCCAGAGAACCTGGCCAGCCTTGGCCGGCGACGCCGACTGCCGCGCAACGAGAGTCGCATCGCTCACAGCGAGGCGAGTCTCCTCAGCACGAGCCCGGCGAGATCCTGCGCCAGGGCTTCCCGCAGCACCGCCTGCTCGCGTTGCTTTGCGAGTACTGCGGTGGTGTCGTAACTGTAGTCGCGCGTCAGCTCCAGCTTCTGCCGCGGTATCAGCTCGGTGCCGCCGCTCGTGACGGAGTACTCGACTGTGTAGAACACTTCGTATTCCTCAGGCGTGTTGCGCGCCGAAACCGACAACACTCGCTGTCCGGTCTGGTCCTTGATGATCTTCACCACCGCCGTCGCGTCCCCGGCGCGCTCGGTAACTTTTGCGCCCGAGGCGCGCAGCCGGTCGCGCAGCGCGCGATTGAAGTCGGTGTAGCGATCCTCGGCATCGACGAAGGTCACCGTCATCGTCGGCGACAACTTTGCGGCTCCCTGCAAGCGCCAGCCGCACGCAGCGAGCGACACCACGGTGCACATGAGTACGACAATCGATCGACCCGGCATGGCATGACGCACGGCGAACCCTCGGGAAACGGGCCGCCATGTTCGCGGCGCGCCGGCGGGCGGTCAACCGGCCAGGGCCTGGTCCCCGTCGACACCGCGCGCGGACAAGCGCGATTTCAGGCTGCATTCGTCGTCGACGACATAACCGTGCCGGCACACGATCGAGGCGTGGCAGGCGACGCTGCGCTGGACGGCACCGAGCTGCTCGGGGCCAGTGCGCCCGGGGCAGTTGCGACACAGTCCGGCGACTTCCAGCATCGCTGCCGTGTCGACGGACGGGCTTTGCTGGCCCGTGTCTTCGAGGGCGGCGACGCCGAATGCGAACGTCAGCTGCAAGGCTTCGAAACCCTGCGCGTAACGGCGCAGTGCGGCCTGCAGCCGCTCCTTGATCCGAGGCGCTTCGCTGATGCTGGATTCGGGCAGCACGACAGCGAACGCGACACCGCGCTCGCTGTCGAGCCGGCCAGTCCAGTCGATCTGCAGGCGCACGACGCTTTCGATGGTTTGCACGATTCCGCGCACCATCTCCGGCGACGGCGTGACCTCGACCGCGGTCGCGCGCTCGGTGGCCGACACGGCCAGTGTCAGCAACGTCAGTTTGCGCCCGTACCGCTGGGCACGCCTGATCTCCCCATGCAACCTGCTGAACAGCTCGCGCAAGGCGAACGCGCCGGATTCGGCGTCGATCGCGGCGGCCTGTTCGAGCGCAGCCTGTGCTTCCTTCAATGAGCGGCGCAGTGCAAGCGTGTTGAATGCGGCCGTAATGCGCGCGAACAGCTCTGCATCCGGAACGCGCTTGGAAAGATAATCGTCGACGCCGGCGACGTAGCCGCGCTCGTAGTCGACGCTGGCTTCGCGCATCGTCAGCATGATGATGTAGGTGTCGGTGGTCCCGCGGCCGCGCAGCTCTTCGGTGAACGCGATGCCGTCCATCACCGGCATCAGCCAGTCGGTGATCACGAGGGGATACCACTGCTGCTCGATGAGCTGCAGGGCTGCTTCGCCATGGGAGGCGCACGCGACTTCGAACCCGGCAGCTTCCAGCCGATCGGCCATCAGCTCCAGCTCGAGCTCATCGTCGTCGACCAGCAGCACCCGTGATGGCAGCGCACGGCCCAGGACAGACATCCGGGTCGCTATACGCTCTGCCTTCATCCGAACTCTCCTTTCGCGTTCGTCCTTCCTAGGAAATCGCGCGCGGAGTTTGCAGGAGAGTGCGCTGCGGTGAGTATCAGTCAGCCTTGCGCCCGAACGTCAGGTAATCCCCTAGTCAGTCGCAATGCACAAGCCAGTGGGGGTCAGGCTTTAGCCTGACTCCTGCTAATTCCTGAAGCTCGTATCCAGCCGATCCATCTTCCTCAACAGCGCCGGCCACACCAACGCGCTGCCTGCGCCTTTGGTCACCATGCGCGAGAACTCCGGAACCGTATCCATCACCGACTGCGGGATATCGATCAACTCCGCGCCGTTGCCTTGTGCCAGCAGTTGGACTTCGCAGGCCCGTTGCAGGGTGTACATGCTGAGGAATGCGTCGCCGACGTTCTTGCCGACGGTCAGCAGACCGTGATTGCGCAAGATGAGATTGCGGGTGTCGCCGAGGTCCGTCTGCAGCCTGCCCTTCTCATCCGGGTTGAGCGCGAGACCTTCGTAATCGTGGTACGACAGGCTGAGCATCACGAGCGTCGACTGCTGTGAGATCGGCAGCAGCCCAGCCTTCTGCGCCGACACCGCGACACCGGCCATCGTGTGCAGGTGGAGCACGCAACCCGCATCCTCGCGTGCGGCATGGATCGCGCTGTGGATGGTGTAGCCGGCGGGGTTGATGTCGTACGGACTCTCCAGCGTCTTCTTCCCATGGAGGTCGACGCGCACCAGGCTCGACGCGGTGATCTCCTCGAACATGAACCCGTACGGATTGATCAGGAAGTCATGCGTGCCGGGCACGCGCGCCGAGATGTGCGTGAACACCAGATCGTCCCAGCCGAAGTGCGCCACGAGGCGATAGCAGGCCGCGAGGTCGACGCGCGTCGCCCACTCCTCCGCAGTGACCTGGTTGCGAACGTTGCTGAGCTCGCTGTCGACGACCCGCATTTGCATAAGTCACCTGTGCCCTTGGGAAAGACGAACGGCCGCGTCAAAGCGTACGGCTCCCGCCTCCGGGGAACAAGCACGGCCGGTGGGATGGGACTTGTAGGTCGGGCTTTAGCCCGACTTCCGGGCAAAAATCCGCACAGCAGGAGCGAAGAAGTCGGGTTAAACACGGACGTACAAGGAGGTACCCAGTGCCCTATTCCGAACTGTTGCGAGGACGAGCATCGCTTGGCGGAC